>Ga0209902_101120_pt1 | contig 15974 bp, 14 predicted proteins | sample FECB27metaG_FD_188304 | JGI IMG/M metagenome (GOLD analysis project Ga0209902, IMG submission 188304) | Cyanobacterial communities from the Joint Genome Institute, California, USA - FECB-27 (SPAdes) (version 2) | ecosystem: Environmental > Aquatic > Thermal springs > Hot (42-90C) > Microbial mats...
CGCGCCTGCGGCGCGGCTGTCCTCCCCCCTGGCAGGGGGAGGACGCGTCGCCCCCGGGGGGAGGGACCCGTCGTCGCCGGCAGGCCGCCTCAGACTCGCAGGCCGCCCAACAGAACCGTCAACAGCGAAGCGAGCGTGCGCCGGTGGAAGTCGTCGTCGGAGAGGTCGGAGCCCGCCACCGCCCGCACCTGCACGGCGAAGTCGGCATAGTGCTGCGTCGTCGCCCAGATCGAGAACAGGAGATGGCGCGGGTCGACGGGTGCCATCCGGCCCTCGGCGATCCAGCGCTCGATGATCGCGGCCTTCGCATCGACGAGGCACTTGAGGCGGCCGGAGAGCACGGGGGAGAGATGCGGCGCGCCCTGGATGATCTCCATCGCGAACAGGCGCGAGGCGGCCGGGTCGCGGCGGGAGCCCTCGAGCTTCACGGCGATGTATTCGCTGAGCGCGTCGAACGGGTCACGCGAGGCGTCGAGGCCGCGCAGTGGCTCCAGCCACATGTCGAGAGTGCGCTCCAGCACGGCGGTGTAGAGCGCGTCCTTGGAGCGGAAATAGTAGAGCAGGTTCGGCTTCGACATGCCGGCCGCCGCCGCGATCTGCTCGACGCGGGCACCGTGGTAGCCAAAGGCGGAAAAGACCGTCAGCGCCGCGTCGAGGATGCGCACGGCGTTCGCCTCGCCGATGCGAGTCTTGCGCGGTCCGGCGGGCGATTCGCCCTCCGTCACCTCGACGGCATGCGCACCGGCGGCGCCTCCGGCCCCCTGTGCCTTGACTTCGTGCCCCTCCATCCCGCCCTCTCGTTGCGAAGCGCTCGCATTCGGCACGATGGTGCCCAAGTTTTGCCCAGCCGGTCAAATCGCCGCTGGACGGTCACGTCGCGCCGCTCGCGCGCCGGGGCGCGATCACGCTATCTTCGCCACGGTGGCACACGCCTTGCGAGCTTCGGCCGGTCCGGCGACCGGCGCGCGGCCGACGGGTGCCGGGTCCGGGACAGCGGGGCGAACGGACGGTGAGCGAAGCGATGCGGACCGAGACCAGCGGCGGCAACGGCGGCACGGCGACGCCCGGCGAGGCGGGACGGCCCGTCATCGAGGCGCGCGGGCTGTCGCTCACCTTCGAGACTGCCGACGGCCCGGTATTCGCCCTCTCCGACGTCGATCTCGACGTGCAGGCCGGCGAGTTCGTCTCCTTCATCGGCCCGTCGGGCTGCGGCAAGACCACCTTCCTGCGCGTCGTCGCCGACCTCGAGCAGCCGAGCGCCGGCACGGTGCTGGTCAACGGCCTCTCCCCCGAGGACGCCCGGCTCGCCCGCCAGTACGGCTACGTCTTCCAGGCGCCCGCCCTCTATCCGTGGCGGACGATCGAGAAGAACGTCATGCTGCCGCTCGAGATCATCGGCCTGCCGGCGGCCGAGCGGGCCGAGCGGGCGCGCAAGCAGCTCGCCCTCGTCGATCTCACCGGCTTCGAGCGCAAGTTCCCCTGGCAGCTCTCCGGCGGCATGCAGCAGCGCGCTTCGATCGCCCGCGCACTCTCCTTCGACCCGGCGCTGATGCTGATGGACGAGCCGTTCGGGGCGCTAGACGAGATCGTCCGCGACCACCTGAACGAGCGCCTGCTGCGCCTCTGGGACAAGACCGGCAAGACGGTGCTGTTCGTCACTCACTCGATCCAGGAGGCGGTGTTCCTGTCGACCAAGATCGTGGTGATGTCGCCGCGGCCGGGTCGCATCATCGACGTCATTGCCTGCGACTTCCCGCGCGACCGCACCCTCGACATCCGCGAGACGCCGGAATTCCTCGAGGTGGCCCACCGTGTCCGCGCGGGCCTCCGGGCAGGGCACGCCTATGGCGACTGAGGCAGCGGCGCATACGACCCGTCCGGCACCGCCGCGACGCTCCGGCTCGGGGGCGCTCGATGCGGCCGTTCCCGTCGCCGTCATCGTCGCGATCCTCGTCGTGCTCTGGTACATCGCCGCCGTGGCGCTGAACGCCGGCATCGTCCGCGACGGCTTCGAGCGCGCCGGCACCGCCTACACGACGGAAGAGCTCATCGCCGCGACGCTGTCGAACGACCGGCCCTTGCTGCCGGCGCCGCACCAGATCCTCGTCGAGCTGAAGAAGACCGTCCTCGACGTCGACCCGACCTCGAAGCGCAGCCTCGTCTACCACGGCTGGGTGACGCTCTCCTCGACGCTGCTCGGCTTCGTCATGGGCACGATCCTCGGCATCGTGCTCGCCGTGCTGATCGTCCACATGCGCTCGCTCGACAAGAGCCTGATGCCGTGGATCATTTCCTCGCAGACGATCCCGATCCTGGCGATCGCGCCGATCGTCATCGTCGTCCTCGGCTCGATCGGCCTGCGCGGCCTCGTGCCGAAGGCGATCATCTCGACCTATCTCTGCTTCTTCCCGGTCACCATCGGCATGGTGAAGGGGCTGACGTCGCCGGACGTGCTCTCGCTCGACCTGATGCGCACCTACTCGGCCTCGAAGGCGCAGACCTTCTGGAAGCTCAGGCTGCCCGCCTCGGTGCCGTTCCTGTTCGCGAGCCTCAAGGTGGCGGTCGCCATCGCCATCGTCGGCGCCATCGTCGCGGAACTGCCGACGGGCGCCCAGGCCGGCATCGGCGCGCGGCTGCTGTCGGGCTCCTACTATGGCCAGACCGTGCAGATCTGGGCGGCGCTGTTCGTCGCCGCGGCCCTGGCGGCGAGCCTCGTCGCCCTCGTCGGCCTCGCCGAACGAGTGACGCTCGCGGCGATGGGGGCGCGGCGATGATCGTGACGCGCGGCCGCGCCATCGCCTGGATCGCCGCCGGCGCGCTGCTGGCGCTGTCGGCCTTCCTGCCGACCGGCGTCGAGGTGGCCGGCACGCCGCTGTTGATGTTCGCGGTGCTGCGGCTCGCCATCGGCGCGCTGCTTTGCGCCATCGGTGCGACCCGCCGGCTCGACGGGCCGCGGCTCGCCATCGTCTTCGCGCTGATCGTCGCCGGCTGCGCCGCCGCGCTGTTCACCGTCCACCTGCCGGTCGTCGCCGGCCATGCCGACATCGACTTCTGGCTCGGCGTCGCCGGCCTGTGGCTTGCCGCCTGGGTGGCGAACGACGCGCTCGCCGCTTACCGCTTCGCCTCGCCGATGGCGCAGCGGGCAGCTGCGATCGCCGTGCCGGCGCTGTTCGGCGCCTTTCTCCTCTTCCTGTGGGAGGTGGCCGTCGTCGGCTTCGGCGTGTCGCCGGTGCTGATGCCGCCGCCGAGCGCGGTGGGCGCCCGCATCGCTGCGTCGCTGCCGATCCTGGCGGATGACTTCGTGCAGACCTTCGTGCGCGGCGTGCTGTCGGGCTACGTCATCGGCTGCTCCGCGGGCTTCCTCGTCGCCATCCTCGCCGACCGCGTGCCGTTTTTGCGCAAGGGCCTCCTGCCGCTCGGCAACTTCGTCTCGGCGCTGCCGATCATCGGCATCGCGCCGATCATGGTCATGTGGTTCGGCTTCGACTGGCACTCGAAGGCCGCCGTCGTCGTGGTGATGACGTTCTTCCCGATGCTGGTGAACACCGTCGCCGGCCTCTCGGCGAGCGGCACGCTCGAGCGCGACCTGATGCGCTCCTACGCCGCCTCGTGGTGGACCACCCTCGTCAAGCTGCGGCTGCCGGCGGCGTTGCCGTTCATCTTCAACGCCCTGAAGATCAACTCGACGCTCGCGCTGATCGGCGCCATCGTCGCCGAGTTCTTCGGCACGCCGACGGTCGGCATGGGCTTCCGCATCTCGATCGAGGCCGGCCGCATGGCGCTCGACATGGTGTGGGCCGAGATCGCGGTTGCCGCGGTCGCCGGCACCGCCTTCTACGGTCTCGTCGCGCTCGTCGAGCGCTCCGTGACCTTCTGGCACCCCTCGTACCGGCGATAGAGGGCGCCGGTCCGGGGACTTCGTCTTGAATCTTGGTGGAGGACGTGGACATGACGACGAGAACGGCCATCGCAGCAGGCATCGCGCTCGCGCTCGGCATCGGCAGCGCCCAGGCGGCCGACCCGGTGACGCTGCAGCTGAAGTGGGTCACCCAGGCGCAGTTCGCCGGCTACTACGTGGCGGCGGAGAAGGGCTTCTATGACGAGGAAGGCCTGGACGTCACCATCAACCCGGGCGGACCCGACGTCGCCCCGCCGCAGGTGATCGCCGGCGGTGGCGCCGACGTCGTCATCGACTGGATGCCGTCCGCGCTGGCCTCGCGCGAGAAGGGCGTGCCGCTCGTCAACATCTCGCAGCCGTTCAAGAAGTCCGGCCTGATGCTGACCTGCCGCAAGGACACCGGCATCACCTCGCCGGCCGACTTCAAGGGCAAGACGCTCGGCGTCTGGTTCGGCGGCAACGAGTATCCGTTCCTGTCGTGGATGTCGAAGCTCGGCCTCAAGACCGACGGCGGCCCGGATGGCGTCACGGTGATCAAGCAGGGCTTCAACGTCGACCCGCTGATCCAGAAGCAGGCCGACTGCGTCTCGACGATGACCTACAACGAGTACTGGCAGGTGATCGACGCCGGCTTCAAGCCGGAAGACCTCGTCGTCTTCAAGTATGACGAGCAGGGCGAGGGCACGATGGAGGACGGCCTCTATGTGATGGAGGCGAACCTCAAGGACCCGGCCTTCGTGGAGAAGATGGCGAAGTTCGTGAAGGCCTCGATGAAGGGCTGGGACTACGCCCGCGAGAACCCCGACGAGGCGGCGATGATCGTGCTCGAGAATGACGCGTCGGGCGCCCAGACCGAAGCCCACCAGAAGCGCATGATGGGCGAGATCGCCAAGCTTCTGGACACCTCGGCCAACGGCAAGCTCGACCCGGCCGACTTCGACCGCACGGTGGCGATCCTGATGTCGGGCGGCTCCGACCCGGTGATCACCAAGAAGCCGGAAGGGGCGACCTCGACGGCGGTGTATGACGCGATGAAGTGAGGGGGTCGGGGCGGGGCGTCGTCGTTGGATTGACGGGCCCCCACCTGCCGCGCCTACGGCGCGGCTGTCCTCCCCCCTGGCAGGGGGAGGACGCGTCAGCGGTTGTCGAACACTGCCATTTCAAAGCTCGCGACGCGTCCCTCCCCTGCCAGGGGGAGGGACAGACCGCCGAAGGCGGTCAGGGTGGGGCCCGTCAATCGAGAGCGATTGGTCCGATGGTCGTCGAACGCACCCGTCGCGACACCGCCCGCCGTCTCCGTCGCCAGCCGACGGAGGCGGAAGCGACCCTGTGGAACGCACTTCGGCGCCTTCCGCTGGACGGCTCCCACTTCCGCCGCCAGGTGCCGATCGGCGCCTTCGTCGCGGACTTCGCCTGCCAGGCGGCGAGGCTCGTCGTCGAACTCGACGGCGGCCAGCACACCGAGCAGGCCGACGCGGAGTACGATGCTCGGCGGACGGCATGGTTGGAGCGGGCGGGCTACCGGGTGCTGAGGTTCCAGAACGCCGACGTGTTCCTGCGGGTCGACGATGTGCTGGAGACGATCCGGGCGGCGGTATTCGGCGGCCTCGATGTGGAGGGGCGGAAGTTGGTTCACGCGCGCATGAGCCGCCGTCGCGGTCCGGATCGACGGGCCCCACCCTGACCGCTGCGCGGTCTGTCCCTCCCCCTGGCAGGCCCTGGCAGGGGAGGGACGGGTCGAACGCTTTGAAGTGCCGAGGCCCGAAAAATCCGATGACGCGTCCTCCCCCTGCCAGGGGGGAGGACAGCCGGCGAAGCCGGCAGGTGGGGGCCTGTCAATCAAGACTGCAGCGGCCGCGATTCCATTGAACTGATCTCCCGGAGACCCTCCCATGACCACTCTCATCCGCGGCGGCACCGTCGTGAACCATGACGCCTCGCAGAAGGCGGACGTGCTCGTCGAGGGCGGCAAGATCGTCGCGATCGGGCGCGATCTCGAGGCCCCCGCCGGGGCCACCGTCATCGACGCCGGTGGCGCCTACGTCATGCCCGGCGGCATCGACCCGCACACCCACCTCGAGTTCATGTTCATGGGGAGCGTGTCGGCCGACGACTTCGAGTGGGGCACCAAGGCGGCGCTGTCGGGCGGCACGACGATGGTGGTCGATTTCTGCATCCCGGCGCCCGGCCAGTCGATGCTCGCCGCCTACCAGGACTGGCGGCGGAAGTCGGAAGGCGCCGCCTGCGACTACGGCTTCCACATGGCGGTGACCTGGTGGGACGAACCGGTCTTCGACGAGATGGAAACCGTCGTGAAGACCTACGGCATCAACACCTTCAAGCACTTCATGGCCTACAAGGGCGCCTTGATGGTGAACGACGACGAGCTCTTCCACTCGTTCCGCCGCTGCGCCGCTCTCGGCGCCATGCCGCTCGTCCACGCCGAGAACGGCGACGTCGTCTTCCGCCTGCAGCAGCAGCTGCTGGAGCAGGGCATCACCGGGCCGGAGGGCCACGCCTACTCGCGCCCGCCGGAAGTCGAGGGCGAGGCGACCAATCGGGCGATCATGATCGCCGACATGGCCGGCTGCCCGCTCTACGTCGTCCACACCTCCTGCAAGCCGTCGCACGAGGCGATCGCCCGGGCACGCGCCGCCGGCAAGCGCGTCTATGGCGAGCCGCTCATCCAGCACCTCGTGCTCGACGAGGACGAGTACCGCAATCCCGACTGGACCTATGCGGCGCGGCGCGTGATGTCGCCGCCGTTCCGCCCGAAGGAGCACCAGGCGAGCCTGTGGGCGGGGCTGCAGTCGGGCTCGCTGCAGGTGGTGGCGACCGACCACTGCGCCTTCACCAGCGAGCAGAAGCGCCTCGGCGTCGGCGACTTCACCAAGATCCCGAACGGCACCGGCGGCCTCGAGGATCGCCTGCCGTTGCTGTGGACCGCCGGCGTCGGCACCGGCCGGCTGACCAAGGAGGAGTTCGTCGGCGCGACCTCCGCCAACATCGCCCGCATCCTCAACGTCTATCCGAGGAAGGGCCGCATCGCCGTCGGGTCGGATGCCGACATCATCCTCTGGGACCCGTCGGCGACGAAGACGATCTCGCCGAAGACCCAGGTGAGCCGCATCGACTACAACGTCTTCGAGGGCTTCGAGTGCGTCGGCCTGCCGGCGGTGGTGATGTCCCGCGGCAAGGTCGCCTGGGAGGACGGCCGGATGCGCGCCGAGCGCGGCGACGGCGCCTACGTGGCGCGCGACCCGTTCCCCGCCGTCCACGTCGCGAATGCCAAGTGGCGCGCGCTGACGGCGCCGCGGGCAGTCGAGCGTGCGGAGGTGACGCCGTAGAGGGTTGGCGGCGACCACGGAGATCCGCTAGAGTAGTGAAGTTCACTACAATGGGAACATGCCCGTGAAGACGGTTTCAGCGGCGGATGCCAACCGCCACTTCTCGAAGCTTCTCGGCGAAGTCGAGCGGGGGGAGACGGTGCAGGTCACGTCGCGTGGCCGCCCCGTGGCACGCCTCGCGCCCGAGCCGGAAGCCGATGCCGCGGAACGCGAGGCGGCCTTTCGTGAACTCATCGCGCGGCTGAAGAGCCAGCCGGCTCTCAATCTCGGCCGCATCACCCGCGACGAGGCCTACGACGACACGGATGATCCTGCTTGAAAGTGGCGATCGATACGAACGTCCTCGCCTATGCCGAGGGTGTCGACGATCGCGGCCGACAGCAAACCGCCACCCTCACGATCGAGAGGCTCGGAGTAGCGCGGATCGTCCTGCCGGCGCAGGTTCTCGGTGAACTGCAAAGCGTTCTTGGAAGGCGAGGTCGGATGACCCGAGCCGCATCCTGCGAGCGCGTACGGTTATGGCGTGACACTTGCGTTGTCGCTGGAACGTCAACCGCAGCGTTTGATGCGGCTCTCGATCTCACCGAGCGCCACGACCTGCAGATCTGGGATGCCGTGATTCTGGCTGTCGCGGTGGAGGCCGGCTGCCGCCTGCTGCTGTCCGAGGACATGCAGGAGGGCTTCTCATGGGCCGGGCTCACGATCGCCAATCCCTTTGCCGACGTCCTTCACCCCTTGCTCCGTCAGGCATTCCAGTCTGTCTGACGATCGGAATGACCGACCGACGAGGCCCCCCATGACCACCCCCACCAATCTCTCCATCGACCCGCAGCGCCTGTGGGACACGCTGATGGAGACGGCGAAGATCGGCGGCACCGACAAGGGCGGCGTCCGGCGGCTGACGCTGACCGACCTCGACCGCCAGGTGCGCGACTGGTTCAAGGCCGCCTGCGAGGGCCTCGGCTGCACCGTCACGGTCGACGAGGTCGGCAACATGTTTGCCGTCCGCCCGGGCAAGCGTGACGACGTGGCACCCATCGCCATGGGCAGCCATCTCGACACCCAGCCGACCGGCGGCAAGTTCGACGGCATCCTCGGCGTGCTCGGCGGCCTCGAGGCGCTGCGCACCCTGGTCGATCTCGGTTACGAGACGAACGCCCCGGTGATGCTGGTCAACTGGACGAACGAGGAGGGCTCCCGCTTCGCCCCCGCCATGCTCGGCTCCGGCGTCTTCGCCGGCGTCTTCGACCGCGCCTATGCGGACAGCCGCGAGGACCGCCAGGGCGAGACCTTCGGCGCCGCGCTCGACGCCATCGGCTACCGCGGCGAACTCGAGGCCGGTGCGGTGCCGATGAGCGCGATGTTCGAGCTCCACATCGAGCAGGGGCCGATCCTCGAGGCCGAGGGCAAGACCATCGGCATCGTCAAGGGCGTGCAGGGCATGCGCTGGTACGACGTCACCGTCACCGGGCGCGAGGCGCACACCGGCTCGACCCCGATGATGCTGCGCAAGAACGCGCTGCTCGGCGCCGCGAAGCTCATCGAGGCGGTCGACCGCATCGCCAAGGCGCGGCTGCCGGCGGTCGGCACCGTCGGCCTCGTCGAGGTGAAGCCGAACTCGCGCAACGTCATCCCCGGCGAGGTCTTCTTCACCGTCGACTTCCGCAACCCGGACGCCGCCGTGCTGGAGGAGATGGAGGCCGAGTTCGGCCGCGCCGTCGCCGCCGTCCGGGACGAGACCGGGCTGACGGTCGACTGGAAGCGCATCTGGGATTCGCCGCCGGTGGTGTTCGATGCCGACTGCGTCGCGAGCGTCGCGGAAGGGGCGGCGGCGGCCGGCTATCCGGCCCGCGAGATCGTCTCCGGCCCCGGCCACGACGCCGCCTACATCGCCCGCGTCTGCCCGACCTCGATGATCTTCGTGCCCTGCAAGGACGGCATCAGCCACAACGAGGCCGAGGACACCTCGTTCGACGAGTGCGCCGCCGGCGCGCAGGTGCTGCTCAACGCCGTGCTCGCCTACGACCGCCGCTTCGCCCGCTGAGGGAGCGCTCGTCAGCTCCGGCCGCCGCCGAGGATCGGCCCGTCGGCCAGCAGCGTGGCGAGCGCCTCGAACGGCATCGGCCGGGCGACGTGGTAGCCCTGCACGACGTCGCAGCCGATGGCGCGCAGCATGGCGAGCTGGCGCGCCGTCTCGACGCCCTCGGCCGCCACCTCGATCGCCCGGGCGCGGCTCACCTCGACGACGCCGCGCACCACCGCCTGGCTGACCGGATCGGTGACGATTTCGGCGATGAAGCGCTTGTCGATCTTCACCTGGTGGACCGGGTAGGAGGCGAGGTGGATGAGCGAGGCGTAGCCGGTGCCGAAGTCGTCGAAGGCGACGCGGATGCCGGCGTGGGCGAGCTCGTCCAGCGCCTCGTGCACCTCGTCCTGGTCGCGGCCGAGCAGCACGTCCTCGGTGATCTCCACCAGGACGTCGCTCGCCTGGATGCCGTGCGCCTCGAGCCGCGCCAGCAGGTTGCGGGTGTAGTCGGGGTAGCAGATCTCCATCGGCGCGACGTTGATCGACAGTCGCGGCGGCAGGATGCCCCGGCGCCGCAGCGCGCCGAGGTCGCGACAGGCGGCGTTGAGGATGACGCGGCCGATCGAGACTGCCAGCTCGCCATCGGCGAAGGCGACGGCGAAGTCGGCCGCCGCCGTCACCTCGCCGTCGAGCACCTGGCGCGCCAGCACCTCGACGCCGATGACGGCCCCCGAGGTGACGTCGACCTGGGGCTGGTAGTAGGGAACGACGCCGCCGCGGGCGAGCGCCGTGCGCACGCGCGTCAGGGTGCGGTCGCGGCGGATCAGCTCGTCGCCGAAGCGGGTCTCGTAGAAGGCGACCTCGCGCCGCCCGCGCCGCTTGGCGTGAACGAGGGCGATGTCGGCGCTGCGCAGCACCTCGGCGGCGTCGCAGGTGCCGGCGGACAGCACGCAGGCGCCCGCCGTCAGCGTGATCGGCACCAGCCCGGCGTCGTGGGAGAAGTCGAAAGCGAGGTCGCGGATGACGCGCCGCGCCGCCTGCTGCGCCTCCTGGCGGCTCGCAAAGCCCGTCACCACCACGCCGAACTCGTCGCCGCCGACGCGTCCCACCACCGGCACCGCCGCGTGCAGGCGCTCGGCCACCGCCGCCAGCACGCGGTCGCCGACCTCGTGGCCGTGGACGTCGTTGATCACCTTGAAGCTGTCGAGGTCGGCGATGATCGCGACGCCATAGCGGCCGCCGAGGCTCGCCTCCTCGCAGGCGGCGGCGAGGCGCTCGGAGAACAGCCGGCGGTTCGGCAGCCGCGTCAGCGGGTCGTGGTTCGCCGCCCACCAGAGCTCCTCCTCGCGGCGGGCCTGGGAGGTGACGTCCTGGAAGACGCCGAAGACGCTGCTCACCCGCCGGCCGTCGCGATCGCTTGCTCCGATGACGCGCACGACCCGGCGTTCGCCGTCGGCCCGGTCGAACGGCAGGGTCAGGTCGAAGCCGGCGCCGCTCTCAAGCAGGCGCTCGTAGTGGTCCGACAGCACCGAGCGGGAGGGCTCGGGATAGAACCGCAGCGCCGTCTGGACGTCGGGCTCCCGGCCGGCCGGCAACCCGTGCAGCCGGTAGATCTCCTCCGACCAGTGCAGCCGCCGCGACGCCGGATCGATCTGCCAGACCCCAACCTGCGCGAGCGATTCCATCGTCGACAGCATGTGCCGGAGCCGCGTCTCGGACGCCTGGGCGGCGCAGTAGTCCTGCACGTGGGCGGTGATCGTGCGCAGCAACCCCGACAGCGTGCCGGCGATGGTGTCGCGCATCTCCAGCACTGGCGCAGCATGACCGATCGCCATCATCGTGGCGCCGCCGACGCCCGCGGCGTCGGGCTCGGCGTGCAGCATCATCGCCGCTTCCACCGGTGCGAAGCGGACCGCGACGCGCTCGCCGACGTGGTGGGCGGGAGCGAGGGCGACGTGCGGCTCGATGCGGTCGTGGAGGTCGTGCCAGTCGGCGGTGGAGAACGACCGGAAGTGCGCGCTGCGCCCCTGCACGAGGCCGTCATGGCCGTTGAGGACGATGCTGAGGCCGCGGAAAGCGTGCCGCCCGGCGGCGAGATCGCAGATGGAATCCAGGAGCTCGGACAGCGAGCTCCTGGACACCGTCGCTATCAGATCGCGCAGCAGCATGGGTTGGTTTCCGATCGGACGGCGGCAGTCGCGTGAGGAGATTGAGGCGTGCATCGGGATAAGTGCAAGGCGATCGATGACAGCCGTAACACGCAACCGTGACCTTGCTTTCCAGGGGGTTACGTCGCGGTTGACGGGTGCCGGGCAGGTACGCCGAACGTCGCGAACCTAGCGCGAACCAGTGAGCGAACCATTTCGATGGGGGATCATTCGGGCGCGCCGGCGCGCACCGGGGCCGGCGTCCGCCGCCCCCGCAGCCTCACGGAACGTGAGCTGTCGTCAGAGCACCCGGCCGGGATTGAGGATGCCGTTCGGGTCGAAGGCTGCCTTGACGCGGCGCATCATGTCGAGCTCGAGGGCCGACTTCACCCCCGGCAGCAGGTGCCGCTTCAGCCGGCCGATGCCGTGTTCGGCCGAGATCGAGCCGCCGAGATCGGCGACAATGCCGTGCACCACCGTGCCCATCTCGTCCCAGCCGGCGAGGTAGGCCGCCTTGTCCGCCCCGACGGGCTGGGAGACGTTGAAGTGGATGTTGCCGTCGCCCATGTGCCCGAAGGCCGCCGGTCGGCAGCCCGGCACCAGCGCCTCGACCGCCGCGGTGGCGCGCGCGAGGAAGGTCGGCACCGCCGCCACCGGCACCGACACGTCGTGCTTGATCGAGCCGCCCTCCTTCGCCTGCACCTCCGACAGCCCATGGCGCAGGTGCCAGAACGCGTCCGCCTGCGCGAGGCTCTCGGCCAGCGCCGCGTCGGTGATGACGCCGTCCTCGAAGGCGCCGGCGAGCACCTCCTCGAGGATCGCCCGCACGTCGGCGGCCTTGCTGCCCGACGAAAGCTCGGCGAGCACGTACCAGGGCTGTTCGGCCGACAGCGGGTTGCGGGCCCCGGCGAGGTGGCGCAGCGCAAACGCGAAGGCGACCCGCTCCATCAGCTCGAAGCCGGTGAGAGACGAGCCGGCGGCGCCGCGCATCCGGTTGAACAGCTCGAGCGCCGCCTCCGGCGTCTCCACGCCGATGAAGGCGACCTCGCGCAGAACCGGCTTCGGCAACAGCTTCAGCACCGCCGCGGTGATCACGCCGAGCGTTCCCTCGGCGCCGACAAACAGCTGCTTGAGGTCGTAGCCGGTGTTGTCCTTGCGCAGCTTGCGCAGGCCGTCCCAGATTTCCCCGGTCGGCAGCACCACCTCGAGGCCGAGCACGAGGTCGCGGGCATTGCCGTAGGCGAGCACCGCGGTGCCGCCGGCGTTGGTCGACAGGTTGCCGCCGATGCGGCACGAGCCCTGGGAGCCGAGGGTCAGCGGAAACAGCCGGTCGACGGCGTCGGCCTCGGCGTGGATCTTGTCGAGGATGCAGCCCGCTTCCACCGTCATGGTGCCGCCGGCGGCGTCGACCTCGCGCACCCGATCGAGGCGGGCGAGCGACAGCACCACCTCGCGGCCGCTCTCGTCGGGCACCTGGCCGCCGACGAGGCCGGTGTTGCCGCCCTGCACGATGATCGGCGTGCGCGTCTCGTTGGCGAGGGCGAGGATCGCCGCCACCTCGGCGGTCGAGCCCGGCCGCAGCACCGCCGGCGTGCGGCCGTGATAGAGCCCTCGCCATTCCACCAGGTAGGGCGCAAGGTCGGCGTCGGCGGTCAGCACGTTGCGCGCGCCGACGATCGCGGCGAAGCGGTCCACCGGCGCGGCGGGGGCGTCTGTGGAGGCGAGGGGGGATGCGGTCACGGCGCGCTCGTCGGCTGTCGGGCAGGGTGCTTCGGTTCTAGCGAAGCCCCCGGCCGCGGTCGAGCGGCACCGCGCTCAGGTGGCCGGCTCCAGCGTGTCCTTGGCCGCCGGCCGCCGGCGCCGCTTCTGGCCCGACAGCACCGCCTCGAGCCCCTCGTCCCAATAGGGCTCCGAGCCGTAGAGGCTGGCGAGGTGGTCGATGAAGACGCGCACCTTCAGCGGCAGGAAGCGGCGGCTCGGGTAGATCGCGTGCACCGCCACGCCGCGCGCGCCCCGGTACTCCGGCAGCACCACCTCGAGCCGGCCGGAGGAAAGCTCCGGCCCGACGTCCCACGTCGAGCGCAGGGCGATGCCGAAGCCGGCGACCACCGCCTCCCGAACCACCTCGCTCGAGTTCGTGCGGATCGGCGCCGATGGGCGGATCACCACCGGCCCGTCGGGGCCGTCGAGGCGCCAGCCGTCCTGCTGCTGCGGCGACAGGCAGGCGTGCTTCTCGAGGTCGGCCAGCGTCTCCGGCCGGCCGTGGAGGGCGAGATAGTCCGGCGAGGCGCACAGCACCCGGTGCACCGGCGCGAGCCGCCGGGCAACGTGGCTGGAGGCGGTCAGCTCGGCGATGCGGATGGCGACGTCGAAGCCCTCGCCGACGATGTCGACGAATTCGTCGTTGAGCTGCAGGTTGATCGTCAGCTCGGGGTTGGCGGCCAGAAACGGGCCGAGGTGCGGCGCCACGTGCATGCGGCCGAACGAGGTCGGTGCCGTCACCTTCAGCGTGCCGCGCGCCGTCGTCGAGCGGCGGGTGACGAAGGATTCCGCCTCGTCGATCGCCGCCAGGATGGCGACGACGCGCTCGTAGAAGCCCTGGCCGGCCTCGGTCAGGGCGATCTGGCGGGTGGTGCGCTGCAGGAGGCGGGTGCCGAGCCGGTCCTCGAGCCGCCGCATCCGCTTGGAGACGACGGCGGGGGAGAGACCCATCTCGCGGCCGGCCGCCGACATGCTCTCCGCCGTCACGACGCGGGCGAAGATCTCGAGGTCGACCAGGCTGCTCATTCATTCTTTCCGCGTCGATGGCCCGCCACACCCGTTGCACGGCGGGGCCCCCTTTGAACTAATGCGTCGAGTGGCGTAGTCCAGAGCCGATCGAAACAACAAGCGGCGCCACACGCCGCAGGTCGCCGCGGCTGCCCCGCCGCAGGAGGAAATGGGCCCGATGTCGAGCCTGAAGATGCCGGACGTCGATGAAGCGGTGCTGGCCCGCCGCACCGAGATCGCCCGCGCGCTCGCCGATCTCACCGCGGCCGACCGCGTCATCGTCGAGCCGACCTCGCTCGCCGTCTACGAGACCGACGGCCTGACCGCCTACAAGCAGCTGCCGATGTTGGTGGTGCTGCCGGACACGGTGGCCGAGGTCAGCGCGGTGCTTGCCTACTGCCACGAGAACGGCATCAAGGTGGTGCCGCGCGGCGCCGGCACATCGCTGTCGGGCGGGGCGCTGCCGCTCGCCGACGGCGTACTGATGTCGATGATGCGCTTCAATCGCGTGCTCGACGTCGATTTCGACAACCGCTGCGCCGTCGTCCAGCCGGGCGTCACCAATCTCGGCGTCACTCGCGCCGTCGAGCACGAGGGCTTCTACTACGCCCCCGACCCGTCGTCGCAGATCGCCTGCTCGATCGGCGGTAACATTGCCGAGAACTCCGGCGGCGTGCACAGCATGAAATACGGCCTCACCACCAATAATGTCCTTGGCGTTGAGATGGTGCTGATCACCGGCGAGGTGATCCGCCTCGGCGGCAAGCACCTCGACAGCGAGGGCTACGACCTGCTCGGCCTGATCGTCGGCTCCGAGGGCCTGCTCGGCGTCGTCACCGAGGTGACGGTGCGGCTCTTGCGGGCGCCCGAGACGGCGCGCGCCGCCCTCATCGGCTTTCCCACCAGCGAGGCGGCCGGGGCCTGCGTCGCCGCCATCATCGCCGCCGGCATCATTCCCGCCGGCATGGAGATGATGGACGCGCCGGCGATCGCCGCAGCCGAGGCCTTCGTCCACGCCGGCTACCCGCTCGACGTCGAGGCGCTCCTGATCGTCGAGCTCGACGGGCCGCCGGTGGAGGTCGACGCGCTGCTCGCCCGGGTGGAGGCGATCGCCTCCGCCAATGCCGCCACCGAGTGCCGCGTCTCGACGAGCGAGGCCGAGCGCATGAATTTCTGGGCCGGCCGCAAAGCGGCCTTCCCGGCGGTCGGCCGGCTCGCGCCCGACTATCTCTGCATGGACGGCACCATCCCCCGCAAGGCGCTGCCGCTGGTGCTCGCCCGCATGCGGGCGCTGTCGGAGCACTACGGCCTGGCCGTCGCCAACGTCTTCCACGCCGGCGACGGCAACCTGCATCCGCTCATCCTCTACGACGCCAACAAACCGGGCGAACTCGCCGCCGCCGAGAACTTCGGCGCCGATATCCTGCGGCTCTGCGTCGAGGTCGGCGGCGTTCTCACCGGCGAGCATGGCGTCGGCGTCGAGAAGCGCGACCTGATGCCGGAGATGTTCAACGCGGTCGACCTCGACCACCAGATGCGGGTGAAGTGCGCCTTCGACGCGGACGGCCTGCTCAATCCCGGCAAGGTGTTCCCGCAGCTGCGCCGCTGCGCCGAGCTCGGCCGGATGCACGTCCACGCCGGCGCCATCCCGTTCCCCGACATTCCGCGCTTCTGAGGGCAGGGGCCTTTGACGCTGTCCTCCCGCCTCCCACCGCCGCCGAACCCGCGGCGCCCCCCCTCCCTACCCTCCCCCGCGAGGGGGGAGGGTTTCCGTTTGCATCTGGAAA
>Ga0209902_101121_pt1 | contig 15923 bp, 13 predicted proteins | sample FECB27metaG_FD_188304 | JGI IMG/M metagenome (GOLD analysis project Ga0209902, IMG submission 188304) | Cyanobacterial communities from the Joint Genome Institute, California, USA - FECB-27 (SPAdes) (version 2) | ecosystem: Environmental > Aquatic > Thermal springs > Hot (42-90C) > Microbial mats...
CTCGGCGCCCGCCACGCCCTTCTGCGCGACGCCCGCCGTGGGCTTCCCGCCGGCGACCGGCCCGGCGTCCGGGTCACCGCCGAAGAGCCGCACCAGCGCGCGCTCCACCGGGTGCATCACCACCAGGATGACGAGCGTCACGACGGCGCTCGCGATGACGAGGTGCCAGGCGGCGAAGCCGCAGGCGACGCCGAGGCCGGCCGCCACCCACGTCGTCGCCGCCGTCGTCAGGCCGTGCACCTCGCCGCCGCCGCGCAGGATGGCGCCGGCGCCGAGGAAGCCGATGCCGGTCATCACGCCGACGATGACGCCCTGCACCAAGCGGGCCTTCGTCTCGTCCTCGGTGCCGATATCGACGAATTCGAAGGCCGCCACAGCGATCAGCGCCGCTCCCAGCGAGACGAGCCCGAGGGTGCGCATCCCCATCGCCTTGCCGCGCACGTCGCGATTGAGTCCGACGAGCATGCCGACCAGCGCCGCAGCGCCGAGGCGCAGCAGGTCGTCGAGGATGGCGGCGGTGAAGTCCGGCATGGGGAATGCCCTTTCCGGCTTGGGGGTCTGCGGCGGGTGTCCGCAAAACCCTTTGCCGGCAGAGGAGTTCCCGCTCAGCCCTTGGCCTTCGCCATCAGCGCGATCAGTCCCGTCAGCAGCGCCGTCGGCGTCGGCGGGCAGCCGGGGATGACGAGGTCGACCGGCAGCACCGCGCTGACGCCGCCCCAGCAGGCGTAGCTGCCGGAAAACAGCCCGCCGTCGGCGGCGCAGGCGCCCGCCGCCACCACCCACTTCGGCCCCGGGGTGGCGTCGAACGTGCGCTTCAGCGCCTCGGCCATGTTTTTCGTCACCGGCCCGGTGACGAGCAGCACGTCGGCATGCCGCGGCGACGCGACGAAGCGCAGCCCGAAGCGCTCGAGATCGTAGAAGGCGTTGCCCAGCGCGTGGATCTCGAGCTCGCAGCCGTTGCACGAGCCGGCGTCGACCTGGCGGATCGACAGGCTGCGGCCGAGCACCGCCCGGGCGCCGGCGTCGAGCGTCGCGGCCAGCGCGGCGATCTCGCCCGCGTCCGGCCCCGCCTCCGTCAGCGGCGGCTTCGTCAGCCCATCGAACAGCAGGCGGCGCATGGCGCCCTCACAGGTCGTGCCCCGCATAGGAGCAGTTGAAGGATTTGTTGAGGAGCGGGAAGTCGGCGACGATGTTGCCCTCGATCGCCGCCTCCAGCACCGGCCACTGGAACCACGAGGCGTCACGCAGGTGGCAGCGCGCCACCGTGCCGTCGCCCGCGAGCCGCACCCAGGCGAGCACGTCGCCGCGGAAGGCCTCGGCGACCGCGATCCCCTCGCCTCCCGCGCCCCCCTCCACCGACGCCAGAACTGGTCCGTCCGGCAGACCAGTGAGAACCTGTTCGATCATCGACAGGCTCGCCTCGATCTCGGCGATCCGCACCCGCACCCGCGCGTCGACGTCGCCGGCCGTCAGCACCGGCACCGTGAAGGCGAGGCGATCATAGGGCGGGTAGGCGAGGTCGCGGCGGGCATCGAAGTCGCGGCCCGAGGCGCGGCCGACCGGGCCGCCGCAGGCGAAGCGGGCGACGAGGGCCGAGGTCGCCCGGCCGGTACCGACGGTGCGGTCCTGCAGCGACGGTGTGCCGTCATAGAGCCGCACCAGCGCCGGCAGCGCCGACCGAACGGTCGCGACCAGCGCCCGGATCGCCGTGGCCCCGTCGGCGCCGAGGTCGGCGGCCACGCCGCCCGGCACGACGCGGTCCATCATCAGCCGGTGGCCGAACGCCGCGGCGTTGGCGCGCAGCACGCGCTCGCGCAAGGCGCCGGTGTGGGCGTGCATCAGAGCGAAGGCGGCGTCGTTGCAGATCGCGCCGAAATCGCCGAGGTGGTTGGCGAGGCGTTCGAGCTCCGCCATCAGCGCCCTCAGCCACACTGCCCGCGGCGGCGGCTCGGCCCCCGCCGCCGCCTCCACGGCGCGGGCGAAGGCGAGGCCGTAGGCGACGGTGCTGTCGCCCGAGGCACGACCCGCCAGCGCCGCCGAGCGGGCGATCGTCGCGCCCGTCATCAGCCCCTCCAAGCCGCGGTGGACGTAGCCGAGGCGCTCCTCCAGGCGCACCACCGTCTCGCCGTTGGCGGTGAAGCGGAAGTGGCCAGGCTCGATGATGCCGGCGTGCACCGGCCCGACCGGGATCTGGTGCAGCCCCTCTCCCTCGGCCGTCAGGAAGGCATAGGGCTCGCCCGCGTCGGAGGACGGCTCCGGCGTGCCGCGCGGCGTGCGCACGCCCCAGCGGCCGTGGTCGAGCCACGGGCGGCCGTCGGGCAATCCGATCGGTTCGAAGCCGACGAGCTCGCGGATCGCCCGCTCCGGCCGGATCGCTGGCGGATGCAACGCGCCGACGGAGGGGTAGCGTCCCTCGGGGCAGGCGAGCCGGACCACCGCCGGCCGCCGTGTCACCGTGTCGAACAGCGCGAGGTGGACCGATCCGGGCTCCCCCCACAGCGCCAGCAGGTCCGCCTCGCCGGCGGCGAGCCGCGCGGTGATCGCCACCCACGCCGCCGCGCCGACCTCCACCGCCGGCCACGGCCGCAGCCCGTCGACCGGCCGGCCGGCGGCGAGGAGGTCGGCCAGCCCGGAGCCGGGCGACGCTGTCGCTGGCGCGCTCATCCGAGCATCCTCGCGATGGTCTGGAACCAGGCGACGAGCGGCGGCGGCAAGTAGACGCCCGCCGCCAGCACCAGCGCGAGATGGACGTACATCGGCACGGTGGACGCCGCCACTGGCGCGGTCCCCGGGCTCGGCTCGCCGAAGGCGATGCCCGACAGCCGCAGCATCAGCGCGCCGAAGCCGGTCAGGAGCCCCGCCACCAGCACGAGCGCGACGAGCGGCATCGCCGCGAACGTCGAGGAGACGAGCAGGAACTCGCTCATGAACACCCCGAACGGCGGCATTCCCGCGATCGCCACGACGCCGGCGACGAGCCCCCAGCCGAGCGCCGGATGCGTCACCGTCAGCCCGCGGATCTGCGACAGCCGCTGGGTCCCCTTCACCTGGGCGATGTTGCCGACGGCGAAGAAGATCGCCGACTTCGTCAGCGAGTGCATCGTCATGTGCAGCAGGCCGGCGAAGTTCGCGAGCGGCCCGCCGAGCCCGAAGGCGAAGGCGATCAGGCCCATGTGCTCGATGGAGGAATAGGCGAACAGCCGCTTGATGTCGCGCCGGCGGTAGAGCATCAGGCCGGCGAGCAGCACCGAGCCGAGACCCATCGTCATCATCAGCGGACCGGGCGCCAGCGCCTCGGGGTTGGCGGCCAGCAGCAGCTTGAAGCGCAGCACCGCATAGAGCGCGACGTTGAGGAGCAGCCCCGACAGCACCGCCGAGATCGGCGTCGGGCCTTCCGCGTGGGCGTCGGGCAGCCACGAGTGCAGCGGCGCCAGGCCGACCTTGGTGCCGTAGCCGAGCAGCAGGAAAACGAAGGCAACGTCGAGCAGCGCCGGGTCGAACGCGGCCGCGTGCCGGATCAGCACCGACCACACCATGCCGTCGGCGCCCTCCCCCACCACCGGCCGCGCCGCCATGTAGACGAGGATGGTGCCGAACAAGGCGAGCGCGATGCCGACGCTGCCGAGGATGAAGTACTTCCACGCCGCCTCGATCGCCTCGGGCGTGCGGTAGAGGCCGACCATCAGCACCGTCGTCAGCGTCGCGAGCTCGATCGCCACCCACATCAGCCCAATGTTGTTGGCGACCAGCGCGAGGTTCATGGCGAACAAGAGCACCTGGTACATCGCGTGGTAGAAGCGCAGGTGCAGCGGCGTCAGCCGGCCGGTCTCGAGCTCGTGGGCGATGTAGCTGCGGCTGAACACGCTCGTCGTGAAGGCGACGAAGGTGTTCAGCACGATGAAGACGATGTTGAGTTCGTCGACGAGCACGTAGGGCCCGGTCGCCGGCGCGTGCACGAACAGCGACAGCGCGGCGAGGAAGGTCACGCCGCACGACAGCACGTTGACCAGCGCCGAGACGCGGTAGGCCGGCACCAGCGCCAGAAGCACGGCGGTGGCCGCGGGCAGCGCCAGGATCACCGTCACCGCGTCGAACGGCAGGCCGCTCATGGCTGGTCGCCCCGGAAGCGGTCGAGGGCCTCGACGTCGACGGTGTCGAAGCGCTCGCGGATGCGGAAGATGACGATGCCGATGACGATGAAGGCGATCAGCACCGAGAAGGCGACCGAGATCTCGACGACGAGCGGCATCCCCTTGGCGCCGGCGGCGGCGAGGATCAGGCCGTTCTCCAGCGACATGAAGCCGATCACCTGGCTCACCGCGTTGCGGCGCGTCACCATCGTCAGCAGGCCGAGCAGCACCACCGACAGCGCGAAGGCGAGGTCCTCGCGGGCGAGCGGATCGGCGGTCGCCGTCACCGGCAGCATCACCACCATCGACAGCGCGACGAGGCCGATGCCGGCGAGCATCGTCGGGCCGACGCCCACCACCGTCTCGATCTCGCGCTGGATGCCGAGGCGCGCGACCATGCGCGACAGCGCGACGGGAATGATGATCGCCTTGAAGATGAGCGCGATCGCCGCCGTGACGTAGAGGTGCGGCGCGTCCTGCACGAAGCCCTGCCAGGCGACCGAGGCCGTCAGCACCAGCGCCTGCAGGGCGAACACGTGGATCATCGCCGTCAGCCGGTCCTGGTAGAGCAGCATCAGGCTGACCAGCACCAGACCGCCAGCGAAGAGGTGGGCGATGTCGAAATCGAGAGCGCCCATCTACAGGCTCCTCGACACGAACAGGAGCAGCGTCGCGAGCAGCCCCAGCATCAGCGCCGCGCCGAGGAAATCCGGCACGCGGAACACCCGCATCTTGGCGACCGAGGTCTCGAACAGGGCGAGCAGCACCGCGGCGACGGCGAGCTTGCCCGCCCAGGCGGCGAGCGCGAGGCCGTGCGAGACGATGCCGTCACCCGGCCCGGCGAGCCCCCACGGCACGAACACGCAGGCGACGAGCGACAGATAGAGGGTGAGCTTCAGCGACGCCGCGAGCTCGATCATCGCGAGGTGGCGGCCGGAATATTCGAGCACCATCGCCTCGTGCACCATCGTCAGCTCGAGGTGCGTCGCCGGGTTGTCGACCGGCACGCGGCCGTTCTCGGCCACCGCCACCATGACGAGGGCAATCAGCGCGAGGCCGAGCGAGACGCGCAGGCCGACGCCGCCGGTCGCCATCGCGGCGGCGACGGTCGAGAGCTGGGTGGAGCCGGCGACGAGCGCCAGCGTGAACACGGTCATGATGAAGGCCGGCTCGGCGATGGTGGCGATCATCACCTCGCGGCTCGCGCCGATGCCGCCGAAGCTGGTGCCGACATCCATGCCGGCGAGCGCCAGGAAGAAGCGGGCGCTGCCGAGCAGCGCGACGATGGCGATGAGGTCGGCCGACCACGAGAACATCAGCCCGGTGGCGAACGTCGGCACCAGCGCCGCCGCCACCCAGGTGGCCGCGAAGACGAGGAAGGGCACGGCGCGGAACAGCCACGAGGCATTGTCGGCGAGCACCGCCTCCTTGCGCAGCAGCCGCGCGAGGTCGCGGTAGACTTGGAAGAGCGGCGGCCCGCGCCGGCGCGTCAGGCGCGCCTTCACCTTGCGCACGAGGCCGGTGACGAGGGGGGCCGCGGCGAGCACCAGCGCCATCTGTCCGCCCTGCACGGCGAGGTCGGCGAGGCCGGGGATCATGGCCACACCGCCAGGACGACGAGGAGCGCCACCAGCGACAGGAAGACGAGGGAAAGATACTGCCGGATCGTCAGCGACTGCAGCCGGTTGGCGAAGTCCGCCGCGCGGCCGACGAGCCCGGCGAGGCCGAGATAGCCGCGCTCCCAGATCGGGTCGGAAAGGTCGAGCCGGAAGCGCGCCGGCGAGAGGTCGCCCGGCGGCGGCATCTCGACGCCCTCGCGCACCGTGAAGATCGCCCCGGCGAAGACGCGGCGGATCGGCTGGGCGAAGCTCGACGCCGTGTACTGCGTCGCCGGGTCGGCGTTCGGGAAGCCGCAGTCCCACGCCGGCGCCCGCCGCACGGCGCTTCCCGCGAGGCGGTGCACCACGAAGGCGGTGCCGAGCGCCGACACGGCGATGAAGACGAGCACCAGCAGGCCGTTGTAGGAGCTGCGGCTCTCGGCGATCGGCACGATCGACAGCCAGGCGAGCCCGCCCTGCGGCGGCATCGCCGCGCCGACGAGCCGCGCCGCCGCCGGCGCCAGCCCATCGATGACGAGCCCCGGCAGCACGCCGGCGGCGACACAGAGGCCGGCGAGGCCGAGCATGGCGGCGAGCGAGAAGCGGTCGACCTCGTGCGCCGTCGCGGCCTCCGCCGAGCGCGGCCGGCCGAGGAAGGCGATGCCGTAGAAGCGCACGAAGCAGGCGGCGGCGAGCGCCACCGACAGCGCCAAAAGCGCGCCGACCGCCGGCACCGCGAGCTTCAGCCCCCACTGCGGCAGCTCCGGCGACAAGAGGATCGCCTGGAACAGCAGCCACTCCGAGGCGAAGCCGTTCAAGGGCGGCAGCGCCGAAATCGCCACGCAGGCGACGAGCACGGCGAGCGCCGTCACCGGCATGCGGTGGATCAAGCCGCCGAGACGGTCGAGTTCGCGGGTGCCGGTCGCCGTCAGCACCGCGCCGGCGCCGAAGAACAGCGCGCTCTTGAACAAGGCGTGGTTGACGGCGTGGAAGAGGGCTGCCGTCAGCGCCAGCGCCGCGGCGGCGGCGAAGCCATTGGCGGCGAAGGCGAGCGCCAGGCCGAGCCCCGCGAAGATGAGGCCGATGTTCTCGATGGTCGAGCAGGCGAGCAGGCGCTTGATGTCGGTCTGCATCAGCGCCGTCAGCACGCCGAGCGCCGCCGTGACGCCGCCGACCACCAGCACCGGCACGCCCCACCACCACGCCGGCGGCCCGGCGAGGTCGAAGACGAGGCGCAGGAAGCCGTAGACGGCGATCTTCGTCATCACCCCGCTCATCAGCGCCGAGACGTGGCTCGGCGCCGCCGGGTGGGCGAGCGGCAGCCAGACGTGCAGCGGCACCAGCCCCGCCTTCGAGCCGGCGCCGATCAGCGCCAGCGCCAGTACGACGCCGGCGGTGACCGCATCCGGCGGCACCGCCCGCATCGTCGCGAAGGCGAAGCCACCGTCGGGACCGGCGAGCAGCGCGAAGGCGAACAAGAGCGCGAACGTGCCGGCCGCCGCCATGACGATGTAGACCGTCGCCGCCCGCCGGTTTTCGGGCACCCGATGGTGGGCGAGCACCAGCGCCCACGAGGCGAGCGACATGAACTCCCAGGAGACCAAGAAGGTGAAGGCGTCGGCGGCGAGCGGCACCAGCATCATGCCGGCGAGGAAGGCCGGATAGAACGGCAGCACCCGGAACGGCTCGTGCTCGTGCCGGCCGTAGCCGAGCCCGTAGAGGCTCGCCGCCGCGCCGCCGAGCCCGACGATCGCCAGGAACACCGCCGACAGCCCGTCGAGCGCGAAACGCGCCCCGATCCACGGCAGGCCGAGCGGCAACACGAGGTCGCTCTCGAGCTCGCCATCGGTGTGGGCAGACGAGAGGAGCGCAACGAGCGCGATCGCGAACGCGGCGATGCAGACGACCAGCGCCCCGCCGTAGACCAGCCGGCGCGCCGCATCGGCGCCGAGCCCGCGGCTCGTCACCACCGTCAGCGCGGCGAGCACCAGGAGGGCCGCCGGGCAGAGGAGAGCCGCGGGGCAGAGGAGCGCCGCGACGGTCGCCGACATCGCCTCAGCTCCCCCGCCGCGGGTCCGGCCCCGCGGTGTTCGAGGCGGCCGTGCGCGCCTCCTTCAGCCGCACGCCGCGACCGCCGCCGGCGCTCGCGGCACCGTCGCCGATCAGCTCGACGCCCGCCTCGTCGAGGGCGCCGACGAGCTTCATCAGCGAATCGACATTGCCGCGGATGACGTCCTCGCTCGCCTCCATCCGCTGGATCGTCGGCACCGACAGCCCGCAGCGCTCGGCCAGCGCCCGCTGGTCGAGACCGAGGATGGCACGCGCGGCGCGCAGCTGGGCGGACGTGATCACGGATCAAAGATCATGGTTCGAGACGGTGGCGCCGACGCGGCGTCCCGCGCAGCGTCTGCTACTCATCTCTAGCGGATGATTAGTCCGCTTTCAAGCATGGATGATGATGTTTTAGACATCATTTCTAGTCAATGAAGCGGCAAGCCCGCAGGCCGCAACCTGCCTTAAAAGGCGAGTCGCCCGGTGCGCGGCGCGGATCGGCAGCCGCGATGCCGGCGGCCGGGCAATCGCTGAATTGTGGTGATGGCGACGAAGCCCGCGCTGACGCGTCCTCCCTCTGCCAGGGGGGAGGACAGCCGGCGAAGCCGGCAGGTGGGGGCCCGTCAATCCCAACTGGGGTCAGTGTTTGGACAGACAGGCCCCACCCTGACCGCTCGCGGTCTGTCCCTCCCCCTGACAGGGGAGGGACGGATCGCAACCGCTGTTGTCGCTCAACCCCGCCCTACGGCGTGTCGACGTCGATGACGTAGGAGTAGCCGTCGAACCGGCTGGACCGCCAGACGCGGTTCTCGGAGGCCGACTTCTCCGGGGCGATGTCCGCGTCGTCGTCCTCGACGCCAATGCGGAACGCGTCGGTGGCGGCGTTGACCTTTTTCGCCAGCGCGAACGGCCACGTCGCTGCCGCACCCGTCTCGCCGGTGAGCTTCACCGCGATGCGCTCGACGTCGCCGCCCTTGGCGTCGAAGACGCGGAAGGTGACGGTGGTGCCGGCCGGCAGATCGTTGCGGGCGACCGCCCGGCCCGCCTCGTCCCACGTCACCGCATCGGCGGCAGCGGACGTGGCCTCCTTCGCCGACTGGATGCGCACGTCGGAGCAGGAATAGAACGCCTCCGGGCTGTCGGAGCGTTGCCAGACGGCGAAGATCAGCCGACGGCCGGTCCGGTCCTCCGGCATCTTCACCTTCATGTTGTAATACTGGCCGTAGCTCACTTCCGGATCGGTGACGGCCTCGATGTTCTTGACGGTGGCGAACAGCTCGAGATCACGCCAGCGCAGTTCGTCGGTCGGCTTCCAGCCGTCGCGCGTCACGTAGAAGCGGAAATACTTCACGGCGTGCGGCGTCGTCGCGTGGAAGCGGAAGGTGAACTTGCCCTTCTCGTCCGGCTTGATGTTCGTCGTCGGCCAGTCGGACCGGCGCTGGTCGAGACCCTTGTACTTGTCCCGGCCGGCGGAGCAGAGTTGGCCGTCGGGGGCCACCTTCTTGTGTTCGCCGTCGGCGTCGAAGCGGTTGACCTCGGTCCAGTCGTAGAGCGGCTGAGTCGTGCTCATCTTGACAAGGTCGATGCACGGGGGGCTGCCAGCCGGCACACCGTCGTAACTGCCCGCGAGCTTCTCCGGATCCTCCTTGTAGCACATGTAGATACGGCTCAGCGGCTTCTCCATCGCGCCGTGCGCGACGGCGGCGGCGGGCGCCAGCGCGAGGCCGGCGATGAGGCTCGCCGCGAGGGCGAGGCGGGACGTGCGGTCGGTTCTCTGGCTGGATTGCAAGCGATCATCCCCTCGATTCGGTGCACCGGACCCCATCCCCGCCGCCATTGACCAGTCAAATTGTGGTCGAAAGCCGACGAACCGAGACGGCGCCGATCAAGCTCCTTGAACCTGGAAGCTTTCCAGAAGCTTGCCTCAGTCCCGGGGGGACGATTGCGAGGCGATGACCGCTCGAAAACCTGCGGCCAGGAAGGGAATGACATACTTCAATGCCACCTCAGGCTGTGAGGTCTCGAACGTCTCGCCGGCGATCGTCTGGATCTTGCCGGTATCAGCCTGTACGAACAACATGACACCGTAGAAACAATTCAACTTCCAGAAGAACTCGTCCTCCGGCAGGCCGGCGAGCGCCCGCCGCAGCGCGCCGGGCACCGTCATGAAGTCGAGGGTGTAGATCTCGACGAGCAGGCGGCGCACCTCCGGCGCCGGGTCCATCGAGGCCCGCCCGAGCAGGCGGCGGAAGGCCTGGTTCTCGCGGTTGGCCCGGAACGCCGGCTCCAGCAAGGCGTGCAGCACGTCTTCCAGCGGCGGGTCGTCCGACACCGCGGCGAGCGCATCGAGGCGGCGCTGGCGCTCCGCGCGCAGCGGCGTCGCCCGGCGCAGCAGCACCTCCTTGAACAGGTTCTCCTTGGTGCCGAAGTGGTAGGGGATGGCGCCGAGGTTGACGCCGGCGCGCTCGACGATCTGGCGCACCGACACGCCGTTGAAACCGAAATCGGCGAACAGCGTCTCGGCGGCGTCGAGCAGCCGCTCGCGCGAGGTCGGCGGCGCCGGGGCCTTCTCCACGCTCTGCATCGCCGGCCCGCTCCCCGCTCTGGTCTCTCCCCGCCAGCCCGGGCGAGAGCGTCAGCCTAGGCGAGAGCGGCGCGCCCGGCCATGCCGCACCGCGCCGCGCCGGCCGGCCCGCTCAGTCCGTCCGCTTGCCGGCGATCACCTCGAACAGGCGGCTGTCGGCGGCCGCCCCCATGCCCTTCTCGACCATGCCCTTGTAGGCGGTCATGGCGGCGCGGCCGACGAGCGGGGTGATGCCGAGCCCCTCCTCCAGCGCGACGCCGTAGGAGGAATCCTTCAGGCGGCCGTTGGCGGTGAAGCCCGGCGGATCCTCGTGCTCGTTCTGCGCCATGTAGGCGCCGTGCTTGAGGACGTGCGGGCTGCCGGTGTTGCCGTCGGCAAAGGCGGTGGCGGCCGTCTCGATGTCGATGCCGGCGGCCTCGGCGGCGGCGAGCGCCTCGGCGAGGCCGACGATCTGCACGACGCCGAGGAGGTTGTAGATGAGCTTGAAGGCGGTGCCGGTGCCGACCGGGCCGAGATGGTAAATCTTGCGGCTGATCGACGAGATGTAGGGTCTCACCGCCTCGAGGTCTTCTTCATCGTCGGCGCCGCCGAAGACGACGAGCTTGCCCGCCGCCGCCGCGTCCGGGCGTCCCGCGACGGGGCAGTCGACATAGCGCAGCCCCTTCTCCTTCGCGGCGCAGGAGAGCTCCTTCACCCAGTCGGGCGACATCGTCGAGTGCTCGACGACGAGCGTGCCCTTGGGCAGGCCGGCCGACAGCGCCCCGTCCGGCCCCATCCACATCGCCCGCGAGGCGGTGTCGTCGGTGACGGAGCAGAAGACGACATCGGCGCCCTGCACGGCCTCGCGCGGGCTCGCGGCCGTCTTCGCGCCCTTGGCGACGAGCGGCGCGAGCTTCTCGATGGTGCGGTTGTAGACGGTGAGGTCATGCCCGGCCGCGAGCAGGCGCGCGCCCATCGCCTGGGCCATGTTGCCGCCGCCGAGATAGGCGATCTTCGCCATGTAAGGCACTCCCAACCCACGGAAAAAACAGAACGAAGGGGACCGGCCGCGGCCGGGGTCACATCACACGCAGCCGGCCACGGGCCGGCCTACTTCACGAGCGCTAGGCCCTCGAGCGCGAGGCCGTAGGGCAGGAGCTCGTGCATCTGCCGGCGCATCACCTCGGTGACGAGGATGCGCGAATAGCGGCGGTTGAGTTCCGGCTGCTTCATCAGCTGCCGGGCGAGCGCCCACGCGCGCGGCATCAGTTGGTCGGCCGGCAGCACCTCGTTGACGAGGCCAACGTGCTTGGCCTCCTCGGCGTGGATGGTCTGGCCCGTCAGCAGGAAGTAGCGGCCGCGGTTGTAGCCCATCACCAGCGGAAAGACGACGTGGACGCCGTCGCCCGGCACCAGGCCGCCGACATAGTGGGCGCTGTCCTGAAAGGCCGCCGTCTCGGAGGCGAGAACGATGTCGCACATCACCGGCAGCTCGGCGTGGCGCACCGCCGGGCCGTTGACGGCGGCGATCATCGGCGCGTCGATCGCCAGCATGTTGAGAAGGAGGTTCTTCGATTCCCACCCGAGCACGCCCCATTCCTCGGGCGACTGGCGGTGGGCCTCGAGGTTCGCCTTCACCTCCGGGGCCGGACCGGAGAACTCGGCGCCGGTGCCGGTCAAGATGATGACCTTGTTCTCGCGGTCACGGTTGATGTCGAGAAAGGCCTGCTCGAGCTCGCCGTGCGGCAGCCGCCCCCAGCGCAGCGGGCCGCCGTCGGTGTGCACGGTCATCTCGAGGATGCCGTCCTCGCGCTTGAAGCGGATCGTCTTGAACTTCGTCGCGTAGTCCTCGAAGGGCACGGGCGCCTCCAGTGTTTCGGTGTCACGCCCGGGGGCGGTGGATGGGCGAGGGCGAGGGAAATGGCGGCGCGATCGCGGTTGAAAACGCAGGCTCATCCGCAGCGCGCCCACCCTCCCCTTGAGGGGGAGGGTCGGCGACCGCAGGTCGCCGGGGTGGGGTGGCGCCGCCGGGAGGCGGCGGAAAGGACTGCAACGTCCGCGGCTTAGGGGGTCGTGTGCGCGCTCCCGCCCGCGGCCACCCCGCCCCGCCGCGCCCCGCGCGTCGACCCGCCCCCTCGAGGGGCGGGTGGCACCGAACCGCACGCCTCGCTGCCCTATCCCCCTCACCGCCCGAGCCTCGTGCGCAGGTCGTCGAGCTTGTCGAAGGCGGTGATCGGTGGGTAGGCCTCGGGGTCGGTGACGACGTCGATGACGAACGGGCCACCGAAGGCGAGCCCCTGGCGCACCGCCGGCAGGTAGTCGGCCGGGTCCTCGACGCGGACGCCGCCGGCGCCGCAGGCCCGCGCGATCGCGGCGTGATCGACGGGGGCGAAATAGCAGGCGCCGGTGTGGCGGCCGAACTTGGTGTCCTCGGCGTCCTTCTGGAAGCCGAGCACGCCGTTGTTGAGGACGGTGAGGACGACGGCGGTCTTGTTGCGGACGGCGGTTTCGAGCTCCGACCAGACGTGGGCGAAGCCGCCGTCGCCGACGATGGCCAGCACCGGCCGCGACGGGTCGGCCACCTTCGCCCCCATTGCCAGCGGCAGGCCCCAGCCGAGGCCGGCCATGCCGCGCGGGCTGATGAAGCGCATGCCCGGCGCGAGCGCCGTCAGGTAGCTCGACATCCAGATGGTGGAATAGCTGGCGTCGGCGACGACGATCGCTTCGGGCGTCAGCACCGTCTCGAGCTCGGCCATCAGCCGCTCGGGGCGAATCGGCGACGCCGAGGAAGCCGACAGCGCCGCGAAGGCGTCGACGTTCCTGGCGCGCGCGTCGCGGATGGCGTCGGCGACGCCTTGCGGGAACGCGCGGCGCCCGGCGAGGCGCTCGGTCAACGCCGCGAGCGTCAGCTTCGCGTCGCCGACGAGGCGGAGCGCCTCGTAGTTGCGGCCGATCTCCGTCGGGTCAATGTCGATGTGGACGAACTTCGCCGTCGGCGAAAACGTCGACCAGGAATCCGTGCCGTTCTGCGCCGTGCGGGTGCCGACGAGGACGACCACGTCGGCCTCCGCCACGATCGATTTCAGGTAGTGGCCCGGCGCGCGGCGGCCATAGGCGTTGCCGCCGACGCCGAGCGACAGCGGGTGGCGCTCGTCGACGGCCCCCTTGCCCATCACCGTGGTGACGACCGGCAGGTGGGCTTCCGCCTGTAGCGTGGCGAGTTCGTGCGCCGCCTGCGACAGGTGCACGCCGCCGCCAGCGACGACGAGCGGGCGCTCGGCCGCAAGGATCAGCGCCGCCGCCGCATCGAGCCTGTCGGCGGCCGGCAGCATGCGGTCGAGCGGGAAGGCGCCGAGGTCGGCGCGGCGCGGGGCGGCGACCGGCGGTGCGGCGTCGAGCAGGAAGTCGGCCGGCAGCATCAGCACCGCCGGTCCCGGCCGGCCGCTGGTGGCGGCGGTGAAGGTCATGTCGATGTAGTCGTCGATGCGCGACGGCTCGGAGACGCGGCGGATCCACTTCGCCGCGCCCTGGAACAGCGCCATGTGGTCGAGGTCCTGGAAGGCGTTGCGGTCGGTCTCCTTGCGGTTGACGTCCTGCACCAATGCCACGATCGGCACCGACGCCTTCAGCGCCTCGGCGAGGCCGGGCACCAGCAGCGTCGCCGCCGGGCCGTTCTGGGCGGTGACCACCGTCACCCGGTTCGACAGTCGCGCGAAGCCGTCGGCCATCGCCGCGCCAGCGTTCTCGGTCCGGTAGGTGTACTGGCGCAGGCCGGCGTCCTCGCAGGCAAGCAGCACCATCGACGGCAGGCTCTGGGAGAACAGCACCCGGATGCCGTGGCGGGCGAGCGCCGCCGCGACGGCCTGGGCGACGGTCGGATGGTTCGACATGCGGGCGAGGTCCTCGGGAGGCGGGTGGCCGAGCCGGTGGCCCGGCAGGAGTGATGGCGTGTGAGGGCACGGCGGTCGCCGCGCCGGACCGCGATCGCAGGAATTCATACACTCGTACGAACTGTTCGCAAGGGCGCGAATGTCGCGCCGCCGGAGCGGGCCGGACGGCGCGCCTTGACCGGGACACGGCGCACCGGTCCAATCCGCTGCGAATCGCCCCCGCCGCGAGGCGCCCGGCCCCATCCGCACCCGGAAGCCGAGACGAGACGGACCCCCGCCCGCCATGCGCTTCATCCATACCGCCGACTGGCAGATCGGCAAGCCGTTCCGGCAGTTCGGCGACCGCGAGGCGGTGCTGAAGCGGGCGCGGCTCGATGCGATCGAGGCGATCGGCCGGCTGGCGCTGTCGGAGGGGGCGGCGCACGTGCTCGTCGCCGGCGACGTCTACGACAGCGAGACGCCGACGCCGCAGACCCTGCGCGAGCCGCTGGAACGGATGCGGGCGTTTCCAAGCGTCGCCTGGCACCTCATCCCCGGCAACCACGACCCGCACCGCCCGAAGGGCGTCTGGGACCGCGTCGCGGCGGCCGGCGCGCCCGACAACGTCCACCTGCACCTCGCCCCCGAGCCGGTGCCGCTCGGCGACGCCGCCGTGCTGCTGCCGGCGGTGCTCACCCGCAAGGCCGAGGGCGGCGATCTCTCCGCCTGGATGGACCGGGCCGAGAGTGCCCCGGGGCTCGTGCGCATCGGCCTCGCCCACGGCTCGGTGGTCGGCTTCGACGGCGACGGCGAGGCGTCCAATCCGATCGACCCGCGCCGGCCGGAGACCGCCGGGCTGTCCTATCTCGCGCTGGGCGACTGGCACCGCACGCTGCGCATCGGGTCTGCCTGCTGGTACGCCGGCACGCCTGAGCCCGACCGCGCCGGCAGCCAGGAGGTCGGCCGCGCCCTTCTCGTCGACGTCGCCGGTCCCGGCGCGCCGGCGGTGGTGGAGGAGCGCAGCGTCGGCTCGTTCCGCTGGACGACGCGCGAGGAGCGCGTCGGCGACGACGCCGACCTCGCCGATCTCGAGGCCCGGCTGCGCGCGATGCCGTCCCTTTCGGCAACCGTGCTGCGGCTGCGGGTCGCCGGCACGCTGGCGCTGTCGGGCCGCGCCGACCTCGACCGCCGCCTCGCCGGCCTCGCCGCCGCCGTCTTCCACCTCGACGCCGACCTCTCGGCGCTGTCGGCCCGGCCGACCGCCGCCGACCTCGAGGCGATCGATTTCGGCGGCGTGCTGCGCCAGGCGGCCGACCGGCTGCGCGGCCTCGCCGAGGACGACGGCCGCCCCGCCGACCAGCGCCGGCGCGCCGAGAATGCCCTCGTCGAGCTCTATTTGATGGCCGCCGACGGGGAGCGTGGCGCGTGAGGATCACCGGCGTTTCCGTCGAGGGCGTCGGGCGCTTCGCATCCGGCGCGCGCGTCGCCGGCCTTGGGCCGGGCGTCAACGTGCTGGCGGCGGAGAACGAGGCCGGCAAGTCGACGCTGTTCCGCGCCGTCCGCGCCTGCCTGTTCGAGCGCCACGACAGCGGCAAGGACACGCTGCGGCGCCTCGCCAGCGAGGGCCTGACGCTGCCGGCCTGCGTGACGCTCGACTTCGAGCACGCCGGCACCGCCTACCGGCTCGCCAAGAAGTTCCTGCGCGGCGCGT
>Ga0209902_101123_pt1 | contig 15921 bp, 14 predicted proteins | sample FECB27metaG_FD_188304 | JGI IMG/M metagenome (GOLD analysis project Ga0209902, IMG submission 188304) | Cyanobacterial communities from the Joint Genome Institute, California, USA - FECB-27 (SPAdes) (version 2) | ecosystem: Environmental > Aquatic > Thermal springs > Hot (42-90C) > Microbial mats...
ATGTGGTCAACGACTTTGGCGTGGGCGGGCCTGACCTTTTGCAGCTGACGCGCAACACGTTCACGGCCTTTGCCAACCAGGGCGAGGTGTTTGGCTTCCAGCTGGCCTTCGGGGTTGCCGCCACGACGAGTGCGCACCGTCTGGTGTACAACGGCAGCACGGGGGCGCTGTTCTACGATGCGGACGGGGCGGGCGGGGCCGCCCAGGTGCAGTTTGCCACCTTGAGCAAGGGCCTGGCGCTCTCCGCCTCCAGCTTCGCCCTGCTCTGGCTGTAAAAGCCACACACAGAGCAACAGCACACATAACAAAGCCGGCGCCACACAGCGCCGGCTTCTGCTATTAGGAACTTTAAATGAGAACGCCGCTCAAACAGCTTCCTCAGCATTGCCAAGGCGCTTGTCGAGATACTCGTCGACGGACACCATCAGCTCGTCGACACGGCCGTCGAAGAAGTGGTTGGCGCCGTCAATGACGGCGTGCTCGAGCTTCACGCCCTTCTGGGTCTTCACCTTCTCGATGACGCTAATCACGTCCTTGACCGGGGCGACGCGGTCTTCCGAGCCGTGCACGAAGAGGCCGGATGACGGGCAGGGGGCCAGGAACGAGAAGTCGTAGCGGTTTGCCATGGCGGCAATCGAGATGAAGCCCTCGATCTCCGGGCGGCGCATGAGGAGCTGCATGCCGATCCAGGCGCCGAAGGACACACCGGCGATCCAGCAGGCGCGGGCGTCAGGGTTCATGGCCTGGGCCCAGTCGAGGGCGGCAGCCGCATCGGAGAGTTCGCCCTGGCCATGATCGAAAGCGCCTTGGCTGCGGCCGACGCCGCGGAAGTTAAACCGCAGCACCGAGAAGCCGCGCTTCGCGAAGTCATAGTACAGATTGTAGACGATCTGGTTGTTCATCGTCCCGCCGAATTGCGGGTGCGGGTGCAGGATAATGGCGATGGGAGCGCCTTTCTCCTTGGCAGGCTGATAGCGTCCCTCGATGCGACCGGCAGGACCCGTAAAGATGACTTCAGGCATGAACGCGAACCTCTTGCTCACCCCTCCGTTGGGAGAGGGAAAACCCGTGACAGCCTTGACTCCAGGCTGCGGATCCTCATAAAAGAACCCTTAGAACTATTCTAAAATGTTCCAATGTTTCGGTTCATCCGGGCGGTTATGTCCAGCGGATGAGGCATCGGACAGATGTGGTTGCGGTGCTTTAGCACGGCAACCTGGGTCGATTGCAAGAATTTCGTGAGGCTCACGGCAGCTATGGCGGCAGGCCAGCGCACATATCTCGACCATAACGCAACCTCGCCCCTGCGGCCTGAGGTTGCCGAGGTCGTGTTGCGCGCCCTCCAGCTTCCTGGAAATGCCTCCTCGGTCCATGCCGAGGGCCGTGCCGCCCGGGTCGAGATCGAGCGGGCCCGCGAGCACGTAGCCCGTCTCGTCGGTGCTCGGACCAAGAACGTCATCTTCACCAGCGGCGGCACCGAGGCTGCCAATCTCGTTCTGACGCCGGGCTTCCGCCGGCTCGGCCAACCTGGATGCACCCGGCTCCTCCTGGGGGCTGCCGAGCACCCCTGCGTGCTCAACGGGCACCGGTTTCCTGCAGATACTGTCGAGATCATTCCTGTCGATGCCAATGGCATCCTTGATCTGGCTTGGCTCGAAGCCAATCTCCTGAAGGCCGTAAACGAGCGTGTTCTGGTCTCCGTCCAGCTGGCCAACAATGAGACCGGCGTGCTCCAGCCCGTGGCCGAGGCGGCCCGTCTCGTTCATAAGCACGGCGGGTTGATCCACACCGATGCGGTTCAGGCAGCCGGCAAGGTCTTGGTCGATATGGCCGCGCTCGGGGTCGATGTGCTCACCCTTTCGGCTCACAAGATCGGCGGACCGAAGGGAATCGGCGCCGTGGTTCTCGCCTCCGACCAGTTCGAGATCGCTGATCGGCTGATCCGGGGGGGTGGACAGGAAAAGGGCTTTCGGGCCGGCACGGAGAACGTGGCGGCCATCGCCGGATTCGGTGCTGCGGCCGAGATCGCCTCAAACGTCCTGGAGCAGGAGGCCGGCCGCGTTCGGGCTCTAAGAGACGAGATTGAGACTGAGCTTCGCCGGCTTGCGCCTGATGCGGTTGTTGTGGGTGCGCAAGCTGAGCGGTTGCCTAATACCTTCGCCTTTGCCATACCCGGCCTCAAGGCCGAGACGGCATTGATCGCCTTCGATCTGGCAGGGGTGGCCCTGTCCTCCGGTTCGGCCTGCTCGTCCGGAAAGGTCAAGCGGTCGCATGTGCTCGACGCCATGGGCGTGGAGCCAGCCCTCGCAGAGGGCGTTTTGCGCGTGAGTTTGGGGTGGTCGACCACGAAAGAGGACGTATTCCGCTTTGCGGAGGCGTGCGAAAGGGTGGTCGGCACCTTATATAAGCGGAAGGCGAGTGCAGCCTGACAAGGCTTCGCTTCGCATTCCATGTCATCAACCCGCGGCCCTTGAAGCCGTGAGCGGTGGGAGAGACAGATGCCTGCAGTGCAGGAAACAATCGATCAGGTCCGTCTGATCGACGTTGACCAATACAAGTACGGCTTCGAGACAGAAGTCGAAATGGAGAAGTCCCCGAGGGGTCTCTCCGAGGATGTGATCCGCTTCATCTCTGCCAAGAAGGGCGAGCCCGAGTGGATGCTCCAGTGGCGCCTCGACGCCTATAAGCGCTGGCTCACCATGAAGGAGCCGAACTGGGCGCGCGTGTCGTACGACAAGGTCGACTACAACGACATCTATTACTACGCCGCTCCGAAGAAGAACCCGGCGCCGAAGTCCCTGGATGAGGTCGATCCTGAGATTCTCAGGACCTATGAGAAGCTCGGCATTCCGCTGCGCGAGCAGGAGATCCTGGCCGGCGTCGAGCCGCAGCGCCGGGTCGCTGTGGACGCAGTGTTCGATTCCGTCTCGGTGACCACGACCTTCAAGGAAGAGCTCGCCAAGGCCGGCGTGATCTTTATGCCGATTTCCGAGGCCATTCGGGAGTACCCGGATCTCGTGAAGCAGTATCTCGGCTCGGTCGTGCCGGTGACGGACAACTTCTTCGCGACCCTGAACTCGGCGGTCTTCACCGACGGCTCGTTCGTCTACGTGCCGCCGGGCGTGCGCTGCCCGATGGAGCTGTCCACCTACTTCCGCATCAACGAGAAGAACACGGGCCAGTTCGAGCGCACCCTGATCATCGCCGACAAGGGCTCCTACGTGTCGTATCTCGAGGGCTGCACGGCCCCGAAGCGCGACGAGAACCAGCTTCACGCCGCCGTGGTCGAGCTCGTCGCCCTCGACGATGCCGAGATCAAGTACTCCACGGTGCAGAATTGGTATCCGGGCGATGCTCAAGGTAAGGGCGGCATCTACAACTTCGTGACCAAGCGCGGCGATTGCCGGGGCAAGAATTCGGTCATTACCTGGACCCAGGTGGAGACGGGCTCTGCCATCACCTGGAAGTACCCGTCCTGCATCCTGCGTGGCGACAATTCCCGCGGCGAGTTCTACTCGATTGCGGTGTCGAACGGCATGCAGCAGGTCGATTCCGGCACCAAGATGATCCATCTCGGCAAGAACACCACGAGCCGGATCATCTCGAAGGGCATCGCGGCCGGCCGCTCCGAGAACACCTATCGCGGTCTGGTTTCGGCTCACCGCAAGGCCACCGGCGCGCGCAACTTCACCAACTGCGACTCGCTGCTCATCGGCAACCAGTGCGGTGCGCACACAGTACCTTACATCGAGTCGAAGAACGCGACCGCCGTGTTCGAGCACGAGGCGACCACATCGAAGATCTCCGAAGATCAGATGTTTTACTGCCAGCAGCGCGGCCTCTCGGAAGAGGAGGCGACGGCGCTCATCGTGAACGGCTTCGTCAAGGACGTTCTGCAGCAGCTCCCGATGGAGTTTGCCGTGGAAGCGCAGAAGCTGATCTCGATCTCGCTGGAAGGCTCGGTCGGTTAATCGAAACCCAATGGTGTCATCCCGGCCGAAGCGTAGCGGAGAGCCGGGATCGTTCAAACCAGTTCAATTCGGATAGCGATCCCGGGTCTCGCTACGCTCGCCCGGGATGACGCAGATGGAAGTGTAAAGATGCTCGAAATTAAGAACTTGGTTGTCCAAATCGAAGACAAGCGCATTCTCAACGGCCTCAACCTTACCGTGAACAAGGGCGAGGTCGCCGCCATCATGGGTCCGAACGGATCCGGCAAGTCGACGCTGTCCTACGTGATCGCCGGCAAGGAGGACTATGAGGTCCTCGACGGCGAGATCCTGCTCAACGGCGAGAACGTGCTGGAGATGGAGCCTGACCAGCGCGCCGCCGCCGGCGTGTTCCTGGCCTTCCAATATCCGCTGGAGATCCCCGGCGTCGCCTCGATGACCTTCCTGAAAGCCACCCTCAACGCCCAGCGCAAGGCGCGCGGTGAGGACGAGCTGACCACGCCGGACTTCATCAAGCGTGTGAACGCCGCCGCAACCCAGCTCGAAATCCCCAAGGACATGCTCAAGCGCGCCCTGAACGTTGGCTTCTCCGGCGGTGAGAAGAAGCGCATGGAGATCCTGCAGATGGCGCTGCTCCAGCCGTCCTTCTGCATCCTGGACGAGACCGATTCCGGCCTCGATATCGACGCGCTGCGCATCGTGTCCGAGGGCGTGAATGCGCTCCGCTCAGCCGATCGCGCCTTCCTGGTCATCACCCACTACCAGCGCCTGCTCAACCACATCGTGCCCGACACCGTGCACGTGATGCATGGGGGCCGCATCGTGAAGACCGGTGGCAAGGAACTGGCGCTCGAGCTCGAGGCCAACGGCTACGCCGATTACCGGGAAACTGAGGCTGCTTGATATGGCTGATGTCACCCTCATGAAGACGCCGGCGGAAACCGCGCTGGTGCAGGCTTTCGAAAGCGCCAAGACCCTGTTGCCGGGCAACGTGGAATCGCGCGCCCAGGCCTTCGAGCTCTTCACCCAGCGTGGCCTTCCTCACCGCCGGGTGGAGGAGTTCAAGTACACCGATCTGCGCGCCTTCCTGCGCGAAATCGCACCTTTTGCCACCGCTCCTGCTGCCGACGAGGCGAAAGCCGCTTTGGCGAACGCAACGGCGCTGGCCGGCATCGAGGCGCTGCAGGTGCCTTTCGTGAACGGCCATCTCGTGCGCGAGGCGGTGGACTTCCACAATCTCCCTGAGAATGTGGAGATCGTGCCGCTGACCGAGGCGCTCGCCGACAACCACGATTGGCTCGCCAAGCTCAGCCCTGTGAAATGGGCGAGCGAGAACCCGGTTTACCAGCTCAACACGTCCTTCATGGCCGATGGGGTGATGATCCGGATTGCCGGGCCGGTCGAGATGCCTGTTCACCTGCGCTTCGTCACGGCCGCAGCATCCGCCATCGCCACGGCGACGCGCATTCTCGTGGTCGTGGAGGAGGGCGCTTCGGTGACCCTGCTCGAGACGCACGAAAGCACGAATGGCGCCAACCACCAGCCGAACGACGTGGTGGAGCTGATCGCCGGTGACCGCACCAATGTGCAGCATGTGCGCGTCAACGCCGAGGGCGACAAGGCGCTGGCTCTCTCCACGCTGGCCGCCAAGATCGGCAGCGAGGCGGTGTTCAACAGCATCAACGTGGTGGCCGGTTCCGCGACCTCGCGGCATCAGGTTTTCGCGGTGCTCGACGGCGAGAACACGAATCTGCGCGTCAATGGCGCGACCATGCTGAAGGGCACGCAGCACGCCGACTCGACGCTCGTCGTGGAGCACGCGGCACCCCATTGCGAGAGCCGCGAGCTGTTCAAGACGGTCATCGACAACGAGGCGACCGGCGTTTTCCAGGGCAAGATCATTGTCCCGCATCACGCCCAGAAGACCGACGGACGCATGATGTCGGCGGCGCTCCTCCTGGAGGAGGGCGGCTCCATGAACAATAAGCCGGAACTCGAGATCTTCGCCGACGACGTGCAGTGCGCCCACGGCGCCACCTGCGGCCAGCTCGACGAGGATCTCCTGTTCTACCTCATGGCCCGCGGCCTGCCAAAGAAAGAGGCCGAAAGCCTCCTGGTCCAGGCCTTCCTGGGTGAGGCACTTGAGTTCGTGGAGAACGAGGCTGCTCGCGAGGCTCTTATCGGCACGGTCGAGGGCTGGCTGAAGGCTCGCTCGTAATACTCAACGCGTCATGGCCGGGCTTGTCCCGGCCATGACGATGAATGCTCCTCATAGCCCTCATCCTGAGGAGGCCGTTAGGCCGTCTCGAAGGACGAGGGCGTCTCCAGAGACCACTGGAGCCTCCTTCGAGACGCAGCCTTCCGGCTGCTCCTCAGGATGAGGTTGAGGGTATGACGGTCGAGGAAAGCATAAAGCAATGAATGCTTCTGTAAGACCTTATGACATCGAAGCGGTCCGGGCGGAGTTTCCGATCCTGAGCCAGCAGGTCTATGGCAAGCCGCTCGTCTATCTCGACAGCGCCGCCTCAGCCCAGAAGCCGCGGGCGGTGATCGACGCCATGGTGAACACCATGCAGACGGGCTACGCCAACGTTCACCGCGGCCTGCACCACATGGCCAATGTGGCGACGGAGGGTTTCGAGCGCGCCCGCGAGACGGTGCGCGAGTTCCTCAACGCCGAGTCGGTTGATGAGATCGTCTTCACCAAGTCGGCCACGGAAGCCTACAACCTCGTGGCGGATTCCTACGGGCGCATGAATATCGGGGAGGGGGACGAGATCATCCTCTCCATCATGGAGCACCATTCCAACATCGTGCCCTGGCATTTGCTCCGCGAGCGCAAGGGTGCGGTCATCAAGTGGGCTCCTGTGGACGACGAAGGCAACTTCCTCATCGACGAATTCGAGAAGCTGTTCTCGCCCCGCACCAAGATCGTGGCCATCACCCATATGTCGAACGTGCTGGGCACGGTCACTCCGATCAAGGAGATTATCCGCATCGCCCATGCCCATGGTGTTCCGGTGCTGGTCGACGGGGCGCAGGGCGCGGTCCATCTCCAGGTGGACGTGCGCGATCTCGATGCGGATTTCTACGTCTTCACCGGCCATAAGGTCTACGGGCCGACCGGCATCGGCGTTCTCTACGGCAAACGCGAGTTGCTGGAGAAGATGCCTCCCTATCAGGGCGGCGGCGAGATGATCCGCGAGGTTATGTGCGAGGGCATCACCTACAACGACCCGCCGCATCGCTTCGAGGCCGGGACGCCCGCCATCATCGAGGCCATCGGCCTTGATGCGGCACTTCGCTTCATGATGAGCCTCGGGCGCGAGAACATCCAGGCTCACGAGGCGGCGCTCTCGGCCTACGCCCATGAGCGCCTGCGGGCCATGAACTCGGTGCGCATCATCGGGCAGGCCAAGGGCAAGGGTGCGATCATCGCGTTCGAAATGAAGGGTGCGCACGCACACGACGTGGCGACGGTCATCGACCGGCAAGGCGTGGCGGTCCGGGCCGGCACCCATTGCGCCATGCCGCTGCTGAACCGGTTCGGCGCGACCTCCACCTGCCGGGCCTCGTTTGGCCTCTACAACACCATGCAAGAAGTCGATAAGCTGGCGGACGCCCTGCAGAAAGCCGAAGCCCTGTTTGCTTGAGGATTGACCTGTGAATGACATGACCCCCACCCAGGACGGCCCCAACGCGCCGCAGGTGTCCCCTGGCTCCGCGATTCCGCCGGAAGAGCTCGACCGCATGACGGACGACATCGTCGCGGCCCTGAAAACCGTCTACGATCCGGAGATTCCCTCCGACATCTACGAGCTCGGCCTGATCTACCGCGTCGACATTGACGACGACCGAAACGTGGCCATCGATATGACCCTGACGGCTCCAGGCTGCCCCGTGGCCGGCGAGATGCCGGGCTGGGTGGAGAACGCCGTCGCCACGGTTCAGGGCGTCCAGAGCGTCAAGGTCAACATGGTCTTCGATCCGCCGTGGGATCAGAGCCGTATGTCCGACGAGGCGCGGGTTGCGCTTGATATGTGGTGAGGCCTTCAACGGCTCACATCTTTAATGCGTCATGGCCGGGCTTGTCCCGGCCATCCACGTTTTAAAGGGCGTGAAGACGTGGATCCCCGGAACAAGTCCGGGATGACGGGAGAGTATCGGATTCACATGACTGGGATGGGTCATGTCCGGTTGATAGACACGCCTCCGTCGACGAGAAGCGCTGTTCCCGTCGTGAAGCTCGATGCATCCGAGGCGAGATAGAGCGCCGACTGGGCGATCTCTTCGGGCCGGGCACGCCGCTTCAGAGCGTGAAGGCCCTCGACGAACGCCAAGGCTTCTGGCGTACTGACCCAGGCTTCGGCCAGAGGAGTATCCGTGCCGCCCGGCAGCAAGGCGTTGACGCGGATGCCTCTCGGGCCGAATTCACTGGCGAGAGACTGGGTGAGCCCGATGAGGCCCGACTTGCTGGCAGCGTAAGAGGCCACACCGGGCATTCCTGCCGTGTAGCCGACGAAGGTCGAGGTGAAGATCACGGAGCCGCCTCCACGGTCGAGCATGGCGGGGATCTGGTACTTGGCACCCAGAAAGGCCGCTGTGAGATTGACCGCGAGCGCCTCGTTCCAGCCCGCAAGCGATATGCCAGGCGTTGGCCCCATCTCGCCATTCATGCCCGCATTGTTGAAGGCAATGTCGAGGCCTCCAAAATGGTTGATGGCCGTGTCGACCAGCGCATGAGCCAACTCCTCGCTCTTGATGTCGCCTGCCAAGGCAATGGCACGCCCGCCCTCCGCCTCAATCTCCGAGACCAGGCTGTTCAAGGCATCCAGACGCCGTGCGGTCACGATGACGTTGGCACCTTCGCGCGCAAAGAGCCGAGCCGTTGCATAACCAATGCCTGAGCTGGCGCCGGTCACAACGGCAGTCTTATCCCTAAGTGTTGTCATAGCTGAGATCTTTCCTCATCGAGCTCATGGCTCGGGATTGGGATCTCAAATTCCTTCTCGGCTTCCGACCCGCTTTCTGCGCCCGATTCCTGTGATGGGGCATGATTTCACGTCAATCGCCTGGCCGACTTTGGCTTGGTGCGAAATGGCGGTAGGCTCGGCTTGCATCCGAGTAGATGCAGGCCTTCCCGAGGAAGCCGATGAACACGCCTTCTGCCTCTGAAACCCTCCACGTCCGCTGCTGCATCGTGGGCGGCGGACCGGCCGGAATGATGCTGGGGCTCCTGCTCGCGCGGCAGGGCGTCGAGGTGCTCGTCCTCGAAAAGCACGCCGATTTCCTGCGCGATTTTCGCGGCGACACGATCCACCCGTCGACCCTGGAGGTCATGCACGAGCTCGGGCTGCTCGATGAGTTTCTCGCCCGGCCGCACCATCGCGTGCAGACGGTCAGTCTCGTGGTCGGTGGCGTGCCGCTGACGCTCGGCGACTTCTCGCATCTGCCGACCCGCTGCAAGTTCATCGCCTTCATGCCGCAATGGGAATTTCTCGACTTCCTGGCCGATCACGCCCGTGAGTACCCTCACTTCAAGCTGCGGATGCAGGCGGAGGTGACGGATCTGATCGAGGAGCAGGGCAGGGTGACGGGTGTGCGGGTTTCGACCGCCGAGGGACCTCTTGAGGTAAGGGCCGATCTCCTCGTGGCTGCTGATGGCCGTCGCTCCGTTGTGCGTGAGAAGGCCGGCCTTGAGGTATTGGATCTCGGAGCACCGATGGATGTGCTCTGGATGCGGGTATCGAAACGGCCCAATGATCCAAGCCAGCTACTCGGGCGCATCGAAGCAGGTCAGATACTGGTGATGATCGACCGAGGTGACTACTGGCAATGCGCCTACCTTATCCCCAAAGGTTCGCTGGAAGCGCTTAAGCAGGAGGGTCTGCCGGCCTTCCACGCAAAGCTCGCGCGGGTTGCTCCCTTCCTGGGAAATCGCCTTGAGGAGTTGGGATCCTGGGATGACATCAAGCTTCTCACGGTCGCTGTTGACCGGCTCAAGCAATGGTACAGGCCGGGCCTCCTCTGCATCGGCGACGCGGCCCATGCCATGTCGCCCGCCGGCGGGGTCGGCATCAATCTTGCAATCCAGGATGCGATCGCGACAGCCAACATCATCGGACCGCTGCTCAAGCGCGGCCCCGTCGATGTTGAACAGCTGGCTCGCGTGCAGAAACGGCGCGAGTGGCCGACCAGGATGACGCAGAGGCTTCAGGTGCTGCTTCAGAACCGGCTGATCACGCCGGTCCTCACCAGCACTCAGCCGGTGTCACCGCCCCGGCTCCTCCGATGGCTGGCGCAGCGGTCCCTGTTCCGGCGCATCCCCGCCCGTCTTGTCGGCATCGGCTTCCGGCCGGAGCATGTACGCTGACGATACCACCGCATCGCGGACAGGCCCTGTCTCGTCCTGATCCTCGTCCACGATGTCCTCAGCTTCCTCGACCGAGGACAGCACCGGCGTGCGCGGGGCGTCGGGTACGGCAGCGAACATGGCGCGGGCGATCTCCTGCTCGCCCATCACAATCCTGGTAGCACCGTACTTCATGACGTGCTCCTCCTGGGCGAAGGAGTGGGCGCGCACGATGATCGGCAGGTCGGGATTGATCCGGCGCGCCTGCTCGACGACCTGGCCGCTTTCGAAGGCGTCGGGAATGGCGACCAAAAGGCAGCGGGCCTGCCCGATATTGGCGGCTGCGGCCACCTCTGGATCGGCCGCATTGCCGATGATGAAGTCGCGCCCTTCGTTCTGCAAATCGGCGACCTGCTCCTTGTTGGTCTCGATCACGAGCAAGGGGGCACCAATGGATGCCATCTTGCGGCTGATGTACTTGCCGACTCGCCCATGGCCGACGAGCACCACGTGATCGGTGAGAGTCGTGATGGGGAGCGGCTCGCGAGCGGCGTCAGCGGCCGCTTTCTCCGCTGCAATGGCTTCCTTCTCGGCCGCGGCAGCATCAGCTTTCGCCTGGGCCCTGACGGTTTCCCGTTTGGCGAACCACCGGTCCAGTACGGTGAAGAGGAACGGATTCATTAGGATCGACAGGATGGCGCCGGCAAGAATCAGATCGTGACCCTTCTCAGGTAGAATCTGAAGGCTGAGACCTAAACCCGCCAGGATGAAGGAAAACTCGCCAATCTGGGCGAGGCTTGCGGCGATCGTGAATGCAGTCGAGTTCGGGTGACCGAAGAGCCGGACGATGGCGAAGGCCGCCAGCGACTTGCCCACGACGATGATCAGGAAGGTTGCGATGACCGGGCCAAAATCGTTGACGAGGATCATCGGGTCGAACAGCATGCCGACCGAAACGAAGAATAGAACCGCAAAGGCGTCTCGAAGCGGCAGGGTCTCGGAAGCGGCCTGATGGCTGAGCTCCGACTCGCTCAAGACCATGCCGGCGAAGAAGGCTCCAAGCGCGAAGGAGACGCCGAACAGCTCGGCCGCACCGAAAGCAGCCCCTAGGGCAATGGCCAGAACGGCTAAGCGGAAGAGTTCTCGTGAGCCGGTATGCGCCACATAGTGCAGGATCCATGGGATCACCCGGCGACCGATGATCAGCATGATGGCTACAAAGGCGATCACCTTACCGAGTGTCATGCCGAGCGAGATTAGGATGGATTCGAGATCCGCAGACCCGCCAGAGGTGGCATTCGCGAAGGCCGGCAGAAGCACCAGGGTGAGCACCATGGCCAGATCTTCGACGATCAGCCATCCCACAGCGATGTGCCCCCGCTCTGTCTCGACGAGGCGCCGCTCCTGCAGGGCGCGCAACAGCACGACCGTACTGGCGACAGAGAGCGCCAAGCCGAATACGATGCCACCTCCTATGGTCCAGCCCATGAGCCAGGCAAGTCCCATTCCCAAAACCGTGGCACTGGTGATCTGCACGACCGCCCCGGGAATCGCGATGGCGCGGACCGACAGGAGATCCTTCAGGGAGAAGTGCAGGCCGACGCCGAACATCAGCAGAATGACGCCGATTTCCGCCAGCTGATTAGCGAGCCCCTGGTCGGCCACATAGCCGGGTGTGAAAGGGCCGGCGAGTACGCCGGCGAGCAGGTAGCCGATGAGAGGGGAGAGGCGGAACCGATGCGCAACAGCGCCGAGGGCAAATGCCAGAACCAGGCCGACAACGATGGTTGAAATCAGCGGCGTATGATGCGGCATCTGCTCTCCTTTGGATGGGCAACGGTGACAGGGGGTCTCTCCGATATGGTCGACCTCGGCCGTTGGGGCAACCCTGAATGGTCTCGACGTTTGGCCTTTGACCCCTTATCTATTCATCATGTGAACTCGTCTGCCCGGGCCTTGAACCCGGCTGTCAGGAGAGAATGATGGCTCTACCCGGCTTCAAGGTCGTCACCTTGACCGACGCGGCGGCAAACCGCGTCAAGAATATCATCAGCAAGGCGGACCGTCCCATCGTGGGTGTGCGCGTCGGGGTGAAGAACGGCGGCTGCGCCGGCATGTCCTACACCATGGAATATGCGGAATCCGTCAACCCGCTCGACGAGGTGGTCGAGGACAAGGGCGTGACCGTGCTCATCGATCCCAAGGCGGTGCTGTTCCTGCTCGGAACCGAGATGGACTTCCAGACGAGCAAGATGTCGTCCCAGTTCGTCTTCAACAACCCGAACCAAACCTCGGCCTGCGGCTGCGGCGAATCTGTCGCCATTACCCCGGCAACTCCGCCAGCACTCCAATCAGCGGAGTAGTTCATGGACGCCGAGGCCATTCGCGACGTTTTTCGCAGCTTCGGCCCCGTTCATATCCGCCGGATGTTCGGCGGCAAGGGGATCTACCAGGACGAGCTGATGTTCGCCCTAGAGGCCGGTGGCGAGCTTTACCTCAAGGCGGATGAGGAGAGCGTCAAAGCCTTTCAGGAGCTGGGCTCCCGGCCGTTCACCTTCGAGACGAAGGATGGCCGCACCACCCTGACGAGCTACTGGCTTATGCCGGAATCGGCCCTCGACGATCCTGATGAAGCGCGGGAGTTTGCGGCCATGGCTCTGGGGGCAGCCCGGCGTGCCAAAGCCCGCAAAGGCACCAAGGCGGCTTCGACCAAGAAGACCCTCGGGAAGACCCGGAAGGCTGCTGCCGAATCCGCTACTTGACTTTCTTGACCGTCACCGGCCGCATCAAGAAGGCCGGAACGTGGTCGCCGAGGCCGATGACGCGCTCGTCGTCATCCTCACGCCGGGAGCGACCCTGATACCCCTGATCCGGGCTTCTGCCGCGATCGGGCCGATCCCGTTCGCGGCGGGGCGCGCGGCTGGGCTGCTCCTCACGCGGCGCCGCAACCGGGCGTGCGGCCGGGGCTTCTTCTCGCGGTGCATCGGCAGGCTCCTGGGATCGTCCTGAGGGCCGAACCTTGACCTTGCGGCCGCGGGACCTTTCCTCACCACGTTCGCCCCGCTCACCACGCCCGCCGCGACGGCGTGATGAACCCTCCGATTGCGGTCGCTCGGCCAGCGTTGGGCCTTGCCATTCGACTGGCTGGCCGATCAGCTTCTCGATAGCCGCAAGGGATTTTTCGTCGCCCGGACCCACCAGGGTGAAGGATTGGCCGGCGCGTCCGGCGCGGCCCGTGCGCCCAATGCGGTGAACGTAATCCTCGGCATGGTGCGGAATGTCGTAGTTGAACACATGGCTTACGGCCGGAATGTCCAAGCCGCGGGCCGCCACATCGCTGGCGACCAGGATGGGCATCTCGCCGGTGCGGAAGCTGTCGAGGGCGGCCATGCGGGCGTGCTGATCCATATCGCCATGGAGCGCCGCTGCGGCGAAGCCATGCTTCTGCAGGGAGCGATGGAGCACGGCCACGTCGCGCTTGCGGTTGCAGAACACGATGGCGTTCTGCAGGTCCGTGGCACCGCGGATAAGCTCGCGCAGGGTCTCGCGCTTCTCGAAGTCCTCGCGGCCCGTCGCTACGAGGCGCTGGGTGATCGTCGAGGCCGTCGAGGCGGCCCGGGCCACCTCCACCTTGACCGGATTGTGAAGGAAGGCGTCGGCGAGGCGCTGGATCTCCGGCGGCATGGTCGCGGAGAAGAACAGGGTCTGCCGGGTGAAGGGCACGAGCTTCACGATGCGCTCGATATCCGGAATGAAGCCCATGTCGAGCATGCGGTCGGCCTCGTCGATGACAAGGAGTTCGACGCCCGTGAGAAGAAGCTTGCCGCGCTCGAAGTGATCGAGCAGGCGGCCGGGAGTGGCGATCAGCACATCGACGCCGCGGGTGATCTTGGCGTCCTGGTCGCCGAAGGACACGCCGCCGATCAGAAGGGCCACGGAAAGTTTGTGGTTGATGCCGTACTTGTCGAAATTGTCCTCGACCTGGGCAGCGAGCTCGCGGGTCGGCTCAAGGATGAGCGTGCGCGGCATCCGGGCCCGGGCGCGGCCGGTTTCCAGCAGCGTCAGCATCGGCAGGGTGAAGGCCGCCGTTTTGCCTGTGCCGGTCTGGGCGATGCCCAGCACGTCCCGGCGGGCGAGCACATGGGGAATGGCCTGAGCCTGGATCGGCGTCGGTTCCGTATAGCCTGCGCTGGATACGGCCTGTTGAACTTTCTCGCTAAGTCCGAGTTCGGCGAAGGACATGAATTCTCATTACCGTTGGGGCTGGGCGCGCTCTACAGTGCCGGCCGCGCTCTACGGCAACAAACAGGCGCGAAACTGGTTTCACCTGAGGCTCTTGCTCAAGTTAAGGAGTGGCGGGACCATAAGAGAAGCTATGCACTTGTCAATCCAAGGAAAGTTACCAGAGGGCGGCTAAGGAACATTTGATGGCTGAAACACTCGTTCTGATTCCCGGTCTGGCCTGCACCGCCCGCCTCTTTGAGCCGCAGATTGCCGCGCTTGGATCTGAGCGTGCGATCCTGGTGGCGGATCACACTCGCGATGATTCGATACCGGCCATCGCGGACCGGCTCCTGCAGGAAGCTCCCGAGCGTTTCGCCGTAGCCGGGCTCTCTATGGGCGGGTACATCGCCCTCGAGGTGATGCGGCAGGCACCGGAGCGGGTGTCGCGACTGGCCCTTCTCGATACGAGCGCTCGACCAGATTCAGTGGAGGCGAGTCAGGATCGCGAGAGGCTGATCGCCCTGGCAGGGGCTGGGCGCTTCGAGGACATTCACTCCAAGCTCTGGCCTCGCCTCGTCCATCCCAAACGCCAGCCCGACCAGGGCCTTCAGGAGGTAGTGCTCGGCATGATGCGGGAGACGGGGGCCGAGGCCTATATCCGCCAGCAGCGGGCGATCATGGCACGCGTAGACTCGCGGCCAAACCTTCCAAGCATCGAAATTCCGACCCTCGTGATCGTCGGGGAGGGGGATGCCATCACCCCGCCGGAGATTGCGCGGGAGATGGCCGAGATGATCGAGTGGGCGTCTTTGGTGATCGTTCCTGAGTCGGGGCATCTGTCGACTCTGGAGCAGCCCGAGCGCGTCACCCAGGCTCTTAGTTTGTGGCTGAACAAGGATTAACCACAATCTCGCAGATCACTTGCGGAGCACTTCGCAATCATGGTCAATGATTGGTTACCGCGGATTTTCGCACCTTCTGCGCGGGCTTCATTGTCGATTAACCCTTTGAATAAATTGCGAATTTTCGTATTCTCCCGATGAGGGGATTTGGCAGCGTTCGGAGTCTTTCAAGGGCAAAATCCGTAACCGCAACACCAAAGAAATGCCGAGTGTACCGGCGAAATCTCGACTGTGGCAGGAAAGTGACAGACGGAACGTCAGGCTTGGGTTACAAGCTGTGCCACATCCTTCCAACAGATGGACTAAACCAATGAAAAAGATCCTCCTCTCTTCGGTTGCTCTGCTCGGCCTCGCCACCGGCGCTGTCGCTGCGGACCTTCCTTCCCGCCGCGCTCCGGCACCGATCATCGCTGCTGCTCCGATCTTCACCTGGACCGGCTTCTACGTCGGTGTGAACGCCGGCTACGGCTGGTCGAACGACGACTTCGACTCC
>Ga0209902_101124_pt1 | contig 15898 bp, 18 predicted proteins | sample FECB27metaG_FD_188304 | JGI IMG/M metagenome (GOLD analysis project Ga0209902, IMG submission 188304) | Cyanobacterial communities from the Joint Genome Institute, California, USA - FECB-27 (SPAdes) (version 2) | ecosystem: Environmental > Aquatic > Thermal springs > Hot (42-90C) > Microbial mats...
TGCGGCCGCAGCGCCCCGCCGGTGACGATCACCTGGATGCGCGGGATCGCCCGCTCCAGCGCCAGCGCGACGTTGAGGCCCGCGGTGAACACCGTGAGGTCGGTGAGGTCGGTGCGGTCGGCGAGCGCGTGGGCGATCTCCATCGTCGTCGTGCCGGCGTCGAGGATGACGCTGTCGCCGTCCGACAGCATCGCCACGGCGGCCGCCGCAATCGCCTTCTTCTCGGCCAGCCGGTCGGTGCTGCGCGCCTCGTAGCGAAGCTCCGGCACCGTCTGCAGCACCCGCATGACGCCGCCGCGCACGCGCCTGAGCCCGCCGTCGCGGGCGAGCGCATCGACGTCGGAGCGGATCGTCACCTCGGAGACGCCGAGCTGGCGGGAGAGGTCCTGGATGCGGACGAAATCTCGCGCCCGCACCAGCGACAGGATGCGCTGCCGCCGCTCGCTGGAGGCGAGCGTGTCGCCGGCGCCGGTCGCCGCTTCGCTGCGTTGCGCGTCGCTCATCGGGGCGCCCCCTCCCACGTTTTCGTTATTGAAAGGCAATCTCTACCCATTCGCAAGGGAGCGAAAGGGGGCTCATGTGCTGCAATGCGGCAGAAACCCTGACGCTTCGCAGCATTCTCGGAATCCGTCTCGACAAGCGGCTTTCGATATGCAAACTTCGAAACGACAAGATGAGCGACCGTGCCACGGGCCGGCCGCCGCCTGAGGAAAACAAGCGAGGGTAGCATGTCCGGCATCGGCGTGCGTCTCGGGCGCCTGTTCCGCAAGGACACCGGACGCTCGTTCATGGTGGCTTTCGACCGCACGCTGCTGGAGGGCCCGAGCCCCCACGCCGACGATGCGTCGGCCACCCTCGACCGCATCCTGTCGACGCGGCCCGAGGCGGTGCTGATCGGCCCGGGCCTGATCAAGCACTGCGGTGAGAAGTTCGGCTTCGCCGGGGCGCCGTCGATCGTCGCCCGCATCGACTATCCGATGGTGGCCGAGTTCCGGAAGGCCGGCACCGAGCTCTACCGCATGGTGCTCGATCCCGAGCACGCCGCGAAGCTCGGCGCCGACGCGGCGGTGATGTGCCTGATCGACGGCTTCGAGGACCCGGAGTACGCGGCCGAGAACATCTCGGCGGTGGCCGAGGCGGCGCGGCGCTGTCACGACGTCGGCTTGCCGCTGATCGTCGAAGCCGTGCTGTGGGGCGGCCGCAACGCCGACCAGAAGGACGCCGAGCGGCTCGCGGTGACGAGCCGCATCGCCGCCGAACTCGGCGCCGACGCCATCAAGACCCAGTATCCCGGCAGCGAAGAGGGCATGCGGCGGATCGCCGGCTCCTGCCCCGTGCCGGTGCTGGTGCTCGGCGGCGCCACCCAGGACGGCGCCGCGGTCGAGATTTTCGCGCGCGACGCCATTGCCGGCGGCGCCCGCGGTGTCATCTTCGGACGGAACGTCTGGCAGCGCGACGATATCGCCGATGTCGCGGCGATGCTGCACCGCCTCGTTCACGCGTAAGTCGCGCGCGGCGCGTAGCCGAAAGCCTGGCCGCGGACGCCGCTCCGGCGCCCGCGCTCCGATCTCGAGGGATCGAGGGGTCGCATGATGGCCGACTTCTTCCTGGGCATCGACGCCGGCGGCACTGCGGTGAAGGCCGCGGTGTTCTCCGCGTCGGGCGAGGAGGTCGGCGTCGCCGCCCGCACGCCGCGCTTGCTCTCGCCGCACGCCGGCCACGCCGAGCGCGACCCCGACGAGATGTGGCGCCACGTCGGCGAGGCGGTGCCCCGCGCGCTCGCGAACGCCGGCGTCACCGCCGACGACATCGCGGTGGTCGGCGTCACCGGCTTCGGCAACGGGCTGTTTCTGGTCGACGGCGCCGGCCGCCCCACCTGCAACGGCGTGCTCGCCTCCGACATCCGCGCCGCCGGCCTCTGCGACGAGTGGACCGAGGAAGGCCTCGGCGCCGAGCACCTCGCCGTCACCGCGCAGACGCTGTGGCCGGGAAAGCCTGCTCCGATCCTGGCCTGGCTCGGCCGTCACCGCCCGGAAGTGCTGCAGGCCTCTCACGCCGCCTTGATGTGCAAGGACTTCCTGCGCCTCCGGCTGACCGGCGAGACGGCGGCCGAGGTCACCGACCAGTCGACCGGCTCGCTGGTCGGCCTCGACCGCACCTATGCGACGGGCCTGATGGGCGATCTCGGCCTCGGCGGCAGCGTGCGGCTGCTGCCGCAACTCATCGAGCCGCTGACCATCGCCGGTACCGTCACGGCGAAGGCCGCGGCCGAGACGGGGCTCCGCGCCGGCACGCCGGTCACCGCCGGCTGCTGCGACAACCTCGCGGTGATGTACGGCACCGGCGCCGTCGGCGACGACCGCATCGTCGTGATGTCCGGCACCTGGGGCCTGCACCAGGCGTTCCTGCCGGCGCCGGTCACCGACGGCAGCGTGCTGATCTGCTCGCACGGGCTCACGCCCGGCGAGTGGCTGGCGATCGAGGGCAGCCCGACGTCCGCGAGTTCGCTCGAGTGGTTCATCGAGGCGTTCCTGAAGCCCGTCGCCGGCGACGCCGCCGACCTGCACGGCTTCTGCAACCGCCTCGTCGCCGAGGCCCCCGAGGACGGGCCGCCGGTCTATTTCCTGCCCTTCCTCAACGGCGCCATCGACAACTCCGCGGCGCGTGGCAGCTTCCTGGGCTTCTCGAGCTGGCACCGCCTCGGCCACGCGGTGCGGGCGCTCTACGAGGGCGTCGCCTTCGAGCACCGCCGCCACCTCGAGCGGCTGTTGTCGGTGCGCGAGCCGCCGGTGGCGGTGCGCTTTGCCGGCGGCGCGGCGAAGAGCAAGGCGTGGTCGGAGATCTTCGCGGCCTCGCTCGGGCTGACGCTGGAGGTGCCGGCCGGCAGCGAGTTCGGCGCCCGTGGCGCGGCCCTCGTCGCCGGCGCCGTCATCGGCCGCTTCGCCTCGCCCGCGGCGGCCGCCGCCGACACCCGCATCGACCGCGTCATCGCGCCCGATCCGGTGCTGCGCGCCCGCCTCGACCGGCGCTATGCCGGCTACCGGACGCTCCTCGACACCCTCGCCCCCGCCTGGAAGGAGGTCGCGCCATGAGCCAGTCGCAAGGCAGTGCGTTCCGGGCCGGCGATGCCGCCGCCCCCGTGCCGGTGCTGGAGATGCGCGACATCTCCAAGACCTTCCCGGGCGTCAAGGCGCTGTCCGGCGTCTCCTTCGCGGCCTTCGGCGGCGAGGTGCACGCGCTGATGGGCGAGAACGGCGCCGGCAAGTCGACGCTGATGAAGATCCTGTCCGGCGCCTACCAGGCCGATCCCGGCGGCGAGATCCGGATCGGCGGCCAGAAGGCCGCGATCGACGGCCCGCTCGCAGGCCGCCGCAACGGCATCGCCATCATCTACCAGGAGCTGGCCCTCGCCCCGAACCTGTCGGTCGCCGAGAACATGTTCCTCGGCGAGGAGATGTCGAAGAACGGCCTGATCGACCGCAAGGCGATGGCGGCCGCCGCCGCCCCGGTGCTCGCCCGCCTCGATGCGCCCTTCCTGCCGACCACCAAGGTCGGCGACCTGTCGATCGCCGAGCGCCAGCTCGTCGAGATCGCCCGCGCCGTGGCGGCCCGCTCGCGCATCCTCGTCATGGACGAGCCCACCACCTCGCTGTCGACCCACGAGACCGAGCGGCTGTTCGCGGTGATCCGGCAGCTGAAGTCGGAAGGCATCGCCGTCGTCTACATCAGCCACCGGATGGGCGAGGTCTACGAGCTCGCCGACCGCGTCAGCGTGCTGCGCGACGGCGCCTATATCGGTACCCTCGACCGCGCCGAGATCACCGCCGAGAAGCTCGTCCGCATGATGGTCGGCCGCGAGCTCTCGTCTTTCTTCGCCAAGGAGCACCGGGCGCCACCGCACGACCGCGCCGTGCTGCTGAAGGTCGAGGGTGTCGGCGACGGCCGCCGCATCCACGACTGCTCGTTCGAGGTGTGGGCCGGCGAGGTGGTCGGCCTCTCCGGCCTCGTCGGCTCCGGCCGCACGGAACTCGCCCGCCTCGTCAGCGGCGCCGATCGCAAGGCGACGGGCCGCGTCTTCATCGACGGCCGCGAGTGCCGCATCGACGGCCCGCTCGACGCCGTCGACGCCGGCCTCGTCTACCTGACCGAGGACCGCAAGGCGCTCGGCGTCTTCCTCGACATGACGATCCGCGAGAACATCAACCTCGAGGTGATCGCCCGCGACGCCCTCCCCGGTGGCTTCCTCAACCGCAGCAAGGCGCGCGAGCGCGCCGACGCCGCGATGAAGGCGCTGTCGATCCGCGCGCCGCACACCAACCTCAATGTCGGGGCGCTTTCGGGCGGCAACCAGCAGAAGGTGCTGTTGTCGCGGCTGCTCGAGACGAAGCCGAAGGTGCTGATCCTCGACGAGCCGACGCGCGGCATCGACATCGGCGCGAAGTCGGAGATCTACCGGCTGATCGACGCGCTCGCCCGCGCCGGCAACGCCATCGTCGTGATCTCGAGCGAGCTGCCGGAGATCCTCGGCACCTGCGACCGCGTCCTCGTCATGCGCGACGGCACCATCGCCGGCGCGGTGACCGGCACGCCGGAGGCGCCGATCACCCAGGAGGCGATCATGGCGGTGGCGACGGGGGCGGACGCGCAGCGGGCGGCCTGAGCGCGGCGCCGGCGCGCCGGCGAGCGACACGAGACAACGCCCGCAAAGGGCGGCGGACGAGGGAGGGAGCGGCGATGGCGGAGATGCGCGGCGGCGGCGCGGGGGAGGCGGCGAAGGCGACGGCGCTCAGGGAATCGCGGCGCGGCTCGATGCGCCAGATGATCCAGGTGCTCGGCATGCTGCCGGTGCTGATCATCATCTGCATCGCCTTCGAGCTGATGAGCGGCCGCTTCATGAGCTGGCAGAACCTCTCGATCGTCGCGCAGCAGGCCTCGATCAACGTCGTGCTCGCCGCCGGCATGACGTTCGTGATCCTGACGGGTGGCATCGACCTGTCGGTCGGCTCGATCCTCGCCGCCTCGGCGATGGTGGCGATCCTCGGCTCGCTGATCCCCGACTGGGGCATGCTCGGCGTGCCCGCCGCGCTCGCCGTCGGCCTCGGCTTCGGGCTCCTCAACGGCGCGCTGATCGCGCTCGCCAACCTTCCACCGTTCATCGTCACACTGGGATCGCTGACGGCGGTGCGCGGCGTCGCGCGCCTCCTCGGCGAGGACACCACCGTCTTCAATCCCGAGCTGCCCTTCGCCTTCATCGGCAACGGCACACTGTTCGGCGTGCCGTGGCTCGTCATCATCGCGCTCGCCGTCGTGGTGATCTCGTGGATCATCCTCAGGCGCACCGTGCTCGGCACGCGCATCTACGCCGTCGGCGGCAACCCGGACGCGGCGCGGCTCGCCGGCATCAAGGTCTGGCAGATCCTGCTGTTCGTCTACGGCGCTGCAGGCCTCCTCGCCGGCCTCGGCGGCGTGATGGCGGCGGCCCGCCTCTATGCGGCGAACGGCCTGCAGCTCGGCATGAGCTACGAGCTCGATGCGATTGCCGCCGTCATCCTCGGCGGCACCTCGTTCACCGGCGGCATCGGCTCGATCTGGGGGACGCTGATCGGCGCTCTGATCATCGCCATCCTGACCAACGGGCTCATCCTCGTCGGCGTCTCGGACATCTGGCAGTACATCATCAAGGGCTTGGTGATCATCGGGGCGGTCGCGCTCGACCGCTACCGCCTCAGCCACGGCGGGCGGACCTGATCGTCACCCGGACGGACGGCGGCCGCGCACCGCGCGGCCGTCGCAAGGACCACGCAGCGAGGCGAACCCCGCGCCAAGGCGGGCCGCCGCATACCACCACCGGAGGAGACACCCATGACGCTTTCCCGCATCGCGATCGGCCTCGCCGTCGCCGCCGCCGTGGCGGCCCCGGCCGCCGCCAAGGACCTCAACACCGTCGGCATCTCGGTCGGCTCGCTCGGCAACCCGTTCTTCGTCGCCACCATCAAGGGCATCGAGGCCTCGGCCAAGAAGATCAATCCGGACACGAGCTTCACCAACACCTCGTCGGACTACGACCTCAACAAGCAGTTCACCCAGATCGACAACTTCATCGCCGCCGGCGTCGACGTCATCATGATCAACGCCGTCGATCCGGTGGCGATCGAGCCGGCGATCAAGAAGGCCCAGGCGGCCGGCATCGTCGTCGGCGCCTTCGACGTGTCGGCGAAGGGCGCCGACGTCACGGTGATGACCGACAACGTCAAGGCCGGCGCCATCGCCTGCCAGTATCTCGCCGACCACCTGAAGGGGAAGGGCGAGGTCATCATCGTCAACGGGCCGCAGGTGTCGTCGATCGTCGACCGCGTCAACGGCTGCAAGGAGACCTTCGCCAAATATCCCGACATCAAGATCCTGTCGGACAACCAGGACGCCAAGGGCTCGCGTGACGGCGGCTTCGCGGTGGGCCAGTCGCTTTTGACGCGCTTCCCGAAGGTCGACGCCATCTTCGCCATCAACGACCCGACGGCGATCGGCGTGAACCTCGCCGCCAAGCAGCTCGGCCGCAACGAGTTCATCATCACCGCGGTCGACGGCGCGCCCGACATCGAGGCGGAGCTGAAGTCCGGCACCTCGCTGATCAAGGCGTCGGCCTCGCAGGACCCCTACACGATGGCCGGCCAGGCGCTCGACATGGCGGCCGAGGTGCTGAAGGGCAACAAGCCGGCCGAGGCCGTCGTGCTGCTCGAGCCGAAGCTGATCACCTCGGAGAACCTCGGCGAGTACCAGGGCTGGACGGCGGCGCGCTGAGGCGCGCCTGATCTTTCTCGAAAACGAGAACGCCGGCCGGAGCGATCCGGCCGGCGTTTTCCGTTGGTCGTTCTTGGCTCGTCCGGAGCGCCCGGGCGGTGCCGTAAGTTCGCTCAGGCGAGCGTGATGCGGACCGGGATGTTGCCCTTGGTCGCGTGGGCGTAGGGGCAGACGACCTCGGCGTCCTTCAGGAGCTTCTCCGCCGTCGCCTTGTCGAGGCCCGGCAGCGATACCTTGAGGTCGACCTCGAGGCCGAAGCCGGTGCCGTCGTCGCGCGGGCCGATGCCGACGCGGCCGGTGACGTTCGCGTCCGACGGCACGGAGATCTTGTCCTTGCCGGCGACGTACTTCACGGCGCCGAGGAAGCAGGCCGAGAAGCCGGCCGCGAACAGCTGCTCGGGGTTCGCACCGCCGCCGCCGCCGCCCATTTCCTTCGGCACGGCGAGCTTCACGTCGACGACGCCGTCGCTCGAGACGGCGCGGCCGTCGCGGCCGCCGGTGGCTGAGGCTTCCGCCGTATAGACGCTGGCCATCTGACATCTCCCTTTTCGTTTCGGCCGGGCGCTCGACGCTCTCGGGCGCAACACGCTTCCGGCCAGGCATTTGCATTGTGCACAATTGAATTGGATGCTGTCAAGCCCGCGTGAGGCGGCTCGCGATTGGATTTTGCGCAATCGAAATGGCCGCGCTATGACGGTGGCGAGAGGGTCCCATCCGATGCCGCAGTCCGACAACGCCACAGCGCGTCCGATCGCTCCCGAGGCGGGAGCGCTGGCGCTCGACAACCAGCTCTGCTTCGCCGTCTATGCGGCCTCGCACGCCTTCGCCCGCACCTACCGGCCGCTGCTCGAACGGCTGGGGCTCACCTACCCGCAGTACCTGGTCATGCTGGTGCTATGGGAGCGCGACGGGCTGACGGTGAAGGCGATCGGCGAGCGGCTCGGCCTCGATTCCGGCACGCTGACGCCGCTCCTGAAGCGCCTCGCCACGGCCGGCCTGGTGACGCGCAGCCGCGATGCCGAGGACGAGCGGCAGGTGCGCATCGCCCTCAGCGATGCCGGCCGGGCCCTGCGGGCCGAGGCGGCGGGACTGCCGACGGTCATCGCCGGCCGGCTCGGCCTCGATGTCGGTGAGTTGAAGCGCCTGCGCCGCGAGATCGACGGCCTGCGGCTGGCGCTGGACGCGGCGATCGAGGGCGCCGAGGCCCCCGCCGCGCCTCGCCCCCGTTCGGCGTCCGACGCGCCGGGCTGAGCGCGACTCTCCCGGTCAGCCGCCGGGCGTCCGGGCTGCCGGCGACCGGCGCGGCGTAGGCCCCTGTTTCGCGGCATCCGAGGCGAGCGCCTCGATCAGCGCCACCGTTTCCTGGTGCACCGGGCTCGCCGGATCGCGCAAATCCGCCGCCGTATGCCGGCGGCCGAGGGCGGATAGGCGAACGAGGGCGCGGGCCCGCTGGCGGCGCGTCCGCTTCAACTCCGTCGGCTGGTAGCGGAAGAAGACCCGGAAGAGCTCGCCGTCGCCGAGCAGCCCCGCCACCTCCGCCGCCGTGCAGTAGAGCACGAACAGCACCAGGATCCAGGTCTGCACGAACAGGAACCGGTTCCACGAGAAGTGCTCGACCATGTGGGTGCCGAAGCCGCCGACCCCGCCGCTCTCGATCATGTAGTGCACGAGCGCCTCGAGCAGCCGGGCGATGAACACGAACACCCAGTAGACCAGCGTCTTGAACAGGATCGGCGCGATCAGGGGCGCGTGGTCGAAGACGCGCAGGAACGGCATCTTGTCGGCGACGAGCACCGCCTTGCCGACCACCAGCGCCATCACCACCGCGACGAGGTAGCCGGAGAAGGCGATCTCGTACTCCGCCAGGATCAGGTGCTGGGTGAAGACGATGATGGTGAAGCCGACGGCGAAGAAGATCGTCGGCGGCAGCACCTGGCGGAATTCGTGCAGGAGGAAGGCGAGCGCCCGCGCACCGACGCTGCGTGGTTCCGCTCCCGCGGCCGGCGTGTGCATGAAGCGCCCCTCCCCAGGACCCGCCGGCCGTCCCCCGACGCCGCTCAGCCGAGCCCGCCGGCAGTCTCGACGAATTCGACGACCGCGTCGACGCCCTCCCCGGACTTCACGTTGGTGAAGACGAACGGCCGCGCCCCGCGCATTTTTCGCGCATCGCGGTCCATCACCTCGAGCGAGGCGCCGACCATCGGTGCGAGGTCGATCTTGTTGATGACGAGGAGGTCGGAGCGGGTGATGCCGGGGCCGCCCTTGCGGGGGATCTTGTCGCCGGCCGAGACGTCGATGACGTAGATCGTGATGTCGGCGAGCTCCGGCGAGAACGTCGCGGCGAGGTTGTCGCCGCCGGATTCGATCAGGATCAGGTCGAGGCCGGGGAAGCGGGCGTTGAGGTCGGCGACGGCGGCGAGGTTGATCGAGGCGTCCTCGCGGATCGCCGTGTGCGGGCAGCCGCCGGTCTCGACGCCGAGGATGCGCTCGGGCGCCAGCGCGCCGGAGCGGGTGAGGAACTCGGCGTCCTCCTTGGTGTAGATGTCGTTGGTGATGGCGGCGAGCTCGAAGCGGTCGCGCAGGCGCTTGCAGAGCGCATCCATCAGCGCCGTCTTGCCGGAGCCGACCGGGCCGCCGACGCCGACGCGGAGCGGTCCGTGCGGCGACTTCGCCGGGCGGGCGGGCAAGGGGGTCGGCGAGCGGGTCGGCGCGTGCGGCGCGGCGTCGGTCATGAACGGAACAGCCTCGTGTACTGGGTCTCGTGGCGGGCAGACGCGATGTCGGCGCGCAGAGCGGCACCGCCGATGTCGTCGAGCGTGGCGGTTTCCGCGTCCGCAGCGATCGCGACCACCGCCGGCATCAGCGCGGCGAGGGCCCGCTGGCCGTCGGTCTGGCCGAGCGGTACCAGCCGCACCGCGGCAGAAGAAAGATTAGCCACGAAAGCAGTGAGCGTCGACGCGATCGTAGCCGGCAAAGCAACGCCGTGGGCTGCGGAAACTGCGCCGACGACGACGGGATAGGCGCCCTGCAGACTCGCCGCCTGCAGCGTCGCCGCCACGGTCTCGACGGCATCGGCGGGCCACGTCTGCCGCACCGCCTTCAGGAACGCCTCGCCCTGCGCCAGCGATTCCAGCCTTCGCTCGCGGGTGGGCTGCAGCGCCGCGGCGAGTTCGGCGACGCTTGCCAGAGACGGCCAGTCGCCGGCGGTGGTGGCGCGCCAGGCGTGGGCGAGCAGGATCATGTCGGAGCGCCCGGCGCCGTGGCGCACGACCGCCTCCAGCCAGGCGGCGAGGCTGCCGAGATCGCCGACGCTGCCGTCCTCCACCGCCCACTCGAGACCATGGCTGTAGGCGAAGGCACCGACCGGGAACGACGGCGACAGCCACGTCTGCAGGATGAGCGTCTGCAGGATGGCGGAGGGAGCGGCGGGCGCGCCCGTGGACGATCCTGCCGGCACCGGCTCCGGCGTGGGCGCGAGCAAGTCCGGGGCCGACGGTGAAGGAATGCGGTCAGCCGCCGTGCGCATGGCCGCCGCCGCAGCGTCCGCCGGTGGCCTCGTCCGGCGCGCAATAGCCGTGGTCGTCGTGGTCGGGCACGACCGCCGCCTTCGCCGCCAGCTCTGCGGCCACCGCCAGCGACGGCACCGGCTCACGCCTCGGCGACAGGCCGTGGGAGTGGCCGTGGCCATGGGCGTGGCCGTGATCGTGGCCATCGTGGTGGTGATGGTCGTCGTGCGCGGCGTGGTGATGGCCGTGGTCGCCGTGATCGTGGTGGTGGGCGTGATCGTCGCCGTGGTGATGGTCGCCGTGCGCGTGCCCGTGCGGCTCATGGCCCCGCGGGCCATGCTCGTGCGCCTCGTGCCCATGCGCACCATGCTCGTGGCCGTGTACGGCGCCGAGGCCGTAGGCGCCGCCCTCGGGGCGGAAGGCGGCACGCGCCGGGGCGAGGCGGCCGCCGAGGCCCTCCACCATCGCCTCGATGACGTGGTCGCGGCGGATGACCAGCCGGTCGGGGTGCAGCTCCGTCGGCAGGTGGCGGTTGCCGAGATGCCAGGCGATGCGGACGAGCTCCGTCGGCGACGCGGCGGTGATTGCCACGACGTCCTCCTCCGCCGCGCGCACCTTCACGATCCGCCCGTCCTCCAGCACCAGCCCGTCGCCGTCCTCGAGCACCGTCGCCTCGGCCAGGTCGAGCAGGAAGGCGAGCCCGCCCTCGCCCGTCATCGCCATGCGGCGGCGGTGGCGGTCCTCGCGGTCGAGCACCACCGTGTCGGCGACGGCGGCGCCATCGAAGGATCCGGCAGGGGCAACGGCGTGGGCGTGCATGGCGGGCGGCCCGATCAGAACAGGAAGTAGCGCTGCGCCATCGGCAGCACCTCGGCCGGGGCGCAGGTGAGGAGTTCGCCGTTCGCGCGCACCTCGTAGGTCTCGGGGTCCACCTCGATCTCGGGCAGGGCGTCGTTCAGCACCATGTCCTTCTTGCCGATGCCGCGGACGTTCTCGATCGGCAGCACGTGCTTGGCGAGCTTCAGCCGTTCAGCGACGCCCGCCTCCAGCGCGTTCTTCGAGACGAAGGTCACGCAGGATTCCGTCATCGCCCGCCCATAGGCACCGAACATCGGCCGGTAGTGGACGGGCTGCGGCGTCGGGATCGAGGCGTTCGGGTCGCCCATCGGGGCGGCCGCGATCATGCCGAGCTTGATCACGAGGTCCGGCTTCACCCCGAAGAAGGCCGGCGACCACAGCACGAGGTCGGCGAGCTTGCCGACCTCCACCGAGCCGATGTGCTGGCCCATGCCGTGGGCGATCGCCGGGTTGATCGTCACCTTCGCCATGTAGCGGCGGACGCGGAAATTGTCGTTGCCGCGGCCCTTGTCCTCGGGCAGCGCGCCGCGCTGCACCTTCATCTTGTGGGCGGTCTGCAAGGTGCGGATCAGCACCTCGCCGACGCGGCCCATCGCCTGGCTGTCGGAGGCGATGATCGAGAAGGCGCCCATGTCGTGCAGGATGTCTTCCGCCGCTATCGTCTCCTTGCGGATGCGGCTCTCGGCGAAGGCGACATCCTCGGGAATGTCGGGGTCGAGATGGTGGCAGACCATGAGCATGTCGAGGTGCTCCTCGAGCGTGTTCACGGTGTAGGGCCGGGTCGGGTTGGTCGACGACGGGATGACGTTCGGCAGCCCGCAGACCTTGATGATGTCCGGCGCGTGGCCGCCGCCGGCGCCCTCGGTGTGGAAGGCGTGGATGGTGCGGCCCTTGATCGCCGCCACCGTGTCCTCGACGAAGCCCGACTCGTTCAGCGTGTCGGTGTGGATCATCACCTGGACGTCGAGGTCGTCCGCCACCGACAGGCAGCAGTCGATCGCCGCCGGCGTCGTGCCCCAGTCCTCGTGCAGCTTCAGCGAGCCGACGCCGGCGTGCACCTGCTCCTCCAGAGCCGCCGGCAGGGCCGCGTTGCCCTTGCCGGAGAGCGACAGGTTCATCGGGAACGAGTCGGCCGCCTGCAGCATCCGGCCGATGTGCCAGGCGCCGGGCGTGCAGGTGGTGGCGTTGGTGCCGGTCGCGGGGCCCGTGCCGCCGCCGAGCATCGTGGTGACGCCCGACATCAGCGCCTCCTCGATCTGCTGCGGGCAGATGAAGTGGATGTGGCAGTCCATCGCGCCGGCGGTGAGGATCTTGCCCTCGCCGGCGATCGCCTCGGTGGAGGGCCCGACGATGATGTCGACGCCCGGCTGGACGTCCGGGTTGCCCGCCTTGCCGATGCCGACGATGCGCCCGTCGCGCAGGCCGACGTCGGCTTTCACGATCCCCCAGTGGTCGACGATGACGACGTTGGTGATGACGGTGTCGACGGCGCCGCCGTGGCGCGTCACCTGGCTCTGCCCCATGCCGTCGCGGATCACCTTGCCGCCGCCGAACTTCACCTCCTCGCCATAGGTGGTGAAGTCCTTCTCGATCTCGATGACGAGCTCGGTGTCGGCGAGGCGCAGCCGGTCGCCGACCGTCGGGCCGAACATGTGGGCGTAGTCGGCACGGGGCATCTTGAAGGGCATGGTCGGTGCCTCGTCAGGCGGGGAGGAGCGTGAAGCCCGGTGCGTCGCGGGCATCGGTATCGAAGGTGTAGGTCGTCGTGGCGCCGGCCGTGCGGCCCAGTTCCGCGATCAGGTAGTCGGAGAAGTCGGCCTTGCCGGTCCGGAAATGGCCGAGCGCCACCTCGACGGCGTCGACGGATTCGATCAGCACGTCCGGACGAAGCAGCAGCGTCTCCAGTTCCGCCGCGACCACTTCCCGTGGCACCTTCTTCTGGCGGATCAGGGTCCACACGAATTCCACCAGCACGACGACGCTGAGGAACACCGGCTCCTCCGGGGTCGCCCTCAGCGCAAGCGCCCGCGCCACCGGAGACTGCCTCTCGTCGTCCGACAGGAAGATGCGCAGGAGAATGTTGGTGTCGAAGGCGATCACCCCGCCATCCTCCTAGCGCCGGCTGCGCGCGTCCTGCTCTTCCATGGCCGCATCTATTGCCGCCACCGTCTCGTCAGTCCGCGACGTCGGTCCACCGCCATAGGCGGCCAGCGACCCGAAGTGGTCGGCGAGACGGCCGGACCTTTTCCGGAGTTTCGCCTGGCCATCGTCCTCCACGATGATCTCCAACTGATCTCCCGGCTCAGCCCGTACCAGGCGGCGATAGCCGGCCGGCAGCGTCACCTGGCCCTTCGATGTGACCGTCATCGCGAAGCGACGCATCGGCTCACCTCCACATGCCTTACAATTCCAAGAATGTAAGGCAAAAGCTGCCCGGCAACAACCGTCACAACGCCCCCATCACCCCCTGGCGGAAGCCGTAGACCACCCGCAGGCCGCGATAGGGCACCAGCGTCACGGTGCGCGACTGGCCGGGCTCGAAGCGCACGGCGGTGCCGGCGGGGATGTCGAGGCGGAAGCCGCGGGCCTGGTCGCGGTCGAAGGCGAGCGCCGGGTTGGTCTCGAAGAAGTGGTAGTGGCTGCCGACCTGCACCGGCCGGTCGCCGGTATTCGACACCTCCAGCGTCACCGTCGGCTGGCCGGCGTTGAGCTCGATCTCGCCCTCGGCGGGCATCAGTTCACCGGGGATCACGGCGGTCTCCTCTCGGGCAAGATCCGGTCACGATGGTCACGCCGCCCGGCTGCCGCACGGCGCCGACCGCAGCACGCGCTCGGTGGAGGCCGGGAAGCGGGCGAGCTTGCCGGCGGGGCGCACCGGGCGGCGGACGAGCTCGCCGCCGCAGTTCGGGCAGAGCCCGCCGAACTCGCGGGCGGCGCAGTCGGCGCAGAAGGTGCACTCGAAGGTGCAGATCAGCGCATTCGTGGCGTCCGGCGGCAGGTCGCGGTCGCAGCACTCGCAGTTCGGCCGAAGCTCCAGCATCCTCATCCCCTCCCGTCGGCGGCAGCGCCGCATGCAAGTTTCGGCCCGATCCCGGCCCTCGCCCAGCCCAATCTTTCAACGCCACGCGACCGTGCCGCCCGCCCCGTGTCAGGGCGGCGCCGTCGCCGCCACCGTATCGCTGAGCGTCCGCCACAGCGGCTTCGTCTTCGGCACCATCTCCTCGGCGAAGTACCACCAGAAGAAGCCGCCGACGAAGCGCGGACCAAGACCGGCCCGGCCACGCTCCATCCCGTAGAACTCCCGCACCATCCGCGCCTTGGCGGCGCGCGGCGCCGTGCGGTCGCGGCCGATCTCGCCGAAGCCGAGCTTCGCCGTCGGAAACACCGTCCGCAGCCGTGTAAACACCGCCGGCCAGTCGGGCTTCACGCCCGGGCAGTCGTCCGGGTACCAGCTGACGAACACGTAATCGAGACCGGCCTTCATGTCCGCCGGCACGTTCTGCTCCGTCCACGAAAACATCTCGTGGTCGCGCTTCTCCCAGCAGTCCTGGTTGAAATAGAGCGTCATCGCCGTCCGGCCGCCGCGGCCCTCGACGTGGCGGAAGGCGGCGCGGAGCTTGGCGACGACGTCCGGCGTCGGGCCGAGCCACTCGCCGTTCACCTCGTTGCCGATCTCCCACAGGTCGATCCGGTCCCCGAGGGCGGCAAAGTAGCTGCGCGTGCGGTCGCGGTAGGCGGCGAGCGAGGTGCGGCGGACGTCGGAGGAATCGACCAGTTCGCCCATCAGGTAGGCGACCGGGCGCAGCTCATCGACGGCGGCGGTGTACATCGAGGCCGCCCCGCGGTCGAAGACGATGCGCGCCACCGGCATCACCGGCAGGGCGGCGAGCGCCTCGATCGTTTCCGGCAGGTGCGCGACGGTGTCGAGGGTGACGCCGACCATCGGCGTCGGCAGCTTGCGCGCCGCCTCTGCTGCCGATGCCGCTCCGCTCCAAAGACCGATCGCCAGCACCACCGCCATCGCGGCCGCCAGCCGTGCCCGCAGGCTCGACCGGCTGCGCAGCGAAGCGGGATGGTGAGGGCGCACCCTGCGTCCTAGCGGATCGGGTGGTGGACGGTGACGAGCTTGGTGCCGTCCGGGAAGGTCGCCTCCACCTGCACGTCGTGGATCATCTCGGCGATGCCCTCCATCACCTGCGCGCGGCCGACGACGTGGGCGCCGGCCTCCATCAGGTCGGCGACCGAGCGGCCGTCGCGGGCGCCCTCGACCACATAGTCGGAGATCAGCGCGATCGCCTCGGGATAGTTCAGCTTGACGCCGCGCTCGAGCCGGCGCCGCGCCACCATCGCCGCCATGGAAATCAGCAACTTGTCCTTCTCGCGGGGCGTCAGGTTCATCCGCGTCGCTCCAGCTTCAGCCGCTCCAGGGTCATCCGCATCGCCTTTTGAGTTCCTCGACCGGGCGCCGGGCCCGGCGCCGCCCATTCCGCATCGGCCGCCCGTGCCCAGCCGGCGGGCACACTAGCCAACTTCTCAGCACGACCACACCCTCGGCAGCGGTCGGCCCTCGAGGGCCGGGAGCAGCCGCGCCAGTGTGGCGCGCAAGGGCGTCGCCGAGCTTGCGATCAGCCGCGCCACGACGACGCCCTCGACCACGCTCGCCCCCGCCTCGACACCGCCGCCGGCCGCCTCCGTGGCGGCCTCGATCGACGCCCGCACATCGTCGAGCCGGTCGG
>Ga0209902_101125_pt1 | contig 15871 bp, 15 predicted proteins | sample FECB27metaG_FD_188304 | JGI IMG/M metagenome (GOLD analysis project Ga0209902, IMG submission 188304) | Cyanobacterial communities from the Joint Genome Institute, California, USA - FECB-27 (SPAdes) (version 2) | ecosystem: Environmental > Aquatic > Thermal springs > Hot (42-90C) > Microbial mats...
TCATGTCGGGGAGACGGCAGTGGATCGGACGGATTCGGGGCACCATGCCTTTTTCGTGACGGCTCGCATTCTGATTGCGAGCGTCTTTGTCGGGCTGGGGCTCGAACGGATTGTGACGATGATGAGCGGCGGGGCCGGGTTTTCTCCCGGAGCCATCGGCTTTTCCGCATTCGAGGCCGCGGTCGGCCTCGCGATCATGGCCGGATGGCGGGTTGCGATCCTGGCGCCGCTGATGGCGCTGTTCCTGTTCGTCGACGCCTTGCTCTCCCATCCGTTCTGGTCAGTGCCGGCGGCCGATTTCCACGGTCAGTGGCTGCATTTCCTCAAGAATATGAGTGCGATCGGCGGGCTGGTCCTGCTGGCGCTCGTTTCCCGTCCGCGGGCGGGCGCCTGAGATGGCGCCGAACCTGCTGCGCGGCCGCACGCATGCGCCGGAAGATGCCCGGGTCGGCTATGTCGAGCTGTTCTTCGATCTGGTCTTCGTCTTCGCGGTCACCCAGCTCAGCCATGGATTGCTGGCGCACCTGACCCTGCTCGGTCTGCTCCAGACGTTCATGCTGCTGTTGGCGACATGGTGGGTGTGGATCTACACCGCCTGGGTCACCAACTGGCTCGACGTCGAGCGCATGGCGGTGCGCGTGCTGCTGTTCGCGCTGATGGGCGCCGGACTGCTGATGTCGCTCTCCATCCCGCAGGCGTTCGATCTGCGCGGCGGGGTGTTCGTGGCCGCCTTCCTGGCGATCCAGATCGGGCGGCCGATCTTCATGCTGTGCGCGCTCAGGCGGCACAGCCCCGACAATCATCGGAATTTCCAGCGGATCCTGATCTGGGCGATCGCTTCCGCGCCGCTATGGATCGCGGGCGCACTGGCGGAGGGCGACAGCCGCCTGATGCTGTGGATCACAGCGCTCGCATTCGACTATGCAGGTCCGGTCCTCCAATTCCATGTGCCCGCTCTCGGCCGCACCTCGACCGAGACCTGGAATGTCGAGGGGCATCACCTGGCCGAGCGATGCGGTCTGTTCGTGATCATCGCGCTGGGCGAATCGATCCTGATCACAGGCGCCACCTTTGCCGACGTCCCGTGGAACGGCGGAGAACTGGCGGGCTTCGCCAGCGCCTTCATCGGCACGATCGCGATGTGGTGGATCTATTTCAACATCGGCGCCGTGCGCGGCAGCGACAGGCTTTCCCATCATGCCGATCCCGGCCGGATGGCGCGGCTGGCCTATACCTATCTGCACCTGCCCATCGTCGCCGGCATCATCGTCACCGCCGCCGGTGACGAGCTGGTGCTGGCGCATCCTAAAGGTCACACCGAGCCGATGGTGGCAGCCGCCATTCTCGGCGGGCCCGCGCTCTACCTGCTGGGCAATATGGCGTTCAAGCGAACCACGGCCGTGCATTTCCCGCTGTCCCACATGGTGGGGCTGGCGCTGCTGGCGGCTCTGGCGCCGTTCGCCACCCATGCGGAGCCGGTGATGCTGTCGGTTGCGAGCACGGGAATCATGCTGCTGGTCGCCGCTTGGGAGACATGGTCGTTCAGGCGGCCGGGCTAGCCTCCGCTCACTTCCCCCGCCGCTTCACCAGCCGCAGCGTCGGCCAATCGCCGCGATCGATGCGCCCGGCAAGCCGCAGCCCCTGTCGGCGATAGGCGCGCGCGACGCGTTCGGCCTGGCTGTCGAGCAGTCCGGCCAGGATCAGCGTGCCGCCCTCGTCCAGCGCATTGGCGATCGGCGCGGCCATGTCGATCAGCGGCCCGGCCAGGATATTGGCGATGATCAGGTCATAGGGTGCCCGATGGCGAAGCAGCCGGTGCGCCATGCCGGGGGCGACGGCAAGCGCGAGCCGCCCCTCGCGATTGCCCAACGGGATACCGTTGATCTCGGCATTCTCGCGGGTCACGTCGATCGAGATCGGATCGATGTCGGACGCGGTGGCATAGGCGCGGGGCCAGAGGTGCATCGCCGCGAAGGCGAGCAGGCCGGTGCCGGTGCCGAGATCGAGCATGTCGCGAAACACCAGCCCGCGCCGCTTGAGCGAATCGAGCATCAACAGGCAGCCCGTCGTCGTTTCGTGCTGACCGGTGCCGAAGGCCAGCCCGGCCTCGATCAGGAAAGGGCGCGTTCCGTCCGGAATACCGCCGGCATGCGCGGAGGTGTGAACGAAGAAGCGGCCGGCATGGACGGGTTCGAGCCCGGCCTGGCTCATCGTCAGCCAGTCCTGCGCGACGAGTCGCTCGATCTTCGGCTTGCGCCGCCCCGCGCTGGGCACGAGCTTGCGGATCAGTGCGATGGCCTCGTCATCGGGTTCCGCGTCGAAATAGGCGTCGAGCCGCCAGGCATCGGGATTGTCGACCTCCGCCTCGCTGGTCATCAGCACAGGCGGGGATTCGAGCATCGCCAATGGCGCGATATCGGCATTGAGCGCCTGTGCCTCGGCCAGCGTGCAGGGCAGGGTGAGTTTCCAGGAATCCGACATCTTTTTACCTTTACCCCGTCATTCCCGCGAAAGCGGGAATCCCGCTTTTTGCCTGCGGCTCAGGCGTTTAGTTGCTCGTAGAGATCCAGCCAATCGGGATTGGCGTGTTCGATCAACTCGATTTTCCATGCGCGCCGCCATTTCTTGATCGCCTTCTCCCTGGCAATGGCGGTGTCGATCGTTTCGTGTCGTTCCGCATAGACGAGTATCCGGATTTCATAGCGTTTTGCGAAGTGGGAACCGATGCCTTCCCGATGCTGCCAGGTTCGCCGAGCCAAGTCTGCAGTTACACCGGTATAGATGGCGCTGCGATAGCGGTCGGCCAGCATATAGACCCAGCCTCCCTTCATCAGAAAAGAAGCGGGATTCCCGCGTTCGCGGGAATGACGGTGTGGGCTTTACCGCACATAGCTGGCCCCGTTCACGTCGAGGACCGCGCCCGTCATCGATGGCGGCGCCGAAAGCGCGCAGAACGCTGCGATTTCGGCCACTTCCTCGGGGTCGGCCACCTTGCCGAGCGGAATGTCCGCCAGCAGCTTGTCGCCGCCGCGGCTGGCCAGATAGTCCTCGGCCATGCCCGTCATGGTGAAACCCGGGCAGATGGCGAAGGCGTAGATGCCCTCGCTCGCATAGCCGCGCGCGATCGTCTTCGTCATAGCGACCATGCCGGCCTTGGACGCGGCATAATGCCAATGGGCGGGGCTGTCGCCACGATAGGCAGCGCGGCTGGCCAGGTTGACGATGCGGCCGCCGGTGCCGCGCTCGCGGAAATGGAGCACGGCCAGGCGGCATAATTCGGCCGACGCGGTCAGGTTGATCCGCATGGTCCGTTCCCATCCGGCGACCCAGTCGTCATGGCTCGAATCGAGCGGCGTCGCTTCGAACACGCCGGCATTGTTGATCAGCACGTCGATCCGGCCGTCCAGGCGTTCGAGCGCGTTCTGCCACAGCCGGGCGGGTGTCGCCGGATCGGAGAGGTCGCCATCGGCGCTGCCGGTGCCGATCACCCGGGCACCGCCCTGTTCGAGCCGCGTCGCGATGGCTGCGCCGATCCCGCGGGTGGCGCCGGTGAGGAGGATATTGGTCATCGCGCGGCTTTAGAGCATCGCGCGGAAAAGTGGGAACCGGTTTTCCGCACGCAGCGATGCGACAACAACGAGCATCGCGCGGAAAAGCATGCCCCCGCGAAGGCGGGGTGGGAACCGGTTTTCCGCGGGCAAGGACGATCCGGTTCAGCCGATTCGGGCGACGTAGCTCCCGGCCGCCTGTTTCAGCGTGCCGATCCGTTCCGCCATGGTGCCGAAACCGGTCTCGATCTGATCGATCTCGGTCGCGACATTCTCGGTGTCGGCGCGGATCGCGGCGATCGTGCCCGACATCGAATCGGCGGCCAGCGCGGTTTCGTCGACGGCGGCGGTGATCATGGTCACGGTCTGCGCCTGCAATTCCATCGCTTCGCGGATGCGCTCGGCCGAGGATTGCACCTCGCTCACCGTCTGCCGGATCGAGGCGCTGGTCTGGACGGTGGTGCGGGTCGCGGTCTGGATCGCCTCGATCTTGCCCGCGATCTCGTCGGTCGCGCGCGCGGTCTGGTTGGCGAGCGACTTCACTTCCTGTGCGACCACGGCGAAGCCGCGGCCGGCATCGCCAGCTCGCGCCGCCTCGATCGTCGCATTGAGCGCCAGCAAATTGGTCTGGCCGGCGATCTCGCGGATCAGGCCCAGGATCGATTCGATCGACTCCGCGTGCGAAGACAGCATCTGCGAGACGCCGACGGCCTCGCCGGCCTGTCCGGATGCGCGGGTCGCGACATCGGCGGCCACCTCCACCTCGGCGCGGGCATCCTCGATCGCGCGGATTAGTCCCGCTGCGGTCTGCGCGGCTTCGCGCATCGCCAGCGCGGATTGTTCGGCCGCGGCCGCGACCTCGGATGCCTTGCTCAGCATGCCGCGCGCGGACGCCGAGACGCCATGGGCCTGGCTGCGCAGCGACTGGCCGAGTTCGGAGGCGAGCTCGACTTCGCCCGCGATCCGTTCGTTGAAGGTCACCGCGCGTTCGGCGCGTTCCGCGCGCGACTGCTGCGCGTTCCGCGATCGGATGAAGTCGGCCATGATCTCGGCCTCGATCACGCCGATCCGCTGGATCGCCTCGACCCCGCGGCGATAGCGCTCGGGTTCGTGGCCGATCGCTTCGTAAAGCGCCTCGGTCGCGCGGTTGCTCGCATGGCACAGCGCGCCGAGCAGGCTGTGCAGCGGCACGCCGGCGGCGCGGATATAGGCGGCATGGCCGATGGCGAGATCGGCCCAGCGCTGGCTGGTCGGATCGGCAAATTTGGTCAGGATATAGTCGCGGCTGGAGGCAACGGCCTCGGCGAGCTTCGCCTCGCCATATTGTCCGCGGATCGGCGCTGCGCCCCTGGATCGCAGGAACTGTTCCCAGAAATCGCGGGCGATTGCCTCGGCGGCGGGGCCGATCAGCGCGTGGACATCGCGGCAGGCGGGCTCCAGCTGTCCGTCCCAGTCGAAATCGGGCAGGCGGTCGGCAATGGGAATAGAGATCTGCTGATCGGCCTTGCTCACTGCTGCGCCCCCGGAAATTGCATGCGCAACCGGGAATAGTCCCAGTTGGTTAACGAGCTGTTAGCTCGCCGGTCAGTGCATCATCGCCGTGTTGCATGAGCGAAGGGTTAGTCCTAACAGCATCCCGGAATCCATGGGGGACATGATGACTCGCAATCCCAAACGGCCCCTTTCGCCGCATCTGGGCATCTGGAAATGGGGACCGGCAATGGCCGTCTCCATTGCGCACCGCGTAACTGGCAACGGCCTGGCCGTGGTCGGCGCGATCGGACTGGTCTGGTGGCTGGCCGCCGCCGCCAGCGGACCCGAGGCCTATGACACCTTTGTAAGCTGGGCGACTTCGTTGCCGGGCTATGTCGTGATGGTCGGGTTGAGCTGGGCCTTTTTCCAGCATCTCTTTTCCGGCCTTCGCCATTTCGTGCTCGATACCGGCGCCGGATACGAGCTTAAGTCGAACAAGATGTGGTCGCTCGGCGTGTTCGCCGGTGCGATCTTCGCTACGATCGGATTCTGGATGATCATTCTCGGAAAGAGCCTCTGATGGGCAGCGGCACCGGAATCGGCCGCGTCCGCGGCCTCGGCTCGGCAAAGAGCGGATCGCATCACTGGCTGATCCAGCGCATGACCGCGGTCGGCAATCTCGTCCTGGTCCTGTGGTTCGTCATCTCGCTGGTCCGCCTGCCCGGGCTCGATCACGACGCGGTGGTCGCGTGGCTGTCCGGCCCGCTTGCGGCGGTGCCGATGATGCTGCTGATCGTCAGCATCTTCTGGCATCTGCGCATCGGTATGCAGGTGATGATCGAGGATTACGTCCATGACGATGCACTGCGCGTGCTGAGCATCGTCCTTCTCAACTTCTATGCGATCGGCGGCGCCGCGCTCGGCGTCTTCTCCATTGCCCGCATCGCTTTCGGTGGAGCCCCCGCCTGATGACGCAAGCCTACAAGATCATCGACCATGTCTATGACGCCGTGGTCGTCGGCGCCGGCGGCTCGGGCCTCCGCGCCACCATGGGCATCGCGGAGAAGGGCCTGAAGACCGCCTGCATCACCAAGGTGTTCCCGACGCGCAGCCACACCGTGGCCGCGCAGGGCGGCATCGCCGCCAGCCTGGGCAATATGGGGCCCGATCACTGGACCTGGCACATGTTCGACACCGTCAAGGGATCCGACTGGCTCGGCGATCAGGACGCGATCGAATATATGGTGCGCGAAGCGCCGGCCGCAGTGATCGAGCTGGAACATGCCGGGGTGCCGTTCAGCCGCACCGAAGAGGGCAAGATCTATCAGCGGCCGTTCGGCGGTCATATGCAGAATATGGGTGCGGGCCCGCCGGTCCAGCGCACCTGCGCCGCGGCCGACCGCACCGGCCACGCCATGCTGCACGCGCTGTATCAGCAGAGCCTGAAATACGACGCGGACTTCTTCATCGAATATTTCGCGCTCGACCTCATCATGGAGGGCGGCGAGTGCAAGGGCGTGATCGCGCTCTGCATGGAGGACGGATCGATCCACCGTTTCCGCAGCCATGCGGTCGTGCTGGCGACGGGCGGATCGGGCCGGACCTATTTCTCCGCGACCTCGGCCCATACCTGCACCGGCGATGGCGGCGGCATGGTGCTGCGCGCCGGCCTGCCGCTGCAGGACATGGAATTCGTCCAGTTCCACCCGACCGGCATCTACGGCGCGGGCGTGCTCATCACCGAGGGTGCGCGCGGCGAGGGTGGTTATCTCACCAATTCCGAGGGGGAGCGCTTCATGGAGCGCTATGCCCCCTCCGCCAAGGATCTCGCCAGCCGCGACGTGGTCGCGCGCTCGATGGCGATGGAGATGCGCGAAGGCCGCGGCGTCGGCAAGAACAAGGATCATATCTTCCTGCACCTGGATCATATCGATCCCGCGGTGCTGGCGGAACGGCTGCCCGGCATCACCGAGACCGGCAAGATCTTCGCGGGCGTCGATCTGACGCGCCAGCCGCTGCCGGTGACTCCGACCGTCCACTACAATATGGGCGGCATCCCCTGTAACTATCACGGCGAGGTCGTGACGCTGAAGGACGGCAATCCCGACAGCGTTGTCCCCGGCCTGTTCGCGGTGGGTGAGGCGGCCTGCGTCTCGGTCCATGGCGCCAATCGCCTAGGCTCCAACTCGCTGATCGATCTGGTGGTGTTCGGCCGCGCGACCGGCTTCCGCATCGCCGAACTGATCAAGCCCAACAGCAAGCACGGCGTCATCAACACCGAAGCGGACGAAAAGGCGCTGGGCCGGCTCGATCGCTATCGCAACGCCGCGGGCGGCACGCCGACCGCGAAGATCCGCCTCGACATGCAGCACACCATGCAGCGCCATTGTGCGGTGTTCCGCGACACCGAACTGCTGCGCGAGGGCCAGGGCCTGATCGACAAGGTCTATGCCAATCTGCAGGACGTCGGCGTCACCGATCGCTCGCTGATCTGGAACACCGATCTGGTCGAGACGCTGGAGCTCGACAACATGCTGCCCCAGGCGGTGGTGACGATGCATTCGGCGGCAAACCGCAAGGAAAGCCGTGGCGCGCACATGCACGAGGATCATCCCGAGCGCGACGACGCGAACTGGATGAAGCACACGATCAGTTGGTTCGAAAAGGGTGCGGTCACGCTCGATTACCGCCCCGTCCACGAATATACGCTGACCGACGAGGTCGAGTACATCAAACCCAAGGCGCGGGTTTACTGATCGGATCGGGGCTCCTTCGGGAGCCCCTTTTCGTTGGCGCGCCGATACATCGAAGGAGAGCCGCATGACCGCGATTCAGGATATCCCGCTCAAGACCATCACCGGCACCGATGCGTCGCTGGCCGATTATGCCGGCCAGGTCGTGCTCGCGGTCAATGTCGCCTCAAAATGCGGGCTCACCCCGCAATATGAGGGGCTGGAAGCGCTCTACGCGAAATATCGCGACCAGGGGCTGGTCGTGACCGGCTTTCCCGCCAATGATTTCGGCGCACAGGAACCGGGAACGAACGACGAGATCGCCGATTTCTGCACGACCAATTTCGGCGTCGATTTCCCGATGTTCGCCAAGATCCAGGTGACCGGCGCCGACAAGCATCCGCTTTACGCAGCGCTCACCGAAGCGGCGCCGAGCGCTGCGGGCGATCCCGAAGCGTTTCGCGAGCGGTTGCGCGGATTCGGGATGACGCCCAATCCCGAACCGGAAGTGCTGTGGAATTTCGAGAAATTCCTGATCGGCCGCGACGGCGAAGTGGCCGCCCGCTTCGCCCCGACGACCGCCCCGGACGATGCCGCGCTGGTCGCTGCGATCGAAGCCGAGCTGGCGAAGGGGTAGAATAGGATCGTCATTGCGAGCAAAGCGAAGCAATCCAGGGGTACATCCGCCTCTGGATTGCTTCGCTTCGCTCGCAATGACGGATTCAAACCGGATCGATTGAACGCAATTCGTTTCGAGGGCGCGCCACGCTAGCCCGCGTCGGAGCCGCCGCTTTCGTCGACCGCATTGAATTCGGTCGCATGAGTCTGGTGTCCCGGATCCACCCCCGCCTTCAGCATGTCGATGGCGGCGGCGGCGACCGGAACCAGTCCGGCGCTATCGGCAAACACCTTCGCCTTCATGCGCGGGTCCCAGAACATGCGGATATGGTCGGCGACGGCGGCCACAGCGTGCTCATGGCGCATCGCTCCGAAATTCCGCGCGATCTGGTTGGCCATGTAGATCAGCCGCTCCTGACCGTTCACTCCGCCGCCTCCAGCGGGGCGATGCGGCGCGAGCGTTCGGACAGCGCCTCATAACCCTCCTGCCAGTCGGTCGGGCCGTTTGACGGGGTCACCTGCACCGCGGTCACCTTGTACTCCGGGCAATTGGTCGCCCAGTCGGAGAAGTCGGTCGTGACCACATTCGCCTGCGTCGCGGGGTGGTGGAAGGTGGTGTAGACCACGCCAGGCGCGACGCGATCGGTGATCAGCGTGCGCAGCGTCGTCTCGCCCGAACGGCTGGCGAGACGAACCCAGGCGCCGTCGGTGAGCCCGCGATCTTCGGCATCGACCGGATGGATCTCCAGCCGGTCCTCGGGGTGCCAGGCGGTGTTCGCGGTCCGCCGCGTCTGCGCGCCGACATTATAATGGCTGAGAATGCGGCCGGTGGTGAGCAGCAGCGGGAAGCGCGGGCCGGTTTTCTCGTCGGTCGGCACATAATCGGTCACGACGAACTTGCCCTTGCCGCGCACGAAGCCGTCGATGTGCATCGTCGGCGTACCCTCGGGCGCCGCTTCGTTGACCGGCCATTGCAGCGATCCGGCCTCGTCGAGCCGCCTGAAGCTGACCCCGGCGAAGCTGGGCGTCAGCCGCGCGACCTCGTCCATGATCTCGCTGGGATGGGTGTAGTTCCAGTCGAGCCCCATCGCGCGCGCCAGTTCCTGCGTCACTTCCCAGTCGGCATAGCCGTTCAGCGGGCTCATCACCTTGCGCACCGGCTGGATGCGGCGCTCGGCATTGGTGAAGGTGCCGTCCTTTTCGAGGAAGGTGGAGCCGGGCAGGAAGATATGCGCGTAATTCGCGGTCTCGTTCAGGAACAGGTCCTGCACGATGACGCACTCCATCGCGGCGAGGCCGGCGGAGACATGGCGGGTGTCGGGGTCGGACTGGAGGATGTCCTCGCCCTGGATGTAGATCGCCTTGAAACTGCCGTCGACCGCGGCGTCGAGCATGTTGGGGATGCGCAGGCCCGGTTCGGCATCGAGGCTGACGCCCCAATCCTGTTCGAACAGCCGCCGCGTATCGCCGTCGGAGATATGGCGATAGCCCGCCAGTTCGTGCGGGAAGCTACCCATGTCGCACGCGCCCTGGACGTTGTTCTGTCCGCGCAGCGGGTTCACGCCGACGCCCGGCCGGCCGATATTGCCGGTCGCCATCGCCAGATTGGCGATCGCCATCACCGTCGACGATCCCTGGCTGTGCTCGGTGACGCCCAGTCCGTAATAGATCGCGCCGTTGCCGCCCGTCGCATAGAGCCGCGCCGCGGCGCGCAGCTCGGCCGGGTCGACCATCGTGACCGGCGCCAGCGTCTCCGGGCTGTTCTTCTCGCCGGACACGAAATCGGCCCAGTCGCGATACTCGTCCCAGTCGCAGCGTTCGCGGATGAACGCCTCGTCGGCCAGTCCCTCGGTGACGATGACATGCGCCATCGCGGTCAGCACCGCGACATTGGTTCCGGGACGCAGCGGCAGGTGATGCGCGGCCTCGATATGCGGCGAACGGACGAGGTCGGTCCGGCGCGGATCGATCACGATCAGCTTCGCGCCTTCGCGCAGGCGCTTCTTCATCCGGCTGCCGAACACGGGATGCGCGTCGGTCGGGTTGGCGCCGATCACCAGCATCACGTCGGTATGCTGGACGCTGTCGAAATCCTGCGTGCCGGCGGAGGTGCCGAAGGTGGTCTTCAACCCATAGCCGGTCGGCGAATGGCACACGCGCGCGCAGGTATCGACATTGTTGTTGCCGAAACCGGCGCGGATCAGCTTCTGGACCAGGAAGGTCTCTTCATTGGTGCAGCGGCTGGAGGTGATGCCGCCGATCGAGCGCTGGCCGTATTTCGCCTGGATCCTTTTCAGCTCCGACGCGGCATGGGCGAATGCCTGCTCCCAGTTCACTTCCTGCCAGGGCTGATCGATGCTGGCGCGGATCATCGGCTTGGTGATGCGCTCCTCATGCTGGGCATAGCCCCAGGCGAAGCGCCCCTTGACGCAGCTATGGCCGCGATTGGCCTTGCCGTCCTTCCACGGCACCATGCGGACGAGCTGTTCGCCCCGCATCTCCGCGCGGAAGGTGCAGCCGACCCCGCAATAGGCGCAGGTGGTGACGACCGAGCGTTCGGGCGTGCCGATCTCGATCAGCGATTTCTCGCTGAGCGTCGCGGTCGGGCAGGCCTGGACGCAGGCGCCGCACGAGACGCATTCGGAAGACAGGAAATCGTCGGCCGTCGTTCCCGCCGACACCTTGGATCCGAAGCCGCGGCTCTCGATGGTCAGCGCGAAGGTGCCCTGCACTTCCTCGCAGGCGCGCACGCAGCGCGAACAGACGATGCATTTGGACGAATCGAAATCGAAATAGGGGTTGGACCGGTCCTTGGCCTGGCCGAGATGGTTGGCGCCCTGATAGCCGTAGCGCACGTCGCGCAGGCCCACTGCGCCCGCCTGGTCCTGAAGCTCGCAATCGCCGTTCGCCGCGCAGGTCAGGCAGTCGAGCGGGTGATCGGAGATATAAAGCTCCATCACGCCCTTGCGCAGCTTCTGCAGCCGGGGGGTCTGGGTATGGACGGTCATGCCCTCCGCCACCGGCGTGGTGCAGGATGCGGGCGTGCCGCGCGCGCCGTCGATCTCGACCAGGCACAGCCGGCACGATCCGAACTGCTTGAGCGAATCGGTCGCGCACAATTTGGGGATCGCGGTGCCGATCTCGGCGGCGGCACGCATCACCGTCGTACCCGCCGGAACGGCGACGGCCCGGCCGTCGATGGTGAGCGTCACCGTCTGCGCGGACGAGGATTCGGGCGTGCCGAAATCGGTCTGGCGGGAATAGGTCATGCTGCCTGGTCCTGGATGTAGGAGGCGAGATCCTCGGGCGTATTGAGATTGTGGAACGCGGCGTCGAGCGTCACGGTCCGCGCGCCGGAGATCGCGACCCAGCCGCGCATCGCGCGATCGTCCTGCGTGGAGAGATGATGATGCAGCGCGTCCGCCAGTGCGACGTCCCACAGGCCGATCAACGGCTGGCCCTTCGCGATCGCATTGGCCGGGCCGAGCAGTACGGGCAGGTCGGCCGGAACCGGCAATATGTCGCACCCGGCTGTCAGCACGGTCTCGAAGCCGTGTTCGCGACCATGATGGAGCGCGGCGCAGAGGCCGCCCAGCGGACCCTGATCGGCGGCCGGACGATCGGGGATCGACGCCAGCCCCGGCCAGTCGCGGCCGATAACGACCAGATCGTCGGCCTGCGCGCGGAGCGCCTCGGCGACATGATCGAGCAGCGGCCGCCCCTCGAACATGGCAAGCGCCTTGTCGCTGCCGAACCGGCGGGATCGGCCGCCCGCGATGATCGCGCCCAAGATCCGCCCACGCGTCATTCCGCGGCCTCCTTCAACCCGAAATCCTCGGGGAAGTGATGGAGCGCGCTCAGCACCGGATAGGGGGTGAAGCCGCCCAGCGCGCAGAGCGATCCGAATTTCATCGTCTCGCACAGGTCCTCGACCAGCGCGACGGCGTCGTCCAGCTCCGCACCGGCCTCCAAACCCGCTCGGGCTGAGCCTGTCGAAGCCCTGTCCTTTTCTTCAGCGCCGGTGTTCAGGAAAGGCAGGGGTTGGCCTGCGGCCGACTTCGTCCCGACAGGTTCCGCCCGAACGGAGCGGGCGGCGACGATCCTGTCGATGGTCTCGATGCCGCGCGTCGATCCCAGCCGGCACGGCGTGCATTTGCCGCAGCTCTCGATCGCGCAGAATGCCATGGCGAAGCGCGCCTGCGCCGCCATGTCGACACCGTCGTCGAACACCGTGACGCCGCCATGGCCGATCAGCCCGTCGCGCGCGGCGAAGGCCTCGTAATCGAAGGGGGTGTCGAACAGAGCGGGCGGAAAATAGGCACCGAGCGGACCGCCCACCTGCACCGCGCGCACCGGCCGGCCGCTCGCGGTACCGCCGCCGATCGTCTCGACCAGCTCGCCCAGCGTGATGCCGAACGCGGTCTCGTACAGCCCGCCATGACGGATATTGCCGGCAAGCTGGACCGGCATCGTCCCGCGCGACCGGCCCATGCCGTAATCGGCATAGGCCTGCGGCCCCTCCGCCAGCACGAAAGGTATGGCGGCGAGCGTGAGCACATTGTTGATGACGGTGGGGCAACCGAACAGCCCCTGATGCGCGGGCAGCGGCGGCTTGGCGCGGACCTCGCCGCGCTTGCCCTCCAGCGAGTTGAGCAGCGAGGTCTCCTCGCCGCAGACATAGGCGCCGGCGCCTTCGCGCACCTCGATCCGGAAGGGGGCGACGATCGCGCGGCTGCGCGCCACCGCGGCTTCGAGCTTCGCGATCGCGTGTGGATATTCGGAGCGGATATAGACGAAGCCGGTATCCGCGCCGGTCGCGAGCCCGGCGATCGCCATGCCTTCGATCAGCACATAGGGATCGCCCTCGATCAGCATGCGGTCGGCAAAGGTGCCGCTGTCGCCCTCATCGGCATTGCAGACGATATATTTGCGGTTGCCCGGTGCATCGAGCACCGTCTTCCACTTGATGCCCGCGGGGAAGCCCGCGCCGCCGCGGCCGCGCAGCCCCGATGCGGTGACGGTCTCGACGATATGCTGCGGCGTCATCGCCTGCGCCGCGCGCAGCCCCGCCCAGCCACCGGTCGCTTCGTAATCGTCGAGCGACAGCGGCCGCGTCCTGCCGGCGCGTGCGAAGGTCAGCCGGGTCTGGCCGGCGATGAAGGGATGCGCGGCGACGTCGCCGATCCGGATCGCGTCGGCCTCGCCCGCCAGGATCGCGGCGATGTCCGACGGCGCGACGGGGCCGTATCCGGTGCGCGTGCTGTCGATCTCGATCTCGACCAGCGGCTCCAGCCAGTGCATGCCCCAGCTCGACACGCGGACGATCTCGGCATCGGGCGCGGCTTTGGCGAAGCCGGCGGCGACCCGGTCCGCTCCGCAGGCGATCGCCAGCGCATCGTCGGAGATCAGGATCCGCATCACAGCGCCTCGATCAATGCGCCGAGCGACGCCTGGTCCAACCGCGCATGCACGTCCTTGCCGGTCATCGCATTGGGCCCGACGCTGCACAGTCCCAGACAATAGACGGGCTCGATCGCGATCCGGTCGCCCGCCTTGGCTTCCGCCCAGGCGGCCAGCGGCTCCGATCCGCGCGCCTGGCATGCCTCGGCACGGCACAGCTTCAGCACCGGACGCGGTTCCGGTCGGGTGCGGAAATCATGGTAGAAGCTCACGACGCCATGCACTTCGGCGCGGCTCAGGTTCATCTCGTGCGCGACGGTGCGGATCGTCGGCTCGTCGATCCAGCCATATTCGGTCTGGATCGCGTGCAGGATCGGCAGCAATGCGCCCTCGCGATGCGCGTGGCGGCGCACGATCGTCCTGACATCCTCTTGCCTGGCTGCGTCGTTCGGCAGTTTCATGGCGAACAGCGGTCCCGCATATCGCGGGAAAGGTCAAATCGAGAGGCGCTATCCCTGATAGATCATGTCTATCATATCGCCCTGAGTGGCGACAGCAGTTCGATCGACTCGGCGACCGCCAGCGCGGCGCGTGCGAGCGGCGAAAGCGGCTCGCGATCGAGCACGACCAGGCCGATGCTGTTGGGCGGTGCGGGATCGACGATCTCTATCACACGCAGCTCCGGATCGCCCGCGACGAACTCGGCATGGCTGTCGGTGACGATGCTGGACAGCCCGCCATGCGCGACCATCGACAGCAGCGCTACATAGGAATCCGCGGTCGCGATCGGCGCGATGCTCAGGCCGAGGCGGGCGAGGTGCGCGTCGAGGATGCGGCGGTTCTGCATGCCCTGATGCAGCAAACAAAGCGGCGTCGCCGCGACCTCGCTCCAGGTGACCGTCTGTTTCGCGCCCAGGGGGGAATCGGTGCGCGTCGCGAACATATAGCGTTCGGAATAGAGCGGCACTGCGCGTACCTGCGCGGGCGGATCGTCGTGCAGATAGGTAAGCCCCGCTTCCAGTTCGTAATCGAGCAGCGCGCGCTCGATCTCGCGGGAGGTGAGTGACCGGATCGTCACTTGCAGCCGCGGATGCTGCGCGTGGAGCGCGCGCATCAGATGGCCGATGCACGGCATGGCGGCGGGGATCGATCCGATCCGCAGCTCGCCGCGCAGCGGGCCAGCCGGCGCATCGATCGCGCGGCGCAGACCCTCGTGATCGGCCAAGAGCTGGCGTGCGAAGGGCAGGATCGCATGCCCCTCGGGCGTCAGGTCGATGAAGCGCCGATCGCGCACAACCAGCCGCTTGCCAAGCATCTCCTCGAGCGACGCGATCCCCGCCGACAGCGTCGGCTGGGTGACATGGCAACTCTCCGCTGCGCGCGCGAAATGCTTCTCGCGGGCGAGCGCGACGAAATAGTCGAGGAAGCGAAGCTGCATGGTTGGGGATTAGCTCAACCACTCTGCCGCGTCATTCCTGCTTTCGCGGGAATGACGGGTTAGAGAACTAAACCGCGAACAGCCTTTCCGCATGCCAGCGGATATGGTCGTCCATGAAGGTCGAGATGAAGAAATAGCTGTGGTCGTACCCCGGCTGCATCCGCAGCGTCAGCGCGATCCCGGCCTTTTCGCAGGCGGCCTGCAGCAGTTCCGGCTTCAACTGCTCGACCAGGAAATTGTCGGCCGCGCCCTGGTCGACCAGGATCTCGGCGACGTGTGCGCCGTCCTCGATCAACGCGGTCGCGTCATAGGGACGCCAGCTTGCCCAGTCGTCGCCCAGATAGCCGCCCAGCGCCTTGTGTCCCCAGGGGCATTGCAGCGGCGCGCTGATCGGCGCGAAGGCGGAGACACTGCGGAAGCGTTCGGGATTCTTGAGCGCGATGGTGAGCGCGCCGTGCCCGCCCATCGAATGGCCGGTGATCGCCTGCCGCGTCATGTCCGCCGGGAAGTTCGCCGCGACGATCGCGGGCAGTTCCTGCGTGACATAGGAATACATGCGGAAATTGGTGCGCCACGGCTCGGCGGTGGCGTCGACGTAGAAGCCGGCGCCCTTGCCGAAATCATAGCCCTCGTCGTCCGGCACGTCGTCGCCGCGCGGCGAC
>Ga0209902_101126_pt1 | contig 15861 bp, 15 predicted proteins | sample FECB27metaG_FD_188304 | JGI IMG/M metagenome (GOLD analysis project Ga0209902, IMG submission 188304) | Cyanobacterial communities from the Joint Genome Institute, California, USA - FECB-27 (SPAdes) (version 2) | ecosystem: Environmental > Aquatic > Thermal springs > Hot (42-90C) > Microbial mats...
CGCCGAGACAGCGACCAGCCTGGTCTATCGCGTCGAGCGCACCGGCCAGCCGCCCGCCGTGCTGAAACTGCTGAAGCCCGGCAGCGGCGAGGACGAGCGCAACGGCGGCAGCCTCCTGGTCTGGTACGCCGGCAACGGCGCCGCCGCCATCTACGGCCTCGCCCGCGACGCCGTGCTGATGGAGCTGGCCGAGGGCGAGACCCTCGGCGACGTGGCTCGAGTTGGTCGTGACGCCGAAGCCACCGAGATCCTTTGCGACACCGTCGAAAAGCTCCACGCCCGGCGCGATGCGGCCCCACCAGCCGACCTCACCCCGCTGCGCCAGCGCTTCGAAGCGCTGTTTCGGGTCGGCGCCGCCGCCTGGCCGCGCCAGGCCCGCGACCTCGTCGGCCGCGCCACTGGCATCGCCTACAACCTGTTCGACAGGCCGATGGACACCATCCCGCTGCACGGTGACATCCACCACGACAACATCGTCTCCGGCGCCCGTGGCTGGGTCGCCATCGATCCCAAGGGCCTCGTCGGCGATCCCGCCTATGACTACGCCAACAGCTTCCTCAACCCCGAGGAGGGCGACGATTTCGTCATCAGCGCCCCGCGCGTCGCCCGCCACTCCCACGCTATCGCTGCCCGCACCGGCATCGCGCGACGCCACCTGCTCGCCTGGGCCTCGGCCCACGCCGCGCTCAGTGCTGCCTGGGACATCGAGGACGGTAACCCGGTGACCCAGCAGATCAGTATCCTGCCGCTGCTGCTCACCGCTTACGACACCGCCTGACGAGAAATCTGTTTCACGCCTGGCGCTGAACTCTCTGTTGCCTGCTGCATTCTCCTCTTTCAGGGGCGGCGATCCTTGCCCCCCCTGGAGCAATCACCGCTTCGGTGATTGCTCGGAGTCCTTTGATTAGTCGCGCTTTCGAACCGGAAAAGTCTGCAACTTTTCCTGAAAGCGCTCCAACACCACGGAGAACGGCCATGAAAGTCAGCGAATGCATGAGCACCGACGTCGAGCTTTGCTCGCCCGATGACACCATCCGCTCCGTTGCGCGTACCATGCGCGAGATCGACGCCGGTTCGATGCCGGTCGGCGAGAACGATCGCCTCGTCGGCATGATCACCGACCGCGACATCTGCATCCGCGCCGTGGCGGAGGGGATGGGTCCCGAAACCCGCGTCCGCCAGGTAATGAGCTCCAGCCCACGCTGGTGCTACGAGGATGAGGAACTCTCCGACGTCTCCGACCATATGGCCGAGTTCAAGATTCGCCGCCTGCCGGTCCTCAGCCGCGAAAAGCGCCTGATCGGCATGATCTCGCTGGGCGATGTCGCTCTCGCCGACAGCGGTCGCGCCAGCGCCCACGCCTTGCACGAAATCTCCGAACCCGGCGGGATGCACAGCCAGCACTAGGGTGACTGAAGCAGACGGCCCCCTCCCGGCCTCCCCCACAAGGGGGGAGGTGAAGAGTCGAGGTCATGGCGCGATTGTGCCAAGTGAACCAGCGGAGCACCTCCCCCCTTGTGGGGGAGGATGGGAGGGGGCCGTCTCTATCGGCTAGCCGCCCCGAAACACTCCCGGCGCGGCCCCGGTCAGCTTCTCGAACGCATGGTTGAACGCCGCCTGATCGAAATACCCCAGCCGGTGTGCCAGCTCGGTGAGCGGTTCCGCCCCTCCGGCGTTCAGTGCCTCCACCGCCTCCAGCATGCGATATCGGTCGATCACCCATTTGGGCGACACCCCGACATACTCGTCGAACAATCTTTGCAGTGCCCTGAGCCCCAGCCCGAACGCCTCGGCGAGCTCGCCAGCAGACACGAGCTCCAGGTTCGCCTCGGCAAACGTCACGATCCGCCGTGCCAGCCCGACCTTCTCGTCCGGTTCCGGCAACTGCGCCTGAATCAGTGCCTCCATCCGCTCGGCCATGGCGACGGGGTCGTTGAGCCCGGTGAATTCCTCCTGCATAGCGGCCGACGTCCGCGAGAACACCGTCTCCACCGGCAGCCACGTGTCGCTCAGCGCACTCACCGCGCGCCCAAAGAACGGCCGGAACGCACCCGGCCAGAACTTCGTTGCGAACACCCGGCCTGAACCGGTGAGTGTTGTCTCGAACACCCCGGCGGCCGCGCCGAAGATGCCGGTCTCACCCCGCGAGTCGATCACCAGGTGCTGGTTGGGGTGGCTAAGGTTGCGCTGGGTGTACGGCGGGCGGTCACCGAGGTCGTAGAGGATCATCCAGTGGTGCTCGACCCAATCGGCGAGGTCATCCGAAGGCTCGAACCGCGTCAGTTCGAAATGCTCGAAGCTGGTCCGCTTGTGCAGCAACCCGCGCGCCGGCTTCACCGCCGGATCGATTGGCCTGGGATCACTCTGTCGCATCAGTCAGCGCACGCCACCCATCGCAGACGCACGCACCAGGTGGTGCTGCACGAACTCGGTCCGCTCCACCAGGAACGCATCATCCTCTGGATAGTACTGCGCCCGCTGGTAATCCTCGCCGGCAAAGCGCTTCACCGCCGCCAGGTCGGTCCACCAGCTCAGCGTCGTGATGGTGCTGAGCCCGTCGGCCTCGGCGCTGGTGAGAATCTGGAAGCCGAGGTTGCCGTCGGTGGCGGCGTAGTGGGCGGCTCCCGTCTCCTCGATATAGGCCACGTAGCGCGCTTCGTCCGCGGTCCGGATACGGGCCGACCATTGGCGCAGGATCATCGGCTCAACTCCTCTGTCGCGAAACTACAATTCCACATGGCGTCACTCCGCTAGCTTCCCCCTCCAAGCAAGGAGAACCCCAATGAAGACCGCCAAGGGCACGATTCTGCATAACAACTGGGACGAAAAACCCTACCACGAAGCCGCCCCGCTGAAATCGAGCGAGGCAAAGATCGATATCGTCATGCACGGCGCCATCGAAGCCACCGGCCCCGGCCGCTACCTGATGCAATACCCCACCGCCCAGACCTGCCACTATGCCGGCTACCTGGTCATGGACGGCACACTCGACGGCAAATCCGGGCAGTTCATCATCTACGAAGTCGGCGACTGGACCAACGGCGTCGCCGCCAGCAAGTGGCAGATCGTCGAGGGCTCCGGCACCGGCGAACTGAAGGGTATCACGGGGCAGGGCAGCTACTCAGCCCAGCACGATAAGACCGTGCACTACGAACTGAACTATGAGTTGAAGTAGCCGCGGTCTCCCCCACCCACCGGCTGTCATCCCAGCGAAAGCTGGGGCCCATCTATCCGCCAGCGCAGGGGGTGAACCGGACGAGGGCGGAGCCCTCGCCGTGGGGTCCCAGCTTTCGCTGGGATGACACCGAGTTTGGGGTGTTGTCTGGTGGCAAATACGCCGTTGGGTCCTGCACCAGGGCAATGCACTGGACGAAACGGACAACCTCATCCCATCCCCCGAACCAGCTCCAGGAATTCCGCATGCCCCAGCGCTTTGCTGGCTGCCTGCTTGTATTCCTTCACCAGCCCCGCATGCGTCTCCCGCGCAAATTTCCTGAGCTTGGGGTCACGCGCCATTTCCGCTTTCGCCACCGAGGGATCGAGCAGCCCCAGGCCATCAAGCACCGGATAATGCAGCTGCGTCTCCACATGCGGCAGTCCGAACAGATAGTCCGCAAAGTGCTCGCGCCGCGGCATTTCGGTTTTCCACCGCTCCAGCCGCTGCTTGGTCTCGGGGTGAATCCGGTGCTCCCGCACCTCGCGCCAGAACGGCGTATCGTCCCGTTCCGTCATGTAATGGGTGTTCACGAAGGTGCGGAAATCGTCGACCTGCCGTCCGACGCGGCGGTTGTAGTCGTCCCGCAACGGCTGCCCCACCTGGGCGGGATCGCGCAGATATTGCCCGGCGAACATCATCATCTGCACGATCGTGCCATGGATCGAGGTCGATTCCAGCGGCTCGAGAAAGCTCGAGCTCAACCCCACCGCCACCACGTTGTTGATCCACGCCTTCTCGAGCCGTCCGATCTTGAACTGGATATCGCCACGCACCTCGATCTTGCGCCCCAGCACCCGTTCCACCTCGGCATGCGCCTCGTCGGGGGTACGGAACTCATCCGAGTAGACGTAACCGCAGCCATAGCGGTACTGCGTCGGGATCTGCCACATCCAACCCGCTTCCTGCGCCCAGGCGCGGGTGTAATTGGCGATCTCCTCGCCCGGCTCGACCGGCAGCCAGAAGGGCAGGGCCCGGTTCACCGGCAGTTCGTGCTGGTACGAAATCCACGGCGCCTGCATCTCGCCGACGATCAGGCGCTTGCGGAACCCGGTCGCGTCGATGAAGAAATCGCCCTCGAGTTTCTGTCCGTCTTCGAACACCAGCGCCGTGACGTCGCCCGTCTCGCCGTTCCGCTCCACTCCCGTCAACACGTTGTCGACGATCTCGACGCCCTGAGATTTCTCCTTCAGAAACTTGCCCACCAGCGACTGGTCGAAGTGATAGGCCGGCAGGAACGGTCCGAGCGGGATCAGTGACCCGTCGGCCTTCTTCGTCCACGGCGCCTTCTTCTGCTTCAGCAGCGGACCGAACAGATGCATGTCCTGCACCGGCTCGTTCACCGATACGGCATAGACGTTGAGATAGTCCGACGGCGCCCCCGGCGGTGGCCGCACTACCGCATGCGGGTCATCGATCGGCCCGTAATAGGTAAAACCCTTCCGCCGCCAGTCCTCGTGCCGGATACCCAGCTTGTAGGTGGCCTCGGTCTTCCTGAAGAACTCGAAGATATCGATGCCGAAATGCGTCAGGAACACGTGGAACGCCGCGGTCGTCGCCTCGCCCACCCCCACTGTCGGGATTTTGGACGACTCGACCACGCTGAGCTTCGCATCGAGCTTCAGCCGCTTGATCGAGTCCTGGATGATGAAGGCGGCGATCCACCCAGCGGTGCCGCCCCCCACGATAACGAAATGCGGTTGCCCCGCCATGATCCCAGTCCTCCCTGACCGGGAGGAAACGCGATGTAGGGCAGGGCGGCAAGGGGCGAACGACGAGGGAAAGTCCGGAAAGCTAAGGTCCGGATCTGGCGCAGCATCAAGTCGTTACCGTTGCCGGTGAAGTCCTTCGATCAGGCTGCCTTCGTTCTCGACCGCCACCGGCACGCAAAGCGACAACCAAACGGTCGCGGCGAAGAGGCAAACACCGATCAATACAAGTCCTGCGATGAGTATCGTGCGCCCATGTCTGTATTCTACGGGCGTTCGACTGCCGTGCGTCATAGTCCCCTCAGCGGGAACTGGAGCACGGAGCCGAAAGCTCCGTCAAATCACAGTATTTTGCGGAAAACGACTACAGCCGATAGACCCGCTCGGCGTTGCCTGAGAACAGCTTCTCCTGCTCCGCCTGGCTCGCGCCGGCGACGATCTCCCGGCTCGCGTTCACCCATTTGGTCAGATCGGCGAACAGCGTCACCACCGGATGGTCGCTGCCCCACACCACACGATCCCAGCCAAAGGTCTCGATGACGAACTCGACATACGGTCGGAGCTGGTCGACCGTCCAGGTGTCGTCGACATTGGCGAGGATGCCCGAAATCTTGCACACCACATTCGGCAGTTCGGCGATCCGCTCCATCCGCGTCGTCCAGCTCTCCCATTCGCGCTCGGCGATCTTGGGGTTGCCGCAGTGATCGAGCACGAACTGTGTCTGAGGGCACGCTTCGATCAGCGGCGGCGCCAGCATCAGCTCATGCGATTTCACGCAGATGTCGAAGTTCATGTCGTAGCGCGGCAAGAGCCGGATGTTGTCGATGAAGGTCTGCGTCTGGCTCAACTCGGCAGGCTGGCCCTGCAGCAACCGTCGGATGCCTTTTACCCGCCCCAGCTCTCGCACCTTTTCGAGATGCCGTTCGAAATCCGCATGCTCCGGTCTCCCGTTAGCGATCGCCCCGATAACTCGGTCGAGCCCAAGCACGAACTCCGTTTCCGCCGCGATCTCGGGCTCGGCGACATCCACCTCCATATGCAGCGCCGCCTCGATCCCGAGCGGTGCTGCCTCGGCCCAGTAGCTTTCCACATGCCAGGGCTTGTTGATCGCCGGCGCGCCGCCCAGCCACGGATAGGAGAACCTGTCAGGATAGATCAGGTGCAGGTGCGTATCGACAATGCGCATGAAATCAGCCGTTTGAAGTGAGAATCCAAGCTGAGAAGTTAGCCTGCCGGCACCCGGCGCGACAGGCCGGTCTTTCAGCTAAAGCTTCACCGCCAGCCCGCTCCGGATGCTTTCGTCCGCCGCAATGCAGATCCTGAGCGATTGCACCGCGTCATTCATGTGCCGGCTGAGGTCGATATCCTCGATGATGGCGCGATATACATAGTCCTGCTCCCTGGCACAGAGCGCATCGTGGTGTGGCTCGCCCTGCATCGAAATGTACTCGTCGGCATTGGCGAAGCTCCCGTCCGTCGTGAGCGCCGCCCGGTGCACCCGAATCTGGTCGGTCCGCGTGTGCGTATCGAGATCATCCGATCTGGCGCCCGGGTCCATAACGATCGACACCGCGCCGTTCGGCGTCATCACGTCCTTGATGAAGAAGGCGTTCTCCGAAACCATCGGTCCCCACGCCGCCTCGTACCAGCCGCGCGAACCGTCCTCGAACAGCACTTGCAGCGCACCGTAATTGTACATGTCCGGGGCGATCTCATCGGAGAGCCGCACCCCCATGCCGCGCACCTCGACCGGCCTCGCATCGGTGATCTGGCACATCACATCGACATAGTGCACGCCGCAGTCGACGATCGGCGACGTCGTCTCCATCAGTGTCTTGTGCGTCTGCCAGTTGGCACCGCTCGATTGCTGGTTGAGGTTCAAGCGGAATGCATATGGACCCCCGAGCTTGCGCGCTTCCTCGATGAAGCGGATCCAGCTCGGGTGGTGCCTCAGGATGTAGCCCACGACCAGCTTCCGCCCATTGGCCCTGGCCGCCGCGACCACCCGCTCGGCATCGGCCACGGTCATCGCCAGCGGCTTTTCGACGAACACGTGCGCGCCCTGTTCCAGCGCCATCACCGCGTAGTCGGCATGCGTATCGGTGTAGGTGTTGATCGACACCAGGTCCGGCTTCAGCTGCCGCAGCGCCGCTTGATAGTCGGCCAGCACCTGGTAGCCAGCGAGTTCCGGCTCGAGCTTCGGGGCCCGCCGGTTCACCAGCCCGACGATCTCGAATCCCGGGTGCCGGTGATAGGCCAGCGCGTGGCTCCGCCCCATATTGCCCAGGCCCGCCACAAGTACACGAACGCTCATTCAAACTGCTCCAAGTCCTGATCTCCCCGGCCAAGCCGGGCAACGTTTGGTCGGGCCTGCAATCATGCCCAGGAGTCATTCCCGCAAAAACGGGAACCTCTGTTCTCGGCGCGCGCTGCAAACCGCGACCCCCGCTTTCGCGGGGATGACCCTGCGGGCAACTCGGCGGTAGAGCCCGCTCATGTGCCCGACGAACCTGTGGCCCTGTCCAGCCTGGCATTCAGCTCGATCGCGGCGGCTTCGAGCCGCTCGGCCGAGCCCTCTGCAAACGCCGCCGGCAAGCCATAATATCGGTGCGCCTCGAGCACTTCGTAGCCGCCGAACGGATATTCGGATGCCGGCGGAATATACCCGGGCACGCCATCGGCAAAGCTGTTGACGAAGTGCACGCGCGCCGCGTCGCCGCGCACGTTCAGCGCCGACTGCGCAAACATTTCCCCCGGCAAGAAGCTCAACCGGACCCCGGCCCAGTCGAGCACTGTCACCTTGCCGGTCCACGGCGCGGCCGGCCGCAGCGCGACGGTCCCGGCCCAGTCCGCCCAGCACTCATAGAGCGTCGCCCAGGCCGGGTCTGACTCGGCCGCCTTGGCTCGCCACTCGGCCGCCAGCACGGGCAGGGGCGCCGTCTCGTTCCGTTCGAGATCGAGCGTCACCGCTGTGGCCGTAGCGGCAACGCCGCCAGCCAACGGCCTGAGCCTTGCTGTCGAAGCGCTCGCAGCGATGCGTCGGCCCAGCCGTTCAGCCTCGGCATAGGTGCGATCTGCGGTGGGGACCGTGCTGATCGACGAATGCGGCGAGTGTCCCGTGCTGATGTCACCCGCGCAGCCGGTCAGGAACACCGCGATGATCCCGGGGGAGGCGGCCTCCAGTGCCTCGCGCACATAGTGCGGGAAGTCGGCGGTGTACTGCCGATTGTAAGCCGCCAGCACCACCGGATGGCAGGCGTGTGCTGCGAGGATGGCGATGGGCTTGCCATCGACACCGTCGATCCGCAGTACTGGCACGGTGGGGTCGATGACCCCGCCGTCGTGCCGCCGGTTGAAGGCGATCCCGGGATTGTCGCCCAGGCCGGCCGAAAGGATTGCTGGCCGCTGCGCCGCCACGGCCCGGTCGATCGCCTCGACGCACCCGTCTTCCAGCCGCGTCAGAAAATCGGCGTCGAACGCCGTGCCACCGCGACCAGCCATGCTCACTGGTCCACCATGCGTGTGCGTGGCGATCACTGCCACCCTGTCGTCGGGTAGTGCGCAACGCGAGCGAATCCGCGCGCAGCTCTCCTCGTGCAGGCCGATCACATCGGCAACGACGATGGCCGTATCGCCCACGACAATGGCCCGCGCCGTCAGCGCATCGTGGCTACCGGTCGCCGGTTGCGTGCGGGCTGCGTAGCCGGACATCATCAGCCCGGCCGGCGGCGTGATATCGACGATCGAGGCTCCCGCCAGCAGCGGCGATAGTTCCGGCATTCCGACCACACTCCGATCGAGTTCCCACGGGTTTGGCATTAATGCCAAAAACATACCACTTGTCGAGAAGCCTCAGGCATAACGCGCCGCCGGCAACCCCGCGTGGGACCGATCTCACAGCAAGTCGGGGACATCGGCGCAGAAACCGCTTGGTCAATGGTCTTTTATTGGTATTATGGGATGAATGTGGGACGACACCCGCGCCGGGCCGATTTGCCCGGTGGTTTGGTCCGGGACAGACAATTTGACCAGCGAGCTTTTCAGCGCCGAAGCCATCATCCTGCCGCAGGGTGGTCCGCTCTATCTGCAGCTGAAACGCTGGATCGAAGACGCGGTGGCGCGTGGCGCCATCAAGCCCGGCGATGCGCTTCCCTCCGAGCGTGACCTTGCCGCCAAGGTCGAGGTCTCCCGTGTCACGGTGCGCAAGGCCGTGCAGCATCTGGTGCGCGACGGCCTGCTGATTCAGCGCCATGGCTCGGGCACCTTCGTTGCCCCACAGCAGAGCCGGGTCGAGCAATCACTGAGCCAGCTCACCTCTTTCACCGAGGATATGGCGCGCCGCGGCATGGCCGTGCGCGCCATCTGGCTCGATCGGGGCATCTACGATCCATCGCCCGACGAGACGGTGATTCTGGGCCTCTCGCCGGGCGATCGCGTCGCCCGCGTGGCGCGCCTCCGCCTCTCGGGCGATATGCCGCTGGCCATCGAGCGCGCGGCTTTGTCCGCCGAGACTTTGCCGGATCCAGCTTCCGTCGGCTCGTCGCTCTATTCGCATCTCGACAAGACCGGCAACCGCCCGGTGCGTGCGATCCAGCGCATCCGCGCTGCCAATCTCGAGGAAAACGATGCCCGTCTCCTCGAGATCCCGGTAGGCGCCGCCGCGCTCCATATCGAGCGCATCGCCTACCTGCCTTCGGGCAAGGTCGTCGAATTGACCCGCTCGGTCTATCGCGGCGACACCTATGATTTTGTCGCCGAGCTCAGAGTCGGCGAAGCTGCCCGCAAATGATCGCAAACCGTGAGTGATGCCGTGACCACAGCCGCCAACGCCAGCTACATGCGCCAGGAAGTCGAAGAGACCCCGTCGGCGATCGCCCGCCTGCTTTCGGAGGGCAAGGCCGACTTCGCGGCCGCCGGCAAGGCGCTCCGCGCCGCCGACCCCACCGCCATCGTCACCATCGCACGCGGCTCCTCCGACCACGCCTCGTCGTTCCTCAAGTACTCCATCGAGCTCCTCGCCGGCGTGCCGGTCGCCTCGGTCGGCCCCTCGGTCTACTCGATCTATGGCCGCGAGCTGAAGCTCAAGGGCACTGCGGCAATCGCCATCTCGCAGTCAGGCAAAAGCCCCGACATCGTCGGCATGACGCAGTCGGCTAAAAAGAACGGCGCGCTGACCTTCGCGCTGACCAACACCCCGGAATCGCCGCTTGCCCAGGCTTCCGACCAGACCATCGCGCTCCGCTCCGGCGAGGAGAAGTCGGTTGCCGCCACCAAGACCTTCGTCGCCTCGGTCGTCGCCGGCCTCGGCCTCGTCGGAAACTGGTTGGAAGACAAGGCGCTGCTGGCCGCTCTGGAATCGCTTCCTGAGGTGCTCGAAGAGGCCGTGCACTGCGATTGGTCGCCGCTGCTCGGCGCGCTCGACAAGCACCAGTCGCTCTATGTCCTCGGTCGTGGCCCGGCGCTCGCCATCGCCAACGAGGCGGCGCTGAAGTTCAAGGAAACCTGCGGCATCCATGCCGAGGCCTACAGCGCTGCCGAGGTCATCCACGGCCCGGCCCGCATTGTCGAGCATCACTTCCCGGTGCTGGCACTCGCTGCCCGCGACGCCGCCGAAGCCTCGGTTGCCGAAGTCGCCGAACGGCTGGCCGGGCAGGGCGCTCGCGTCTTCATCACCTCGGTCAATGCCCAGAGCGCCGAACGCCTGCCGTTCGCGGCCTCCGGCCACGCCATCACCGACGCCCTGGCGCTGATCGTCAGCTTCTATGGCTTCGTCGAAGCCCTCAGCCGTCGCCGCGGCTTCGACCCGGACCGCCCCCCGCACCTCAAGAAGGTGACGGAGACCATATGACCCGAAGCACCGGTGGGGGCTGACCCACACCCTTGATCCCTCCCCCGAGGGAGACGACGACCTCGGTATTAGTGAGAGCATCTCCCTCCCCCTGTTGAGGGCGAGGGGACAGGGGTGGGGGCAGCCTGCTCCGGCTCTCAAGGCTCGCACCTGCAGGAGCAAAGCACATGACTACCAAACAAGCCTTCACCGGAGCCCGCATCTTCGACGGCGCCGAATGGCACGACCACATGGCGCTGGTTGTTGCCGACGGCAAGGTTGAGGGCCTCATCGCCGCGGATTCACCCACCGATGCCATTCGCGTTCCGGCCGACGGTGCCATGATCGTTCCCGGCTTTCTGGACCTGCAGGTCAACGGCGCCGGCGGCGCGCTGCTCAACGACACGCCGACGCTCGAGGCCATCCGCACCATCTGCGCGACCCTGACCCAGTTTGGCTGCACCGCCTGCCTGCCGACCCTGATCACCGATACGGTACCCAAGAACGAGGCCGTCATCGCCGCCGGCGCCACGGCGGTGGAGCAGCACGTCCCCGGCTTCCTCGGTCTCCACCTCGAAGGCCCCCACCTCTCCATCGCCCGCAAGGGCGCCCACGATCCGGCGCTGATCCGTCCAATGGACGAAGCCGACCTGCAGCGGCTCCTCGCCGCCAAACACGCACTCCCGACTCTCCTCATTACTGTCGCCGCCGAAACCGTTGGCCCGGAACAGATTTCCCGCCTCGCCGCGGCAGGCATCATCGTCAGCATCGGCCACTCCGATGCGAGCTACGTCCAGGTTGCAGCTGCCGCGGCAGCCGGCGCATCGATGGCCACCCACCTGTTCAACGCCCAGAGCCAGATCGGTAATCGCGAGCCGGGCGTCGTCGGTGCCGTGCTCGACCTGCCGGGCCTCGATGCCGGCCTCATTGCCGACGGCATTCACGTCCATCCGACCTCGATCGGCATCGCACTCCGCGCCAAGCGTGGCCCGGGCCAGGTTTTCCTCGTCTCCGACGCCATGTCGATCACCGGCACCGACTGGACTGAGTTCGAGCTCACCGGCCGCACCGTCTACAGGAAGGATGGCGCCCTGCGCCTCGCCGACGGCACCCTCGCCGGCGCCGACCTCGCGATGATCGACGCCATCCGCTACGTCCACCAGACCATCGGCGTGCCGCTCGACGAGGCCCTGCGCATGGCGAGCCTTTATCCGGCCCGCGCCATCCATGCCGAAGCCGACCGCGGCCACCTCAGCAAAGGCGCCCGCGGCGACTTCGCCGTGCTCGGCGATGACCTGAAGGTACGCTCGACGTGGATTGGGGGCGAGAGGGTCTACAGCGCCTGATCAAAAACAAACCGGCCGCCCGAGGGGCGGCCGGTTCAGCGCTCTCGCGTCGAATCAGAAGCCGAAGTTGAGGCCGGCCTTCAGGGTGTGAAGCTGCATCGACACATCGACGTCGGCATTCACCGGGGCACCGAAGCTGTAGGTCTCGGCTCCGAGGTCGGTATAGGCGTACTCGCCGAACACCGAGATATTGTCGGCAACGGCGATCTCGACGCCGGCACCGGCCGTCCAGCCGATATGGGTATTGCTGACCTCGACGCCGGCCGCATCGCCCGTGCCGCCGCCATAGGCGACACCGGCCTTGACGTAGGGAAGCACGCCATCGAGCGCGAGGCCGATGCGAGCAGTGCTAGAACCGAGCCAGTCGACCGTGTCGTCCGCACCGCCGCCATCTTCATTTGAAGCGATCGCCGAGAGGCTGAGGTCGGTCTGCACGCCGAACACCACCGTGTCCAGCTGCACGTTATAGCCCAGTTGCACGCCGCCGAAGAAGCCGTCTACCGGCTGCTCTTCGTCGCTGGGATCGATGATGACGCCATCAAGGAGCATGGTGCCGGAACCGTACCCGATATGTGCGCCGGCATAGAAACCGGACCAATCGACCGCAGAAGTGGCGGCAATGACCGCCGGCTCCTCGATGATCAGATCGGCCGCCTGGGTACCGCTGGAGATGGTCGCTGCGGCAACGCCGAGCAACAGAACCTGGGCAATCTTCATGCTGAAAATCCTCAAAAACATAAGAAATATAGTGGAGTCAGCATAAGTTGCGTCGACGCGACGGGTCAAGCGACGAACATACTCGCGCCGTACTCTTGCCACGCTTCGCGGCGCGGGCCAGCGAGCTTTCTGAAGCTCATCACCGACAGCCGGAATCACCCGCGGCCAATATACGGCATGGTGGTTGCCATGACCGTCATGAACTGCACATTCGCCTCGAGCGGCAGCCCGCTCATATAGAGAATCGCATCCACCACGTGCTGCACGTCGAAGGTCGGTTCCGGCTCCATCGTGCCGTTGGCCTGCAGTGACCCGGTGGTCATCCTGGCGGTCATGTCGGTGGCGGTGTTGCCGATGTCGATCTGCCCGCAGGCAATGCTGAAGGCCCGTCCATCCAGAGAGATCGCCTTGGTCAGTCCGGTGATCGCGTGCTTGGTGGCGGTGTAGGCGGCAGCGCCCGGCCGCGGCACGTAAGCCGAGATCGAGCCATTGTTGATGATCCGGCCACCCTGCGGCGTCTGGTCCCGCATCGCCCGGAATGCCTCGCGCGCCACATAGAATGCGCCGTTGAGGTTCACATCCACCATGCCCTGCCAGGTCCCGATATCGGTGTCGCCGAAGCTCGCCTGCGGTGCAAACCGGCCGGCATTGTTGAACACCACGTCCACCCGGCCGAGCTTCGCCTTCAGGTCGGTGAAGTAGCGGTGCACGGCTGCGGGGTCGGTGACATCGCAAACCCCGCTATACTGCGCCGAACTCAGCCGCGCCGTCTCCTTGAGCTCGACCTCGCGTCGCCCCAGAATCGCCACGCGATACCCGGCCTTGCCCAGCCCGATTGCCGTTGCGCGCCCGATACCCGAGGTCGCGCCGGTCACCACCGCCACCTTGCCGTCTGTCATTTTCCGCTTTCCCGCCCTTTGTTGCCGTCATATGGACGAGGACTTGCGGCATAGGCAAGGCAGCCATTGGCAAGAGACGCATGTCCCCTTCCCGTCGAGTTCCCCCCAAGCAACCGCAAGGCCGGATGGTGGAGAGCCTGCTGCAGCGCGGCATCGAGCTTCACCAGGCTGGGCGCGGAACAGAGGCAGCAGGCCTGTACCAGCAGATTCTGCGCCTCGACGGCGGCCACCCTGCAGCCAACCACCTGTTCGGGCTCACGCTGATGCAGCGGGGAGAACCGACCGCCGCCATCCGTCACATCGCCGTGGCGCTCAAGACCGAGCCCTCCAACCCGCAATACCTGGCCAATATGGGGGTGGCGCTGAGCAGCGCCGGTCGCAACGACGAAGCGGTGGAAGTGCTGCAGCGCGCCGTGGCCATCCAGCCGGCATCGGCAGAGACCTATTCGAATCTCGGCATGGCCAACCGCGCCCTGGGGCGGTTCCCCGAGGCAGCGGAAGCCTATCGGCATGCTGCCGAGCTTCGGCCGACCGAGCCTGCCTTCCACTTCAGGCTGGCCAGCATGCTCCGTCAGGCCGGGGATCATTTCGCGGCGGAAGCATCCTATCGCAAGGCGATCGAGCTGCGACCCGGCTATGCCGAGGCCTATGATCGGCTCGCCTTCATGCTGATCGACCAAGGGCGCGCGGCGGAGGCGCTGGAGCTGCTCGACAGGGGATTGGCTGTCCTTCCCGAAGAGGCCACCCTTCACCTGCAGCGCGCGCGCTCACTCTATGCGGGTGGCGCGATGAATGAGGCGATCGCCGGGTTCGACCGCGCCCTCACGCTGCGGCCGACATATGGCGAGGCACACCTGCAGCGCGCCACCTCGGTGCGCCACCGGGCGCGCGATCGCGCAGTTGCGGCAATGGAGGGCGTGTTCCGGTCAGAGCATGTCGATACCGTCGACCGGATCTTTGCCGGCTTTGCCTTGGGCAAGGCTCTGGCCGACATTGGAGATCATTCCGGATCCATCGCCGCATTCATCGAGGCGAACCGCATGCAGCGGCAACGCGTCAGCTTCTCGCTGAACCGCGAGGCCGACCTCCTGAAGTCGGAACTGGAGCGCTTTCGTGATGTTGACGACGCGCTGCTGAGGGGCGCCTCTGCGGCGGCGAACCCGGTCTTCATCGTTGGCCTGCCGCGGTCGGGCAAAAGCACGCTGGAACTGATCCTCGCCTCACATCCGGCTTTCGCGGGCGCTGGAGAGCTGCCGACCATGGGCAGGCTGGTGCGGGAACTGCTTCTGGAAACCGGCGGGCTCCCAGTGTCGGCGATACCGGCCAAGCGTTTCGCTGCGCTTGGACGCGCCTACATGGAAGAAGCTCGGCGGCTGATTCCCGACGGCAAGCGCGTCATCGACACCATGCCATCGAACTATCACTACCTGGGCTTCATCCGCCTCGCCCTGCCCAATGCCCGGATCGTGCACTGTGTGCGGCCGCCCGCCGAGCATCGCGTCGCCATATTCGAGAAGTTCCTCACCGGCGCCGGGTTCGAGTACTCGAACGAGCTGGGCGAGCTGCGCGGCTACCATCTGGCCTATTCGCAGCTGATGAGCGATTGGCACGCGCGCTTCGCGGGGTTCATTCGCGATCTCGACGTCGGTGCCCTGATGTCCGATCGGCGGGCCCCGATGGCGAGCTTGCTGCAGTTCCTGGGGGCTGATTGGGATGAGGCGTGCCTTGCGCCGGCCCAATCGGAGCCGCAGCAGGGGGATTGGTCGAGCGCCGAGCGGGCTGCCAATCACTCGGCCCACATGGCGGCGTGGCAAGAGGTTCACCCCGAACTCTGGGCCTGACGCCGACCACGCGACGTCCGGCACGGTCCTTCCGGGGGACTCGGGTTGCAAGTGTTAACGGCCCGTTTCCAAACCTGTGCCGAATTTGCAACAGCCGGTCTGCAACCACCTTGGCGCTGCCGCAATTCAGCCATTCTGCGATTGCGCCTCCCGAACTCCTGCGTAGAGTGGGTCTTGCGATTCCATGCATGGGATCGTTTGTCGGTCGCAAACGCGACGGCAACACACACAAAAGTGTGGTCGCGTTTCGACAAGCCGCCGGGCAACTGGCAAAACGAATGACTGACTTTGGAGGTCAATAATGAAAA
>Ga0209902_101127_pt1 | contig 15832 bp, 13 predicted proteins | sample FECB27metaG_FD_188304 | JGI IMG/M metagenome (GOLD analysis project Ga0209902, IMG submission 188304) | Cyanobacterial communities from the Joint Genome Institute, California, USA - FECB-27 (SPAdes) (version 2) | ecosystem: Environmental > Aquatic > Thermal springs > Hot (42-90C) > Microbial mats...
GGGCACGAGCGCGAGCGGCGCGGCCTGCAGGAAGGTGGCGGCGATCAGCAGCCGGACCGCATGCGCGACCAGGCCACGGGAGGCGCGGGGGAAGGAGGAAAGGGGCGTCGTCATGATCAGGTCAACCCAGGGTGATGATCGAGCGCGCGTTGTCGCGCCGCCCGATGATGTTCAACAAGTTGGAGAGAGCGTCTTCGCCGCCCGGCGGCTACACGAAAGAAGGCCCGCACGAGGCGGGCCGGAGGACAAGCTGAAGTTCGAGGGCTATCGGAATTAAGGGACTTGGGTAGCTCCGCGCAACTGGATACTCACGTACTCGATTCAACCCATCAGGAGAAGACCGATTTGAACTTCTGCTTGATGTTTTCCCAATCCGCGGAGCGCTCCGCCTTGCGCTCGGCCTTGCTTTCCTCGCGCAGAACCCGGCTCGCTTCGCGCGCGGCGGCAACGGCCGCGGCTTCGGCGGCAAGTACTTCGGCTTCGACCTGCTCCAGCGAGCGGCGCAGCACTTGGCCGCCGAGTTCCTTTGCCACCGTATCGATCATGGCGGGCGAATCTTCATCGACCTGCAACAGCAACGCGGCGGTACCGGGCCGAATGAATTGGCTCATGGCCGCGATCACCGATTCGGTGCGCTCCAACTGGCCGAGATCGACCACCGAACCGAACAGCGATCCGCTCGAGAATCCCAGCAGCATGCCGAGCGGCCCGCCGAGAATGCCCACCAGGCCACCGATCAGTCCTCCCCCGAAGGAGCCCAGACCCACGGTGTTGCTGTTGCCGTCCTTGACGCTGAATCGCCCGTCCGGCGAACGCTCTAGGACCGCCGCCTGCGAGGCGTTCACATGGCTCGAACTCTTGACGGCGGAGAAGGCCCTATAGGCCTGACTCGAATCGGGCCAGGTGATCAGGATGATGTTGGTCGCCATTTCGCGTTCCCTCAGTTCTTGGAGTAGATGAAAACCGGCACCTTGCGCAACTCTTCCTTGGTTGCACCCGGAAGCACGAGGATGTTGCCCACGTGCCTGAATTGGGAAACGGGAATCGAGATACGGTGGTCGTCGATGCCCAGAAACTTGCTGGCATTGACGATCAGGTAGGAGACCGTTCCGTCCGGCGCAACTATCAGATCTTCGACCTTGCCGAGGCTCTCGGGCCTCGCCGCATCGTTGCGGACTTCGGCATTGAGAATTGTCTTCTTGACGCTCCAGCCCTTTGCCACGTCGGCCAGCACGCTTTCGCTGACACCGAAGACCGTGGCTCCTGCCGTCTGTGCTTGCGATGCAACGGGTAATGTCATCAGCATGGCCGATAGAACGGCGGCCGAGAGATTGGACTTCTTCATATGACTCCCTTTTGAAAAGCATGATCGATCAATTGATAACGATCAGCTCAAGAGGTTAGTGAAGCGACTCGCGCAAGACCGTAAGAAATCTTGCAAATTGCGGGTTAGCCCCAGTCGAAGGGAAGGGGATGAGTTCGTTTGTTTTCACTCAAAGAATCTTTCTCGGTTCTTCGAGATTGCCGTTCGATTTTGTATCACGACGTAGTCAAGAAATCATCAGTGCGTGCGGAATCCCGAACTCGGCAGTCGTAAAGCATTGCGAAAATTTTGTTATCGGAGATCGGAAGAAATTTTCGCTCGACAACAAGCCACGGCTCATGGTCTTATTGCCTCGTCACACATCGCTAAGCGCACCAATGATGCTTCCCACCGACCGACGAACGTCGGGGTACTGGGGCTGCTCGCTGCTTCGCGCCTGGCATTTAAAGGCAACGAGGAAAGAAAGCAAGATGAACGAGAAGCCTGTGCCAGTGATATGGCAAAGCGGGGATGAGATTGGTCCATGCGCGATGCTGTTCATGAGTGGCAGCAGATGACGCATCCGCTATGGCAATCGTTACGAACAGCATTCCTGCCGCCAATCGTACGGCCACGTCGTCGCCCATCGATGCCAATGCGTCGAAACCAACATGGCGCGTCTGCATTGAATGCGTACCGGGAGTGCTTGGACAAGAAGATGCTTCCAGTTGAATCAATTGCCCGTGAATAAAAATTGAAGAGTCTCTAATTCGGCGCTCGTACAACGGGCATCGATACGCGCCGGGCATACAGCCATTCGCAATGCGAACGACGCCGCATGAACCGGCACGATGGTGGACGGCGCCTACCAATCTTGCCGTCCTTTTTCTGACCTCAGGAAAGCAAATCAAATGAACAACAGAAGCCCAGGCCGAGCCGTCATCGCGGCGTTCGTACTCGCCGCGCTCACGGCTTGCGGTGGTGGAGACGGTTCCGTCTCCATCACGCCGATGGTCACTACCGTCGATACCGCAGTCACTCAGCCGGCCCCGCCGTCTGCGTCAGCCGAAGAGGAGTCGGAAGCGGCCGCTTTTGCCCGGCTTGCGCCGGCCGACAAGGTCTTGGAAGACTCCAACATTTACGACACCACGAAAGGCGGCAGCATTGCGCTGAAGGCGGTCAGCGAAGACTCCTCCGTGAAGCGGCACACGATAGTGGTCAATGGAGAAAGCGTGCCCTATACGGCCCGTGCCGGTCACTTGGTGGCCTATGGAACGGAATCCAACGCGGTGGCTGGCTCCGCGCTGGCTGATGGTGTGGCAACGTCCACAAGGAAGCCGCAGGCAGCCATTTTTTATACCTCCTACACGCGAGACGGTCTTCCCAAGGAAAACAGGCCCATCACCTTTCTGTGGAATGGAGGGCCTGGCTCGGCCTCCATCTGGCTACACATGGGTTCCTGGGGACCCAAGCGCTTGAAATCGGATGCGCCCAACATGCCTGACCGCACGGTGCAGCCCACGAGCTTTCCATTCGTGGACAACGATATCTCCTTGCTCAATCAGACCGACATCGTCTTCGTCGATCCTCCGGGCACCGGCTATTCGACAGCGATAGCCCCTTTCACCAACGGAGACCTTTGGGGGACCGACATCGACGCCCAGGTGGTTGCTGATTTCATTACTGCATACATCAACAAGTACTCGAGACAGAGTTCACCCAAATATCTTTACGGTGAATCGTACGGTGGCATTCGCACTCCCATCGTGGCGAATCTGCTCGAGCAGGCGGGAACCAGCCACTATGCGAGCGATCCATCGGGCAAGCCTGCCAAGGTCTTAACCGGATTCATCCTCAATTCCCCGTTGATTAATTACAACTCCAATTGCAACATGACCGGGGTTTTCAAGCCCTCGGTCGGAACAGTTCTGCCTGAAGGCACTTCATGCGCAGGCTATATACCTTCCTATGCCATGGTGGCGGACTATTTTGGCAAAAGCAAGAAGAGGGGCGCGAAAACGCAGGAGCAGTATCTCGAGGAATTGCGAAAATATGCAAAAACGACTTATTCGACGATTCTCAGAACATCGGCCGCTTTCGATCAAAAAACTCTTAAGCCTAACGCTAATTATCCTATTTGGGCTCGAAGCGATGAGGGGCGTAAGGCGTTGGGTGAATTGACGGATTACATAGGTCTGGATTTGACGGCGGAAGGCAAAATTTTCGAGAGGGGAGCATGGTATGGATTTGACAATTATTGGGAAAATATCCATGCCAATCTCTTGCCGTCGAAGGTGCAGTTCTATTTCTTGAAAGACCCCAACCAAGTCCTCGGTCGTTACGACGCTCGAATGTACGTCCCCTTGACCAATAACTTTGCGGCCGATAGCTACATTGATGTCGCGTTTTTGAATCAGGCTAAATCATATTTTCCGGATTTTGTGAACTACAAGACCAGCTCCGTCTATCAGCCGCTGAATAACGAGCCGCTTTTAAATGGCGCGGATTCCAGCCCAAATTGGAAATTTCATCGTGATGGAACAAATTTTTATCTGCCTCAAAGTATTACAGACCTTCAGGCAGTCTTGACTGCAAACCCAGAGAGCAAGATTATGATCTTGCACGGGTACGAAGACATCGCGACTCCTGGATTCCAGACTGAACTGGATCTTGAAGGCGCCAGTTTGCAAGATCGCATTCCAGTCAAATGGTTCGAAGGCGGGCATATGACGTACAACACCGAGTCTTCTCGTGCGCCATTGAGCAAGGTCATCAACGACTTCTATCTCAACCCTGCCCGGGATTCCGCGGGCACGCATGTCCAGAGTTATTACAACCTTTCAGCGCATCAATAATTGGAGTCACCATGAAGAACGCATCTTCTAGATTTGTTCAGACTCTTTTTGCAGGCGTCGTCTTCTCGTTGGGGGTAGGAGTGGCCCATGCCTACGATGATATGCCGGTTCCGCCCGCGTCCCCTCCGGGTTGGGCCCCCCCTCCCAAAGCGACCGAACAACTTGTGAGTCAGGAGGTCGGACAACAAATCACCAAGCGATTCGTCGCGGCTGCGGGAAGTGCAGACAGTCCGCTATCGCAACAACAAGCCAAGAATGCCGGTTGGGGATTCGTCGCGGAGCATTTCAGCGAGATGGATCGAAGCGGCAGTGGCACTGTGTATCTGAGCGATGTGCTCGGATTCATGTCGCAACGCACGCCTCAAAACGTCATGCGCATGAAGTCGTCGAGATAGAATGATTCTGTCGATGCAATTGCACCTCGTATTGACACGCGGAAAGCAGGCCCTCGAGGTGATCAATTTCCATGCGGAAAGCCGGGATCAGGCGTCGTCAGGGCGCGTCCCAGCACCATGAATACGGCACTTACATCGGATGAGTTGGCATGCATCGATCAAAATGCATGGTTCGCAAAACTCGGCGCGTCCGACCGCCGCGCACTCCTGGAAGAAGCAGTTCTCCGGGAGTTCCAGGCCGGCGAGTATGTGTTCCATCGCGGGGATCCTGCGGACGGACTCTTTGGTGTCGCCAGCGGAACACTCAAGGCGTCCAGGCTGGGAGCGAATGGTGGCGAAGCCATCCTGTCGCTGGTCGGCCAGGGCTCCTGGTTCGGAGAAGTATCCAGTATCGACAAGCTTCCGCGTTCCCATGATGTCTGCGTTTTGACACCCACGCGATTGCTGCATGCGAGGGAGAAAACGATCGAGCGGTTGTTGCTGCGGCCCGGCTTCGCACGTTCCCTGGCTGCCTTGCAGTGCGCGCACACGCGTGGGATCTTTGAGCTGATGGAAGACGCTCACTTGCGCAGCACTCGCGCACGAATAGCCCGCCGGATCGAGTACCTCGCGCGGGGCGACGGCGTGCTGAGCGACTCGCCACGCCGCATCGTTTCGGTGACTCAAGACACCTTGGCGATGATGCTCGGCATTACGAGGCAGACCTTGTCCATGGAGCTGCGCGCGATCGCGTCGACGGGTGCCATCTCACTGTCCTACGGTCACATCGCCATCGAATCGCTGGATAAACTGCGTCGCGTCGACGGTGTCTAGCTATTGGTATCTGAAGCGGGACCATCTTCCGCCTGCAGGCCCAATATCCATCGGAGGACGGATCGCAGCTCACCCGCCCCAGCAATTCGCGAGACCCACGCGACCGCCATCGACTTGTCGCCGGGTTCCCTCTTCTCTGTGATGAGGTTGACACCGGTATCGGTGTTGCCCGTGACCTTGCGTCCAGTGCGCGCATAGGTGTCGGCCGCATCGAGTCCGAGCACGGCCATGATCGCGGGATACTGCTGCGCGGTGGCGGCAATGATGCCGGTGCCCACGTCGCGCATGCCCGGGCAGCCGTCGTCGATCGATACGATCATCGCGTCATTCGCCTTCCCGCCGACTTGAGTGCTTCGTGCACGCCAGCGGCCGTGGGTTCATTGATGGTGTAGACCAGGTTGATGTCCGGTGCCGAACGCAGGCACTGGTCCATCGCTGCCTATCCGCGTGCGCGATCGCCGAGCGAGTTCCCAACGCACACGACCGCCGGGGGGGCGCAAGGGATTTAGGCGCAGGGCCTGCTCCCTGCAGCCCGAGGCCTGCCAGGAATCCGTTGTGCCGCGCCACGCCGACCGCGTGCGCGTCCGTGCCGATCATGACGATCCTCGGCCGGCAGTCCGAGAAATGCGCCTTTGCGTACTGGCCGATCATGAAGCCGGCTTCGTAGTTGTTCGCGGCCAGCAGGCCATCGACCAAATCGGGCGGATTCGTCGCGCCTTCGAGTGCGACCACCATCACGCCTCCGCTGCGCGCCTTGCGGATCGCATCGTTGATGACGGAGCCGTTCGGCATGGTGAGCAAGGTCTTCGCTCCGGCATTGACCATCGACTCGATGGCATCGACCTGCGCCTGCGTATCGCCGTCGTAGCGGCCCGCGGCCGTGAGCAGTTGGATGTTGCGGGTGCGCGCCGCGTCGATGGCCGCGCTCTTCATCGTGACGAAGAAAGGGTTTTTCTCCGTCTTGAGGATCAGCCCGACGACCCGGTTCGATGATGGGCGCATGAAATGCGTCCAGATGAATGCCATCAGAAGCGCCGCGCCGATGACGACAATGCATGCCACGAGGATCCCCGCAGCTTATTTTTCGATACGCCGGGATCCGGTTTGCGCGTTGCGCCGTTCTTGTCTCTCATTGGCGTGATCCCTGGAAAGCGTGATCCCTGGAAAAAGAGAAATAGAAGTCCGAGTGCTGCAAGGGCCAGACGCCCGGGCCGCACAGACTCCTGCTCAGTCCAGCTTCATCACGAAAACAGGGTTGGCCTTGGGAACGAGCGGCATGTCCAGGGTCGTGCTGGCCAGGTCAAGCGATACCTCCTGGCCATTCCAGTTGTCGTATCCCTGGATCACGAGGGAAATCTTCCTTCCGGGCAGTACTGTGAAGTCACGGGGCATCATCTCCAGCGACACCTTGTAGGCCGTATTTGCAGCAATGACCTCCGGTGTTTCGAGGGACTTGTGGAAAGCAGGATTGGCCCAGCCCCAGGTCACGGCCTGCCCATCAACGAACAGTTTTGCTTTCAAGTCGGCCTTGCCCTTGGGAAACTTCACGGTCGTCGTGACATGAATCGTGCCGGCGAAGCGAGCGGCATTGGCGAGCGGACGCGTCGTGAAAACTCCGCTGTCGTTGTCGAACCTCAGGTTCAGAGGCGTTCCCACCGATCCCTCCGCGGCATCGGTCGTCAGCAAGAGGGCCGTGTCCTGCGCGGGGCCCCGGCGCAGGTGAAACGAAAGCGTCTCGGTCTTCGGCCAGGCTTCCTCCTTCACCAGGATTCCACCCGAGGTGACGCAGTCCCTCGGGTTATGGGCGGCGGAGCCGGGCTGGTTGCAGTGGCCTGTCAGCGTGTCGCTCAGGTCCGTCCGAGGTTCGCCGCCAAGGTCTCCAACAACCTTATCTCCTGGCGGTGTCTCCCGCACGTAGGTCGGCTGCGCCTCGACGCCGTTGTTCACGCCGAACAGATAGCGCGAGTACCACAGCACGATCTGTTTCTGCCATTCTTTCTGCCATGCCGGATCGTCGTGATCCTTGGCGTGAAACCATAGCTGCACCGGCTTGCCCGATTGATGAAGCATCTGGTAGAGCTGAACAGCGTTCTTCGTCTTGACGTTGTTGTCGCTTTGGCCGTGCGCGATCAGTGTCGCCGCCTTGATGTTCCCCGCCAGTGCAAGCGTGTTGCGCTGCTTCCAGAAGTCCGTGTAAGCGAGCGTGTCGTCGTCCACACCGGCGTCCAGCTCCGCGAAGCTGGCCTTGCAATCGGCCGGGAGACTTTGCATGCTGGAAGTCTTGGCATAGCCGTTGAGGGTGACCACGCCCAGCTCGTCGGGGATCACACCGTTGTAGCGCGAGAAATAGTCGTAGGCACTGCTGATGCCGTCCACCGGGACGATGGCCTCGAGTCCGGTGACACCTGTGGCGGCCGCCATGGTCGGCAAGGTTCCGCCATAGGAAATCCCTTCCATGGCGACGTGACTCGTCGACCAGGTTGCGGTCACCGCGGTACCGCTGTCGTCCAGCCCCTTGGCGGCGGGATCGCCCGCCAGCCAGCGAACGATCTCCGACATGGCTTGGCGCTCCGCGCCGTCCATGATGCTGGCGCAACCCTCCGATTGGTAGCTTCCAATCGTGTCCGCATAGACAACGGTGTAACCCATCCGCAGATACTGGTCCTCACCAAGGAATGGTTGACGCTTTTTCACATAACTCGGGTCTCCATAGTAGATGGAGGGGCGAACGATCACCGGCGTCTTCAACCCTTCGGCGACTTCCGCGGGCTGCACGATGCGCAATGCGAGGCGATCGGGCTTCCCGTTGTGGTCGGTGTCGAGCGCCGTCTGGACCTTGACGCTGAACTTCAATGGCGCACGGTTCGCGGAGAGCCATGGCAGTACCATGCCGTCTTCCACGACAGGACCGTCATGACCCGGATAGAGGCCGGCCAGCGCGGGATAGGGAACGCCCGTGGGAGACTTCTCGAACTGTGGGCCCACGTCGGGCAAAGGCACCGGTGGCGGGATCGGTCCGGCGAGCGGCTCCTGAGTGATGGTCTGCGGCGTGGTCGCCACAGGCAGGTAGACAACGGATGCTGCGCCGTCCCCACCCCCACCGCATGCACCGACGAGCACGGCCGCTACGACGGCCCCGGTGATCTGAAGTCCGAGCGCTGCCGCCTTTGTGCTCTGGTTCTTCAACGCATGAGGAATCTCGACATTCTTCTTCATCTGAAAGCTCCCTTGTCTGACCAAGTAGTGGAATGGCCGCACTTCGACAGACCATCGCATGCAGATGCGGGCCGAATTCGCAAGAGGTTCGAAGGACCTGACGAGGCGTTGCGTAGGCCGCGAAGGCTCGCGTCGGTCGCCGAGGACTGCGCAAGCGTGGGCACGAAGCTGCTTGTGCCTCCTCCGCCGCCACAGGATGCCGCGGCCAAGCTAGTGGCGATGGCCAACCACTTGAGTTTTGCGCCCTGCATGAATGTTTGCCTCCTTGATCGCCCTGACAAATATTTATAGATGCAATGTCGGGCATGGCAGGCTTTAGGAGTAGCCCTCGCATGCGATCCAGCGGCCACTGTCGGTGGCTTACTCCACCGCGATGTCGTTGATCTCCTCGCCTTTCCCGGATTTTGCAATGCGTGACAGCATGAATCAGATGACTTGACGATCCGCTTACGCGGTAGTCGAGAGGACTTCAAGAGGTCGGAGTTGCAATTCGCGACCTTCTTTGCATTCAACAGGAACTAGCCAATCCATTTGATCTCATCGGGTCGAAATGGCTTGGAAATAGCATTTCCTTCGAATCGAACCCAGACGAAAAAATTGCGAGCCCTGGAAACAGTTCCTGGAATTCCATCGGCAATGACGAGCGCGCCCCGCCGTGCAGGTACGGAGTATTTTTTCCTAATTTCGGCATAGCTCAGGGCATTTCCTTCTTTGCGCGCCAGCGGCATTCGTCCTTCCTTTTCGAATCGAAGCGGAGATCGGCACAGAGTCGATCAGAGAATGGAGAATGGAATGTAGGCGCAGAAGTGGGTTTGAAACTGTCAATAACCTGACATTCTTCCTCCTGGCTAACCCTTGTCTGTCTCATCTTGCCTTCCGCAGACTTTGAGCCTCCACTTCCGCGGCGGGGCGCGGCTGTCCATATAGTTCATAACGATAACCTTAATCGGCGTGCGACCGGGCAATGAGAATTGTCGCCGAGGGGCTAATTTTTCAGCCCCGCCACTCTGTCTTTCGACAGACGATCGATTTTGCGTCGAGCATTTGCAGAATTTGTTCACGGCGAATGCCTTGATTGCCAATTGCATCGGGTTTGCACCTAAGAGATGGCAATGACCCGCACGAAAGAATGCGCTCCCGTAAAAGCACGGGCGTTCTTTTTCAACCTGCAAGCAAGGAGTGGAAGCCATGAGTCAATCTTTCAGCGGCCAACGGGGCCGCTCGTCAATTCTTCGGACCTTCTCGCTGTCGTGCGCCCTGGCGCTGGCGAGCGCTGCTGTTCCGGCCAGCGCTCAGGAAGTGTCGACCAGCGACTTCACCAGGACAAAGTATCCAATCGTGCTTGTGCACGGACTCTTCGGATCGGCAAATACCTGGCCCAAGATTCCCCAGGCACTGAAGGACGGCGGCGCGACCGTCTACACGGTGACGGTGTCTGCCGCCAACAGCACGGAGGTGCGTGGGGAACAGCTTCGCAAGCAGGTCGAGGTCATCCGCGCGCTCACCGGCAAGGACAAGGTCAACCTTATCGGCCACTCGCACGGTGGGCCAACCGTGCGCTACGTCGCGGGGGTGGCGCCGGAATGGGTGGCATCGGTGATCACGATTGCGGGACCGCACAAGGGCGCACCGGGCGCCGATGAAAGACTGAAGCAGTTCGATGCATCCAGCTGGATACAACAACAATGGGAGTTGGGAGTAAACAATGCCCTCGGCAAGACGATCAGCGACAGCGCAGGCGGAGATATTCCGCTCCGACCTTTCAATCTGTTCGGGTTGTTCGGATTGCCGCAGGATGCACAGGCAGCAGTTCAATCGCTGAGCACCGCGGGCGCCGTCGAGTTCACGAAGAAGTTTCCGCAGGGTATGGCACTCGATGCGCAGGGCAAGGCAACCGGCTGCACCGATGGTCCGGCGCTGGTCAACGGCGTGCGCTACTACTCTTGGAGCGGCACCAAGACCATCAACGAGTCTGCCAAAGGCAATCCTTTGCTGCAGTTTTTGCTCGGGGTCAGCGGAACCTCTCGTGATCTGTTCGGGGATGCGCCGAACGACGGCCTGGTAGGGGTGTGCTCCTCGAAGCTTGGTGAGAGCCTTGGGAACCAGCCGCTCAATCATCTCCAGGAGGTCAACTCGGATCTGGGCTTGCGGGATCCGAGCGCGCCCGATGTGCCTTCGCTGTACCGCATGCATGTCAACAAGCTGCGGCAAGCCGGCCTGTGAAGCTGCGCTGGCCTGCCTTGATCGCCGCCGTGCTGGCCATGGCGTCTGGCGCCTGGTGGCTGGGCGGTCCCGTGCCTGCCAGCGACCTGGAACGTTCGAACGCGGCCGTGCCTTCGGTCGATTCGTTGGGATCGATGGCGCCGGCTGTCGACGGCGCGATCGATGCCGCGAAACCGGCCCCGATCGCCGACAGCTTCCTGAAGCCCGATCTACATTACCGCATCGGCGATCTGCTGGTGGCAGCCAACCCGCAGGGTGAGCGGTTGAGTCCCGAGGCATTGAAAGCCCGGCTCGAGGCCGTGATGGCGACGCGCTTTCCGCCCGTGGAGGCCGCGCGCGCCCGCGCCTTGTTGGGCCGCTACATCGACTATCAGTCGGCGCTGAGCGCGCAGGCAGGGCCAGGGCCAGATGCCGACGATCCGCGCGCGCTGCGCAAGGCGTTCGAGGCGCGTCGGCAGGTGCGCCGGCAGCATTTCATGCCCGAAGAGTACGAGGCGCTCTTCGGCCGGGACGACGAGCTCGACCTCTACAACCTCGCGCGCATGGAGATCGAGGGCAATGCGGGCCTGACGCCCGAGCAGCGCCAAGCGGCGCTAGAGGAGAACGAGCGTGGCCTCGGCGAACCGGAGCGCGCCCTGCGCGCGGCTAACAATGCACCGTCGCAGATCGCGGCCCAGAACGACGCTTTCGAGGCCAGCGGTGTCAGCGATCAGGAACGCTTTGCGCAACGCAGTGCCACCTACGGCGCCGAGACCGCACAGCGCCTGGGACAGGTCGATCGCGACGAGCGCGATTGGCGCGGACGTCTGACGCAGTACGCTGACGCGCAAGCCGCGCTGCGGGCAGGCGGGATCGACACCCAGTCCCTTAACCGGCTGAAGGCACAGCTGTTCACGCCGACCGAGCAACTGAGGCTGGACGCTGCTTTGCAGCTTCGCGAGCCGGCCCCGTCCACGGCACCGCCGCGCCAGTGACGATGCCGGTTCCGTTGCACGAAATACCGTTTCGCAGCGCGACAGCACCGGCCATGGAAGACGAACGCCTGAAGCCTGAGGAAAGGGACGTGATCGACAGGAATCGATGGTTCTCCTCGCTGTCACCGGCCATGCGCCACGACGTCCTTCGGCGCGCATTCGTCGAGCGCTTCAAGCACGGGGAGCCGCTCTCGCTGCGCGGCGACCCGCCGTGGCATTGGGCTGCATGCCTGCAGGGTGCGGTGCGGATCGGATCGACCACCGCCTCGGGCAAGGCGATCACGCTCACCTACGTGGAGCCGGGCATCTGGTTCGGCGATATCTCGGTGTTCGACGGCAAGCCGAACACGCACGACGCGTATGCGCACGGCAAGACGGCGGTCCTCTACGTGGCTCGCCACGACTTCTTGGACATTCTCGAGGCTCACCCCGAGCTTCACGGTGCCTTGATGCGCTTGCAGGCCAGCCGCGTGCGCATGCTCTTCAGGCTGATCGAGGACTTCAATGTACTCTCGCTACGGGCCCGTGTGGCTAAGCAGTTGATGTACCTGATGCGTGGTCCAGGGGCCCCAGGGGGCACCGGAGACCCGGCGAGCATCCGGCTCCGGCTGTCACAGCAGGTACTGGCGCAACTCCTCGGCGCCTCGCGGCAGCGGGTGAACATGGAGCTGAAGGCCATGGAGTACGAGGGTGTCATCCGCATCGAGTCCAGCGCAGTCATGGTGTTCGACAAGGGCGCGCTGGGCCGCATCTTCAACAGTGACGCATAGGCTGCGCGAGAGTGCAAGACGCAAGAGGCGCCAAAGAAAAGATTCGGCGATCTGAACGATAGGTCATGTCACCTCCCGTGCGAACAGCGGCAAACATCGGCATGGGCACCAGCTGATATCGGTGAACCGTCCGCCAATGCCGCATTCCTCATGAGCCCAATAGCCACAGCGCTACGCGCATACACACCGATTCCCGAAATGGCTGGCGAAGAGCAGCACCTGGCATCGCTGCATCGCATCGACCGGCACTCGCTTCACTTGCGCGAGCCGCGGCCCATCCGTATGAATTAGCGCGTTATCGAGCATCAGCAAGCCACCAGGAAAATGCAAGGGAGTGTGTTGCGTGCTTCGTGGATTGAGCGGACCGAAGAAGCCGCTTAAGGTGAGTGCACGTCCTCAAAGGCATGCGTGCTGACCCAGCGCGGCCCGATCTCCTCGCAATAGTCGGCCACCACGGTGCGCGTGAGCCGCGCCACCGCCTGGACCGCGGGCGCCGTGCCCTCGGCATGCGCGAGGCTGATCGCCATCGGCGGCAGCGCGGGGCCGTCGCGCACCTCCAGCTCGCCGGCCGCCAGTTCCTGGCGCACGAACACCGGCGGGATCGCGGCCACGCCGAAGCCGCCCTTGGTCAGCTGGATGATCGATTGCACCGATGGAAAGCTGCACACGCGCGGTTCCGCGGCACGCCCCGCGAACAGCGCCTTCACGTGCGCGCGCGGGCCCGAGGTGCGCGAGAAGGTCAGAAGCGGCACCCGCTCGAGGTCCTCGAGCCGCAAGGTGCGCGCGTGCGGCAGCAAGGTCGGGCGCGCCACCCAGCGCATCGGGAAGCTGCACAGCGGCAGCAGCACCGACTCGCCGCTGCGCGCGAGCTCGGAGACGTCGTCGTTCTGGATCAGCAGGTCGAACTTGCGCTGCCGGAACTGCTCGCGCAGGTTGTGCGCCGTGTCGACCGTGATGTCGGGCTCGACCGCGGGCAGCCGCTCGCTCAAGAGGTGGATCAGCGGCGTGAGCCAGGTGTGGACCACCGTCTCGATCACGCCGATGCGCACGCGCCCCGAGGGCGGCGCATCGGGCTGCACCGAGCGTTTGAGCTGTTTCTCGAGCGCGAGGATCTGCTCGGCCTGCGACACCACCTGCTCGCCGATGCGCGTGAGCCGCAGCGAGCGCTGCGAGCGGTCGACCAGCTGCACGCCCAGCTCTTCTTCCAGCGCCTCGATGCGCTTGGACACCGCGGCCTGGGTGGCGCAGAGCATCTGCGCCGTCTCGCGGAAGCTCTTGAGCCGGTCGAGCATGACCAGCGTTTCGAGGAAACGGGTGTTCATCTTCTGCCTCTCCCTGGTCCGAGCATCGTTGAACTTTTGTTATCGGATTGTTTAACAAAAACTCGTTCGACTCGATCAATCGATCATGTTTTCATCAAGTTGTCGCACACGTAAGCGGTGCAACCCGCCCCCGGCGGCAGCTTGGTTCCCACACCGATCGCTGCAGAAGTCGTGCCAACGGGTTCACCTTTTGTTTTCATTGCTGTCAGGCATGGGCCAGGGAGAGATCGATGAAGGGATCGAAAGCGAAACGGCGTCTCCGGATCAGCGCCACCCTCGGCGCCTGCGCGCTGGCCGTCGCCGGCTGCGGTGGCGGAGGCGGGGGTGGCGGCATCGACCCGGCCGTGCTGGCGGCGATCGCGGCCGCCGGGAGCACGCCACCGCCCGCGCCACCGCCGCCCGCGCCGCCACCGCCACCGGCCGTGCGGGCCAAGTGCACGATGGACCGTGGCGTGGAGGCCGCCTACGAGGAGCAGCGGCTGCCCAACAAGCTCTCGCCCAGCGATGCGCTGAGCTTCTCGCAGCAGTTGCTGCAGGCCAGCGGATTCGACCGTTTCGGCCCCGAGTTCGCCGCGAAGCTCTGCAGCGACGGCCTCGCGGGCGCCTCGAGCTACGACGAGGCAGTGGCGCTGCTGCACGCCGAGGGCCGCAAGCTCTGGCAGGCGGCGCTCGACCGCGTGCAGGGCCGGTCGGTCCAGGGCACGCTGCCGAAGAGCGACGACCGCATGCTCTATTGGGCGCGGCTGACGATGACGCTCGCGTTGCGGCAGTGGAAGCCCGAGTTCGCCCTGACGGACGCGCAGCGCGCCACGCTGCAGAAGGAGTTCGAGCGCGCCTCGCGCGGGCAGCTCTCGATCGATTTCCCCGAAGGGGCGGGCAGCAAGCGGATCCTGGTCAGCGGCTTCGATCCCTTCACGCTCGGCGCCGCCGGCCAGGACGGGGATCCCAGCATCCGCATCGGCAATCCCTCGGGCGCCACCATCCTGTCCCTCGACGGCAACACCGTGGCGCTGCCCGGCGGCGGCACGGCCGTGATCCGGACCTTCATCCTGCCGGTCAACTACGGCCCCTTCATCGACGGCATGCAGGAGGACGCGCTCGGACCGTGGTTCAAGCCCGGGCCGAAGCGCGTCGATGCCTCGATCAGCATGAGCCAGGGCGGCGGTGCCTTCCACCTCGAGCACTACAACGGCCGCTACCACTTCGCGAACTTCCCGGGCAACGACAACTTGAATCCGCCCTGCGCCGACGGCGGCGGCTTCCCGGCCGCGCTCGATTGCGACATCTCGCCGCCCGAGCGCTGGCTCGGCTTCGCGGCCAAGCCCTGGCGTCGCGATGCGCCGCCGCAGTTCACCCAGGCCAGCCTTCCGTTCCAGCAGATGATCGATGCCAAGACCGGCGAGGGCGTCGTCAACCGCGACACCGGCGCGACCGGCGGCTGGAGCGTGGTGCGCCGCGACAGCTATGACGTGAGGGCCTGCACCAAGGCCGCGAGCGACGCGAGCGGTGCCTACGACGCGGCGAAGGCCGCGGTCGACAAGGCGCTGGCCGACTATTTCGCCGGTTTCCAGACGCCGGGCGCCGACATGAATGCCTTGCTGCAGAAGTACCTGGCCGCGAACGAGGCCTTCAACAAGCTGACGCCGCCCAGCCCGCTCGAAACGAATTGCGCCGACAACGGCGGCGGCGGAAACTACCTCTCCAACGCCAGCGCCTACCGCAACACCCTGATGCGCGACACCTTCGGCCTCGCCATTCCCGCCGGCCACATCCACACACCCGTCATGACCAACTTCGGCGCCGGCAGCGACGGCAAGATCACCGATGCCACCTTCGAGGGCTACCGCGATTCGATCGTGGCCCAGGCCCGCAACCTCGTGTTCGCGGTGGCCAGGAGCCTCGTGTCGCCGCCCGCCCCCTGACGCTCACGGAACACTGCCATGACATCCAAGCTTCTTCCG
>Ga0209902_101128_pt1 | contig 15828 bp, 18 predicted proteins | sample FECB27metaG_FD_188304 | JGI IMG/M metagenome (GOLD analysis project Ga0209902, IMG submission 188304) | Cyanobacterial communities from the Joint Genome Institute, California, USA - FECB-27 (SPAdes) (version 2) | ecosystem: Environmental > Aquatic > Thermal springs > Hot (42-90C) > Microbial mats...
GCCCGTTCTCGGGCCCGAACGCGCCGAAGATCGACTACAAGGACGTTCGCCTGCTGCAGCGCTACGTGTCGGAGCGCGGCAAGATCGTCCCCTCCCGCATCACTGCGGTCTCCGCCCTGAAGCAGCGCGAACTGGCCAAGGCCATCAAGCGCGCCCGCTTCATCGGCATCATGCCCTACGCCGTTCAGTAAGAACCGGTTTCAGGGACTCGCTGGGGCTGCCGATCGTCGGCGGCTCCTAACTGCCTTCGAGGCAGGACAGCAAAGGAAAGCACCATGAAAGTCATTCTCCTCGAGCGTATCGGCAAGCACGGCCACATCGGCGACGAAGTGTCGGTGAAGGACGGTTTCGCCCGTAACTTCCTGCTCCCGCAGCAGAAGGCGCTGCGCGCCACCGAGGCCAACCGCAAGAAGTTCGAGCGCGATCGCGCCGACATCGAGCAGCGCAACCAGGAGCGCCGCGAGGCCGCTGCCGGTATCGCCTCGGGCCTCAACGGCAAGTCGGTGGTCATCATCCGCCAGGCCGGCGAAACCGGCCAGCTTTACGGCTCGGTGTCGTCGCGTGACGTGGCCGACGCGCTGATCTCGGACGGCTTCACCGTTTCGCGTTCGCAGGTCGACCTCGCCAACCCGATCAAGACCGTCGGCGTCCACCCGGTGCCGCTGCACCTGCACGCCGAAGTTGCCGTGTCGATCACCGTCAACGTGGCGCGCTCGGAAGACGAGGCTGCCCGTCAGGCCGCCGGTGAAGATCTCACCGCGATCAACTACGACGACGAAGCGGCTGAACAGTTCGCTGCTGGCCAGGCCGAAGTCGGCTCCGCCGCTACCGAGGCCTTCGGCGACGAAGAGTAAGAACGTATCGCATCGATACGAGAAAGGGGCCGGGAGCAATCCCGGCCCTTTTGTTTGCGCGCCCGGCCTGGCGGCGACCTTCCGCTAGAGCTTGGCGGCACGGCCCGAGTCCAGCTTTTGGACAGGTCAGATTTCTTCCGATCCGGAATGTATCAGCAACGGCCGCAGCCTGGTTGCTTGCCTCACTTTCTGCCTGGTGTTGCCATTATGTGCCACGACCGAAATTGATGCCCTGAAAGGGGCTTTCCCTACTTCCACGAATACAATTCATCTGCAAATCATGGTGCCAACTTAATTGCGGGAGGCTCCCATTATGAACATGTTCAAACTGCTCAGCGGCGCTGCTGCTGTGGCGCTGATTGTCGGCACCCCTGCCCTGGCAGCGGATCTGGTCGTCGACGTACCGGTCGACGAGCCCATTTCAGTTGCCGACACCGGCTGGTACTTCAGCGTGTTCGCCGGCGGTGTGTGGGCCAATAATGTCGAGGGCGACGATGGCTCGGCCCCCGGCCAGTTTTACAATTTCGACACCGATATCGGCTGGCTCGTCGGCGTCGCCGCGGGCGCGCGTTTCACTGACAACCTCCGCGGTGAAGTCGAACTCTCCACCGGTGCAATCGGCCTCAACGACGTGACTGTCGACGACATTGCCACCTTCGCCGCTGAGGGCTCCGCCAGCACCACCTACCTGCTCGGTAACCTCTGGTTCGACATCGACACTGGCTCGGGCTTCACGCCGTATATCGGCGCAGGTCTCGGTGCTGGTTTCGTCAGTGCTGAAGCTACTTCCGTCCCGCTTGCATACAGCATCGACATGTCCGGCTGGGGCTGGGCATACCAGGTTGGCGCCGGCGTGAAGGTCGACGTCTCCGACAACATCGCGCTCGACCTTGGCTATCGTTACAAGGCCATCGTTGATGCAGACCTCGAAGGCGGCGGCGACGATGCCATCGTCAACATCGGTTCGCACGTGTTGCAGGCTGGCCTGACCTTCAGCTTCTAAGCCGGCACAATCGCAGCGAATACAAGGCCGGGAGCGATCCCGGCCTTTTTGTTTTCAGCGCGCCTCGGCAAGCGCTTTGATGCCTTCAAGCCAGGAAACAATCTGAGACTGCAGCTGCGCGCTGCTGATTGCCGGCCCGGCAAGCGGCCCGCTCATCGATTCCGCCGCGTCTAGCCGGGTGCCCGAACCAACCGCTTCGAAGTGGTAGACATGTACGGCCTCGAGGCCCGCCGCCAGCGTGCACCAGGTCAGCGTGCGCCCTGGTTCAGTGAGCGCAAAGCGGGAGCGAACCGGGATCGGGCCGGCGGACCAGGTGAAGGCGCCGCCGGCCAGGACGACCACGTCCCGAACATCGGCACGGATGTCGGGCCAGTTGGTAACGTCGTGCAGCAAGCGCCACACCACTTCGGGAGCACGGGCTATCTCAATGTTCCCCGACGCGGCAACCGGAGCCGAGGGATCAAGTCTCCCCTCCGCGGCGAACCGCCACGCCAGCGAGTCCTCGATGCGAAGCGCGTTGTCCGTGGTCATGATCACTCCTTTTCGATACAATGTACCGATACACTGTATCGTCCACAGGACTGATCGTCAAACCTATGGTCGAGCCAAGTGACGGTGCTATGGAGTGAGGAGCATCAGCCCGGAGACAATTTTGGCCGGCAACGACACCGATAGCTCCCTTGCCGACACCATTGCGCTGCTGTGGAGTGACCATTCTCGTCCAGTCGGGCGCAGCGGTCGCACCGTCAACGACTTCGTTTCGGCCGCGACCGAGCTGGTCCGGGCCGAGGGGCTCGAGGCGCTGTCGATGCGTGTCATTGCCGCTCGGCTGGGCGTGCGGACCATGGCGACCTACAGCTTCGCGCCAAGCAAGGCGGCGTTGCTGGCGCTGATGGTCGACCGGGTCTATGCCGGCCTCTACCCGGATGGAGCCCCGCCGCATGGCCGCAATTGGCGCCAAGGACTGAGCTTAGTCGCCGAGGCGAACCATAGGCTGTTCCTTGCCAACGCGTGGCTAACCGCAGCGCGCCCGGCGCGCTCGCCGATGGGACCGCACGAGATCGAGAAGAACGAGGTCGAACTGGCAGTGCTCGAGGGCATCGGCCTCACGGATTTCGAGATGGAGCAGGCGCTGGCCGCCGTGCTCAACCACGCGGCCCACACCGCCGCGCTGCAGTCCGGGCTGCTGGCGGAACGGGAGAAGACGGGGCTGGGCGATCCGGAATGGTGGCGCGAGGCCATGCCGCAGCTTGAGCGGTTAGTCGATCCGCGCCGCTTTCCCCTCACGGCACGGGTGGGTCAGGCTGCCACGGCGGCACGGCAGGGCGAGTTCTGGGGTGAGAAGGCCTTCCGCTTCGGCCTCGAGCGGCTGCTCGACGGGATCGAGACGCTGATCGCCGGGCGCTAGAAAGTGCGCTAGGCGACCCCTACGCCCATTCGGGCCAGCAGGCGGTCGCGACGGATGAACTGGTGGTAGAGAGCGGCGCCGATATGGAGAGCAAGCAGCCCCAGCATCAGGCGCGAGGCGATGCCGTGGACGGCACGCGGCAGAACGGTCTCCAGGTTGGGGAGCGTGGCGGAGCCGATGATGGCGGGAAGCGCACCCGACAGGATGATCGTGGCAATGCCGCTCGAGGCGGTGACGAGAACCACCGCATAGAGGGCGATGTGCACCGCTTTGGCCACGAGCTTCTGCCAGCCGGGCTGATCGGCGGGCGGAGCCGGACGCCGATCGATGGCGAGCCACCAGACGATACGCAGCAGCGTCAGCAGCAACACCCCTGCCCCGAACGGAATGTGGGCGCGCAACAATACGAGCTTGGCGGCCGGGTCGACCTGCGCGGCGGCGAGCAAGCCCGTGGCGAACAGCGCAACGATCATCAGCGCGGTGAGCCAGTGGATAGCGATGGCGACGCTGCCGTAGCGCGTCGAACTGCTTGTTGCGGACATCGAAGGCTCCTTGCGTTTCGTGGCCAACGACGGTTACATAGCACACTATGGATTTAAATAGCAAGCTATGTAAATGAGCTATGTCCGCGAGACCTCAGCCGGCTACCTCACCAACTGGGCGGCGCGGCTATTCGCCCGCGCCATCGAGCGGCGACTGGCGGGCGGCAGTTCGGGACCGATGCCGGTATTCTTCGCGCTGCAGGACGGTGGGGCGATGACGCAGAAAGAGCTGGCCCTGCTTGCCGCGGTGGAACAGCCGACCATGGCGAACACGCTCAATCGCATGGAGCGCGACGGGCTGGTGGCGAGGACGCCCGACCCCAACGACCGACGCAGCGCCCGGGTGTCGCTGACGCCGCTTGGGCGCGAGCGCGCCAGGGCCGCTTTCGTGTCCGCCATCGAGGTCAACGGCCTCGCCACCGATGCATTAGAGCCCGAGGAGCGCGAGGTGTTTTACGGCATGATGCGCCGGATCATCGCAGCGCTGGAGCGCGATTCCGGCACTGAATGAGGGGTACGAATCGGCGATCGGCTTGATGGCACGAATGCAAACGCGCCGCCTTGGTTTCCCCCGCTTTCAACACTAACCACAGGCGTCGCGCCGAGGACCCGATTCGGTCACCCCGGCGTCACATTTTTGACCGTCGCCGGGACAGCCGCTGGTAAAGCAAACCTTAACGAGCGGGGGAGTATCGAGTCGCTATGGCCGACAACAACGTGCATCGCCTGCGTCCGGAAGACGAAAAAGGCTTCCGCCTCGCGCCCCACAATGTGGAGGCGGAGCAGGCTTTGCTGGGAGCGATCCTCGTCAACAACGAGGCGTTCTACCGGGTCAGCGACTTCCTCATACCCGAGCACTTCTACGAGCCGATCCATCGCACCATCTACGAGGTGCTGGCCAAGATCATCCGCGCCGGCAAGACGGCGACGCCGATCACCGCCAAGACCTACCTCGCCGACGCCCTGACCGCTGAAATGACCATGCCGCAATACCTGGCGCGGCTGGCGGCGGAAGCAACGACCGTGCTCAACGCGGCCGATTACGGCCAATCGATCTACGATCTGGCGATCCGCCGCAACCTGATCCAGATCGGCGAGGAGATGGTGCAGATCGCCTATGACTCCGATGTCGAGGCGACGGCCAACAAGCAGATCGAGGAGGCCGAGAAGGCGCTGTTCGATCTGGCGGAAAAGGGCCGTTACGACGGTGGCTTCCAGAGCTTTTCGGCAGCGCTGACCGAAGCCATCAAGATGGCCGGCGAAGCCTATGGCCGCGACGGCACGCTCAGCGGCACCTCGACCGGGCTCACCGATCTCGACCGGCTGATGGGCGGGCTGCAGCGCTCCGACCTGATCATCCTCGCGGCGCGTCCTGCCATGGGCAAGACGTCGCTCGCCACCAACATCGCCTTCCATGTGGCCAAGAGCTTTCGCGGCGAAGTGCAGGCGGATGGGCACAGCAAGACCATCGATGGCGGGCATGTCGGCTTCTTCAGCCTCGAAATGAGCGCCGAGCAGCTGGCGACGCGTATTCTCGCCGAGCAGGCCGAGATCTCTTCGTCCGACATCCGGCGCGGCAACATTCACGAGAGCCAGTTTTCGAAGCTCGTCGACACCTCGAACCTGATGGCGCAGGTGCCGCTCTATATCGACGATACCGGCGGCATCTCGGTGGCGCAGCTGGCCGCCCGCGCCCGGCGCCTGAAGCGGCAGAAGGGCCTCGATCTGTTGATCGTCGACTACCTGCAGCTGCTCAGCGGCTCGTCCAAGAAGTCGAGCGAGAACCGCGTGCAGGAACTGACCGAAATCACCACCACGCTCAAGGCGCTGGCCAAGGAGCTGGAAGTGCCGATCATCGCGCTCAGCCAGCTCAGCCGACAGGTGGAAAACCGCGACGACAAGCATCCGCAGCTTTCGGATCTGCGCGAATCCGGCTCTATCGAGCAGGACGCCGACGTGGTGCTGTTCGTGTATCGCGAGGAGTACTACCTCAAGAACAAGGAGCCCAAGGAGGGCACGCCGGAACACATGGCGTGGCAGGGCGAGATGGAACAGGTGCACGGCAAGGCCGAAGTGATCATCGGCAAGCAGCGTCACGGCCCGACGGGCACCGTGCAGGTGAGCTTTGAGGCGCAGTTCACGCGCTTCGGCAATCTGGCGCGCTCCGAATACCTTCCCGAAAGGATGGAATAGTGATGGCGGCACCGGCCATTGCGACCGGTTACGGCGGGCGGCTGACGGTCGACCTGGGCGCGCTGAAGCGCAACTGGCAAGCTCTCGACAAGGTGAGCCGCGGCGCGCTGACCGGCGCGGTGGTGAAGGCCGATGCCTATGGCACAGGCATCGCCCAGGCCTCGCGCGCCTTCTACGAGGCGGGCGCCCGCTTCTTCTTTGCGGCAACGCCCGACGAAGGCATCGCGGTGCGCGCGGCGCTGCCCGAGGACAGCCACATCTTCATCCTCTCCGGGCTCTATCCGGGGTCGGCGCCGCTCTATGTCGGCGAACGACTGATGCCGTGCCTGGCCTCGATCCCGATGCTGGAGGAATGGCTCTCGGCTTGCGCCGCTTCCAATCAGGCGCTGCCGGCGGCGCTGCATTTCGATACCGGCATCAACCGGCTCGGCTTCCGGCTCAACGAGACCTCGATCGTCAAGCGGCTGATCGACTCGATCGGCTATGCGCCGCAGATGATCATGAGCCATCTCGCCTGCGCCGATATGCCGGCGCACGAGAAGAACCGCACGCAACTGGCGCTGTTCACCTCGGTGATGGCGCAGTTCCCCGGCATTCCGGCGTCGCTCTCGAACTCGGCCGGGTTGATGAGCAACCGCGATAACCATTTCCAGATGGTGCGCCCGGGCATCGCGCTCTATGGCGGGCGGGCGGTCGCCGGGCGGCGCAACCCGATGGCGCCGGTGGTGACGCTCGAGGCGCCGGTGCTGATGACCAAGGACGTCAAGACCGGCGAGACGGTCGGCTATGGCGCGCTGCAGACCATGTCGCGCGACAGCCGCCTCGCCATCGTTGCCATCGGCTATGCCGACGGTTTCTTCCGCTCGCTGAGCTCGTCGAACAACCACCGCGGCACGCATGTGGTGATCAATGGCCAGCCCTGCCCGGTGGTCGGGCGGGTGTCGATGGACATGATCGGGGTGGATGTCACCGACCTGCCGCGGCCACCGGCGCCGGGCGAGATGGCCGAGATCATCGGCAGGCAGATCACCGTCGACGACCATGCCGACATCGCAAACACCATCGGCTACGAAGTGCTGACCAGCCTCAAGGGTCGTTACTCGCGCAACTACATGGAAAGCGCCGCGCCGACCGTATGAGCCAGGGCGGGGTACCGATCGATGGCTGACGCCGTGCGCGTGCTGATCACCGGCAATGGCGGCTCTGGCAAGACCTGGCTGGGCGAGCGGTTGTCGCAGCGCCTGTCGGTGCCGCTGGTGCGGCTCGACGACCTCTACTGGGACGGCGCGTATGGCGGCAAGGAGCGGGACAAGCGGGTGGTGTTCGACGAGGTGGTCGAACGCGCCACCGAGGGTTCGTGGGTAATGGAGGGCGTCTATGGCTGGCTGCTGCCGGCCGCCCTGCCCCGCGCCAGCGAGTTCATCTTCCTCGATCTGCCGGTGGAAGAGTGTCTCGACAATGTGCGCCGGCGCGGCAACCAGGGCGGCGGCAGCGAAGCCTCGTTCGCGGCGCTGCTGGCCTGGGTTACCGAGTATCCGACGAGGAGCAACGCCAACTCGCGGCAGGCGCATCAGCGGCTGTGGGATGGCTTCGAGGGGACGAAGTACGTGCTTGGCAACCGCGGTGAGATGGATGAGTTCGTCGGGCTCCGGTGATGGATCACGTTCGCCGCCGGAACCATTGCAGCACGCCGAGAAGCCAGAGCAGCAACCGTGCACGTGAGGGCGGCGGAATCTTTGGGCTATCGCCGATGGTCCCCTGGCGGACCAGTTGCGCGGTGGGATCGATGAGGAAGGCCACGACCACCGCGGCAGTCTTTGCCTCGATCTCCAGCGTCTCGCCGGCGAGCAACAGGCCCTGCTCGGCTTCGCCAAAGCTCTGGCCGCCGGCTTCGATGTCGCCGGTGAACACGTAGAAATAGACGTCACGGCCGGGGATATCCGGCAGCGTGACACGAGCACCGACAGTGAGCCGGATATCGAAGAAGTCGATGGTGTTGCGCACGAAGAAGGGAGCGCTGCTGCCTTCGGGTCCGAACAGGTGCCGCCAGACGTTCGGCATCCATGCTGGAAGCGGCCCGTGCTGGATGTTCGGCTCGAGGTCGATGCTATGTGGACGCACCATGATCTGCAGCATGCGCAAGGGCGGGTCGGTCGGCAGCGTCCGCTCAGAGTGCCAGAAGCTGCGGCCGGCGTTCATCACCAGCAGGTGGCCGGGGTCGGTGACCAGGTCGCCGCTGACGTCATCGTGGTGGCGCATCACGCCGTCAGGGACCCACGAGATGATCTCGTCGTTGCGGTGCTGATGCAGGGCAACGAGGCGACCCGGCGCGAGGAACGACTCGACCACCAGCGCCAACGCGCCGTGACCATGATCGGTGGGACGCGGGAACATCCAGCCGGGCATGTTGAGGCGAATGACGAAACCGCCCGAGTCGCGCGTCACCTTGCTGCGTCCGGCCTTCAGCAACACCATCCCCCTCCTGTCGCCAGCACCTGGCTTGCCGGTGCACTGGTGATCTCGACCCGAATCTCCCGAGGACCGGAACACTGTCAGCAACTGGGCGTTGTCCGAGACCTCCGCGCATTGGCGCGAGGGCTTAGGGGACTTCGCCTATGGGCATTCTGTGGACCATTATCATCGGTCTTGTCGCCGGCATCGTGGCAAAACTCATCCTGCCCAACAGCGGCGGACCGTCGGGCTTTGTGATGACAGCGGTGCTCGGCATCGTGGGCGCGTTCGTCGCTTCCTTCCTCGGGCAGGCCCTTGGTTTGTACGCGCCCGGCGAAGGTGCCGGGCTGATCGGCGCCGTCGTCGGTGCCGTGATCGTGCTGTTCGCCTGGGGCGCATTCATGCGCCGTCGCACCTGACGACCCAATCCATCCCTGAAAGGACCAGTCACATGGCCAAGAACGCAATGCCTTCAATGGTCGCCCTGCTCGGGTTGCTTGCCGTGGCGGGCTACCAGAACCGTGACAAGATTGCCGAAGCGCTGAAGGGCTTTCAGAACCGATCGAGCACCGGCCCCGACGGAGCTCCGGCCCAGGATGGGCTTTCGAGCATTCTGGGCAGCCTCGGCGACCTGTTCGGTGGTGGCGGCAATGGCACAGACGCGAGCCGGCCCGCTGGTAGCGGGAACGGCAACGTGCTCACCGGCGGGCTCGGCGACCTGATGGACAGCTTCCGCAACTCGGGCCAATCGGAAACTGCCGATTCCTGGGTCACAGTAGGCGTTCCTACCAAGGGCCTGTCGCCCGCGCAGGTCGAGCAGGCGGTGGGCGCAGAGAACCTGGCCGAGCTGTCGCAGCGCACCGGCCTGTCACGCGAGGAACTGTTGAAGCGTCTCGCCACTGCAATTCCCGAGTCGGTTGACCGGCTGACCCCGGGTGGCAACATTCCGCAATCCGACACCGAGATCCGCGACCGGTTGACCGGAACGGCGTAATCGGTCGCGGCGGGCGCCCCACACACCGGCCGCGACTGATCAGCCCTCCATGATCAGGTCGTGCAGGCCGCCGGTCATGATGCCGCCTTCGACGGGGAGGTTGATGCCGGTGATCCATGCGGCATCGGCCGAGGCGAGGAAGGCCACCGCGGCGGCGATGTCCTCGGGTTCGCCCAGGCGCCCGAGCGGGTATTTGCGGGCACGCTTGCCGCCATCGTCTTCACGCACCGTCCAGTTGCGGGTGCGGATGGTGCCGGGGCTGATCAGGTTGAAGCGGACGCCTTGGCTGCCGTAACGGGCCGCAAAATTCTTGGTGAGGATTTCGAGCCCGGCCTTCGCCGCCGAATAGGCGTAGCCACCAAAGGCCCAGTTGCCGTTGATCGAGCCGATGCTGACAACGTTGCTGCCCGGTCCGGCCGCGATCAGCGCCGGCAGGGCGGCGCGGACGCAGCGGAAGACGCCGGTGAGGTTGACGTCGATCTTGCGGTCGAACAGCTCATCGGGAATTTCGCCGAGCGCCGGCTCGTTCCAATCGCCACCGGCGGTGTTGACGAGAACGTTGAGCCTACCGAAACGACCGACTGTATCGGCGATGGAGGCATCGACGGCGTCGCGGCTGGTGACATCGCAGCTGGTGGCGAAAGCCTGGCCACCCTGCGCAACGATTTCGGCGGCGACGGCCTCTGTCGCGGGGCCATCGATATCGGAGACCGCAATCGAGCCACCTTCGGCGGCGAGGCGCAGCGCAGTGGCGCGGCCGATGCCGTGCCCTGCCCCAGTGACATAAATCGCTTGGCCCTCGAACCGCATCCCGTACTCCCTGGTGTTCACGTGGGCGGGCACCCTAGCGGCAGTCGCGAGGTCGACCAACCCACCGGCTTGACAGAGGATGCTCACTCGTATTCAACAATAATGTTGATCAACACTTTTGTTGAACACAGGAGCCCCGACATGCCGGCAAAGCAGCCAACCTTCACCAAGACGATGCAGCTCGGCATCGTGGTGCCCAACCTCGAGGCGGCGGTCCGTGCCTATGAGGAGCAGTATGGCATCGGGCCATGGGAGTTCATGGAGATCGGGCCGGAGAACGCCGAGAATGTCCTGGTCGACGGCAAACCGGCCGAGTGGCGCTCGCGCATCGCCATGACGATGATCGGCGATGTGATGTGGGAGCTGATCGAACCACAGGACGAGAACGACATGTTCGGCAAGTTCCTCGCCCAGCGCGGCGGGGTCGGCGGCGTGCACCATGTCGCGGTAAGGACACCGGACTTCCGGCAGGCGCTCGAGGACCAGAAGGCGCGTGGCGGCCAATCCACCCTCAGCGGCACCTTTACCGGCATCGAGGTGCACTACCTCGACAGCGCCCCGGATATCGGGGTGATCCTCGAGGTGTTCAGCGACATGCCGGACCTCTAGGCGCCGAGCGCCCACTCGAGTACCGGATCGCGGCCGGCGACGAAATCGGCATAGCTGGTATCGATCTGCTGGTCCGGATGAAAGCTGTCGGCGTCCTCCGGACCGAAGCGGTAGAGCCGGGTCGCGGCAGAGACCTGCAACCCCGAGGTGGGCAGCGTGAACCAGCCGTTCTCCTGGTAGCCGAATGGCCGGGCGCCGATCGGCTCGCCGACGAGGATCGCTTCGGTTTCGCGGTGGAAATCGATGGCGTTGACCATGCTGGCCGAGAAGGTGCGGCGACCGACCAGCTCGAACAGCTCACCCGCGACCAGCCCCATCAGCTCGATGGGGAGCAGCAGCCACTGCCGACCCGCAAGGAAGTTGCCGCCACCGTTCCGCCTGAGGTCGACGATGAGCCGTCGCGCCGGCTGTTGCTTGAGGGTGTCGAACAGCCCGAGGGCATTGGCCTCGAGCCCGCCATAGGAACGAAACTGCACGTAGACCGCATCCCGTTCGGCCACATGCGAGAACCAGAACTGTTCGTCCATCCGCTGCATCGAGAGCGGAGCGTGCTCGGCGGTCAGCAGCGGCTCGTCGCCTGGGCCCAGGGTGACAGCCACCTCGGTTCCGGCGGTATCGATGAAGCGAAACCGCGGTGGGATGCCCAGAGCCGAGAGCACCTCGGGCTCCCGCATAAGCTCGACGCTCTGCGCCAGCACATAGCCGGCGTTCTCGCCCTGCGGAATGAGCTGTTGCAACCGACCCTGGACATCCGCCACCGGTTGCTCGCCGATCGTCACCAGCTGAGTGCCGATCAACGTGCGGTGGGCAGCCGTGGCGCGAACCACCGCAAGTTGATCACCGAACCAGCAGAACTCGACCGGAAATTTCGGCCGAGGCGGCGCGGCGACGAAGGTGTGGCCGTCGCCGATGCTGGCCGCGATGCCGCGCATGGCAACGACCGCCGCGGCATCGGATAGCGAGGGCAGCCGAGCAGACAGCTCGGCCACCTTCGCCTCGAACACCGCCTGCGAGATGAGATGAAACGGCTGTCGATGCCGGATGACGATACCTTCGGCCAAATGAGCGAGGTCGGCCTGCCAGTCAGTGGAGCTTTCGATGGTCCGCCTCCCTCAATCGAGTCCGCCCGCCGGCCCTCGCTACGGCCGGACGATGCCGCCATCGCGGCGACGATCCTCGGCCATGTAGTGCGACTTTGCCGCCTTGTCAGGATCGAGCAGCGCTTCAGCCTTCTTCACGTCGATATCGATGCCGAGGCCGGGCTGATCGTTGCCGTAGAGGTAGCCGCCCTCGAGCACGGCGTGGCCGGGGAACAGCTCGTACTCTTCGGGCTTGAAGTGGTTCTCCTCCTGGATGCCGAAAGCGGTAGAGGCGAGATCGACATGCATGGCGGCCATCTGGTTGACCGGGTCGTTGTCACCACCTTCCTGCCAGGCCGTCTGCACGCCGAACCACTCGCAAAGCGTCGCGATCTTGCGCGCCTGGGTGATGCCGCCGCCCTTCGAGATACGGACGCGGACGAAATCGATCAGCCGCTCGGTGATCAGCGGCAGATATTCGTGCGGGTTGACGAACAGCTCGCCCATTGCCTGCGGCGTGGCGCATTGCTGGCGCACCTGGCGGTACCAGCCGACCTGTTCGGGCGAGAGCAGATCCTCGAGGAAGTAGAGCCGATAGGGCTCGAGGAGCTTGGCCAGCTGCACGGCATTGGTCGGCGCCAGGTGCTCGTGCACGTCGTGGGTGAATTTCGGTCCCCAGCCGAGCTTGTCACGCAGGTGCGCGAACATCTCGGGGATCGCCTGCAGGTAGGCGTCGTCGTCGAAGGCCTTGTCCTGCGCCCAGTGGTCTTTCGGCCCGCGAGCATTGGCGCGATCGAGAAAACCGCCGCCGCCGTAATTACCGAGCTGGCAGCGGATGACGGTATAGCCCTCCTCCCAGTAGCGGCGCACATCGTCCTCGAGCTCGGTGAGCGAGTCGCCCTGGGCGTGGGCGTAAGCGGCGACAGCGCTGCGGGTCTTGCCGCCGAGCAACTGGTAGACCGGCATGCCGGCTTCCTTGCCCTTGATGTCCCACAGCGCCATGTCGATGCCGGCCTGCGCAGTGTTGCCGATGGCCTCGTTGCGCCAGTAGCTCTGGGTATAGACGGACTGCCAGATGTCCTCGATGCGGCTGACGTCGCGACCGATCAGCAGGGGCGTGACATTCTCGATCGCCGCCTCTACCACCTTGGCGCGGTAGTGGTCGGAGGCCGATCCGATGCCGTAGAGGCCGGGCTGATCGGTCAGAACCTTGACGAACAGCCAGGTGCCGTCGGCGCGCGTGCGGATCGTCTCGATCCCGGTGATCTTGGTCATCTCTTCCCTATGTCTGCTTGTTCCGGCCGCTGGTCGGGCCGTTCGGAGTCGCGAGGAGACGAGCTTCGCAACCAGCGGCGGCGGAGGCAAGTTGGGCGAAGGTCGAGCGCACCGCTTCGGTGCAATTTGTTCTCTTTTTGTTCTTGACTCCCGTTCAGCCTCACTGGTTCCTTGTGTGTCCCTAAGCCGGAGGACCGATGAGATGACCGATCTGCCACAGCTGTCGATGTTCGCTGAGGACACGCGGCCGCTCAAGTCGATCAGGGTGCCGCCACGACAGGGGCGCGACCCGGTCTTCTTCGCGGTGCTGGTCGGTGGCGGGATCCGCCCGGTCTTGCAGGAGATCGTCGACGAGCAGCGGCGCCTCTACGGCATCACGGCGGCGCTGTTGCCGGCGACGACGCTCCATATCTCGCTGGTCGGCGTCGGCTTCTACCAGGAACTGAGCGGCAGCGACCTCGCGGTGGCGATGGCGACCGGTGAGGCGATCGGCTTTCAGCCGTTCGATATTGCCCTCACCCGGCTCGCCAGTTTCCGTCGCAAGGTGGGCTCGCCGCCGCTGGTGCTGCGCCCCGGTTCGGACACGCCGCTGGTGGAGCTGGCCCGGCTGCTGCGCTGGGGCATGCTGGAGCGCGGCTTCGAGGTGCGCTCGGCCCCCAGCGAGGCGTTCCACCTGACGCTCTGCTACGACCGGGTGCACGCGCCCGAGGTGGTGCTGGAGCGGCCGCCGACATTGCGGGTGGACGGGTTCGCGCTGGTCCGCAGTTTTTATGGGCAGGGACGGTATGAGGTGATCGGGGAGTGGCCACGGCGGTGAAGGCACGGACGCTCCACCAGCCCATCTCCCCGTTGGCGCCGATGGGAGGCACAGGGCCTCCGCTCCCACCGCGTGTCATGCCAGCGAAAGCTGGGACCCATCCATCAGCTGGCCCATGGGCCCCTTGGAATTCTCCCCCGCAAAGGGGGAGATGAGATCGGTGACTGCGGCCGCTGGTTGTTCACTCTTCGTTCTTGCCTTTGCCCCCATAGTCGGCTACCTGTCGTCGACTCCTCCGGGGCATCTCATGGCGCGTACCAAAACCTCCTATGTCTGCCAGGCCTGTGGCGCTCTGACCACCAAGTGGCAGGGGCGGTGCGAGGCGTGCGGCGAGTGGAACACCATCGTCGAGGAGATCGTCGATTCGGGCGTCGGTGCCGGGCCGAAATCGGCAATGGCCGGCGGCCGGCCGATCGAGCTGCTGCCGCTGGCCGGTGAAACCGAGACGGCGGCGCGGGTCGAGACCGGCATCGGCGAGCTCGATCGGGTGACCGGCGGCGGCTTCGTCATGGGCTCGGCGGTGCTGATCGGTGGCGATCCGGGCATCGGCAAATCCACCCTGTTGCTGCAGGCGGCGGCCGCGCTGGCCGAACGCGGCCGGCGCATCGTCTATGTCTCCGGCGAAGAAGCGGTGGCGCAGATCCGGCTCCGGGCGCAGCGGCTGGAGCTGGGCGATCGTCCCGTGCTGCTGGCGTCCGAGACCAATGTCGAGATCATCCTCGCCACGCTGCAGAACGGCCCGCCGCCGGACCTGGTGATCATCGATTCGATCCAGACGCTGTGGACCGACCGGGTCGAGAGCGCTCCGGGTACCGTGACGCAGGTGCGCACCTCGGCGCAGGCGCTGACCCGCTTCGCCAAGAAATCCGGCGCCGCCGTGGTGCTGGTCGGACACGTCACCAAGGATGGGCAGATTGCCGGGCCGCGCGTGGTGGAGCACCTGGTCGACGCGGTGCTATATTTCGAGGGCGACTCCAGCCACACCTTCCGCATTCTGCGCGGCGTGAAGAATCGCTATGGCGCCACCGACGAAATCGGCGTGTTCGAGATGTCGACGCTGGGCCTGCGCGAAGTGGCCAACCCCTCAGCGTTGTTCCTCGACCAACGCGACAAGGACGCGGCGGGCTCCGCCGTGTTCGCCGGCATGGAAGGCACACGCCCGATGCTGTGCGAAGTGCAGGCGCTGGTCTCGCCCTCGCCGCTCGGCACACCGCGCCGCGCGGTGATCGGCTGGGATTCGTCGCGGCTGTCGATGGTACTGGCGGTGCTGGAGACGCGCTGCGGGGTGCGGATCGGCGCCAACGACATCTATCTCAACGTCGCGGGCGGGCTGAAAATCAACGAGCCGGCGGCCGACCTGGCGGTGGCGGCGGCGCTGATCTCGTCACTGACCGGCTCGCCGCTCCCCTCGTCCAATGTCTATTTCGGCGAGATCTCGCTGGCCGGCGGCGTACGCCCGGTGGCCCATGCGGCGCAGCGCCTGCGCGAGGCGCAGAAGCTCGGTTTCCTGGGCGCGGTAACCGGTCGGCTGGGCAAGGGCGACGTGCCCAACGGCATCGCCGTGGGCGAGTATGCCGAGCTCGCCGAGCTCATCGGACGTATCGCGGCCCGTGGTCAGCGGCAGGCGGCAGAGTAGCGCTTTGGCCACGCCATCTGCTTTCCGTGAACATCGGCCATGCACCTCATCCTCCGTGCTTGGCTTTGCCACGATTAATGGTTACACGGGACCCTGAAGCGGGTCCCAGGGGCGGATTTTCTCTATGTTGACTGCATTTGACGTCGGCATCGGCGTT
>Ga0209902_101129_pt1 | contig 15827 bp, 26 predicted proteins | sample FECB27metaG_FD_188304 | JGI IMG/M metagenome (GOLD analysis project Ga0209902, IMG submission 188304) | Cyanobacterial communities from the Joint Genome Institute, California, USA - FECB-27 (SPAdes) (version 2) | ecosystem: Environmental > Aquatic > Thermal springs > Hot (42-90C) > Microbial mats...
CCGTCACCCGGTCACCCCGTGGGGCAAGCCGACCAAGGGTGCCCGCACCCGCCACAACAAGGCGACGGACAAGATGATCATCCGTTCTCGCCACGCCAAGAAGAAGAGGTAAGCCATGGCCCGTTCCGTCTGGAAAGGTCCGTTCGTCGACCTGCATCTGCTGAAGAAGGCCGAGACCGCTCAGGATTCGGGTGGCCGCGCGCCGATCAAGACCTGGTCGCGTCGTTCCACCATCCTGCCGCAGTTCGTTGGACTGACCTTCAGCGTCTACAACGGCCGCAAGTTCGTTCCCGTGTCGGTGAACGAGGACATGGTCGGCATGAAGCTCGGTGAATTCGCGCCCACGCGCTACTTCCCCGGCCACGCCGCCGACAAGAAGGGCAAGCGCTGATGAGCAAGGAAAAAGCCCCCCGTCGCGTCGGCGACAAGGAAGCGCTTGCCGTCGGCACGCAGATCCGCGGCTCGGCGCAGAAGCTGAACCTGGTTGCGGCGCTGATCCGCAACAAGAAGGCCGGCGACGCGATGAACATCCTCTCCTTCTCGAAGAAGGGGATGGCGGTCGACGTTCGCAAGGTTCTCGCCAGCGCGATCGCCAATGCGGAGAACAACCACAATCTCGACGTCGACGCGCTGGTCGTGTCCGAAGCGAGCGTGGGCAAGAGCATCTCGATGAAGCGCTTCGCCGCCCGCGCCCGCGGTCGTTCGTCGCGCATCGTGAAGCCGTTCAGCCGCGTTCGCATCGTGGTCCGTGAGCAGGAAGAAGCATAATGGGTCAGAAGAGCAATCCGATCGGGCTCCGCCTCCAGATCAACCGGACCTGGGACAGCCGCTGGTTCGCCGAGGGCGGCGACTATGGCCGCCTGCTGCTGGAGGATCTCCGCATCCGCCAGTATGTCATGAAGGAACTGCCGCAGGCCGCGATCTCCAAGGTCGTGATCGAGCGCCCGGCCAAGCTGTGCCGCGTGTCGATCTATGCTGCGCGCCCCGGCGTGATCATCGGCAAGAAGGGCGCCGACATCGAAAAGCTTCGCAAGAAGCTGGGTTCGATGACGTCGTCGGACGTCAGCCTGAACATCGTCGAGATCCGCAAGCCGGAAATCGATTCCCGCCTGGTCGCCCAGTCGGTCGCCGATCAGCTCGAGCGCCGCGTTGCGTTCCGCCGGGCGATGAAGCGCGCCGTCCAGTCGGCTCTGCGCCTCGGCGCGGAAGGCATCCGGATCACCTGCGGCGGCCGTCTCGGCGGCGCCGAGATCGCCCGGACCGAATGGTATCGCGAAGGCCGCGTTCCGCTGCACACGTTGCGCGCGAACGTCGACTATGCCGAGGCTGAAGCCCACACCGCCTATGGCGTGTGCGGCATCAAGGTCTGGATCTTCAAGGGCGAGATTCTCGGCCACGATCCCATGTCGCAGGATCGGCTCATGCTGGAGGCTCAGACCTCCGGCGTGCGTCCGGCACGCTGAACGAATTGAGGTAGGCTCCAATGCTGCAACCCAAGAAGACCAAGTTCCGCAAGGCGTTCAAGGGCCGGATCCACGGCGACGCCAAGGGCGGCACGGCGCTGAACTTCGGGTCGTTCGGCCTGAAGGCGCTCGAGCCCGACCGGATCACCGCGCGTCAGATCGAGGCGGCCCGCCGCGCGATCACGCGTCACATCAAGCGCCAGGGGCGTTTGTGGATCCGCGTTTTCCCCGACGTGCCGGTTTCGAAGAAGCCCGCCGAAGTCCGCCAGGGCAAGGGCAAGGGTTCGAACGAATATTGGGCGGCGCGCGTGAAGCCCGGCCGTATTCTGTTCGAGCTGGACGGCGTTCCCGGCCCGCTGGCCCGCGTCGCTTTCGAGCGTGCGATGGAAAAGCTGCCGATCAAGACCAAGGTGGTCGCCCGCCTTGGTGAATCGATGCACTGAGGAATTTGAGAGATGGCCCAGAAGCCCAAAGCCGCTCCGAAGGACGACCTGAAGGTGAAAACCGACGACGAGCTGTCGACTCAGCTCGGCGAGCTGAAGCGCGAGCAGTTCAACCTGCGCTTCCAGGCGGCAACCAACCAGCTCGAGAAGCCGAGCCGTGTGCGTGAAGTGCGTCGCACGATCGCGCAGATCAAGACGCTGCAGACCGAGCGTGCCCGCTCGGCGGCCAAGTAAGGAGCATCGGCAATGCCTAAGCGCGTGCTGACCGGGACGATCGTCTCGGACAAGACCGACAAGACCGTCGTGGTGAAGGTGGAGCGCCGGGTTAAGCACCCGCTCTACGGCAAGATCATCAAGCGGTCGAAGAAGTACCATGCCCATGACGAGGGCAATGAGTTCAAGGAAGGCGAGACCGTGCGCATCGAGGAGACCGCGCCGATCTCGAAGCTCAAGACGTGGAAGGTGATCGACCGGGTGAACACCCATGCGACGCCGGCTGCGGCCGAAGGCTGACATTCAGTTCGGAACTACCGGGGTATCCCGGCAAGCCAAGTGAGAAGGAACCGGATCAATGATCCAGATGCAGTCAAATCTTGACGTCGCCGACAACAGCGGCGCCAAGCGCGTCCAGTGCATCAAGGTGCTCGGCGGCTCCAAGCGTCGCACCGCGAGCGTGGGCGACGTGATCGTCGTTTCCGTCAAGGAAGCGGCGCCGCGCGGCAAGGTTAAGAAGGGCGACGTCCATCGCGCCGTGATCGTGCGCACCGCCAAGGACATCCATCGTCCCGACGGTTCGACGATCCGCTTCGACGGCAATGCCGCGGTGCTGGTCAACAAGAACGAGGAGCCGATCGGCACTCGTATCTTCGGCCCGGTTGTTCGCGAGCTGCGCTCGAAGAACTTCATGAAGATCATCTCGCTCGCACCGGAGGTGTTGTAAGATGGCTTCCGCAAAGATCCGCAAGGGTGACACGGTCGTCGTTCTGTCCGGCAAGGACAAGGGCCGTACCGGTGAAGTCACCAAGAGCCTGCCCAAGGAAGGCAAGGTGATCGTGTCTGGCGTCAACGTCGCGACCCGCCACCGCAAGCCGACCCAGGTGAACCCGCAGGGCGGGCTCGAACGCACGGAAGCCCCGCTGCACGTTTCGAAGGTCGCGATCGCCGACCCGAAGACCGGCAAGGCGACGCGCGTCCGCTTTGAAACCAAGGACGGCAAGAAGGTCCGCGTGGCCGTGAAGTCCGGGGAGCTGATCAATGGCTGACAAATACCAGGCGCGACTTCGGAAGGTCTATGACGACACGATCGTCAAGGCGATGACCGAGAAGTTCGGCTACACGAACCCGATGCAGGTGCCCAAGCTCGAGAAGATCGTGCTGAACATGGGCGTCGGCGAGGCGACGCAGGACAAGAAGAAGGTCGACACGGCGGCAGCCGAGCTGGAACTGATCGCGGGTCAGAAGCCCGTCATCACCAAGGCGAAGAAGTCGATCGCGCAGTTCAAGCTGCGTGAAGGCATGCCGATCGGCGTGAAGGTGACTCTGCGCCGCGAGCGGATGTACGAGTTCCTCGACCGTCTGGTGACGATCGCTCTTCCCCGCGTCCGCGACTTTCGCGGGCTCAACCCGAAGAGCTTCGATGGCCGTGGAAACTACGCCATGGGCCTGAAGGAGCAGATCGTGTTCCCCGAGATCAACTATGACCGCATCGAGAAGGTGCGCGGCATGGACGTGATCGTGACCACCACGGCGAAGACCGATGACGAAGCGCGCGAGCTGCTTCGCCTGTTCGGTTTCCCGTTCCCGATTGAAGAGCAGCAGCAGGCGGCCTGAGGCCGGTCCTGCCTGACAGAAGGAAGAGAACTTAAGTCATGGCGAAACTGAGTTCGATCAACAAGAATGAGCGTCGCAAGAAGCTGGTGAAGAAGTATGCCGGCCGTTATGCGAAGCTGAAGGCGATGGCCGCGGACACCGCGCTCGACGAGACCGAGCGCCTGATCGCGCGCCTGAAGATGGCTGAGATCCCCCGCAACGGCAATCCGACCCGGATTCGCAACCGCTGCGAGCTCACCGGCCGTCCCCGCGCCTATTACCGCAAGTTCCGTCTCTGCCGCGTGCAACTTCGCGATCTGGCCAACAAGGGCCTGATCCCGGGCGTCACGAAGTCGAGCTGGTAAGGATCCCAAGATGGCATTGACCGATCCCCTGGGTGATTTGCTCACCCGCATCCGCAACGGCCAGCGGGCCCGTAAGGACAGCGTGGTTTCCCCCGCGTCCAAGCTGCGCGCGCGCGTTCTCGACGTGCTCCAGCGCGAGGGCTATATCCGCGGCTACAAGGAAGAAATTCTTGCCGGCCACGACGGCCTGCGCATCGAGCTGAAATATTTCGAGGGCCAGCCCGCGATCCAGCACGTCGCGCGCGTCTCGAAGCCCGGCCGCCGCGTCTATTCGGGGTCGAAGGATCTTCCCCGCGTGCGCAACGGCCTCGGCATCACGATCGTTTCGACGCCGAAGGGCGTTCTGTCCGACGCGGAAGCGCGTGAGCAGAATGTCGGCGGCGAAGTGCTGGCGGAGGTGTTCTGATGAGCCGCATCGGTAAAGTACCGGTTCCCGTGCCTGCCGGCGTCAGCGCCAGCATCGAAGGCAGCATCCTTTCGGTCAAGGGACCGAAGGGCACGCTGAGCCTGACGATGATGGACGACATCAGCTATGGCATCGAGGACGGCCGGATCGTCGTTAAGCCGGCGAACGAGAGCAAGAAGGCGCGCTCCTTCTGGGGCATGCACCGCACGCTGGTGCAGAACCTGGTGACCGGCGTCACCGACGGTTTCTCGAAGGTTCTCGAGATCACCGGCGTCGGCTACCGCGCGAATGCGCAGGGCCGCAAGCTCAAGCTGCAGCTCGGCTACAGCCACGATGTCGACATCGACGTGCCCGAGGGCATCGAGGTGAAGACGCCGGATCAGACCACGGTCGAGATCAGCGGCATCGACAAGCAGAAGGTCGGTCAGCTGGCCGCCGAGATCCGTCGCTGGCGCAAGCCGGAGCCCTACAAGGGCAAGGGCATCAAATATCGCGGCGAGTTTATCTTCCGCAAAGAAGGCAAGAAGAAGTAAGCCATGGCGAAACTCTCTCTCTTCGATCGCCGCCGTCGGCGCGTCCGGACCGCTCTCAAGGCGCGTGCGGGCCTTCGCCCCCGGCTCTCGGTCCATCGTTCGGGCCGTCACATCTACGCTCAGGTCATCGACGATGCCCAGGGACGCACTGTGGCCTCCGCATCGACCCTCGACAAGGACGTGCGCGGCAAGACCGGCGCGACGACTGACGCTGCGGCGGATGTCGGCAAGCGCGTGGCCGAGGCCGCAAAGAAGGCGGGCGTCACCCAGGTGGTGTTCGACCGTGGCGGCTTCCTGTTTCACGGACGCGTCAAGGCGCTGGCGGAAGCCGCGCGTGAAGGCGGATTGGAGTTCTGATTATGGCTGACGAAACTGAAAACCAGGGCGTCGAAGCCACTCCTGCAGCTGACGGCGCTCCCGCCGAGGGTCGCGGTCCTCGCGGTCCCCGTGGCGGACGCGGCGGCAATCGCGGCGGCAATGATCGTGGTGGCGGCCGTGGCGGCCGGCGCGACGATCGCGGACGTGGCGGCCAGAACCAGGACGAGGGCGGCGAAGAGCTGATCGAGAAGCTGGTCCACATCAACCGCGTCTCCAAGACCGTGAAGGGTGGTAAGCGCTTCGGCTTCGCCGCTCTGGTCGTGGTCGGCGACGGCAAGGGTCGTGCGGGCTTCGGCCACGGCAAGGCCCGTGAAGTGCCCGAGGCGATCTCGAAGGCGACCGCGGCGGCCAAGAAGGCGATGATCCGCGTGCCGCTGCGCGAGGGTCGTACCCTGCACCATGACGGCAACGGCCATTTCGGCGCCGGTAAGGTGACGCTGCGTTCGGCTCCGGCCGGTACCGGCATCATCGCGGGCGGTCCGATGCGCGCCATCTTCGAGAGCCTCGGCGTTGCCGATGTGGTCACGAAGTCGGTCGGCACGTCCAACCCGTACAACATGATCCGCGCGACCTTCGCAGCGCTCGGCGAGCAGACCTCGCCCAAGAGCGTGGCGCAGCGCCGTGGCAAGAAGATCGCCGACCTGCTCGGCCGTGGTGGTTCGCAGACCGCCCAGGCCGACGCCGAAGCGCTCGTGGAGTAATCGATATGGCGAAGATCAAGATCAAGCAGATCGGTTCGCCGATCCGCCGTCCTTCCAGCCAGCGCGCCATCCTGACCGGCCTCGGCCTGGGCAAGATGCACCGCGAGGTCGAGCTCGAGGACACCCCCGAAGTGCGCGGCATGATCAAGAAGCTGCCGCACATGGTCCAGATCCTGGACTGAACGAATAGCCGCTGCCCGGAAGGGCAGCGGTAGCGCGACAAAAGCGAAAGCGAGTGCAAGACATGAAACTGAACGACATCCGCGACAATGACGGTGCCCGCAAGGGCCGCATGCGCGTCGGCCGGGGCATCGGCTCGGGCAAGGGCAAGACCGCGGGACGCGGCCAGAAGGGCGCCAAGGCGCGTTCGGGCGTCTCGATCAACGGCTTCGAGGGCGGTCAGATGCCGCTCCACATGCGTATTCCGAAGCGCGGCTTCAACAACATCTTCGCCAAGGACTATGCCGAGGTGAACCTTGGCGCGATCCAGAAGCTGATCGACGAAGGCAAGTTCAAGGTCGAGGGCACGATCGACCACGCAGCGCTGAAGGCCGTCGGCCTGGCGCGCGGCGGCAAGGACGGCGTTCGCATCCTGGGCAAGGGCGATTTCTCCGCGAAGCTCGCATTCAACGTTGCCGGCGTGTCGAAGGGCGCGAAGGAAGCGATCGAGAAGGCCGGCGGTTCGGTCGAGGTGATCGAGGTGGTTCCGGCCGCCGAGAAGGCCGCGGCCAAGAAGGGCAAGACGCTTGCCGCCAAGAAGGAAAAGGCGAAGGGCTGAATCAGCCCCTTTGCGTGATCAGGCTTAGACAAAGCCGGATCGACCACTATATGGGGCGGCGGGGTGCGGGGACGCGTTCCGCCGCTTTTGTTTTACGGGCCTAAGGACGATCATGGCATCCGCAGCCGACAACCTGGCATCCAATCTCAACCTGTCGAAGTTCGCGCAGGCCACAGAGCTCAAAAAGCGTCTGTGGTTCACGCTGGGCGCGCTCATCGTTTTCCGACTGATGAGCCACGTCCCGCTGCCGGGCATCGACCCGCGCGCGCTGCAGACGCTCTATGCGACGACGCAGGGCGGGGTGCTCGATTTCTTCAACACCTTCTCGGGCGGATCGCTCGAGCGGATGAGCGTCATCGCGCTCGGCGTGATGCCGTACATCACCGCCTCGATCGTCATCCAGCTCGCGACCGCGCTGTCGCCGACGCTGACCGCGATCAAGAAAGAGGGTGAGAGCGGCCGCAAGCGGCTGAATCAATATACCCGCTACGGTACGGTCGGCCTGACCGTGATCCAGGGCTATTTCATCGCCGTGGGGCTGGAGAGCTGGGGCGCGCAACAGGGCATGTCCGCGGTCGTCGAACCCGGCATTCCGTTCCGCATCGCCGCGGTGATCTCTCTGGTCGGCGGCACCATGTTCCTGATGTGGCTGGGCGAACAGATCACCAGCCGCGGCGTCGGCAACGGCGTTTCGCTGATCATCATGGCGGGCATCGTTTCCCAGTTGCCGCGCGCGCTGGTCAATCTGTTCGAGGGCGGCCGCACGGGTTCGATGCAGCCGCTCGTCATCCTGGGCATCATCGTCCTGGCGCTCGGCCTGATCGCGTTCATCTGCTTCATGGAGCGGGCGCAGCGACGCGTGCTGATCCAGTATCCCAAGCGACAGACGCAGCGCGGTTTGATGCAGGCGGAAAAGAGCCACCTGCCGCTCAAGATCAACACCGCCGGCGTGATCCCGCCGATCTTCGCATCGTCGCTGCTGCTGATGCCGCTGACGCTCGTCCAGTTCGCCGGCCAGCGCGCCGCGGGCGAGAGCGCCTGGGGCGACTTCATGATCTCGGTCACGACATCGCTGCAGCACGGTTCGCCGCTCTACATGTCGCTCTATGCGGCGGGCATCATCTTCTTCTGCTTCTTCTACACCGCGGTCGTGTTCAACCCGGAGGAAACGGCGGACAATCTGAAGCGCTATGGTGGCTTCATCCCCGGCATCCGTCCGGGCAAGAACACTGCCGATTATCTGGATTTCGTGCTCACCCGCATCACCGTGATCGGCGCCGCCTATCTGACGGTGATCTGCCTGGTGCCCGAATATCTGATCGCGACGGCCGGTATTCCGTTCTACCTGGGCGGCACCAGCCTGCTGATCGTGGTCAACGTCACGATGGATACGGTCACCCAGATTCAGAGCCACCTGCTGGCGCACCAATATGGCGACCTGATCAAGAAAGCGAAACTGAAGGGCGGTCGGCCGCGCTGACCGTTCCCAGCGATAAGTTTCGATGAAAACATCGAACGACTCGAAAATCGCGGAAAAACGAATATCCAGATCAAGCTGCCCGAGTCAGGAATGAGGCAGCCTGATCTGGAACGATACGCGGAGAGACTGCGCACATGAATATCATCCTGTTGGGTCCCCCGGGGGCGGGGAAGGGCACGCAGGCCAGCCGGCTCGTCGAAGAGCGCGGCATGGTCCAGCTCTCCACGGGCGACATCCTTCGGGCCGCGGTCAAGGAGGGGACCGAGGTCGGCAAGATGGCCGACGAGATCATGAAGGCGGGCAAGTTCTTTCCCGACGAATTGATGGCGCAGATCCTGGGTGAGCATATGGACAAGCTCGCCCCCGAGACCGGCATCATCTTCGACGGTTATCCGCGCACCGCGCGTCAGGCCGAATTGCTCGACGAGTTGATGGAGACGCGCAACCGCAAGCTCGATCACGTCATCGAACTGGCCGTCGACGAAGACGCGCTGGTCGAGCGCATCACCGGCCGCTTCACCTGCGCCAAGTGCGGCGAGGGGTATCACGACCGGTTCAAGCAGCCCAAGGTCGAGGCCGTCTGCGACGTCTGCGGCAGCACCGAGTTCAAGCGCCGTCCGGACGACAATGCGGAGACGGTCCGCACGCGCATGGCGGAATATCGCGCGAAGACCGCGCCGATCCTGCCGATCTATGAAGAGCGCGGGCTGGTCAGCCGGGTCGACGGCATGGCGGACATCGCCGAGGTGACCGAGTCGATCGAAAAGATACTCGGCCCGGCCTGAGCCGATCGGGCGGCGCGGCCGGGATTATCCGGCCAGCGCCGCGAAGAATGCCGGCTTCATCGCGATGAACAGCGCGAGGAGCAGACCGATCGCCACTCCCATGATCATGCCGGCGGCGACGCCGCGCATGAGCAGCTTGTGTTCCCGGTCCGTCATACCATCCTCCAGTCGCGTCCGCGCGATGCCGCGGTCGGAATGGATAGTCGCGCGCGCGCGCACTTTCTTACATCCCGATCCACATATCGGTGCGCCCGACCGGAAATCGCGCTATCGTCGGACGATCGGACACCCGCCCCGGCGGAGTCGATGGGGAGGGGGCATGCGCAGAATCTTTCTCGTTGCCGGGCTCGCGCTGTGCGCGGCCGCGCCGGCCGCTGCGGAGGTAAAGTCGGCGAGCGACACCGGCTTCGATCTGGTCTTCAGCGAAACGGTGAGCAAGCCGCCCGAAGAGGTCTGGGCTGCGCTCAAGGCGCCCGCCAAATGGTGGAGCAAGGCGCACACCTATAGCGGCGACGCCGCGAATCTCTGGATGGATGCGCAGGCGGGCGGCTGCTTCTGCGAGAAGCTGCCGGGCGACGCCGGCAATCGCGGCAGTGTGGAACATGCGCGCATCCTGTTCGCGCAGCCCGGCAAGCTGCTGCGCCTGCAGGGCGCGTTCGGACCGCTCCAGGCCCATCCGGTCACCGGCATCATGACCTTTGCGCTGAAGCCGGCCGATGGTGGCGGCACGACCATTTCGGTCAGCTATGTGCTGGGCGGCCATGTCGCGATGGACGGCGGCACCGCGGCGATCGCGCCGATGGTCGACAAGGTGCTGGGCGAACAGGTCGCCAACCTCAAGGCGCTGATCGACGCGTCCAACACCCAATAGCGCCCGGCAGATTGATTCGCCCGGCCGCAGGTTTAACCTGTCGGCATGGACGTCCGCCGACTCGAGCGGATCGCCACGGGTCGCCTGTGCATTTGTTTCGATACGAACAGCAGCAGGGGCGAAAGCAAATGGCCGTGACCGATCATGTCGATCTGCCCACCTTCATGGAGGGGGTGAAGAAGCGCAATCCGGGCCAGCCGGAATTCTGGCAGGCGGTGCAGGAGGTGTCGGAGGACATCTTCGATTTCATCGAGGACAAGGAGCACTATCATTCGCAGCAGATCCTGCGCCGCATCGCGGAGCCGGACAGGATCATCTCGTTCCGCGTCTGCTGGGAGGACGATGCCGGCAACATCCGCGTGCAGCGCGGTTGGCGCGTCCAGAACAACAATGCGATCGGGCCCTATAAGGGCGGCATCCGTTTCCACCCTTGGGTGACCGAAAGCGTGCTGAAGTTCCTCGCCTTCGAACAGACCTTCAAGAACGCCCTGACCGGGCTGCCGATGGGCGGCGGCAAGGGCGGCGCGAATTTCAATCCCAAGGGCAAGAGCGATCGCGAGGTCATGCGCTTCTGCCAGAGCTTCATGACCGAGCTCTATCGCCATGTCGGCGCGGACGTCGACGTGCCGGCCGGCGATATCGGCGTCGGCGCGCGCGAGATCGGCTATATGTTCGGCCAGTACAAGCGGATCACCAACCAGTTCACCGGCGTGCTGACGGGGAAGGGGCTGGAATATGGCGGATCGCTGATCCGGCCGGAGGCGACCGGCTATGGCGCCACCTATTTCCTGCAGAACATGCTGAAGACCAAGGGACGCGACCTGGGCGGCCTGACTGCCGTGATCTCGGGCTCGGGCAATGTCGCGACCCATGCCGCGGAGAAGGTGACCCAGCTTGGCGGCAAGGTGCTGACGCTGTCGGACTCGACGGGCTTCGTCCACGATCCCGACGGCATCGATCTGGAGAAGATCGACTGGGTCAAGCATCACAAGACGCACACCCGCGGCCGCATCGCCGACTATGTGAAGGAATTTCCCGGCGCCAGCTTCTTTGAGGGCAAGACGCCCTGGGGCGTGCCTTGCGACGTGGCGCTGCCCTGCGCCACGCAGAACGAACTGTCGGGGGACGATGCGCGGACCCTGGTCGCCAATGGCTGCATCGCGGTGTCGGAAGGCGCCAACATGCCGACCGAGCTGGAGGGTGTGCATGTCTTCAAGGATGCGCGCATCCTATTCGCGCCGGGCAAGGCGGCCAATGCCGGAGGCGTCGCCGTGTCCGGCCTGGAGATGAGCCAGAATTCGGAGCGCCGTTCCTGGAAGGAGGCGGAGCTGCAGCAACTCCTGCTCGACATCATGGAGGGCATCCATACGAGCTGCCTGCGCTACGGCCGGATCTCCGACGACTATGTCGACTATGTGAAGGGCGCCAATATCGCGGGCTTCAAGAAGGTGGCGGATGCGATGCTGGCTTACGGGGTGGTCTGACGCGCGACCGCGCGCATGACATTTTCTTCATGTGCCGGTCACCGCGGCGGCGGGGGAGGGCCTGTTAGAAGCGTCTTCGACCCGGGCGACAGTCGCTCGGCCGAAGGAGAGCACAGGATGCGCAAGACCCTCATCGCCTCGCTGATCATGGCCGGCCTCGTCGCCGCACCGACGATGGCCGCCGCGAAGTCGACCAAGCCCGCAGTGCACAAGGTCGTGAAGCACGAGAAGAAGGCGAAGAAGGAAACCGCCGGGAAGACCAACTGACGCCCGTCAACCCCTGACGATCCTCCCGGCGGGCCCGGCGGAGTTTCCTCTTCTCCGCCGGGCCGTTCCGCGTGACCGGCCGTCGCGCGATCGTCGGCGACATGCGATCCGGCCATATGGTCCGGCAATATGGCGGAGGTCCCGCTCATGAGCCGCAAGATCCTGATCATGGAAGACGACGCGGCGACCGCCGACTATGTCGCCCGCGGGCTTGGTGAGGGCGGCTATGTGGTCGATCGCACCGGCGACGGGCGAGAGGGATTCTTCCTGGCGAGCGAGGGCAGCTACGATCTGCTGATCGTCGACCGGATGATGCCGGGCATGGACGGCCTTTCGGTCGTGCGCGCCCTGCGGGCCGCCAATATCGGTACGCCGTCGATCATCCTTTCCGCGCTCGGATCGGTCGAGGACCGGATCGACGGGCTTCGCGACGGATCGGACGACTATGTCACCAAACCCTTTTCGCTGGCGGAACTGATGGTCCGTGCCGAGGCGCTGCTGCGCCGGACCGAGCGCGGCGCGGCAGTGGTCGCGGAATCCCGGCTGGCGGTTTCCGATCTGGAGATCGACCTGCTTGCCCGGACGGTGCGCCGGGCCGGACGGCCGATCGCGCTGGTGCCGCGCGAATTCGGCCTGCTTGTCTATCTGGCGCGCCATGCCGGCCATGTCGTGACGCGCACGATGATGCTCGAAAAGCTGTGGGGTTATCATTTCGATCCCGGCACCAACATCATCGACGTGCATATCGGGCGCCTGCGTCGCAAGATCGACGACGGCTTCGATCGGCCGCTGCTCCATACGGTGCGCGGCGCCGGCTATCGGCTCGCACCGGAACCTTGAGCGGTGCGGATCTCGACCACCGTCCGGCTCGCCGCGCTGGCGGCCCTGCTCGTTTTCGCGTCCAACCTGGCGGTGATCGGCTATGTCCGCGCCCAGACCCGTGACGATGCCGTGGCGCGGCTGGAAAGCGAGGTCGCGGAACAGGCGGACTCGCTGCAGCTGATCTACCGGTCGGGCGGGGCGTCGTCGCTCGGTCGCGCGATCGCGGAACTCACCGCGTCCGGCGACGAGGATCTGGTGGTGGCTTTGGTCGATCCGGCCGGTCGGGTCCGGCAGGGCAATGTGCCGGGGCCGATCGTCCTTTCCAAGCCGGCGTCGTTCCGCATCGCGCCACCCGCCAATGGCGAGGCACCGTCGGGTTTCGTCGTCCGCCGCGCCGGATCGGACTGGTTGCTGAGTGGCCGCAGGGCGGACGACAGCCTGTTGCTGCAGCGCGCGCTGGAACGGGCGTTGCTGATCGCCGGCGCACTCTCGTTGCTGATGGGCGCGATCGGCGGATGGATCATCGCCCATTTCGTCGGTCGCCGGCTGCGCGTGATCGCCGGAGTCGTCGATACAGTCGCCGCAGGCAATCTGTCGCATCGCGCCGCCATCGTATCGGGCGGCGACGCGTTCGACGCGCTCTCCGCCCGGGTCAACATGATGCTCGACCGGATCGAGGGACTGATGCGCGAACTTCAGCTCCTTACCGACAGCCTCGCTCATGACCTCCGTTCCCCGCTTTCCCGGCTTCGCGTGAAGGTGGAGCGTGCGGTCGCGCTCGACGACGGTCCGCACCGCGAGGCGGCGCTGGGCGGACTGCTCCAGGAAACCGACATCATCATGCGGATGCTCTCGACCCTGCTGGAGATCGGGCGGCTCGAGGCGATGCCCGGGCGCTCGCGGCTCGACTGGATCGAGCCCGCCGAACTCGTGACCGATCTGTGCGACATGTACGAACCGGTGATGGAGGATGCGCGCATCGCGTTCGATTGCGTAGTGGAAGGGCCGATCCTGCCGGTCCGCGCGCATCGCGAGCTGCTGTCGCAGGCGCTCGCCAATCTGGTCGACAACGCGATCCGGCACGGCTGTTCCGGGGAGGGCCCCGATGCGGTCACGGTACGCCTGTCTTCCGAATCGGGCGACCTGGTCGTCGCGGTCGAGGACCGCGGCCCGGGCATCGCATCCGACGAGCAGGCGGAGGCGCGGCGCCGCTTCGGGCGACTCGATGCCGCGCGATCGCGTCCGGGGGCCGGGCTGGGCCTGGCATTGGTCGAGGCGGTGGCCCGGTTGCATGGCGGCCGGCTGGAGCTGGCGGACAATGATCCTGGCCTTTCGGCCCGGATTCTACTATCGACGGATGCAGGCCCGCGGGGTTGAGAACATTCGTCCCCGACGGCTTGACTCGACAGGCAGGCAGTCCTAAATCCAACATATTCCGAAACACCGGTTCCCGGCGGCGCTTTATTGCGCGCGCCGATTTCTTGCGTTTCGGGATTTACGCGTTGAGATGGGCGGCCGTGCCAGCGCCGCCCGTGGAGCAGGAGAAAGAAAGAATGGCTCGTATTGCGGGTGTCAACATCCCGACCAACAAGCGCGTGCTGATCGCGCTTCAGTATATCCACGGAATCGGCCCGGCCAAGGCGAAGGCGATCACGGAAAAGCTGGGCATCACGCCCGAGCGCCGCGTCCAGGACCTGTCGGACCAGGAAGTGCTTCAGATCCGCGAGACGATCGACGCCGACCACACGGTCGAGGGCGATCTGCGTCGCGAGACCGCGATGAACATCAAGCGTCTCATGGATCTCGCCTGCTATCGTGGCCTGCGTCACCGTAAGGGACTGCCCGTTCGCGGCCAGCGCACGCATACCAATGCGCGCACCCGCAAGGGCAAGGCCAAGCCGATCGCCGGCAAGAAGAAATAAGCCTTCCAGGTCAGGATAACAGCAAATGGCACGTGAACCGCAGCGCATTCGCCGTCGCGAGCGCAAGAACATCACCTCCGGCGTCGCGCATGTGAACGCCAGCTTCAACAACACGATGATCACCATCACCGATGCGCAGGGGAACGCGATCTCCTGGTCGTCCGCCGGCATGATGGGCTTCAAGGGCAGCCGCAAGTCGACTCCCTATGCCGCCCAGGTCGCCGCCGAGGACGCGGGCAAGAAGGCCGCCGAACACGGCGTCCGGACGCTCGAAGTCGAAGTGAAGGGTCCGGGTTCGGGCCGCGAGTCGGCGCTCCGTGCGCTTCAGGCGGTCGGTTTCAACATCACGTCGATCCGCGACGTGACTCCGATCCCGCACAATGGCGTCCGCCCCTCCAAGCGTCGCCGCGTCTGATTCCTGAGCGCCGCGCGGCCGCGCGGCGTTCTTGCACTTTATCCTGGCGGGTCGTCTCGGCCCGCCCAAAGCCAAGGGGAAGCCCGTGTCTGTCAATGCAAAGAACTGGCAGGAAATGAAGAAGCCCAATGGCCTGGAAAAGAAAGCCGGCGGAGACGGCAAGCGCAAGGCGACCTTCGTCGCCGAACCGCTCGAGCGCGGCTTCGGCCTGACGCTCGGCAACGCACTGCGTCGTGTGCTGCTCTCTTCCCTCCAGGGCGCTGCGGTCACTTCGATCCGTATCGAAAACGTGCTCCACGAATTCTCCAGCCTGGCGGGCGTCCGTGAGGACGTGACCGACATGGTCCTCAACGTGAAGCAGATCGCGCTTCGCATGGAAGGTGAAGGCCCCAAGCGCCTGCAGCTTTCGGCGACCGGCCCTGCCGAAGTGACCGCGGGCATGATCTCGGTGTCGGGGGACATCGAGGTGATGAACTCGGATCTCGTGATCTGCCATCTCGACGAAGGCGCGACGCTCAACATGGAGCTGACCGCGGATGTCGGTAAGGGCTATGTTCCCGCCGCCGCCAATCGTCCGGCCGATGCGCCGATCGGCCTGATCCCGATCGACGCGCTCTATTCGCCGGTTCGCCAGGTGGCCTACAAGGTGGAGAACACCCGCGTCGGCCAGGAGCTCGATTACGACAAGCTCACCCTGACCATCGACACCGACGGCACCGTCACGCCGGAAGACGCGCTCGCCTATGCCGCGCGCATCCTTCAGGACCAGCTGCAGCTGTTCGTCCACTTCGACGACCAGATGATCCAGTCGTCCGCGCCGATCGGCATGGCCGCGCCGGCATCGTCGGAAGGCGAGAGCGACACCAACCAGATCAACCGCTACCTTCTCAAGAAGGTGGACGAGC
>Ga0209902_101130_pt1 | contig 15820 bp, 17 predicted proteins | sample FECB27metaG_FD_188304 | JGI IMG/M metagenome (GOLD analysis project Ga0209902, IMG submission 188304) | Cyanobacterial communities from the Joint Genome Institute, California, USA - FECB-27 (SPAdes) (version 2) | ecosystem: Environmental > Aquatic > Thermal springs > Hot (42-90C) > Microbial mats...
GGGCCATAAGCGCCTTCCTTCAAGTTGGTTCACAACACTTCCACTCGGCGCGGAGCCCCTTTGAAGCCGGAAAGGCGATCAAAGCAGTCTTCTAAAGAGCGGGAACACGGGAGGACGGGCGAACCCTGTTCGTACAAATACACGAACCCTCCGTTCAGCCCCCGGCCGAACGAATGCGAGGCGGGCTATAGGGGAAAACGCCGGCGATGGCAAGCGGCGCCCGGCATCAGGTCGCGGAGAGCTCGGCGGGCAGGGAACAATACTGGCGGATCCGAGCTTTCTCTACTCACTAAGGAGAACGTCATGAGCGATCCCAAAAAGCCAGTGCCTCCCGCGTCCCGGCCCGACGACATTGCTTCGGACATTCCCGATGCCGAGCAGACCGACAGGCAGTTGCCGGAAGGGCAATTGCCTGGTCTGCCGGTCTGGCGCGATCCGCTGTTGAATCCCGGCCCCGCGCCGTCCGAGCGGGAAATCCCGCCGCTCGACTGATCCAGTCACGTCGACGCAGGGGCCTCGCCGACACGCTTTGGCACGTCATACCCCTCGGACACCAGCAGCGAGGTGATCGAGGGCGTCAGCGCGCGGCAACCACAATGCTGCGCGTGCTCGTAGTGCCACGCGGCGCGCTGCTGCTTGGTGCCATTCGCCGGCATCCTGTGCTCGCGGTGCCACTCAGAGTTGATCTTCCCCATCGTCGCACCCTCTTTCATCGTCCCGACACTTGCGTTAGGCAGGCCGGGCGGCTCCACTATGATAACCTTGTCGAGACCGCCATGACCACCACCGAAGCCGTCGCGTCTGCTCCGCCCGATCGCAATGCGACCCGCGCTGCCGAAGCGGTGATCCGCCCGCATATCCGGCGTACTCCGGTGGTCGAAGTCGCGGCCGCCGATTTCGGCCTCGACGGTGCGCCCTTCTCCTTCAAGCTCGAGTTCATGCAGCACTCGGGCACTTTCAAAGCCCGCGGCGCCTTTGCCAATCTACTGATCCGCCCAGGCGCGGCGCGCGGCGTGGTCGCGGCGTCAGGCGGTAACCACGGCGCCGCCGTCGCCTATGCGGCGCAAAAGCTCGGTATCAAGGCGCATATCTATGTGCCGCGCATCTCCTCGCAGGCCAAGATCAACCGTATCCTGCAATACGGCGCCGAGATCGTCATCGGCGGTGACAGCTATATCGACGCCTACAATGCCAGCCACGCCTTCGCCACCGAGCATGATCTGCTCGAAGTGCATGCCTACGACATGTTCGAAACGCTGTGCGGGCAGGGGACGGTGGGGCTCGAATGGCTGGAACAGGCACCGGGCCTCGATACGCTGCTCGTGGCGGTGGGTGGCGGCGGGCTGATCGGCGGCATCGCTGCGGCGGCAGCCGGCCGGGTCCGGCTGATCGGCGTCGAGCCGGAGAATGCCCCGACCCTCAACCATGCCATCGAGGCCGGCCGTCCTGTCGACGTGCCGGTCAGCGGCGTCGCCGCCGATAGTCTGGGCGCGCGCCGCATCGGCAGCCTGAGCTTCGCTCTCTCCGGCTTCATCGATCGCTCGGTGCTGGTCACTGACGAAGCCATCGTCGCCGCCCAGAAGGCGATCTGGGATGTGCTGCGCGTCGCCGTGGAGCCCGGTGGCGCTGCCGCCATGGCCGCCGTCCTCTCCGGCCGCTACGTCCCGGCGCCAGGCGAGAAGGTCGGGGTTCTGCTCTGTGGTGCCAACACGACAGCGGTTAAGTTCGACTAGCCCGCCTTGACTTTGCCATCCCCCTCCTGCAAACGCCGCCGCCAACTGGACGCCTGTCCGGGCGGGGCTTAGGCTCGGCCGCAACGACCAAGAACAACGGCGGAGGCCACCACCTTGAGCAAGCGCGCATTCACCTTCCCGGGGCAGGGCAGCCAGGCTGTCGGCATGGGCAAGGATCTCGCCGACGCCTACCAGGAGGCCCGCAACGTCTTCGCCGAGGTTGACGATGCGCTCGGCCAGAAGCTCTCTGCCATCATGTTCGAGGGGCCTGACGAGACGCTGCGCCTCACCGAGAACGCCCAGCCGGCGCTGATGGCCGTCTCCGTGGCGGTGACGCGCGTGCTCGAAAGCCGCGGCTTCTCCCTCAAGGACAATGCCGCCTATGTCGCCGGCCACTCGCTCGGCGAATACTCGGCGCTGGCCGCGGCCGGCGCCTTCAGCCTCGCCGATGCCGCACGGCTGCTCAAAATCCGTGGCCAGGCCATGCAGCAGGCGGTGCCGGTCGGGCAGGGCGCCATGGCGGCAATCCTCGGGCTCGACCTCGAAACCGTGCTGCGCGCCGCCAATGACGCCGAGGACGGCGAAGTGTGCGGCGTCGCCAATGACAATGCGCCCGGCCAGGTGGTGATCTCCGGCCATGCCGGTGCGGTCGCCCGCGCGATCGAGCTCCTGAAAGCGGCCGGCGCCAAGCGCGCCCTGCCACTGCCGGTCAGCGCACCGTTCCATTGCGCCCTGATGCGCCCGGCCGCCGACGCGATGGAGCATGCGCTCAACGAGGTGACGGTCAACGCCCCGGTCGTGCCGGTGGTCGCCAACGTGCTGGCCAAGCCCATCAGCGACCCGGAAGAGATCAAGAAGCGCCTGGTCGAGCAGGTTACCGGCATGGTCCGCTGGACCGAATGCGTCGGCTGGCTGGTGAAGGATGCCGGTGTGACGCAACTGGTCGAGCTCGGCTCAGGCAAGGTGCTGTCGGGCCTCGCCAAGCGCATCGCGCCGGAAACGGCGACGGTGTCGATCGGCGCTCCGGCGGATGTCGATGCGTTCCTCGCCGAACTCGGCGCTTGAATCAGTTTCTCCCCAGGAGTCCGTAAATGTTTGATCTCACGGGCAAACGCGCCCTCGTTACAGGCGCTTCGGGCGGCATTGGCCGCGAAATCGCCAAAGCGCTGGCGACCTCGGGCGCCCGCGTCGCGCTGAGCGGCACGCGCGTCGGCGCCCTCGAGGAGACGCGCGACCTGCTCGGCGGCGGCGATCACCCGATCCTGCCGACCAACCTCTCGGACCTCGACGCGGTGGATAAGCTCATCCCTTCGGCCGAGGCAGCGCTCGGCGGCATCGACATCCTCGTCAACAATGCCGGCGTCACCCGCGACAACCTCTTCATGCGCATGAAGAATGAGGAGTGGGACGAGGTGCTGGCGGTCAACCTCACCTCGGCCTTTCACCTGACCCGCGCCGTGCTGCGCGGGATGATGAAGCAGCGCTTCGGCCGCATCATCGGCATCACCTCGGTGGTCGGTGTCGTCGGCAATCCGGGGCAGGGCAACTACGCCGCTTCGAAAGCCGGTCTCATCGGCATGAGCAAGGCGCTGGCCTACGAAGTGGCTTCGCGCAACATCACCGTCAACACCGTGGCGCCGGGCTTCATCGGCTCGGCCATGACCGACGAATTGAACGATAAGCAGCGTGAAAGCATTCTGGGTAAGGTGCCGGCCGGCCGGCTCGGCGCCGCCGACGAGGTCGCCGCCGCGGTGGTGTTCCTTGCCAGCAACGAAGCCGGCTACATCACTGGCCATACGCTGAACGTCAACGGCGGCATGGTGATGCTGTAATCTGATTGCCAGTGCCGAAGGCTGGGGAAACCGGCCTCCACGTAATATGGCAATGGCGGGGGAAGTATGTTACCTCCGCCGCTGATTTCGGGCTCGGCCTGTACTTGCGAGGGTACGGCGGCGCGCCTACAGTCTGCCGCGAATAGCGGCACAGGTCGGCAGTCCGGGCGGTTCCGGTGCTGCAGGCCGCGTAGAACGAACAAACCTGTTTGGTAACAAGGGAAGTCAAAATATGAGCGATATCGCTGATCGCGTCCGCAAGATCGTAGTCGAACACCTCAACGTCGATGCGGAGAAGGTCGTCGATAAGGCCAGCTTCATTGACGATCTGGGCGCGGACTCGCTCGATCAGGTCGAGCTGGTCATGGCTTTCGAAGAAGAGTTCAACGTCGAGATCCCGGACGATGCCGCGGAATCGATCCAGACCTTCGGTGACGCCGTCGCCTATCTGACCAAGGCCGTCGGCTGATCGCCGACCGCTAACGGCTCTTCTTCGATGGAACTGCGCCGCGTCGTCGTCACCGGGATGGGGATCGTCAGCCCTTTGGGCTGCGGGATCGAACCAACCTGGGCCAACATCCTCGCATCCAAGAGCGGTGCCAAGCGCATCGACGACTTCCAGGTCGACGATATCGCTTGCCAGATCGCACACCGGATCCCGTTGGGCGATTACGCCGACGGCAAGTTCAACCCCGACGAGTGGATGGACGTGAAGGATCAACGCAAGGTTGATCCCTTCATCGTCTACGCCATGGCGGCGGCCACCCAGGCCATCGAAGATGCCGGGGTGGAACCCAAGACCGAAGAAGAAAAGCACCGCATCGGCACGCTGATCGGCTCGGGCATCGGCGGTATCGGGGGCATCTACGAGACCTCGATCATCCTGCATGAGAAGGGACCGCGCCGCGTCAGCCCATTCTTCATCCCGGGCCGCATCATCAACATGGCGTCGGGCAACGTCTCGATCCGCTTCGGACTGAAGGGCCCGAACCACTCGGTGGTGACGGCCTGCTCGACCGGCGCGCACGCCATCGGCGATGCCGCCCGGCTGATCATGCTCGGCGATGCCGACGTGATGGTGGCCGGCGGCGCTGAATCGCCGGTCAACCGTATCTCGATCGCCGGCTTCGCCGCCTGCCGTGCGCTCTCCACCGCCTTCAACGATCGCCCGGAAATGGCCTCGCGTCCCTACGACAAGGACCGCGATGGCTTCGTCATGGGCGAGGGCGCCGGCATTGTCGTGCTCGAGGAATACGAGCGGGCCAAGGCTCGCGGCGCCAAGATCTATGGCGAGGTCATCGGCTACGGCCTCAGTGGTGACGCTTACCACATCACCGCTCCCTCAGAGGATGGCGATGGCGGCTTCCGCTGCATGCAGATGGCCGTGAAGCGCGCCGGTATCGACCCCTCCGAGATCGACTACATCAACGCCCACGGCACCTCGACGCCGCTCGGCGACGAGATCGAGCTCGGCTCGGTCACCCGCATGCTGGGTGACGCCGCTCCCAAGGCGGCGATGAGCTCCACCAAGTCGGCCATCGGGCACCTGCTCGGCGCGGCCGGTTCGGTCGAAGCGATCTTCTGCCTGCTCGCCATGCGCGACTCGATCGTGCCGCCGACCATCAATCTCGACAATCCCTCGATCGAGTCGGTGATCGATCTGGTGCCCCACAAGCCGAGGAAGAAGGAGGTCAATATTGCCCTCTCGAACTCCTTCGGCTTCGGCGGCACCAATGCCTCGCTGATCTTCCGCAAGGCGAGCTAAGCGACCGAACCCGGGCGTCGCCACGGCGCCGGGTTCGTATTGATGTCACTATTTCAGCGACTATTGCCCGCGTTTGTGGAGGTTTGACCGATGGCCAACGAGCGCAGTGAAAAGCGGGCCAGGAAGAAACGGCGCAGCGGCTTGCTCAGCCTGATCAACGCGCTGCTCACCCTCGTGGTCATCGGCATCCTCGTCGCTGTCGGGATCTTTCTCTACGGCGCCAGCCAGTTCTACGCCCCTGGCGCGGTCAAGACCGAGGCCAACTTCACCGTCGAGAAGGGCTCGTCGGTGATGACCACGGCTCGACGTCTCGAAGAACAGGGGCTGATCCCGCAGGGCCAGTTGCTGCCGTCCGAATGGCTGTTCTGGGGCGGCGCCCGGGCACTAAAGAAGGAGGGCGGCCTCAAGGCCGGCGTCTATGCGCTGAAGCCGAATTCCTCGATGGCCGACATCCTCACCGAACTGACCGAGGGCAAGCCACTCGATTTCTTCGTCAACGTCATCCCCGGCGACACCTCTTTCCAGGTGGCCGAGCGGCTGAATGCCGAGGGGCCGAACCTCACCGGCGAGCCGGTCCCGGTGCCGCGCGAGGGCACGCTGCTGGCCGTGCGCTACGACTTCTTTCCGGGCGACACCCGCATCTCGGTGCTCGAGAAGATGCAGGCCGAGATGAAGAAGACCGTCGACGAGATCTGGGCCGGCCGCGACCCCGCCATCGACTCGGTGATCAAGTCGCCCGCTGAACTGGTGACCATGGCTTCGATCGTCGAGAAGGAGACCGGCGTCGCCTCGGAGCGTCCGCAGGTGGCCGCGGTGTTTATCAATCGCCTGAAGAAGAACATGCGCCTGCAGACCGATCCCACGGTCCTCTATGGCGTCACCGAGGGCAAGGCCGTGCTCAACCGCAGCCCGACCTCGTCGGAGCTGAAGGCCAAGACGGCCTACAACACCTACCAGATCGATGGATTGCCCCCCGGCCCGATCGCCAATCCGGGCGAGGATGCGCTGCGCGCCGTCGCGCATCCGGCTGCGATCAAGGATCTCTATTTCGTTGCCAAGAGTGCCAACCCGTCTGACGGCCACCTGTTCGCCGAGACCTATGCTCAGCATCGGAAGAACGTGACGCTCTATCGCAAGGCGGCAGCCGAGGCGGACGCAGAGGCTGCCAAGGAAGCGCTGGAGGCCGAGCAGGCCCAGGGCGCCGGCGAAGCCGTCGAGTCCGCCAACTGATGAGTGCGGCACTGGCCAGCATGACGGGCTATGCCCGCGCGGTCGGCACGCTGCCCGGCGCAGGATTCAGCGTCGAGATCAAGTCGGTCAACGGCCGCGGCCTCGACCTGAGGATGCGTCTCGCCTCCGGCTTCGATGCGCTTGAGAGCGAAATCCGCCGTCTGATCGGCAAATCGATCACCCGCGGCTCCTTGACCGTGTCATTGAACGTCGACCGTGAGGGGGAGGCCGGGCGGGTCGTCGTCAATCACCAGGCGCTGGAGGCCGTGCTCGAGGGCTTCAAGTGGCTGGAAGGCCGCGTCGATGCGGACAAGCCCCGTCTCGATGGCATCCTCGCCCTGCGTGGCGTGCTGGAGCAACACGAGACGGCGCTCTCGGCCGACGAGGAAGAGGCATTGAATGCCGCGATCCTCGGCGCGGTCGCTGACGCCGTGACCGGTCTTGTCGCGGCGCGCCGCGAGGAGGGGGGCCGGATCGCCGCCATTCTCAGCGAGCGCATCGACGAGATCGCTGCCCTCACCAGGGCCGCCGAAATCCATCCCGGCCGCAGCCGCGACGCTATCCTTGCGCGCCTGCGTCAGCAGGTCGCCGAGCTCAGCGAGGCGAGCCCGACCCTGTCCGATGAGCGTCTGGCGCAGGAAGCCGTGTTGCTTGCCACCAAGGCCGACATCCGCGAGGAACTCGACCGTCTGGGTGCCCACATTGCAGCCGCCCGCCAGTTGATCGCCGGCGGCGGCCCGGTGGGCCGCAAGCTTGATTTCCTGTCACAGGAATTTAACCGCGAAGCAAATACGCTCTGCTCCAAGTCCAATGACGTGGCGCTGACTGCCATCGGCCTCGACCTGAAGGCCGTGATCGATCAGCTGCGCGAGCAGGTCCAGAATATCGAGTAGCCCGGCGAGTACCGCCAAGCGGCCGATAGCATGCAGGGCAAGAGGACGAAGTAGGAATGGAATTCACGCGCCGTGGAGTGATGCTGGTTCTCGCCTCGCCGTCCGGCGCGGGCAAGTCCTCGATCTCTCGTGCCCTGTTCGAGGATGATCCGAACATCGCGCTATCGGTCTCGGTGACGACACGCGCCCGCCGCACGGACGAGATCGACGGCAAGCACTACCACTTCATCGACGTGCCGACCTTCAAGAAAATGCGCGAGGATGGCGAACTGCTGGAAAGCGCCGAAGTGCATGGCAATTTCTACGGCACCCCGCGCTCACGCGTTGAAGAACGCCTGTCGGCCGGCCGCGACATCCTGTTCGACATCGATTTCCAGGGCACGCTGCAGCTCTACGAGAAGTGCCGCAGCGACATGGTGACCATCTTCATCCTGCCGCCCTCGATCAAGGAGTTGCGCAAGCGCCTTGAGCGGCGTGCCCAGGATAGCGCCGGCACCATCGACAAGCGGCTGAAGAACGCCCGCATCGAAATGGAACACTACGGCGAGTACGACTACGTGCTGGTCAACGAGGATCTCGAGGATTCCACCTCGCGCGTCCGCACGATCCTCGCCGCGGCCCGCCTCGCGCGACCCCGGTTCATCCAATTGGATAAGTTCGTCAAGGACTTGCAGGATCAGATCGACTCTCTTTAACAAGAGTCGGGAGGGTCGCGAGCCCCGGAGCGCCAGCAAGACGCCATCAGACCGTTAAGGCTGTCCCTTAACGCTTCCGACAGCTGCCTGTGGATAAGCCAAGAGCAACTGTGGATGGTTCGCGCGCCGTAGTTCCGAAACCTCGGAATTGGGCGGAACCTACCCTCGCGGGGGACTTGAGCATGCCGTTCGAAGTGAAAGCGTGCAGCATCGACGAAATGCACCGGCATCCGACCTTTGCCGATCGGACCCAGGCCAAGGTGAAGGTGCTGCTGCGTGAGATCCGCTCGCGCGAAACCTTCGACCACAACCTCACTCTGCGCGTCTGGGCCAACACCCACGACAACATGAGTCCATCGGAAATCAAAACCGCACTCCTCGTCAAAGCGGCCGCTATCCTCAAGCGCACCGTCTCGGTCGCCGAGATCGAGGTCAGCGGCGACGGCGCAGTGACCCGGCCGACGGTCAGCGGCTGATCTTCTCGCCAGGTCACGGTTCGGTGCGAGCCGAAGTCACCACCCTGTAGGGCGATCACCTACCGTCGTGACAGCAACATCACGAACTTCGCAATTACCCCGGCCGCAAAGCCGAACAGCATCAGTCCGAAGGTGAACGGCCCCAGGGTCTGGGTGATGCCGTCGGGTGCCGCGAGGTCGATGGTAACCCAGCTGAAGAACAGTATGCCGAGCGCCAGGAGGATCGCCAGCGTCCGCCAGCGCTGGGCAAACAGCGGCACGGCGATCGGAACGCCGAAGGCCAGCAGGGCCGCGACGATGGCGACAACCCCGCTCACCCGCGGCGCGCCTTCGCCAGCTTGAGGAAGGTCTCGACCGGCAGCACCTCGGCGCGCTCGTCGCCCTTGAGGTCGGCTGCTGCAAGCAGCGACTCCATCGGCACGCCGAGCGATTTGAGGCTCTGGCGCACCATCTTTCTGCGCTGACCGAAGGCGGCGCGGGTAACCGCCTCGAGGTCGCGCACCGCGACGCCGTCAGCAGTCGCCCGGGGCCTGAGGTGCACCACGCTGGAGGTAACCTTGGGTGGCGGCGTGAACGCCTCGCGCCCGACATTGAAGGCGATCCGCGCTTCGGTGCGCCAACCGCACAGCACGCCCAGCCGACCGTAGTGGTTGTCCCCGGCCTTGGCGACGATCCGCTCAGCCACCTCGCGCTGGAACATCAGCGTCAGGCTCTCGAAGAATGGCGGCCAGTGCTCGACAGTCAGCCAGCGGGTCAGCAGTTCGGTGCCGATATTGTAGGGAAGGTTGGAGACGATCCGCGTCGGCCCATCGGCCAGTGCCGCATAGTCGACCTCCAGCGCATCGCCGGAGATCACCTCGAGTCGCCCGGGATAGGCCTCGGCGATCTGCGCCAGGGCCGGCAGCGTGCGCTCGTCGCGCTCGATGGCGATGACTTTCTTTGCGCCTTCGGCGAGCAGCGCCCGTGTGAGGCCTCCCGGACCGGGACCGACCTCGATTACCGTGGCGGTTTCCAGCGGCCCGGCGACGCGCGCGATACGCGCCGTGAGGTTGAGATCGAGCAGGAAGTTCTGCCCGAGCTCCTTCTTGGCCCTCAGGTCGTGAGCGGCGATGACCTCGCGAAGCGGCGGGAGATTGTCGATCTGCATGGCAGCGGGGATAGCGGATTTATCGCCGAAGGCAAATGGCCTGAGGAAACATGCTTGACCTTGCCATGATGGCAAGGTGCAGGAAGGGCACGGCCATTGAATCAGGCCCGACTTGGAAGGAGATCGATATGCACAAGTTCACTCTCGCCGCCGCGCTGGTGCTGGCCTTTGCCGCCCCCGCGCTGGCGCAGCAGGATCACGGCGCGCACGGCGCCGCCCCCGCTGCCTCCAAGCTGCCGGCCATCTGCCTCGCCAACGCCCCGCCGGCGGCGGCGCCGATGGCCATGCAGCACGGGGCAGGGGCCTCCGCGGCCCATACCGAGCTGATGGCGGGCATGGACGCGATGAACGCCGACATGATGGCCGGCGGCACCGCCACCGACATCGACGTCGCCTTCGTCTGCTCGATGATCCCGCACCATCAGGGCGCCATCGACATGGCCAAGGCCGAGCTCAAGCACGGCGACGATGCCTGGGTCAAAGAGATGGCGCAGGCGGTGATCACCGCGCAGGAAAAGGAGATCGCCGACATGCTGGCCTGGCTGGAGCGGCAGCCGCAGTAGTTTGCTCTTGATCCTCCCCCGCGTGGCGGGGGAGGGGGATCACCTTCAGGGTGGTGGAGGGGGCGGCCTCGCGCCCAGTGCTCGTCGCCTCGGGTCGCCGCGACCTCAGCGGCTCGGATCAGCGTCCCACTTACGGCTAGCGCCAACCAGTGCGTCGATGTCCGCCGCGCTGATCAGGTGCCGCAGCGCCTCGAACTTCTCGCTCGGCCATTCGTAGATCCCGAGGCCGAGCAGCTTCGCCACAGTGTCCTGGTCAAAGCGCGAGCGGACCGTCACCGCGGGTGTCCCCGCGACGATCGCATAAGGCGCGATATCCTTGGTTACGATTGCCCCCGAGGCCACCACCGCGCCCTCGCCAATCGACACGCCGGGCATGATCATGGCGCGCATACCGATCCATGCGCCGTCGCCGATCCGGGTGTCCCCCGCGCCGCGATAGGCCTCGGCGATACTGTCGGCAAAGGGATAGAGGCTGAACCAGTCGGTGCGATGGGTGTGGTTGCCGCCCATCAGGATCACGGCTTCCGCCCCGATGCACACGTAGTCGCCGATGTGCAACTGGTCGATCGGCCACTTCGGCGTCCAGGCCGCGCGGCTGTATTCGTCGCCGTAGTGATAGCGCACCACGCTCTCTTCGAAGCTGCCGGTCCAGGCGTTGCTGTAGTAGCTGTGCGTGCCCCGCAGGTGGATGTTCGGATTGGTGACCGAGCTGTGCAGGTATTCGACCTGCGACCAGTGCTTCTTTATCGTATTCCCCATAACCCCTACTGCGCCGCTGCCCGCTGTACCTGGCCGCCGGTCAGTTCATCCGCCAGCCGGATCGCATTGAGGAAGCTCGTATCCGAGCCCTTGCCGCTGCCAGCAAGATCGAATGCCGTTCCGTGGTCGGGTGAGGTGCGGACGATCGGCAGGCCGAGCGTGACGTTCACCGCCTGGTCGAAGGCCACCGTCTTGATCGGGATCAGCGCCTGGTCGTGATACATCGCGATTACCGCGTCGTACTTGCGCCAGTGCGGCAGGTGGAACAGCGTGTCAGCCGGCATCGGGCCCTCAGCGAGGATGCCCTCGTGCTGCAGCTGCGCGATTGCCGGGCCGACGATGTCGTAGTCCTCGGTGCCGATATTGCCGCCTTCGCTGGCATGGGGGTTCAGGCCGGCAAGACCGATGCGCGGCTCGGCGATGCCGAAGCGGGTCCTGAGGCTATGCGCGACGATCCGTCCGGTGCCGACCACCAGCTCGAACGTCACCAGCGACGGCACGGCGCTGATCGGCACGTGGATCGTGGCAGGGATTACCCGCAACGTCTCATGCGCCAACATCATTACCGGTGTCGGCGGCGGCCCGCCTTGTGCGCAGAGCGCCGCGAGGAACTCGGTGTGGCCGGGATACTTGAAGCCGGCAGAGTAGAGTGCCGCCTTGTGGATCGGCGCCGTGACGATCGCGCGACAGGCCCCGGTCAAGGTGTCATCCACGGCACGGCTGATCGATTCGATCACCACCTTGCCCGACAGCGCCGTGGGGTCGCCCGGCTTGTCCGGAACGAGCCCATCGACATGCTGCACCGGCAGCACCTCGGCAAACCGGCCTGCCGCATCGAGCGGCGTACTCTCGGCCATCGCCACCGGCAGCCGCAGCCGCGCGGCGCGGGCCCTGAGGAAGTCGATATGGCCGTAGACGATGAATGGTGGCAGGCCGAGCTCGGCGCGGTTGGCGAACAACCTCAGGATCAGGTCCGGCCCGATCCCTGCAGGTTCGCCCATGCTTACGGCCAGCGGCGCTAGAGTGTCGGCCAAGGTGTCCTCGTACATGTCCAGAATACAGAACTGGCGCAATCGCTGCGCCAGTTTCGTGCACTAACATGGACTCGCTAAGCCAACCGGCTGCCGTTGCCCGCGATTTGCTGAAGGGGCAGCGAGAGTCCGTTAGTTGTAGACGATCTTGGCCTTGGTGCGCAGCTCGGCCTTGAACTTCTCGGCCTCGGCCTGCATCTGCTTGCCGCCCTGCTCGTTGCGCAGCTTGTTCTTGACGAAAGTGGTATCGCGCGCCTCGTTCTTGGCGCAGATCGCCAGCATCGATACGCCGGTCTCGGTCACCCGCGGCTTGGTAATGCCGCCCACGTTGAGCTTGGCGAGTTCCGCGGCCAGCGCCTCGGGCAACTGCGTGGCGTGGCGGCGGCCCATGTCACGCACCGCGGCGTCGGTGAAGTTCAGCGACACCTGCACGGCGCTGTCGCAGCCCTTGAAGGCCTTGCGGTACTGGTTGGCTTGGCCGGTGCGGGCCGAGGCGTTGCCGGTCGAGCTGATGAACAGCACTTCCTTGAGGATGTAGTCATAGCTCGAAGCCTGATCGAGCTTGGCCTCGGCTGCTTTCTCGAGGTCGAGATCGGACACCTTGACGCGCGAAGCGACGACCATGCCGCTCACCTGGTTCCAGGCGATGGCCGCACGAAGGCGGGCCCGCATCGTGTCCTTGCTGACACCGGCCTGCTGCAAGATCTGGTTCAGCTTGTCGGTCGACACCTTGATGTTGCGGGCCACCTGCTGGAACGCATCATCGACCTGCTGCTCGGAGATGACGATGTTCATCCGCTTGGCTTCCTGGATCTGCAGCTGCTCGTCGATCAGCTGATCCGTCGCCTTCTTGGTGCCACCGCCACCCTCGAGTGCCAGCAGCTTGGTGCGCTGCGCGATTTCAATATCCGAGATCGGCACGCCGTTGACCGTGACCTTGGTCGCGGCGAAGGCCGGCATGACGCTCAGGGTAAGGCCGATCAGCGTTGCAGCGATGAGGCGGAGCATTGTCGTCACCATTTCAGTTCTTTGGGAAGGCCGCCGGATCGCCCCCGGCTCAACCATCTCAATGTTGGAAGAATACGGCCAAAATCGGTTAGCCGAAGTCGGTTTCCCGGTCGATCGAACCGTAGAGCCTAGTAGTTGAGAATATCGAACTGCGCCCCTGGCGCCTTCAGCTTGAACTGTACGCCGAACGTCACCGAGTTCGGCGTCTCGTGCGTTGCCCCGTTGGCCTGCGCAAAGCCGCCAGCGAGGAAGAAGCCATCGTCATAGATCAGCTCGCCGCGGGCTTCCAGCCACTCGCTGGCCGCGACGTCCCACGACATGCTGCCATTGGCGCGCCAGTAGTCGAGCGGCAGTGGCGTGCTTCCGCGCACCGTTACTTCATGTTGATCCGCCGTCACTCCAGTGGTCGCGTCGGCCGGCAGGTAGACGTAGTCGCCGCCCAGCGAGTAGGGGCCGAAGGCGTAGCTGCCGCCGACCCCGGCACGCGCGACGCGTGGACCATCGGGGTCGACCTGCATCTTGCCGCCCAGCGTCAGCCCGGCATAGGGCGAACCGCGTGCGCCCAACACGACATAGGACGCATCGTCCTCCATGCCGCTGCCGAGACCGGTATTGATCGGATCGTCGACGGCGAAGGCGTTGACCCCAGCGAGGTGGAAGCTCTGCCCGGCGACGATCTCCAGCCACTGGCCGCCCGAGAAATTCGCCAGGTAGCGTGCTCCGACATTGGCGCGCAGCCCGGTTTCCTGGCGGTCAGAGCCGGCAAACCGGTCATACGAGAAGAGGTTGGTGTCATCGAGCACAAAGCTGTGCGCGTTGTCGTTGGTGACGCCCACCAGCGAGGTGTCGCTGCCGCGATAGACCAGCTGGGCGATCGGCTCGAGCAGGTGTGTATCGAGCCCGTTGGCGGCAAACAGCGGCCAGCGGAAATCCACCGCAGCGATCGGCGTCGCTGCGAACAGGAACTGGTCGGCGGGCTCGGGGTCGCCGAAGACCGGATCGCCGAGGCTGCCGGTATCGTAGTTGGTGATGTCTGCGCGTAGCCCGAGATACGGCGTAACCACCACCCCACCCGGTGCGATGATCTGGTTCTGCCAGCTGAGCTCGCCCGACGCGTGGGTCTTGGAGCCTTCATAGCCGAAGACGTACGGAACACCGCCATAGAGCGCCGAAGAGTTCTCGGCGCGATACACCCCGAGCAGATTGCCATTGGCTCGCACCTGGCCCCAGTCGCCAAGGTCGAAATAGCCATTGCCGCGAGCATTTGGCAGCGTCGCGGCCTGCTGCGACTGCGCGAGGTCGGCGGCAGCGACCGTACCGTACTGGCCAAGGCGCAGGAACTCCTGCAGCCGGACATCGGCGTAATAATCGTTGCTGAGGTGAGTGGCGTAGACCTCGTTGGTCACCCAGTCGGCAGTGCTGAAGTCGTAGTCGTCGAAATACGCCGCATCGGTAAAGGCGCTATACGACCAACCTACGGTCCAGTCGGCAATCGGCGTGAAGCGGCCGGAACTCTGGACCGCCCCGCGCCAATCGCGGTTGCCGAGTTCCGTGGTGAACGCTCCTGGATCGAGCTGGTAGATTCCCGACGCCTTGACCGTGAACGAGCCATAGTCGAACTGCTGCTGCCACTCGGCCGCCATCAGGAAGCCCTGGCGCGACATCAGCGAGGGCGCGAGCAGGATCTGGGTATCGTCGCCGATATTGATGAAGTACGGCGCCGTGATGCGGCCGCCATACTCGGCCTTGTAGTTCACGCTCGGCAGCAGGAAGCCGTTGCTCTGCTTCGAGCTCGGGTCGGGCAGCGACAGCCAGGGCAGCCAGGCCACCGGGATGCCGAGCACTTCCAGCGACGGCTGCTCGAAGTAGATCGTCTTGGTCTCGGCGTTCTGGATCAGCTTGGCAGCCTTCACCTTCCAGCCGATGCGGTTGCCCTTGGCATCGATGCACTCGCCGCACGGCGTATAGGTTGCCTGGTTGAGCACCGTCTCGAGCGTGCTGGAATACTGCACGTCATTGGCCGTCACCCGCGCGCCATCGGTGGTGGTAAGGGTCAGCGACTGGATGAAGGCCTGCTTCATCCCGCCCGTCACTTCGATCGTCTCGGCCGTGTAGCTGGTCCCCGCCGGGTCGACCAGTCGCACATTGCCGATGCAGTTGAGGTTGCCGCTCTGCTGCTCGTAGCGCAGGTCGTCGCAGGCGATCGAATAGCCTTCGTACTGCATCAGCACGCGGCCCTGCGCGCTGATCACGTCGCTGCTCTTGTCGTAGGAAAGGACGTTTGCTTCGACCTTGGCCGGTGCACCTGGCTCGGGCAGCGTAGCAAAGAAGCCTTCGGGCAGGAACTGCGCGGCGGCGGGCGATGCGGTCGCCAGGGCAAGCACGAGCGCGGCGCCAAACTGGCGCAGGCGAGTCTCCAGCCCCCGGTCGCGGCGCATCATGCTCACGTCCGCCCGTCTTCCCTGTTGAGCAGCACCGTCACTCCGATAACGATCGCCACTACTGCCGGCCCTGCAACTGCGATGACCGGATGCATCACGCCGGCACCCCCAGCGCGTCCTGCCATCTCGGTCACGACATAAACCAAGACGCCAAGGACGATACCATAAAGCACCGCCCCACCATACTTATTGGTCCTTCGATAACCGGCCGTAAACGCGAAGGCAATGACCAGCGAGCCACACAGCG
>Ga0209902_101131_pt1 | contig 15806 bp, 16 predicted proteins | sample FECB27metaG_FD_188304 | JGI IMG/M metagenome (GOLD analysis project Ga0209902, IMG submission 188304) | Cyanobacterial communities from the Joint Genome Institute, California, USA - FECB-27 (SPAdes) (version 2) | ecosystem: Environmental > Aquatic > Thermal springs > Hot (42-90C) > Microbial mats...
CCGCCACCCGCGGCGACGCCGGCTCCGTCGGGAGCGTCATGAGCTGGACGCCCTATTGCGGCGCCGCCCCCGATCCCGGAGCGTGGCTGACGCAATGGAACGGCGATCCCGTGCTGATCGCGACGATGCTGCTGGCCGCCCTGCTCGGCTGGCGCGATGCGCGGGACCGTCCGGCGTTCGCGGCCGGATGGCTGCTGCTCGCACTGCTGTTCGTCTCGCCGCTCTGCGCGCTGACCAGCGCATTGTTTTCCGCGCGCGTCGCGCATCACGTCCTCATGGTCGGCGTGGCCGCACCGTTGCTGGTCCGTGCATTCGATCTGCGGGGCGCCTCGCTGGTCCCGGCGACCGGGGTTTCGATCCTGATCTTCTACGCCTGGCACTGGCCCGCAGTTTATGCGGCGGCGTTGTCCGACGACGCGATCTTCTGGATCTTGCAGATCGCGCTGCTGGCGAGCGCGATATGGTTCTGGGCGGCGGTCCGCGCCGCTGCCGCACCGGCCTCGCTCGCGACCCTGCTCGTGACGATGGTGGCGATGGGCTTGCTCGGCGCACTGCTGACTTTCGCCGGCAGCGCGCTGTACGCGCCGCACCTGATGACGACCTACGCCTGGGCGCTCAGCCCGATCGAGGACCAGCAGCTTGCCGGCCTCATCATGTGGGCGCCGGCCGCGGGGCTTTATCTGGCGGCGGCGCTGGGCATCGCCTGGCGCGCGCTCGCGCCGCGGTCCGGGCATGTGCCGGCGTGATCGAGGCGATCCGTGGCTGGGCGTTACGCCATACGTCCGAAGGGCGCTATTCGCCGGTCGGACAGATATTCCATTGGACGATGGCCGCGCTGATCAGCTTTCAGCTCTACTGGGGATGGTCGATGAGCCGGATGCCGGTGGGCGGCGACAAGCTCGACGCCTATCGCGTCCATGCCGAACTCGGCCTGCTGATGTTCGTACTGGCGGCTTTGCGCGCGATCTGGCGGCTGATCGTGCCCGGTCCGATCAACGACGCGGACCGGCTGGGCTGGCAGACATGGGCGGCGCATATCACCCATATCCTTTTCTATATCTGCTTCTTCGGCCTGCCCCTGAGCGGCTGGGCGATGTGGTCGGCGCTGGGCGACGGATCGCCGCTCAGCATCGCGGGGCTCATCCCCTGGCCGCAAATGCCCTTTCATTCGCTCGCCAAATCGCTGCAATGGCTGGTTCTCGACTGGTCGGAAGCCATCCATGTCGCGCTGATCCTGCTGCTCGTCGTCATGATCCCGATCCATGTCGGGGCGGCGCTGAAACATCATTTCTGGGATCGCCACGACGTGCTGCTGGGGATGCTGCCCGAACTTCCGGAGGACCAAGCCCGGGAAGGCCCGCCGCGTAGCGCGACACGACACGGATCTCGGCCGCGGACAGCCGGCGGCTGATCTCGCGCATCTCGCCGAGCGGATCGTTATGCCGCCGCCCTGTTCGCCAGGCGTTGAGCTGTCCGGCGAGATAGGCGGCGGGCTGACGGCCGAGCGGCGGATTGCCCGGACCAACACCTTCCCCGGCCGCGCCGTGACATTGTGCGCAGGGCTGAAGTCCGCGTGCGGGATCACCATGGAGATAGAGCGTGGCGCCTTGCAGGCTCTCCGAGCCCTCCGTCTCCGTCCCCTCGAACGCGAGCCCGGCGTAATAGGCCGAAACGCGCGCCCGCGCCTTGCCATCCAGCCGCCGCACGATCGCGCGCATCGGGGCATGGTCGCGCCGGCCGTTCGCATAATCGTCGAGCTGACGGTGGAGATAGCCCGGGTCGAGCCCGGCAAGCCGCGGGGTCGCGCCGCCATCGCCCTCGCCGCTCAGGCCATGGCAACGCATGCAGGCCGCCGTCGGGCCGGCGTCGCCGCCGCCGAACGCGATCACCTCGCCCGACGCGGAAAACCGGTCTTCGCCCGGCGCCCGCGGTGCGCAGGCCGCAACCAAAGCGGCGATCGCGACGGGGAAAACCATGGTGCGCAGCATCGTCTCACGGAACCGTTCGCGGTCCGCACAGGTTCCCCCTGCGTAACGATTGTCGAAAGGGTGGCATTGAGGCGTGGGGGACTTCTGATCGGGCTTGCATCATGCCGCGCGACGGCGCGCACGAGCGTCGCGCGATGAGCGCCAGCGGCCTCGCACAGGCGCTTTCCGGCTGGCCGCCGCCGTTGCTTGATCCCGCCGGCCCCTATTCCGAACCCGTGACGCGGCTGGCCTGGGCGTTGCTGCTCGGCGGCTTTGCGGTCCTGGCGATCGTGGTCGCGGCGCTCGCCATTGCAATCTGGGGCGGACCGTCGCTCAAGCGCAAGCTGGGCGGCGATCGCGCCATATGGATCGGCGGCTTCGCCTTTCCGGTGATCGTGCTGACCGCGCTGCTGATCTGGGGCCTGGCGCTCACCAGCCGGCTCTCGGCGACCGATCCGGTCGCTGGCGAGATGCGCGTGCGCGTGACGGGGGAGATGTGGTGGTGGCGGGTCGCCTATCTCGACGAAAACGGGCGCGAACGCATCAGCGACGCGAACGAACTGCATATCCCGGCCGGCCGGCCGGTGATGGTGGAGCTGGCATCGGCGGATGTCGTCCACAGCTTCTGGATCCCGCGCCTCGGCGGCAAGATGGACATGATCCCGGGCCGCACCAACCGCTTGCGCATCCAGGCCGACGCGCCGGGCGTCTATACCGGCCAATGCGCCGAATATTGCGGCGGCCCGCATGCGCTGATGGGCTTTGTCGTGATCGCGCATGCGCCCGCGGATTTCGCGCGCTGGCAGGCTGGACGGGCAGCACCCGTTTCTCCGCCGGAGAGCCCCGGCCGGCGCTTGTTCGAGCAACGCGGCTGCGCGGCCTGCCATGCGGTCAGCGGCACCGCCGCCAACGGCCTTGCCGGGCCCGATCTCAGCCATATCGCGTCGCGCCGTTCGCTGGGCGCCGGCATCCTGCCCAATGATCGCCCCACGCTCATCCGCTGGATCGCCGACAGCCAGGCATTGAAGCCCGGCAATCGCATGCCCGCCTATCGCCAGCTTTCCGCCGACGAATTGCGGGCGATCGCGGATTATATGGGCAGCCTGAAGTGAAGTCGGAAACCGGCTTCGACCACGCGCTCTACGATCGCTTTCCCACCAAGGAGGCGCGCCCGAAGGGCGAGGTGGAGGAACTGGAGCGGATCTGGTGCGCGCCCAGGGGCTGGGACTATCTGACCGTCGTCAACAATAATTATGTCGGCGTCTATTATCTCGGCACCGCTTTCCTGTTCTTCCTCCTGGCGGGCGTGCTCGCGCTGCTGATGCGCGTCCAGCTCGCCGCGCCCTTGCTCGATGTGCTGCCGCAGGGCACCTACAATCAGGTCTTCACCATGCATGGCACGGTGATGATGTTCCTGTTCGCGGTTCCCGCCGTCGAGGCCGCCGGCGTGCTGCTGCTGCCGCAGATGCTCGCCGCGCGCGACCTGCCATTTCCCCGCCTCTCCGCTTATGCCTTCTGGGCCTATGCCGTGGGCGGACTGTGTTTCTTCGCCTCGCTCTTTATCGGGCTGGCCCCGGACGGGGGCTGGTTCATGTATCCGCCGCTGACGTCCAAGGCCTATTCGCCCGGGATCAACACCGATTTCTGGCTATTGGGCATCGGCTTCATCGAGATCTCCGCGATCGCCGGCGCCATCGAGATCATCGTCGGCGTGCTGCGCACGCGCGCGCCGAACATGAGCCTGGACCGGATGCCGATCTTCGCCTGGGCGATGCTGGTGTTCGCGGGGATGATCATCATCGCCTTTCCCAGCGTGATCCTCGCCACCTTGCTGCTCGAGATCGAGCGCGCGTTCAACTGGCCCTTCTTCGACGCCACGCGCGGCGGAGATCCGGTGCTCTGGCAGCATCTCTTCTGGTTCTTCGGTCACCCGGAGGTCTACATCATCTTCCTGCCGGCGGCCGGCATGCTCTCGATGATCGTCGCGACCGTCGCGCGCGCCGAACTGGTCGGCTATCGGCTGATCGTGCTGGCCATGCTCGCGACGGGCTTCATCAGCTTCGGCGTATGGGCGCATCACATGTTCGCGATCGGCATGCCGCCCATGTCGAACGGTTTCTTCTCCGCCGCGTCGATGGCGGTGAGCGTGCCGGCGGGCATCCAGGTCTTTTCCTGGATCGCCACGATCGCGATCGGACGGCGCAGTTTCACAACGCCCGCGCTGTTCGTGATGGGATCGGTGCTGGTATTCGTCACCGGCGGCCTCACCGGCGTGATGGTCGCGATGGTGACGTTCGACTGGCAGGCGCATGACAGTTATTTCATCGTCGCGCACCTCCATTACGTGCTGATCGGCGGCATGGTCTTTCCGCTGTTCGCCGCATTCTATTACTGGATCCCGATGGTCTCGAAGCGGGCCTTGTCCGAACGGCTCGGTCGCTGGGTATTCGCGCTGATGTTCATCGGCATGAACATCGCCTTCATGCCGATGCATCTGGCCGGGCTGATGGGCATGCCCCGCCGCGTCTACACCTATCTGCCCGATCGCGGCTGGGACCTGCCGAACCTGATCTCGACCCTGGGCGCGTTCATCCTGGCGGCGGGCGTTCTGCTGTTCCTGATCGACCTGATCCGCAATTTCCGGCCGGCGCCGGCGGAGGGCAATGCCGGCAACGTCTATGGCGGCGGCACGCTCGAATGGCTGCCCAGCGCGCTCTATTCGACGCGCTCGATCCCGGTCGTCCACAGCCGCGAGCCGCTCTGGGACCAGCCCGGCATCTGCGACGACGTCGCGGCGGGCCGCTATTTCCTGCCGCGTTCCGCCACCGGGCTGCGCGAGACGATCGTGACCAGCCCGCTGCTCGCCGAGCCGCAATATCTTCAGATCATGCCGGGTCCGTCGGTGTGGCCATTCGCGGCGGCGGTGTTCACCGCCGGGTTCTTCCTTGCGCTCACCGTTCAGGCCTATGGGTTCGGCGCGGTGAGCGGTGTGCTCGCCACGCTCGCGACCCTGCGCTGGCTCTGGGAGACCGACCGGCCGGTGAAGGAGAAAAGCGTCGATATCGGCGCCGGCATCCATGTGCCGACCTATGTCACCGGGCCGAGCAGTCATGGCTGGTGGGCGATGATCATACTCATGATCGTCATGGGCATGATCTTCGTGATGGCGATCTTCTCGTTGCTTTATCTGATGGGCAATCAGCGGGACTATTGGACGGCACCGCCCGAACTCGTCGATGGCCTGGCGGTTTACGCGCTCCACACAGCCGCCATCGTCCTGGCGATACTCTCAAGGCCGATACTGGGGCGCTCGGCGGCGGGGGCGGCACTGCTATTGGGCGCAGCGATATTCGCGACCGGCTGGGCGAGCTGGATCGACTTTGGCGACTGGCGGGCGATCCTGGCGCCGCAGGCGAGCGGACAGGCGGCCACGGTCCACGCGCTGCTGGCGCTCCACGCCACGCTGGTCGCGATCGGGCTGCTGATGGCGGGCTTCGTCGCCGCGAAGGCGGGGGCACGCGCGCTTGCCCGGCCGCGCAGCAACACCGTCGACCTTGCCGCGCTCTTCATCGGCTATGCCGCGTTGCAGGGGCTGGCGGGCAGCCTGATCGCACGGCTGGCGGGATGAGGGGCGGCTGGTTTCTGCTGCTCGGCGGCCTCATTGTCTGGGCCGCGCATTTTCTGGCGCTTTACGTGATCGGCGAGGTACGGGGCGGGGACGGGCCCGCGCGCGCGATGATCCTTGTGCTGACCGGTCTCGCGCTTGCCGCCGATGGCGCGCTCGCGTGGCATATCAGGGGCCGCTCGGCGGACACCGGATTTGAGCGCTGGCGACGGTCGGTGGTGCTGGCAGGCGCCGCGCTCTCGGCGATTGCGGTGATCTGGCAGATGCTGCCCGCTCTGTTCCAGGATCTCGCCTGATCCATAAGATCTCGGGGACCGGAGCTGGGATCACTGACGGCTTGACGCGCCATGGTCATATGGTCGCCATCGCGGTTATGGATCGACAAGCACCGCGTCCGACCTTTTCTCGGGGCGGATGTAGATTGACGACAATTGCGGCAGTCCGGCCTTCAATGTGCGCTCGATGTCCTCGATCAATGTCTCGCCTTCTCCCATGGTCAGGCCGTCCTCGAAGTCGACGCTGAGCGCGACGAACACCGCGTGCGGCGCCGTGTGAATGGTCCGGACATGGTTGACCGCCGTGACCCCCGGCCATGTCGCGACCGTCTCGCGCACCCGGGCGACCACATCCGGATCCGCGCGCTCTCCGATGAGCAGGCCTTTCGCCTCGCGTGCGAGCAGGACCGCCACGCCGGCAAGGATGAGGCCGATCAGGATCGACGCAACTCCGTCGATCCGCGGATCGGCCCAGGCATGCGCCGCCCAGATTCCGGCACCGGCGACGACGAGGCCGGCAAGCGCCGCGCTGTCCTCGAACAGGACGATGAAGCCCGCGGGGTCCTTGGAATCGCGAACCGCCTGCCACCAGCCAGCACTGCCCTTGGCGCGCCCGAATTCCTTGACCGCCAGTCCCCATGAGGCGCCTTCAAGCAGCAGCGCGATGCCCAGCACCACATAGTTGATCGTCGGATCGCGCAAGGGCTCGGGTTCGCGGATATGCACCCAGCCCTCATAGATCGAGATGCCGGCGCCGAGCGCGAAGATGAGGATCGCGACGACGAAGGCCCAGAAATACAGTTCGCGGCCATAGCCGAATGGATGGCGGGCATCGGCGGGTCGCCTGGCCTGCTTTTGGCCATAGAGAAGCAGGATCTGATTGCCGCTGTCGACCAGCGAATGGAAACCCTCGGACAGCATCGAGGACGATCCGGTGATGGCGGCGGCGGCGAACTTCGCGATCGCGATGCCGAGATTGGCGAACAATGCGCCGAACAGCACGATGTTTGCCCTGATGACGGCGCCGATGCGCGTTGTAGCCATCCAGGTGCGACTGATGGCGCCGCCGGTTAGTTCCACAGCTCGAAAAACAACCGGTTTGGGGGGCAGGTCAGGGCGATGCCTGCGCCCCCAGGCTGAGACGCCGACATCTCCGCGAGGCACACATATCGCGCGGCCTCGTGTCCTGCGGCGGCGGCCGGCGAGTTGCCGGATTCAGTCGCGCAGGTTGTCCGGTACGATCCCGCCATTCTCGGCGAGCTTGGCCATGACCGCCTTGTGAAGCGCGATATTCTGCTCGGCGCTGCCATCTTCGCCGGCGTCGACGCCCAGCTCGTCACCCAGCGCCTTGCGCGCATCCAGGCTGGAGTCGAGATCGAGGAGCTTGAGCAGGTCGACGATCGACGTGCGCCAGTTGCCGCCGCCATTCTTGAGAGCGGCCATTTCGACCAGGACCGCCTCGACATCGACCGTGGGAACGGGCGCTTGCGACGGTGCGGACTGGGATGATGGCTGCGCCGATGCCGGTGGAGTGGATGGCGCGGAGGGCGGCGCGGCCGCCGGCGTTTCAGCCTTGTGGCCGAAGATCTTGCCGAGGATATTGCCGAAAATGCTCATGGCTCGCCTTTCAGATAATGTGGGCCGCGTCCTTCCGGCTCAACGTCGCATCGCTGGAAAAAGGTCCGGCCAGGTCTCGAGGTGATATGTCCTGGGGTTCGGTTCGGACCGGTGCGGGCGAGGACGTATCGTTGCCCTGTGCGGGCGACTCCGGTGCCCGAACGCCTGTCGGCTGGCTTTGCGCCGGCGGGTGATCCCGGTTCGGGATGTCCTGGTGGTCAGGGACGCACATCCTGATCCGACGGACGGATCATTCGACGCGATCGTCGCATTGCCGGGTGGGCGTTCCCACCCGGCAAGTGCTGCACTTTACGCCACAGGCTCCCCGAGCTCGATCTCGACCGGACCGAGCGTACGCGTCGTCATCGTCGGCAGGCCATTGGCTTCATATTCCGCCTTCAGTTCGGCCTTTCGCGCCGCCATCTGCTGGCCCAGCGCATCAAGGTCGACCCCGGATGCGCGCGCTTGCGCGAACATGCCTTCGCTCGGCATTTCCTCTTCATGGACGTGATGTTTGATCTCTTCGGAGAGGACGGTCACCTTAGCGTCGAAAAAGTCCTCACCGGGCGCGCCCGCCAGGATCTGGCCGATCATCAGCTTGGCGCCGTCATGCTCCACATACGCCTCGTCGTACATGTCCTGGTCGATCTTGCCCTTCAGCGCGGGGTAAAAGATTTCCTCCTCGATCGCCGTATGGATGACGAGTTCGGTACAGATCTGGCGCGCAAGGGACGCCTTCTTGTCGTCGGATTTCGCGCTTTCGAACTTTTCGAACAATTCTTCGACGGCGCGGTGATCGGCCTTGAGCAGGGCGATCGCATCGGGTGATTTCTCGGCCATGGTCATTCCTTCGCTTGCGGTGCTGCGGCAGACGGGCACTGCCAGGCCCCCAACCCGCGAGCGAAGCAAGTCGCTGCATTTGCGGATGATTCGCAGCAAGGGACAGCGAAAGGCGATCTGTTCTGCGTCCGCAGGGCGCGCCGACGAGAAACCCTATGCCCCGGTCTGCGAATGCGGCGCCGCCACCGGCTTGGATTCCGGAGATTCGCGTTGCCGCAGGACGATCGACAGCACCACCAGAACCGCGGTCGAGAGAAACTCGCTCTGCCAGTTCTGAAGCGATTCGAACCAGAGCTGCGCGTCGAAAAGATATCCGATCGTCGTCGGCGCCGCCTCGCCATGATTCAGAGCCTCCTGCGCGGCAACCCTGGCGCTTTGTGTCCAGTGAATGACGAACGATGCCAGAAACAGAAGGAAAAGGGCGATACCCAGCGAACGCGCATACAGCGCGCGCCAGATCGGACCCCGGCGCAATATCCCGGGCGCAGTCGCCTTCAGCCCCTGCCGGGCGAGATCATGGTCGCGCGGATCGCTTTTGTCGGGATCCTTGGATTCGGCCGATCCGCGCTGGAACAACATTGCAGTCAGCACGACATAGGCCGCCATCTGCAGGAACTCGCTTTCCCAGTTCTCGAAAACCGACGACAGGAATTCCGGGCTGATCGCATAGGCGAACAGTCCCATCAGCGGCTGTCCGTGGCGACCGGCATCCTCGTTCGCGACATGCCAGCCCGCGAGCCATTGCCCGAGGATGCTGGCGGCGAACAGCGCCAGCAGCGCGATCGTCAGCCCGTTGTCGCGTATCCAGCGCATGGTTGGTGCCCTCGTTCATCATCATGTCACCGCCGAAACGGTGCCGATGCCAACGCAGGTGTCGGGGGGAGAGTTCATTGGCGCATCGATCGACGCCCGGTGTCGCGCTTTCGCCCAAGTGATCCACGGTTGGGCGCCTCGCCACTGATCAGGGCACCAAGCTATTCGCTGGCAATGCAATCAATGGAAACTATTGCCAAGTTCCCAAACGCCTCGAGTAAGATTACACGGCTAATCTGGACCAGTGGTCCTTGACAATTGTCATGCTTCCGTCGGCGCGGGTCGCAATCCTAACATGGATTAATCAATCTGTGGACATCTCTAATCTCGTTGCGTTCCCGATATTCTAGGAACGTCTGGCTCTGCCGACCGGTTGTGGCCCCGACCGATGGAGGCGTCCGACATGTCCGATACTCTCGAAACCGACCGACCGCACGACGATGCGCCGGTCACCGCATCGAAACAGGCCAAGGGCGATCGTGCCCTGGTCGGCGAGGCGGTGACGATCAACCGGCCCGCCCAGGAACTCTATGATTTCTGGCGGCAGGTGACCAACCTCGCCGCCTTCATGGAAAATATCGAGGCGATCGAACCGATCGACGAGACCCGCTCGCGCTGGCAAGTGAAGGCCCCTGCGGGCAAGATCGTCGAATGGGAATCGGTGATCACCGACGACCAGCCCGGCCGATCGATCACCTGGCAATCCGCCGAGGGCGCGGACGTGGCGAACAGCGGCAAGGTGGAATTTCAGGACGCCGGCGCACGCGGCACGGTGGTGCGCGCAGTGATCGCCTATGATCCTCCCGCCGGCATCGTCGGTCAGATCGTCGCCAAGATCTTCCAGCGCGAGCCGCGGCTGCAGGCGCGCCGCGACCTTCGCCGCTTCAAGCAGCTGATGGAAACCGGCGAGATCGCCACCGCCGCGCGCACCCGCGCCGAGTTCAACGAAGACAAGGAGGGCTGAGCGATGCGCGCGATCACCTGGCACGGCAAGCATGACGTCCGTTGCGACACCGTCGACGATCCCGAGATCATCAATCCGCGCGACGCGATCATCCGGGTCACCTCGACCGCGATCTGCGGTTCCGACCTCCATCTCTATGACGGCTTTATCCCGACCATGCAGAAGGGCGACATTCTCGGCCACGAGTTCATGGGCGAAGTCGTCGAGACCGGACCGCAGAGCAATTTGAAGAAGGGCCAGCGCGTCGTCGTACCGTTCACTATCGCCTGCGGGTCCTGCTATCATTGCGGCAAGCACCAATATTCGGCGTGCGACAACGGCAATCCCGCCGACAATCAGGATATCGGCCGCGAGCTTTACGGCCAGAGCATGTCCGGCCTGTTCGGCTACAGCCATATGACCGGCGGCTATGCCGGCGGACAGGCCGAATATGTGCGCGTGCCCTTCTCCGATGTCGGGCCCTTCGTCATCCCCGACGACAGCGTGCCGGACGAGAAAGTGCTGTTCCTCTCCGACATCTTGCCGACCGGATGGATGGCCGCCGAGAATGCGGAGATCGAGCCGGGCGACACCGTCGCGGTCTGGGGCTGCGGCCCGGTCGGGCTGTTCGCGATCCAGAGCGCCTTCGTGATGGGTGCCGAGCGCGTCATCGCGATCGACCATTTCCCGCACCGGCTGGAGCTTGCCCGGAAATTCGGCGCGGAGACGATCAATTTCGAGGAATCGAAAACTTATGACGCGCTGATGGAAATGACCGGCGGGATCGGCCCGGACGCGTGCATCGATTGCGTCGGGCTGGAGGCGCATGGCGCCTTCGCCGACAATATCCTCGACCAGATCAAGGCATCGACCTTTCTGGGCACCGATCGCGCTCATGCCATCCGTCAGGTCATCATCGCCTGCCGCAAGGGCGGGCGGGTCTCTATGCCAGCGGTCTATGGCGGCTTCGTCGACAAGTTCCCGCTGGGCGCGCTGATGGAGAAGGGGCTGACGCTCAAGACCGGCCAGACCCATGTGCAGCATTACCTGCCCGGCCTCTATGCGGCGATCCTGGAGGAGAAGCTCGATACGACCTTTCTGATCAGCCACCGCATGCCGCTCGACCAGGGGCCCGAGGGCTACAAGCTGTTCCACGACAAGCAGGATGAAGCGACCAAGATCGTGCTGAAGCCCGGCATGGCGCTGGCCGCGTAACGAGGAGACGAGACATGGCAGACACGTTCGCGATCATCACCGGCGCCTCGACGGGCATCGGCTTCGAACTGGCCGAACTGGCGGCCGATGCGGGATATGATCTGCTCGTCGTCGCCGACGAGCCGCTGATCGACGCGGCGGCGCGCGATTTCGAGCGGCCGGGCATCACGGTGAAGTCGGTCGAGGCGGATCTGTCGACACTGGACGGCGTCGACCGGCTGCTGGAGGCGGTTGGCGGTCGACGCATCGACCTGCTCTGCGCAAATGCCGGACGCGGCCTCGGCCATGGCTTCCTCGATCAGCAGGTCGCCGACTGGCGCCGCGTGATCGACACCAACGTCACCGGCACGCTCTATCTGCTTCACAAGGTGTTGAAGGACATGGTGGCGCGCAACGACGGCAAGGTGCTGATCACCGGCTCGATCGCCGGCTTCATGCCGGGCAGCTTCAACGCGGTCTACAACGGCACCAAGGCGTTCGTGGACAGCTTCGCCGACGCACTCCGCAACGAGTTGAAGGACAGCGATGGCGTTACCATCACAACGCTGATGCCCGGTCCGACGGAGACGGAATTCTTCGAACGCGCCGGCATGCTCGACACCAAGGTGGGCACGCAGGAGAAGGACGATCCGGCCAAGGTGGCGAAGGACGGCTGGGACGCGCTGATGGCCGGCAAGGCGCACATCGTCTCGGGCTGGAAGAACAAGATCCAGGCCGCCGCCGCCCATGTCTCCCCCGCGGCCATGCTGGCCGATCAACACCGCAAGATGGCGGAGCCGGGAAGCGCGAACGATTAGGGAAGGACGCAACGACAGGGGCGGCCCGATGGCTATATTCCATCGTGGTCGATCAACCTGGATCAATGAAATCGTCTGGAACATGCGGGGACGACGGGCCGTTGTCGTCCTGCCCCCGCCTGCAGAACAGGGAAGATATCATGGCACGCATCGTATCATTCGTCGCATCGGCATCGCTGCTTCTGGTCGTCTCGGCCTGTGGCCCGACTGCCGAGACCAACGTCGCGGAAACCGGCAATCTGGCGGAGACTGCTCCGATCGACGCGCCGGCGCCGGTCGTCACCGGCGGCCAGGCCTTCGCAAACACAGCGGCCTCGAGCGACGCCTTCGAGATCGAGACGTCGAAGCTTGCGGAAAGCAAGTCCGAAAACGCTGCGATCAAGAAGTTCGCGAAGCAGATGATCACCGCCCATAACGACTCGACCGCCAAGCTGAAGGCCGCTGCGGCTAGCGCTACACCGGTGATCATGCCGGACGCGACGCTTACGCCTGCGCAGCAGGCGAAGCTGTCCGCGCTCCAGGCGCAGTCAGGCGCCGCGTTCGACGCCGCCTATGCGACCGAACAGGTCGCTGCGCATCAGGCCACGCTCGATGCGCTCAAGGGCTATGCGGCTAATGGCGATGTGCCTCAGCTCAAGGATTTCGCCGGCAAGCTGGTGCCCGTCGTGACCGGCCATCTCAACATGGCGAAATCGCTCAAGCCCTGACGGGGATCACATGATGAAGACAGTGTCGCGCGGCTATTGGGTCGAACGCGCCAGACAATGCCGCGCCTTCGCCACGGGTCAGTCCAGCGAGACAGTGGCGAGGCGCATGCTGGAGTTCGCCCGGCGTTACGATGCGCTGGCCGAGGGCGCGTCCGGCGATCTGGAAGACCGGCCCGATGATGGCTGGGAAGAAAAGGTGCGACGATGCGGATCCGCCGGCACTGTGCGACCCGGATCGGCCGCCGCATTGCTGTGCGACGCCCTGTAAGCCGCACGCGGACCGACTCTCGTTTTTTTGGCGCATTGCGCTTCACAGGAGATCAGCATGACATCCCGATTCGACAGGAAGATGGATCAGCGGCGCGATACCGGCACAGGCGCGCAGCACGAGGAAAGTCCGTATGGCGTCCGGTCGGCTTTGCCGCAATTCGCGATCGACGCGGCAAATCGCCAGGTCGCTCGTGTATCGGGGATATTGAACGAAGCCGCGGATTCGATCGACGGTCTGGCGGGCGGCGAAGAGTCCGTCCTGCCCGCGCCGATCAGGGGGTTTGCGGCCAGCGCTTCCGATATGCTCCGCGATCTGGCCGAGCGCGCCGAGGCGCAGGACGCCGGCAGGCTCGTGCAAAGCCTGCAGCGTCAGGCTGCCGCCAGCCCGATGGCGACCGCGAGTATCGGCGCGGCGATCGGCGCGCTGCTCGGCCTGGCGCTGATCAGGCTCGGGCCCAGCGCTGACGACGCAGCCTGAGGCGACGACGCGGGCGATGGATGTGATCGCGACGCGACCGGCCAGGGCCGAAGCCGCCAGCGCCTATGTCCTCGCGCTGCGTGCCGAATTGCGTGAAGGGGATTTGCGGCGTTTGGGCCATTTCGCGCTGGGCGATCTCGCGGTCGAGATTCTTGGCGGGCGTGACTCGATCTGGGGTGTCGTACGCCGTCCGGGCCGCGGCGGGGTCGCGCTTCGCCTCGCTTTCGCGCCTGGAGGCATCGCCGGCTGCAGGACGGTCAAGCGGAAGCCGGGCGAGCGGTTGCGGCTCGCGATCGACAGCAGTCTCGGCCGGCATGTCGTCGCCATCTGCACCGACGGGCTGGATCTCCAACGTCTTCGCGTAACGGCATCCATCACGCCCGTATCGCCTCTGCTTGTGCCGTTCGTTCCGCGCGATCTCTATCCGCTCGATGCGAGGGACGATCCGCTGGGTGCGAGGGGCAGCGTCGAGGCCGCGCAGCGCGGGATGAACAGCGGACTTATCTATCTGCGTCTCGACGAACCACGGTTCGGCAGCGTGCTCTATTTCCAGAACCTGACCGCGATGAACCCTTATTATCGCGCGACCAGGACCAAGCCCGACGGCGCGGTCGGCGGCGAGTGGCCCGAGCTGGGTTATCTGATGCCGACGCCGCCGCAAAGCGGCACGCCGCCGGTCGATCCGCTGCCCGCGAACGTCGAGACGGTCATTTCCGACGCGATCGTTATCTTCCGCGACATGTCGGCGCCCAATGAGCGCGAGAATGCCCGCCAGTTCATCCAGATGCTGGGCGCAGCCTATACCGCGCTCGACCTTCCACGCCCCGATTATCGCGACTGGGTCGGACGCGCGAAGCGGACGATGCGCGACCTCGAACATTCGTCCAAGGCGCGCGTCCGCCAATACGGCCATATCTATGCGCACCCCTATACCGCGTCCGAATATCCCGACAGCATGGTGCAGCTCGCCCTGCTCGCGCCGATCCGGGATTTCTGCACATGGAGCGGCACGACATCCCGTCTCGACGCGGAATTCTCCAGGGGGCTCGACAAATTCCACGACCCTGAACTGAAGACCTTGCGACGTTATCTGCCCAATGTCGGCGACGACAAGGACGCCGACGCGGTCGACAGCTGGTATCTCTACCATCCGCTCATGAATCTGGCGCGGCTCGCGCTGGCCGGAGACGATCACGCCCGCGACTTGCTGCTGAAATCGATCGATTTCGGCATCAAAGCTGCCCGGCATTTCGACTATATGTGGCCCATCCAGTTCAAGGTCACCGATTTCTCGGTGATCACCGCGGTCGCGGGCGCGGACGACCGGGGGCAGACCGATGTCGGCGGCATCTATGCCTGGGTCATGCTGCAAGCCTATGAGCTGACCCGCGAGGAGCGTTTCCTCCATGAAGCGCAGGCCGCGATCGATGCGGCCGAGGGCATGCGTTTCCATCTCAATTATCAGGCGAACCTGACCGCCTGGGGCGCCGCGGCCTGCCTGCGCCTGTGGCGGATCACCAATGTCGAGCGCTATCGCGAGCAGAGCTACGCCTATCTCGCCAGCTTCTTCCACAATTGCGCGATCTGGGAATCCCGGATCGAGCACGCCGCGCATTACCGCAATTTCCTGGGCGTCACCTGCCTTCAGGACGCGCCCTATATGGCGGTCTATGAATGCTTCGACAGCTTTGCGGCGTTCGAATGCTATCTGCGCGACAGCGGCCCGGAACTTGAGCCGGCAGCCCGGATGCTGATCAGCGAATATTGTAAATATGCGCTCGATCGCGCCTGGTTCTTCTATCCCGATGCGCTTCCGGCCGACGCGCTGGCGGACGAGCAACGCAACGGGCATATCGACCGGACATTGTCATTTCCGATCGAGGATCTCTATGTCGATGGCCAGCCTGCCGGGCAGGTCGGCCAGGAGATCTACGGCGCCGGCGCGGCGATGATCTTCGCCAGCCGATCATATCATAACATCGACGACGCGCCGTTCCGTCTGTTCTGCGATCATTTCATCATGGCGAGCGAGCGTACAGGCGATGAGGCATTGAGCCTCAAGCTCGATGGCGGCGAGACCTGTATCGCCTCGCTGAGTCTGCTCCGCCTGCCGCGCCGGACTCTGCCGAAGTTCAAGCTGATAACCGCGGGCGGCGACATATTGCGTCCGCGCATGCGCAAGAAGGACCGCGTCGAATACCGGCTGCCCGCAAACGGGCGCGTGATCCTCAGCTGGAGCTGAATATTATAACGGCGGGG
>Ga0209902_101132_pt1 | contig 15785 bp, 14 predicted proteins | sample FECB27metaG_FD_188304 | JGI IMG/M metagenome (GOLD analysis project Ga0209902, IMG submission 188304) | Cyanobacterial communities from the Joint Genome Institute, California, USA - FECB-27 (SPAdes) (version 2) | ecosystem: Environmental > Aquatic > Thermal springs > Hot (42-90C) > Microbial mats...
TCGAGCGCACCCACGCGTGGAACGAGCGCGCACGTCGCCTCATCGCACATCACGATCGCTCCAATTGGGCACCTGTCGCTTGGGTCTGGCTCGCTGAAGCACGTATCCTCGCTACTAGGCTGGCCGCGTAGATCATTTCAAATACACCCTCTCAGGTCCAGGCGCGCGTCAGCGCGTCCCAGGCGCTCGCGATCACCGGCTCGTTGCGCCGCGCCGCCAGCGACACGAAGCGCAGCGCGCAGTCGAGCTGCACCCGGTCGGCCAGCACCAGCCCGTGGGCCTGGCTCTCGCGGATCGCGATCGAGTCGCGCAGCAGGCTCAGGCCCACGCCCGACTTCAGCAGGTCGAGCATCGAGGCCTCCTGGTCGACCAGTGCCACGCGGCGCGGCGCCAGCCCCAGCGGTCCGAACACGCGCTCGAGCAGCCGGTGGTGCGCCGATTCGGGCGGCGTCGCGAGCCAGGGCAGCGCCGCCAGCGCCTTCCAGTCGCGCCCCGTCACCTGCGGCCCCCAGCCGGCCGGCGCCACCACGCGGTAGGTGAAGCGCGTGAGGGTGCGCGCGGCCAGTGCGGCATCGCCGCCGGCCGCATCGCCCTCGGCATCGAGATGGAAGCCCACGTCGAGCTCCCCGCGCAGCACCTGCGCCAGCACCGTGCCGCTCATGCCGTGGCGCAGCTCGGTCTCGATCTGCGGCGCCGACTCGACCAGCTCGCGCAGGAACATGCCCAGGCGCGTGAATTCGGGATCGAGGATGGTGCCGATGCGCAGCGCGCCGCGCACCGTCGACTGCAGGTTGCGCGCCGCCTGCTGCAGGTCGCCCACCGCGGCCAGCACGCGCTCAGCCTGCGGCAGCAGCGCCGCACCGTCGGCCGTGAGCGCCAGCCCGTGCGGCGTGCGCGTGAACAGCTGCAGGCCGGTGTCCTCGGCCAGGCGCTTGAGCTGCAGGCTCACGGCCGGCTGCGTGAGGTGCAGCCTGGCGGCGGCGCGCGAGACGCTGCCTTCGCGCGCGGCCAGCACGAAGGCGCGCAGAATTTGCAGGTCCATCGCGGCGGCAGTCATATAAATCGGATTTATACGCCATCTGATTCGATTTCATTGGCATTCCGGGCGTGGATTGGGCCAAATCGGGCGCAGCGGCTTAGCGCCGACCCATGAGTGCGGAAAATATCAATGACGGAGACAAGCCCCTTGAGCAACGACACCACCTTCGACTACATCGTCATCGGCGCCGGCACCGCCGGTGCGCTGCTCGCGAACCGGCTCAGCGCCGACAAGGACAAGCGCGTGCTGCTGGTCGAGGCCGGTCGCAAGGACGACTACCACTGGATCCACATCCCGGTCGGCTACCTCTACTGCATCGGCAATCCGCGCACCGACTGGCTCTACAGCACCGAGCCCGACGCCGGCCTCAACGGGCGCGTGCTGCGCTATCCGCGCGGCAAGACGCTGGGCGGCTGCTCGAGCATCAACGGCATGATCTACATGCGCGGCCAGTCGCGCGACTACGAGCAGTGGGCCGCGCTCACCGGCGACGAGGACTGGCGCTGGCAGAACGTGCTGCCGGCCTTCAAGAAGCACGAGGACTTCTACCTCGGCGCCGACGAGATGCACGGCGCGGGCGGCGAATGGCGGGTCGAGAAGCAGCGGCTGCGCTGGGACATCCTCGACGCCTTCGCGGCCGCCGCGGTCGAGGCCGGCGTGCCGCACACCACCGACTTCAACCGCGGCAGCAACGAGGGCGTGGGCTACTTCCAGGTCAACCAGAAGAACGGCTGGCGCTGGAACACGGCCAAGGCCTTCCTGCGGCCCACCTGCTACGGCCGGCCCAACTTCGAGCTCTGGACCGGCGCGCAGGTCTCGAAGCTGGTGATCGAACGGCTGGCCGACGGCACGCAGCGCTGCACCGGCGCCCAGATCTGGAACGGCCACGAGATGGTGACGGCGCACGCTACGCGCGAGGTGATCCTGAGCGCGGGCAGCATCGGCTCGCCGCAGATCCTGCAGCTCTCGGGCATCGGCCCGGCCGAGCTGCTGCGCCAGCACGGCATCGAGGTGGCGGTCGACGCGCCCGGCGTCGGCGCCAACCTGCAGGACCACCTGCAGATCCGCGCGGTCTACAAGATCGACGGCGCGCCCACGCTCAACGTGCTGGCCTCGTCGCTGGTCGGCAAGGCGCGCATCGGCCTCGAGTACCTGCTGAGCCGCAGCGGCCCGATGAGCATGGCGCCCTCGCAGCTCGGCGCCTTCACGCGCAGCTCGAGCGACCGCGAGTGGCCCAACATCCAGTACCACGTGCAGCCGCTGTCGCTCGATGCCTTCGGCGAGCCGCTGCACGCGTTTCCGGCCTTCACCGCGAGCGTGTGCAACCTCAACCCGACCAGCCGCGGCACGGTGCGCATCCGCTCGAAGCGCTTCGAGGACGCGCCCGCGATCGCGCCCAACTACCTGAGCACCGATGCCGACCGCAAGGTGGCGGCCGACTCGCTGCGCGTGACGCGCCGCATCGCCGAGCAGCCCGCGCTCGCCAAGTACAAGCCGCAGGAATGGAAGCCCGGCGTGCAGTACCAGAGCGACGAGGACCTCGCGCGCCTGGCCGGCGACATCGCGACCACCATCTTCCATCCGGTGGGCACCACCAAGATGGGCGCCGACAACGATCCGATGGCGGTGCTCGACGCGCGGCTGCGAGTGCGCGGCGTGCAGGGGCTGCGCGTGGTCGATGCGGGGGCGATGCCGACCATCACGAGCGGCAACACCAACAGCCCGACCTTGATGATGGCGGAGAAGGCGGCGGGCTGGATTCGCGCGGACGCCGGGCGCTGAATCCGACGGCGGATCAACTGCGCGTCGCTGGCCGCCGGCGCTTCGCTGCTGGCGCGGCCCCCTCGAGCCGCGCCTTCGCCCCTTCCAGCATCAGGTCCACGCCGATCTCGAACAGCGCATCGGGCCCGGCCGCGCGGTAGGTGGCGAACGCCTCGGCCAGCAGCGGCCGCGAGGCCGCGGCGGCATCGAGCGCCTGCTGCTGCATCGCGGCGTCGGCCGGCGTCGCCTGCTGCTCGAGCACGCAGCCCACGGTGTAACGGCCCAGCGCGATCAGCAGGGTCATCGCCTGCGCGGGGGGCACGCCCAGGCGCACCACGGCCGCGAGCTGGGCCTCCACCATGTCGAGGTCGCCCGGGTCGGGCTCGGAGCCCGCATGCAGGCGCGCGCCGTCGCGCCGCGCCAGCAGCGCGCGCCGGAAGCTGCGCGCGTTCTCGCGCAGGAAGCTCTCCCACGATTCGTCGGGCAGCGGCAGCTTGCGGTGGTGGCTGCGGCGCAGGATCTCGCCGTTCATCGCGTCGAGCAGCGCGCGCTTGTTCTTGAAGTGCCAGTAGAGGGCGGGCTGCTGCACGCCGAGCCGCTCGGCCAGCAGCCGGGTGCTGAGCTTGTCCATGCCGACCTCGTCGAGCAGCGCGAGCGCCGCCTGGAGGATCACGTCGCGGTCCAGTTTCATTCAGATGTCGTGCTTGCCGGGTGTCGATCCGGGAGGGTACTTCACGGCCCGGAATTTATCGCTGATAATTCCTTATCAACGATAAATTCAAACATGTCCTACACTTCCATCCCATTCGCCGGAGGCCGCCACGCGCAGGCGGTGATCCTGGCGATCGTCACGCTCGACGCCATCGGCATCAGCCTGGTCATGCCGATCGTGCCGAGCCTGCTGTGCGAGGTCGGCCACAGCGGCGATCTCGGCTGGCACTTCGGCGCCTTCCTCTCGCTCTACGCGCTGATGCAGTTCCTCTGCGCACCCGTGCTCGGCGCGCTCAGCGACCGCTTCGGCCGCCGGCCGGTGCTGCTGATCTCGGTGCTGGGCGCGGCGATCGATGCGCTGTTCATGGCCTTCGCGCCCTCGCTGTGGCTGCTGTTCGTGGGCCGCGCGATCGCCGGCATGACGGGCGCGAGCATGGCCGTGGCCTCGGCCGCCATCGCCGACCTCACGCCCGAGCACCAGCGCGCGCGCTGGTTCGGCCGCATGGGCGCCTGCTTCGGGCTGGGCTTCATCGCCGGGCCGGCGCTCGGCGGCGTGCTCGGCGACCACGGCGTGCGTCTGCCCTTCATCGCGGCGGCCGTGCTCAACGGCCTGACCTTCCTGGTCGGCCTGCTGGTGCTGCGCGAATCGCGACCGCCGGCGCTCGCCTCGCAGCCCTTCGACCGCGGCGTGCTGCATCCGCTCGCGCCGCTGCGCTGGGCCGCGAGCTTTCCGGCGCTGCTGCCGGTGCTCGGCGTGTTCCTCGTGCTGGTGCTGGTGGGCGAGGTCGCGGGCACGACCTGGGTGCTCTACGGCGAGGACCGCTACGCCTGGAACGCCAGCATGGTCGGCATCTCGCTCGCGGTCTTCGGCCTGCTGCAGGCGCTGGTGCAGGGCTTCGTCGCCGGGCCGCTGGTCGAGCGCTGGGGCGAGCGCACGGCGATCGCGGTCGGCGCCATCGCCGACGGCACCGGCTATGCGCTGATCGCCTTCGCCTCGCACGGCTGGATGGTGCTGGCGCTGCTGCCCTTCCTGTGCCTGGGCGGCATCTGCGCGCCCGCGCTGCAGTCCACGCTGTCGGCGCGCGTGGGCGAGGCCCAGCAGGGGCGGCTGCAGGGCGTGCTCGCGAGCATCGCCAGCCTGGCCTCGGTGTTCGGCCCGCTGCTGATCAGCCCGCTGTACTTCGCGTTCCGCGCGCGCTTCCCGGGCATCGTGTGGCTGGCCGGCGCGGTGCTCTACCTGCTGTGCCTGCCGGTGCTGCTGCGCCGCACGCGCTGAGCACCCGCGCCAGCGCGGTCACTTCTCGATCGACTTGTTCCAGCGCGCGTTCCAGGCCGGCCGGTTGGCGTTGATGCTCTCCCAGTCGATGGTGACCGCGGTCTTCATCCACTGGTTGATCTCGGCCACCTGCGTCGCGCCCTCGCCCACGGCCGGCGCCTTGGGGTTGGTCGGGATCTGCGCGCCGTACTGCAGCACGTTGGCCTGCGCCAGCGGGCTCAGCAGGAATTCGGCGAGCTTCTGCGACAGCTCGGGCTCGCTGTTGTTGGCGATCACGCACTGGCCGACCATCAGCACCACCGCGCCTTCCTTGGGCGGCGCATATTCCACCGGAATGCCCTTGACCTTGAGCGCGGCCACGGCCGTCGGCGTGAGCGGGAAGATCGCGGCCTCGCCGGTCTGCACCATCTCCGAGAGCTTGGCCGAGCTCGGGATGTACTCGAGCACGTTCGGGCCGATGGTGGTCGGCCAGGCCTTGAAGCCGGGCTCCACGTTCTTGTCGTTGCCGCCCTGGATGCGGTTGAACATCAGGAAGCCGTGCAGCCCGAAGGACGAGGACGACATCGACTGGAACACCACCTTGCCCTTGAACTTCGGATCGGCCAGGTCCATCCACGAGGTGGGCGCGGCCCAGCCCTTCTCCTTGAACATCTTCGCGTTGTAGGCCAGGCCCGTCATGCCCAGGCTCACGCCGCTGGCCATGTCGTCCTTGAAGCGCGCGGCCGGGTAGATCTCGGCCAGCGAGGGATTGGGCTTCTGCTTCTGGCACAGGCCCATGCCGATGGCGCGCACCATGATGCCGTCGTCGAGGAACATCACGTGCATCTGCGGCCGGTCCTTGTTGGCCTGCGCCTTGGCGAGGATGTCGGAGGAGGTGCCGGGCACCACCACCACCTTCGCGTTGTAGAGCTTCTCGAAGGCCGGGAAGACGTACTGCGTGTACGCCTTCTCCATCGTGCCGCCGTTCATGCCGATGTAGAGCGTCTTCGTCTGCGCGTGGACCGCGCCGCCGAAGCCCGCGAGGGCGGCCACCGCGGTGGCGGCGAAGGTGAGGAAAAAGGAAGTGCGTTCGCGTCGTGCCATGGTGGGACTCTCCGTTCAGTGTCGAGGGTGGATCTGCGGTTGCGGTGGGTTGCTCTTGTCGTGTTCAGTGCGAGGCCGATGCGGCGGCTTCGACGGGCCGCTCGGCCTTCGCGTCGGGAAAGAAGCGCTCGATCGCGAAGGCCTCGATCGGCGTGGTGCTGCGGCCGTCGCGCGCCAGCTCGGCCAGCACCTCGCCCGCGGCCGGGCCGATCTGGAAGCCCGCGCCCGCGAAGCCGAAGCCATGGAACAGGCCGGGCGTGGTGCGACTCGGCCCCAGCACCGGCTGGCGGTCGGGCAGGTAGCCCTCGGTGCCGCTCCAGGTGCGGATGAAGTGCGCGTGCGCGAGCCGCGGCAGCAGCTCGATCGCCTGTGCCGACAGCGTGGCGATGGCGTCGCGCTCGGAACGCGCGCGCTCGGCATCGAGGCCGATGCCGGCGCCGCCGCCGAGCACCAGGTTGCCGCGCGCGACCTGGCGGCAGTAGATGCCGCCGCCCTCGACGCCGAGGCTCCAGTCCATGAAGAAGGGCAGGGGCTCGGTCACGGCCATCGCGGGATGGCCCGACTGCAACGGCACGGCCTCGCCGAAGTGGGTGGCGATCGGACCCGACCAGGCGCCCGCGCAGTTCAGCAGCACCGGCGAGCGCACCTCGAGCGTGCCCTCGGCATGCGTGGCGCGCAGCCGGAACAGCGTGCCGTCGTGCGCGACCTCGTCGACGCGGTGGCGCTCGAACACCTGCGCGCCCACATGGCGCGCCGCGAGCGCGAAGGCCGGCGACACCAGCCGCGGATTGGCCTGCCCGTCCTCGATGCACAGCGAGCCGCCGAGCGCGCGCGCGCCGAGCCAGGGGCAGTGCTCGCGCAGCCGCGTGCCCGTCACCAGCTCGAGCCCGAGGTCGAAGCCGGCGTCGCGCACGCTCGCGCGGTAGCGCTCGAGCGCGGCCATGTCGTCCTCGCTGCGGCCGATCTTGAAATGGCCCGAGCGCTGGTACTCGCCCTCGGTGCCGATCAGTTCGCCGAGACGGCCCCAGATGCGGTGCGCGCGCTGCGCCAGCGGCAGCTGGCTCAAGGGCCGGCCCTGGCGTCGCACGCCCCCGTAGTTGACGCCGCTGGAGCGCGAGCCGCAGAGGTCGCGCTCGAGCAGCACCACGTCCAGGCCCATGCGCCGCAGCGCGAGCGCGGCCGACGAACCCACGATGCCGCCGCCGACGATCGCCACGTCGCAGCGCAGGGTGCGCGTTGTGCTCATGCGCGCGCTCCCTCGGCGGGGCCTTGCGTGACGAGCCGGATCGGTATCGGCTTGACCGGCGCCTGCCCGCGCAGCCGGCCGACCTGCGCGAGCGGCTGGCCGGTTGCATGCGCGAGGATCTCGGCCGCGGCCACGCCGCACATGCGGCCCTGGCAGCGGCCCATGCCCACGCGCGACAGCGCCTTGAGGCGGTTGAGTTCGTCGGCGCCGTTGACCGCGACGGTCTGGCGCAGCGTGCCGGCCGTGATGTTCTCGCAGCGGCAGACGACGAGCTCGTCGGGTGCGTTGGCGGCCCAGTCCTGCGGCAGCGGAAACGCGCGGTCGAGCCCGCGGCGAAAGCCCGTCAGCTGGTCGAGCTTGCGTTCGAGCATCGCGGCGCGCGCGCCATCGACCGCCACGCCCTGGTCCGCGAGCAGCGCGAGCGCCGCGCGCTCGCCGGCCCACTCGGCCGCATCGGCGCCCATGATGCCGGCGCCATCGCCCGCGAGGTACACGCCCGCCACGCTCGAACGGCCCGCCGCGTCGCGCACGGGAAGGTGCGCGCGGTGCATCGGCGCGAACTCGAAGCGGCAGCCCAGCAGGTCGGCCAGTTGGGTCTCGGAACGCAGCGCGTAGCCGAAGCCGACGGCATCGCAATCGATGCGGCGCTCCTCGCGGCCGTCGTGCCAGGCAACACCGGTGACGCGGCTCGCAGCGTCGTCGCCGAGCACGCGCAGCGGCCGCACGCCGCCATGCAGCGGCACGCCATGCGCGCGCAGCCAGGCGACGAAGTAGACGCCCTTCGCGAACACCGCGGGCTGCCGCAGCATCGCGGGCGTGGCCGCGAGCTGGTCCGCGAGGCGCGCGGTGTCGAGCACGGCCGCGACCTGCGCGCCGGCCTTCGCATACTGGTAGGCCACCAGATAGAGCAGCGGCCCCGTGCCCATGAACACCACGCGCTGCCCGATGGCACAGCCCTGGAACTTGAGCGCCACCTGCGCGCCGCCGAGCGTGTAGACGCCGGGCAGGGTCCAGCCTGGCAGCGGCAGCACGCGGTCGGTGGCACCAGTGGCCACGATCAGCGGGCCGTGCGGAACGCGCGCGGTGCTGCGCGTCGGGCCGTGCACCACGTCGAGCACGCCGCCCTGTGCGTTCCACACCAGGCTGTCGGGCCGGTAGTCGATGCGTTCGCGCAGGCCGTCGAAGGCCGCGTGCACCGCGTTCGCGCGCGCGGCCTCGAAGCCATAGAGCGTGGCCGCCGCGCGTTCGACGAAGTTGGCGGGCGGGCGGCGGTAGATCTGTCCGCCGGCGCGCGCGGCCTCGTCGATGACGATCGGGCGCAGGCCATGCGCGACCAGCGCCTGCGCGGCGCGCACGCCGGCCGGTCCGGCGCCGACGATCACGGGAGGATGTGCCGTCGTCGTCATGCCTCGCTCCGCCCGGTGACCAGCGCCATGCCCGGCGCGATGAAGGTGGAGCAGGCGCGCAGCCGCTCGCCTTCGGCGGTCGCGATCCAGCAGTCCTGGCAGGCGCCCATCATGCAGAAGCCCGCGCGCGGCGCGTCGCTGAACTCGTTGCGGCGCAGCTGGGCGGCCTGCGTGAGCACGGCGGTCAGCACCGTGTCGCCGGCCAGCGCCGACGCGGGCGCGCCGTCGAGCGTGAAGGGCACGGTGGCGCGGCCGGTCTCGGCCACGCGGTGCAGCAATGCATGGGTCGCCATCTACTTGCGTCCCACCAGCACGCGGTCCAGGCCGTAGAGCCGGTCGAGCACCACCATCGCGACAGCGGTCACGGCCACCATCAGCGCCGACACCGCGGCCATCAGCGGGTCGATCGATTCGGTGGCGTACATGTACATGCGCACCGGCAGCGTCACCGTGCTCGGCGAGGTGACGAAGATCGACATCGTCACTTCGTCGAAGCTGTTGATGAAGGCCAGCATCCAGCCGCCAGTGACGCCCGGCAGGATCATCGGCAGCGTGATGCGGCGGAACACCGTGGCCTGGCTCGCGCCCAGCGAGAGCGCAGCCTGCTCGGCGCTGCGGTCGAAGCCGACCAGCGCCGCCACCACCAGCCGCAGCGTGTAGGGCGTGACGATCAGCGCATGCGCCATCACCAGCCAGCCGAAGCTGCCGGTGCCGCCCACCAGCGCGAACAGCCGCAGCAGCGCGACGCCGAGCACCAGGTGCGGAATGATCAGCGGCGACAGGAACAGGCCGTTGAGGAAGTCGCGGCCCGGGAAGTCGTAGCGCGTGATCGCCATGCCGGCCGGTACCGCGAGCAGCGTCGCGATGGTGGCCGCGCTCAGCGCGAGCCACAGGCTGTTCCAGAACGACTGCATGAAGTCGGGATGCGCGAACACCGCCTCGAACCAGCGCAGCGAGAAGTGCGTGGTCGGGATGGTCAGCGTGTTCTCGGGCGTGAAGGCGACGATGCAGACCACCAGCAGCGGCGCCAGCATGAAGGCGATGACGAGCGCGTTGAACGCGAGGGCGATGGGGCCGTTCCTGCTCATGCGATCACCCCAGCGCCTTCTTGTAGCGGCCTTCCACGAGCCGGTTGTAGCTGAGCATCACCACGAGGTTGGCCACCAGCAGCGTGAGCGCCACCGCCGCGCCCAGCGGCCAGTTGAGCTCGCTCAGGTACTCGTCGTAGACCACGGTCGCGACCATCTTGAGCCGGCGCCCGCCGAGCAGGCCGGGAATCGCGAACGAGCTCGCCGCGAGGCCGAACACGATCAGGCTGCCCGAGAGAATGCCGGGCATCACCTGCGGCAGCACGATGCGGCGCAGGGTGGTGAAGGGCGTGGCATTGAGCGAGAGCGCCGCGTTCTCCACGCCGGGATCGAGCTTCTGTAGCGAGGTCCAGACCGGGATCACCATGAAGGGCAGCATCACGTGCACGAGCGCGATCACCACGGCCGCGCTGGTGTAGAGGATCTTCACCGGGCCGATGCCCACGAGTTGCAGCAGCGCGTTGACCGCGCCCTCGGGGCCCAGCAGCATGCTCCAGCCGAAGGCGCGCACCACCACCGACACCAAAAGCGGCGCCAGCACCACCAGCAGCAGCACCGAGCGCCAGGGGTTGCGCATGCGGCTCAGCACATAGGCCTCGGGCGCGCCGATCAGCACGCAGATCAGCGTGACCAGCGCCGAGATCCAGAAGGTGCGCCAGAAGATGCCGTGGTAGTAGTCGTCGCCGAACACCTGCGCGTAGTGCGCGAGCGTGAACTCGCCGGCGCGCGGGCCGCTGGCCGGGTCGTAGACGTTGAAGGACAGCACGGCCGTGAGCAGCAGCGGCACCACGAGCAGCGCGATGAACAGCGTCAGCGCGGGGCCCGAGAGCCACCAGGGCGTGGCCTTGCGAGAAGTGCCGCTCATGCCGCCACCGCCGCGTCGTCGCGCAACAGCCGCGTGCAGTGCGCGGGCCAGTCGATGCCGGCCGCGTCGCCCTCGGCCAGCGCGGCGCGGCCGTCGTTGGGGCTCAGCACCATCAGCTCGCCGGCCGGCGTGGCGAGCCGGTAGAGCCACTGGCTGCCGAGGAAGAAGCGCTCCCGCACCGTGCCGTCGAGCCGGCCGCTGCCCGCGGGCACCAGCTGCAGCTTCTCGGGGCGCACGCTCATCAGCACGGCGGCGCCGCTGTCGTAGCCGCCTTCTCCGACTTCGACCGCGAGCGGCCCGACCGCCACGTTGCAGCTGCCCGTGCCGCAGGCCGTGACACGGCCCGGCAGCAGGTTGGCCTTGCCCACGAAGGTGGAGATGAAGCGCGTGCTCGGATGCTCGTAGACGCGGTGCGGATGGTCGATCTGCGTCGCGCGGCCGCCTTCCATCACCACCACGCGGTCGCTGATCGACATCGCCTCGCTCTGGTCGTGCGTGACCATCACCGTGGTGGTGCCGACCTTGCGCTGGATCTGGCGCAGCTCGAACTGCATCTCCTCGCGCAGCTTGGCGTCGAGGTTCGACAGCGGCTCGTCGAGCAGCAGCACCGGCGGCTCGATCACCAGCGCGCGCGCCAGCGCCACGCGCTGCCGCTGGCCGCCCGAGAGCTCGCGCGGATAGCGCGCGGCATGGGCCTCGAGGTGCACCAGCGCCAGCGCCTGCTGCACGCGCTCGCGGCGCTCGGCCTTGGGCATCTTGCGCATCTCGAGGCCGAAGCTCACGTTGTCGGCCACCGTCATGTGCGGAAACAGCGCATAGCTCTGGAACACGATCCCCAGGCCGCGCGTGTTGGCCTTGGCATGCGTGATGTCCTGGCCCGCGAGCTCGATGCGGCCGCTGGTCACGGCCTCGAAGCCCGCGATCATCTGCAGCGTGGTGGTCTTGCCGCAGCCCGAGGGGCCGAGCAGCGAGACGAATTCGCCCTTCTCGACCGTGAGGTTCATGGCCGTCACCGCGCGGGTGCTGCCATAGGACTTGGACACGTCGCTGAGCCGCAGGAATGACATGGAACGCCTTTCGTCGGAGGTCGGAATCCACGGCCGGCGCGCAGGCGCCGGGGCCATGAATGCGTGAGTGCTTTCGATTCACTCTATTGCAACGATCGCGCCAGACCGCCACGGGTATTCCATTAATCAGAATATTTCTTCAATTTATTCCGTTCAATGGAATATGATGGCCCGAGAAAGATCGACGTATTCCAAGGAAACGGGACATGGAAACCACAACCGCGGCCAGCGGCGGCGTGCCGCGCATCTTTTCGGTGATCCGGGCGCTCGGCGTGGTGCAGGCCGAGGGCGGCCGCGTCACCCAGATCGCGCGCGCCGTCGGCCTCACGCAGGCCACCACGCACCGCCTGCTGCAGTCGCTGATGGCCGAGGGCGTGGTCGAGCAGGACGAGCGCAGCAAGCTGTACCGGCTGAGCATCGAGTTCTTCGCGCTCGCGGCCAACGCCGGCAATCCAGGCGACCTGCGCACCCTGTGCCGGCCCGCGCTGCTGCGCCTGTGCGCGAGCCTGGGCGACAGCATCTTCCTGCTGGTGCGCAGCGGCTTCGACGCCGTGTGCCTCGACCGCAGCGAGGGCCCGTTCCCGATCCGCTCGTTCACCGGCGACATCGGCGGGCGCATCGCGCTCGGCGTGGGACAGGGCGCGCTCGCGATCCTGGCCTTCCTGCCCGAGGGCGAGCGCGAGGAGGTGATCCGCTTCAACCTCTCGCGCGTGCGCGAGTACGGCGTCTACGACGAGGTCTACCTGCGCACCGAGATCGAGCGCGTGCGCCAGAGCGGCTTCGCGGGCCGCAACACCGGCCTGCTCGAGGGCATGGCCGGCGTCGCCGTGCCCATCCTCGACCGCGAGGGCCGCGCCGTGGCCGCGCTGAGCGTGGGCACCATCGCCGACCGCCTCAACGCCGACCGGCTGCCGACCGTGGTCGACCTGCTGCAGCGCGAGGCGGTGGCGATCGGGCCGAGGATCAATCCCTTCGATGCCTCGCTGCGCCGACCGGCGCAGAGCCTGGCGGGGTCGCCGGCGGGGCAGAGGATCACTGCTTGAGCTTGCGGTCCTCGTTCTTCGCTTCCTGCATTGCCTCGGGCTCCAGTTCCTCGGCATAGCGGTTGAGCCGGATGAAGAGGCCCCAGCCGGCCATCATCAGCCCGACCGCGCCCAGCATGGCGGCAGCGTGCAGCATCAGTTCCGGCGCCTCGCGCGCCTTGAAGGTCGCGACCAGCCCTTCGACCGCGACGGCCACCACGATCACCACCATGAAGCGCGACAGGAAGCGCCGCACCCGCGTCGGCGCGCCGATGTGGGCGTCGCGCACCACCTCCTCTTCGACCACGGTCTGGGAGATCTGCAGCGCCACGACGGCGGCCGCGAGCAGGCCCACCGCCTCGATGATCGCCTCGGCCGCCGGCAGGTCGAGGTCGTGCACGACCGCGCCCCAGCCGGCGCGCGCCGCGATCACGATCAGAACCAGCGACGCGATGGCGAAGGCGAGCGCCATCAGCGCGTGGACCGCGGCATAGAGGGTGTGGATCAGCTTCATGGCAGGGGCGGCGAAGTGAGGGTGCCGCATCGTCGGCGCCGGGCGCGGATCGGTGCGTAGGCGCGCGAGCCGTTTCGAGGAACGCGCGCGGCGGGTGATGCGCAGACAAGTCCGGCGGCCGAGTTCCTTCGCCAAACGCATCAAGTCCTTCCATATTTTCACTAGCCAACCCCGCCCACTTCGCAGATATTGGCGCGGTTCCCCCGACCCCGGTCGCCTTCCTTCTTCTTTCTTCCCGACTCCCCCGCGGAGCGCGCCCATGTCCGAAGTCCACACCTCCGTCTCCCTGCCCTCCGAAGTCGAACAACTGCTCCAGCGCCTGGGCGTGCCGCGCGAGTCCCACGTCGGCGGCGCGCTGACGGTGCGCTCGCCGCTCACGGGCGAGGTGATCGCGCAGGTCGCCCAGACCGCGCCGGCCGCGGCCACCGAGACCATCGCGCGCGCGCATGCGGCCTTCAAGGCCTGGCGCGCGGTGCCGGCGCCGCGGCGCGGCGAACTGGTGCGGCTGCTCGGCGAGGAACTGCGCGCGGCCAAGCGCGACCTCGGCCGGCTGGTCACGCTCGAGGCCGGCAAGGTGCCGTCCGAGGGCGCGGGCGAGGTGCAGGAAATGATCGACATCTGCGACTTCGCGGTCGGCCTGTCGCGCCAGCTCTACGGCCTCACGCTGGCCACCGAGCGCGCCGAGCACCGGATGATGGAAACCTGGCATCCGCTGGGCGTGTGCGGCGTGATCTCGGCCTTCAACTTCCCGGTCGCGGTGTGGTCGTGGAACGCGGCGTTGGCGCTGGTGTGCGGCGACCCGGTGGTGTGGAAGCCGTCCGAGAAGACGCCCCTGACCGCGCTCGCGGTGCATGCGATCGCCGCGCGCGCCATCGAGCGCTTCGGCGCCGACGCGCCCGAAGGCCTGCTCGGCCTGCTGCTGGGCCAGCGCGACATCGGCGAGCTGCTGGTCGACGACCACCGCGTGGCGGTGCTGTCGGCCACCGGTTCCACCGCCATGGGCCGCCAGGTCGGTCCCAAGCTCGCGGCCCGCTTCGCGCGCGCCATCCTCGAACTCGGCGGCAACAACGCGGCCATCGTCACGTCCTCGGCCGACCTCGACCTCACCTTGCGCGCGATCGCCTTCGCGGCCATGGGCACGGCGGGCCAGCGCTGCACCACGCTGCGCCGGCTGTTCGTGCACGAGAGCGTGTACGACAAGCTGGTGCCGCGCCTGATCAAGGTGTACGGCGGCGTGAAGGTCGGCGATCCGCGCGAGGCCGGCACGCTGGTCGGTCCGCTGATCGACCGCGCGGCCTTCGAGGGCATGCAGAAGGCGCTCGACGAGAGCCGCGATGCCGGCGCGATCGTGCATGGCGGCGGCCGCGTCGAGGGCATCGGCGGCGCCGAGGCCTACTACGCGCGCCCGGCGCTGGTCGAGCTCAAGGCGCATGCCGGCGCGGTGCTGCGCGAGACCTTCGCGCCGATCCTCTACGTGGTGCGCTATGCCTCGCTCGACGAGGCGATCGAGCAGCACAACGCGGTGGGCGCGGGCCTGTCGTCGTCGATCTTCACGCTCGACATGCGCGAGGCCGAGCGCTTCCTCTCGTGCGCCGGCTCCGACTGCGGCATCGCCAACGTCAACATCGGCCCGAGCGGCGCCGAGATCGGCGGTGCCTTCGGCGGCGAGAAGGAAACCGGTGGCGGCCGCGAGGCCGGCTCCGACAGCTGGAAGGCCTACATGCGCCGCGCGACCAACACCATCAACTATTCGACGGCGCTGCCCTTGGCGCAGGGCGTCACCTTCGACATCGGCGACTGATTTCCCGCGACGCAGGCTTTGGCCGCGGCGGCGCATGAGCGTCGCCGCGGGCGGATGCCTGCGCGAGCGCCTGACCCATCACCACAACGACGAGGAGACGACGACATGAACTTCATTCCATCCCTGCACCCGCTCAAGGCCGCGGCCGCCACGCTGCTGCTGGCCCTGGCCGCCACGGCCGGCGCGCAGCAACCGGCGCCCGCGGGCACGCTCGAGAAGATCGCCGCCAGCGGCAAGGTGGTGCTCGGCGTGCGCGAGGCCTCGCCGCCCATGGCCTACATGCTGGGCGCGGGCGAGAAGTACGTGGGCTACCACGTGGAGCTGTGCGAGCGCGTGCTCAAGGACATCGTGCCGGCCGCGAAGCTCGAGTACATGGCGGTCACCGCGCAGAACACCATCCCGCTGGTGCAGAACGGCACGCTCGACATCGGCTGCGGCCCCACCACCAACAACCTCGCGCGCCAGCAGCAGGTGGCCTTCGCGCTCACCACCTACGTGAGCGAGGTGCGCATGGCCACGCGCGTCGACTCGGGCATCACCACGCTCGACCAGCTCGCGGGCCGCACCGTGTCGGCCTCCACCGGCACGACGGCGGTACAGCTGCTGCGCAAGCGCGAGCGCAGCAACAACGTGAGCATCAACACCATGCTCGGCAAGGACCACCTCGAGAGCTTCCTGCTGATGGAGTCGGGCCGCGCCGATGCCTTCGTGCTCGACGACAACCTGCTGGCCGGGATCATCGCGAACTCTAAGAACCCGACGGCCTACCGCATCGTCGGCGAGCCGCTGGGTTCGGAGCCGATCGCGCTGCTGTTCCGCAAGGACGACCCGGCCTTCAAGGCGGCGGTCGACGGCGCGCTGCGCCGCCTCATGAAGAGCGGCGAGCTCGAGCGCATCTACACCAAG
>Ga0209902_101133_pt1 | contig 15728 bp, 13 predicted proteins | sample FECB27metaG_FD_188304 | JGI IMG/M metagenome (GOLD analysis project Ga0209902, IMG submission 188304) | Cyanobacterial communities from the Joint Genome Institute, California, USA - FECB-27 (SPAdes) (version 2) | ecosystem: Environmental > Aquatic > Thermal springs > Hot (42-90C) > Microbial mats...
AGCGTCACATCGTGCACAAGCCGCTCGACCGAATCTCGCCATTGGCGGTACCGGTATTGCTCGATATCGGAAAGGTTCCGGTGGTCGGCGAGGCCCGCGAAAGCACCATGGCCGAAGCCGCCGAGGAACTGATCGCCGAGGCCATGGGCGTCAGCCCCGCGTCAAGCGAGATGAGGAAACGGGCGAATTGACTTCAGCCTGGGCAGCGCGCACTGCCCCGATCGATGACAGGGGCGACCCCGTGTACCTGCATTTCGCCGGTCACAGCTTCGAGCCGCTCCCCTCGGGCGCCCTGTGGTGGGCCGCCGAGGGCGTGTTGCTGGTCGCCGACCTGCACCTAGAAAAGCTCTCGTCCTTCGCCAGGCGCGGCAGCCTGCTGCCGCCCTATGATACCGCCTTGACGCTGCGCCGCCTCGAGGCCGACATCGCTGCGACCGGCGCCACCGAAGTTGTCGCGCTGGGCGATAGTTTTCACCGCGACGAGGGCACTTCGACACTGCAGCCGGCCGACCGCCTGCGGCTCGCCACCCTGATGGGCAAGGCCCGTTGGACCTGGATTTCGGGCAACCACGATCCCGCCCCGCACAGCCTCGGCGGCGTTTGCGTCACCGGCCTCAGCCGCGCCGGGCTGACGCTGACGCATGAGCCCGGAGCGGGGCAGGGCGTCATCGCCGGCCACCTCCACCCCGCTGCCCATGTGGCGATGAACGGCCGCTCGGTGCGCCGCCCGTGTTTCGTCCACGATGGCCGGCTGTTTGTGCTCCCCGCCTACGGCTCCGCTACCGGCAGCCTCAATATCCTCAGTCCGGCATTCGTCGGTCTGCTGCACTGGCCGACCCTCGAGGTGGCGATGATCGGGCGGGGGCGGGTGTACCCGGTGAGCCCGAAGCGGCTGGTGCCCGGCTCCGACGCCTGCTGAGCGACGGGAGCCGGCTTCAGGTACGTGCCCGAAAATATTCCGGTCCCGAACCCTTGATCGGCATGTAACACACCACCCACGTGTCAGCCTCAAACGAACGGGACACCTTCGACATGCATGGGATCGTGAAACTCGCTGCCGCCTCGGCGGCCCTGTTGCTCCTCGCTGCGCCGGCGTTAGCGGAGAGCCGCACCGTCGACCTGCCGGCCTTCACCGCGCTCGATATTTCGTCTGGGATCGATGCCATCGTCACTGTCGGCGGTACGCAGTCGATCACTGCTGAGGCCAAGGACAAGCGCCTGCTCGACGACCTGCAGCTCAAGGTCGAGGGCACTACGCTGAAGGCCTACTACGACTGGAGCTTCTTCGACATCTTCACCTTCGGCGACCGCGACCAGATCAAGCTCACCATCACCGTGCCGGCGCTCAGCAAGCTCGAAGCCAGTGCCGGCTCCGATGTCGTCGCTACCGGAGTGACCGGCGACGCGCTGGAGTTCGGGGTTTCGAGCGGCGCCGACCTGTCGCTCAGCGGCGTCGCCGGCAAGTCCATCGATCTTGACGCCTCCTCCGGCGCCGGACTCAAGGTCGAAGGCACCTGCGTCGACGGCAAGGCCAACGCCTCGTCCGGCTCCGACCTCGATGCCGAAGACCTGCTCTGTGCCACCATGGATGCCAACGCCTCCAGTGGTTCCGACCTCGAGGTCTATGCCTCGAAGTCGATCAAGGCCAACGCCTCGTCGGGCTCCGACCTCAGCATCTACGGCAACCCAGCCGAGGTCGACCAGGAAGCGAGCAGCGGCAGCGATATCAAGCTGGAGAACTAGGCTTAGGCACAACCTGGGTTTGGTTAAGCCCACCGGGTCATCCCCGCGAAAGCGGGGAACACCGTTTGCGATCGTGCGGCAGGCACAAAACAGAGGTTCCCGCTTTCGCGGGAATGACCCGGTGGGTGGGGCACGACCCTAACTTTGCGCGTATGCGCGCAGGTGGGGATGACGCCGGCCCGGGCGGGAAGATCTCGCCCTACCGCTTGAACACCACGCCACCGAGCCAGCCGGTGAACAGCGCCAGCGCCACGCAGACCAAGCCGTAGAGCAGGGGCTGCGTGCGCGCCGATTGGCCGAGGAAGCGCTCAAAGCCGATCTTCCTCACCGAGAACCCGTCGGACTTCTCGGCGATCACCTGGCCGTTCTTGATCAGGTAGGTGTGCGCGAGATAAGGCCCCGGCGGCGCGTCGGACGGCAGCGCCACCTGCGCGAAGTAGAAAGTGTCCGAACGGAACACCACGCCGTTCTCGTTGAGCTTGAACATGCCCTTCTGCTGCATCAGCCGGGTGAGTTCGCCGCCGAACACCGTGGCATCCCACCAGCCGGCTTTGGCGGTGTAGCGCGCCTGGCTGTCGAGTGGGATTTCCTTTTCCGCCAGCGTGATCGGGTCGGTGATGTTGCTCAGCGGCGCGTCGCTCAGCACCTGGTAGAACGAGGGGAAGCGCTCGAACTCGGCCTGCGAGGTGTTGAGCCAGATGCCGAACTGGTTGGTCTTGCGCCGCGCCACCCGGTTCTGCAGCGGCCCGGTGACGGTGATGATGACGTGATAGGGGCCTTCGACGAAGCGCTGCTCGGCGCCCACTTCCGGCTCGATCGATCCGAACAGCGTCAGGGTCTGGCCGGCAAAGCTCGAGGTGATCGACACCTCGTCCTGGCTGACCTGCGTCACCAGCCGCTCGGCAGAGGCCGGCGAGGCGGCGAGGACCAGCGCCAGCGCGAGCAGCAGCCGGCGCATCAGATCACCCCCGACGCGCCGATCACGGCGGTCGAATAGACATCGCCCGGGGTCAGCACCAGGCTGATGCCGAAGCGGATGGCGACGGCGAGAACGAGGATGGCGAGCAGTGCGCGCAGCTGTTCGCCACGCAGGTATTTGCCGGCCGAAGCGCCGAACTGCGCCCCCACTGTGCCGCCGACCATCAGGCAGAAGGCGAGCAGGATATCGACGCTCTGGCTCGACACGGCGTGGAGGATGGTGGTCGCCGCCATCATCGCCACCACCTGCAGCAGCGAGGTGCCGATCACCATATTGCCGGGCATCCTGAGGATGTAGACCAGCGCCGGCACCAGGATGAAGCCGCCGCCGATGCCCAAGAGCGACCCGACAAAGCCGATGGCGACACCCAGCGCCAGCACCGGGATCACCGAGATATAGAGCCGCGATTTCTTGAATCGCACCCGCCACGGCAGGCCGTGGAACCAGTTGTGCTGGTTGGGCAGCTTTTCCCGCACCACGATCCCTGCACGGCGCTTCATGATGGCGCGCGCCGCCTCGATCAGCATCAACGTGCCGACGAAACCGAGGAGGATCAAGAAGCCGAGCGAGATGACGAGATCGAGTTGGCCAGCGGCGCGCAGCACCTGGAAGGTCGCAACGCCGCCGAACGCCCCAAGCACACCCGACAGCACCAGGTAGAGCGCCATATGCAGGTCGATCTGCCCGCGCCGGTAGTAGCTGAGCGCCCCGGAGGTGGAAGCCGCCACCACCTGGCCGGTTACCGAGGCCACCGCGACCGAGGACGGGACGCCCGAAAAGATCAGCAGTGGCGTCAGCAGGAACCCGCCGCCCACCCCGAACAGCCCCGACAGGAACCCGACCGCGCCCCCGATCCCCACAAGGAAGAACAGGTTCATCGAAAGCTCGGCGATCGGCAGATAGACCTGCACGTGGGGCGTCCAATAGCACTAGGGCATTCCCGAGGCTCTAGCGTGAGGCCGCGACGGAAATGCGACGGTTTTTCGCGAAATGCCACCGAGCATTAGCAGCAAAATACAAAGGCGAGGTTAGCCTACCGGGTGGGTCGGGAATATGGGACTTAAGCCGTTCCACGTGTCGCCGGTAACCAGGTGGATGTGGACCCAGACGGACTGCCTTGTTATCAACCGGCAGCCAGTACTTCTCAGCGCTCGCAATACCAACCGGATGCCGGAAAGGCGGAGGGCAACGTGGCACCTGCTGACGACCCGGACCGCGACAGGGGGGACGAGAGTGTTCCGGAACCGCCCCGCGCCGATCCTGTCGTCGGTGAGTTCGTCACCGAGACCTTTGACTACGATGGCGGTCGGAAGGTCACCGTGTACCTGCCGCCCGGCCGTCCCGAGGCCGTGGTGTTTGCTGGCGACGGCCAGTTGATTTCCGGGTGGGGCGCCTGTCTCGAAGCGGTGGGCACAGTGCCGACCATGATCGTCGGCGCCCATAGGGTTACGTCCGAGGACGAGATGCTCAGGCTGGGCGAGTATTCGCCCCCGATTGATCCGGCGCGCTTTGCGGCGCACGAGCAGTTTTTTGTTCATAGCCTCGGCGAATGGGTCCGATCGAGGTTCGGTGCGGCGCTGCCGGCCGAGCGCACCGCGGTCGCTGGTGTATCGGCGAGCGCCGAACTCTCCCTCGCCATGGGGATGCGACACCCGGATCGCTACCACACCGTGTTCGCCGCCTCTCCCGGGGCGGGGTACCGCCCGCCTGCGGTCATGCCAAAAATGTTGCCGCGAGCCTACCTCACCGCTGGCACCCTCGAACCTTTCTTCCTCGAGAACGCAAACCGCTGGGCCGAGGCCCTGCGGGTCGCCGGCGCGGATGTCGTCATGAACGAGCGCGCCGGCAACCATGGCGACCCATTCTGGCAAGCCGAGTTCGTCAGGATGGTGCGCTGGGCGTTCGGCTCCGGGTGAGCCCGGAACGCGCTGGCGGTTCGATACGACCAACTCACTCGAGCCGCTTGCGAAACTTCATCTCGGCGCGGTGCAGCTTGTTGCGCTTCATCCGGACCCTGCGGCTTTCAGCCTGCGCCTTGGGGTCCTCCTTGCCGACCTGGAATTCCAGCTCGCGTTGCAACTTGCCATAGGCCCGCCAGCGTGCAGCATCGAGCGCGCCGGTAGCGAGCGCCGCGGCGATGGCGCAGCCGGGCTCGCCGTCATGACCACAATCCCGGAAGCGGCATTGCGCGGCGAGCGCCTCGATGTCGGCAAAGGCCGCCGACATCCCGTCACCGGCCTCCCACAGGCCAAGCTCGCGCATCCCTGGCGTATCGAGGATTAGCGCCCCGTTGGGCAGCAGCACCAGTTCGCGATGCGAAGTGGTGTGACGGCCGCGGGCATCGTCCTCGCGGATGGCCTGGGTAGCCATCTGCTCCCGGCCGGCCAGGGCATTGACCAGCGTCGACTTGCCGACGCCTGAACTGCCGAGCAACACGGCTGTCCGTCCTGGCTTGAGGTAGGCGCGCAGTGCGTCGAGCCCGGCTCCGGTCACCGCCGATACGGCGAGTACCGGCACGCCCATCGCCACCGCTTCGATCTCGCTGAGGCGCGCCTCGGCGTCGCTGCACATATCGGCCTTGGTCAGGACGATAACCGGGTCGGCCCCGCTCTCCCAGGCGGTGGCAAGATAGCGTTCGATCCGCCGCGCGTTGAGATCGGCGTTCATCGAGGCAGCCAGCAAGGCGACATCGACATTGACGGCGACAAGCTGGCCGCGCGCCGCACCCGGGCCGCTGGCGCGGCGCGTGAAGGTGCTGCTGCGTGGCAGCACATGTTGAATCGTCGCGCTCCCCTCGGTGGGCCGCGCCAGTACCGCAACCCAGTCGCCGGTGACCGGAAGGGTTCCGTCCTCGGCGTCATGGGCGAGCCTGCCGGCCAGCGTGGCCGTAAGTTCGCCCAGCTCGGTCACGATGTCGTAGAGACCGCGCTGCTGCACGATAACCCGCGCCGGGATCAGGCCTGCGGCCGCGTGGGGGATAAATTGCTGCTTGAGCGCATCGCTCCAGCCGTATTGTTCGAGCAAAATGGATTCCTTAGATCAGGGCCATGAAGGCGCCAGCCGGAATCCCGTATGTGCGGAAGTTACGCGGCAGCGCGACGGAAGGCAATTCTCACAATGTCAGTCATCGGAGCGCCTCCTCTCTGTTGCGCGGCGAGGGAAAGCTAGCCTCGACCCGAGGGCGTGTCAACGCGATCGCGGTGCACCGGCCGCAGAGATTGGCGGAACGCCAGCGGGCTTTGCCTGGTCCACCGCTTGAAGCGCTGACTGAAATAGAACTGGCTGTCGAACCCCACGGTTTCGGCGATCTGCAGCACCGAGAAGCCGGTGCGCGCCAATAGTTCGCTGGCCCGCTGCATGCGGCGCATCTCGAGGTAGCGCTGCACGCTCTGGCCGGTCTCGGCCGTGAACAGATGCGCCAGCCGTGAGCTCGAGAGGCCGACCGCCGCGGCGACGTCGTCGAGCAAAACCTTGCTGGCGAGGTTGCCGTCCAGGTAGTCCATCGCCCGGCGCACGCGCGCGTCGTAATGCGACGTGGCGGCAAGCGGGTTCATCAGGTCGCATTCGAGCAGCAGACCCTCGAGCGCATGCATGGCGAAAGCCTCTCGTTGTCTGAGGTCGCCGTGCAGCAGCCGGTGCACCTCGTGGAAGCGCTCGGCAGCTTTCGGGGGATCGGGTCGCAGCAGCATGAGGCCGGGTGCAATGGCCGGCCAATCGAGCCATTCCAGCCAATGGGCGCGCGGATGGAAGTGCACCCAGAGCAGCTCCCAACCGGCTGCGGCAGGGGCAACCGCATAGTCGTGCAGCGTCCCCGGCCGGATCAGCACCCAGTCACCGGGGCCGGAGATCAGCTCCCCACCGGCGTGACCAAAACGCCCGGCGCCGGCGATCGTGTGGATCAGCAACCAGTCTCCGACGCCATCCGGTCGAAGCACCCGATAGCCGGATGTTTCGTGGTAGTGCCCGGTCAGCAGCCCGAGAACAGGGGTGTGCGCGAGCTTGTGTGGCTTGATCATAGCAGGATATTACATGCGATCGACCCAATGTTCCATGTTGCTCCGCGGTCTCGCGAGTTAGCTTGCTCGCAATAGGAGGAACCCAATGGCACTGTCGACCGAGCAGAAGCAGCAGTTCGAGCGTGACGGCTTTCTAGCGCTGCGCGGCCTGTTCAGCCGCGATGAGATCGATGAGATCCGCGACACCTTCATGCACGAGGCCAAGGATGGACCGGTGCCGGGTCTGTCCGACGTGCCCAAGGCGCGCGCCGGGGCGCCGGCCGCCTCGAGCGATCCCCTCGCGCGCTATCCCAGGATGATGCACCCGCATAAGCACATGGACAAATCGGTCGGCCCGCTCGCCTTGCGCTACATGCGGGACCCGCGGCTGCGGCCGATCCTCGCCGAACTGTTCGGCGAAGATCCCTTCGCCTGCCAGTCGATGTTCTATTTCAAGCCGCCCGGGGCCCGCGGACAGGATCTGCACCAGGACAACTTCTACCTCCGCGTGAAGCCGGGCACCTGCATGGCCGCCTGGGTCGCGGTGGATGATGCCGATGCCGGCAATGGCGGCATGATGTGCGTACCCCAGACCGCCAGCCTCGACATTGCCTGCCCCGAAAGGGCCGACCCGACGCTGTTCTTCACGACGGAGCACGTCGAGCCGCCGCCGGGCCTCGAGCCGCAGATGATGGAGCTGAAGGCCGGCGACGTGCTGTTCTTCAATGGCAGCGTCATTCATGGCTCGACGCCGAACACCAGCACCGATCGCTTCCGCCGCTCACTGATTTTCCACTACGTGCCGGCCAGCACCGTCGAAATGAGCCACTATTACGAGGCGCTGAGTTTCGACGGTGAGAAGCAGGATATCGCCGTCAACATGGACGGCGGCCCCTGTGGCACGACGCAGGATCTCCCCGCCGGCCCGCACTAAAAGGCGCGGGCGCTGGAGCGCTTTCAGGAAAAGTTGCAGACTTTTCAGGTTCGAAAGCGCGACCAAATCAAAGACTTAGAGCATTGCACCGATTCAAAGAAACGGTGCAATGCTCTAGGCGGCAGCAGCGCCGAACCGGTCGCGATAGGCGCTGGCCGAGAGGCCGGTGACCTTGAGGAAGACCCGGCGAAAGGCGGATGGGTCCTTGTAGCCGACGTTCCAGGCGATCCGTTCGACGGTGTCGCGGCTGAACTCCAGCCGTTCTCGGGCCAGTGCGATCCTGAGCGCCTGCACATACTCGGTCGGCCTCAGGCCGGTGGCCTTCTGGAAGCGGCGAAGGAAAGTGCGGGTCTCGAGCCCCGCCCGTTCGGCCAGGTCCGGGACATTGATCTCCTCGCTGCGATGCGCCTGCAGCCAGTGCTGCACCCTCAGCACCGCGTCGTCGCCATGTGACAGCCGCGGCGCGAAGGTCGAGTAGTGGCGCTGCTCGCGCCCGGCTGGGTCGACCAGCAGGAACTTGGCCGTGTCGGCCATCACCGTCGGGCCCAGCACGCGATGGACGAGGCGCAGCCCCAGGTCGGTCCAGGCCAGCATGCCGCCGGCAGTGATGATGTCGCCGTCCTCGACGATGATATCGCCGGCCGTGACCTCGACATCCGGAAACGCCGCCCCGAAGGCCTCGGCATAGAGCCAGTGCGTCGTCGCGCGTCGTCCCGACAGCAGCCCGGCATGCCCGAGCATGAAGGCGCCACCGCAGATCGAGGCGATGGTTGCGCCGGTGTCGTGACGCCGACGCAGCCAGCCGGTGAAATCGGCCGCCTCTGCCGCGGTCAACGGATCGGCAAGCCGGCCGGGAATTACGATGTATTCGGGTTGCCCGCTGGCGCCGGGGTCGCTGTCATAGCTGCGCTCGAACCCGCTCTCTCCCACCCGCCAGTGGCTGGTGCGGATGCGGTCGGCACCGCCATGCTGGCGCGCATAGTCGTTGGCGACCTGGAACGCGTCGGTGAGCCCATGCACCGACGCCATGGCGCAGCCGGGGTAGAGCAGGAGGCCGATTTCGGTGTGTCTCAACGCGTCCATGGTCTTTGTCACTTCTGGCCCCGACTATGTCAGTTGCGGCAATCGTCGCCGGTCAAGCTCAAGCTTAGGGTCATCACATCGCGGCGGACAAGGGTTCGCCCAACCAAGGAGAGACCCAAAATGACCAAGACAATCGTTCTGATCCACGGCGCCTGGCTCAACAGCCTCAGCTGGGAAAACGTCAAGGCCCGCTACGAAGCCAAGGGCTACACCGTCCTCACCCCTGATTGGCCATTCGACGACCGCGCCCCGTCGGCATTGCGGGCCAACCCGGCCCCGGAACTGGCAAAGATCGGCCAGCGTGAGATCGTCGACCACTTCGACAAGATCATCCGCGCCCTGCCAGAACAGCCGATCCTGATCGGGCACTCGTTCGGCGGCGTCATCGTCCAGCAGCTCCTGGCTCGTGGTCTCGGTGTCTCCGGCGCGGCGATCAACCCCGCTCCCACCCCCGGCGTGCCGCTTGGTCCGCAGGCCATCGTCTCCGCCCTGCCGGTGTTCGGCGATCTGTTCTCGTGGAAGAAGGCCAAGACCATGTCGCTGAAGTTCTTCTCGACGCGTTTTGCCCAGACTGAACCGAACCCCGAAGCCAAGTATGACCGCTACGTCATCCCGACCGCCGGCAAGGTCTACTGGGATGGCGTGATCAACCCGATGCTGATCGACTGGGCCGGGCAGAACCGCGCGCCGCTGCTGCTCATCGGCGGTGGCAAGGACCTGATCGCCGACGCCTCGATGACCGACGCCATCTACCGCAAGCAGAAGCAGGCCGCTTCGACCACCGAGCTCAAGATCTTCGACGATCGCTCGCACTGGACGCTGATGGACAAGGGCTGGGAAGCCGTCGCCGACCTGGCGCTCAACTGGGCCGTCGAACACGCTACCGACAAGCGCCCCGCCCTGCGGCTGGCGGCCTGAATGGCCAAGCCCACCGGTCCCGACGACAACGCAGTCGGGACCGGTCGCCTCAAAAAGTCCGCTTCGGCTCGAAGCGGACTTTGGCCGTCTGATCCTGGGCGAAGCCCGACTACGACATGATCTGCGTTCCCGCCTGAGCGGGACCCCAGGGGTTCGCGACCTCAACGCAGATCAAGCCCCAGTTCGCGGGATGGCATAAAGTGGGGCTTCATGTTGGGAGTGCCCATGTCTGCAGTGCTCAAGACCGTCTGGTTCGTCGAGACCCGCTTCCGCGACAATGAGCTTTCGCTTGAGGCGATGGCGGACCATGCAGGCGTTTCACGCTCGCACCTGTCGCGCACCTTTCCGATACTCACCGGCTACCAACTCTCGACTTACCTGCGCGGCCGGCGGCTCACAGAGGCGGCGAAAGAACTCGCCAGCGGAGCCCCCGACATTCTCAATGTGGCGCTCGACGCGGGGTACGGGTCGCATGAGGCTTTCACCCGCGCCTTCCGCGACCAGTTCGGGCTGACGCCCGAGGAATTACGGCGGAGGCGTTCGCTCGACACGCTCGATCTCGTGGAGCCTCTGAGCATGGACTCGCCCGAAAAAGTGAAGCTCGCGCCGCCGGCCGTTCAGGATCGGCATGCCCAGCGCATCGCCGGCCTCAGCTACCATTTCACATTCAGGACGCTGGATACCATCCCACACCTCTGGCGGCGCTTCGGACCCTACCTGCCCGAGATGCGAGTGGATGGACCTCCCCCCGCGTTCGGCGTCACTGGATCGATGCCGGAGGGCAGCGACGGCTTCGACTATTTCGCGGCGGCGCCGTTGCCAAAAGGCCGTGATCTCTTGCCCGGCCTCACCGAAATGACGCTGCCCGCCGGAACCTATGCCCAGTTCAGGCATGAAGGGCACATCTCGGGCATCCGCGCGACCTGTGCGGCCGTATTCGAGAGTGGCATTCCAGCCCTCGGACGTGAGCCGGACACCCGGTGGTTCAGTTTTGTGGAGTATTACGGCCCAGACTTCGAACCATCGACCGGGTTCGGAACTGTGGAGATCTGGGTCAAGCTCAAGCAATGATCGAGAGACTCGTCGCCAACAACCGGGCCGCGGCAAGCGGCTGCACCGCGTTGCAACCTGTGACAGATCCGAGCCAAAGGACATCGGCATGCTGACGCTGCCCAGGATCGTTGATCGCCCGGAGACGCCCTATTTCGCCCTCAAGCGGACCGTCACCCTGCCGCTTGAAGCGGAAATTCCCAGCATCATGGCGACGCTGCGATCTCGTCTCGACACTCAGAGTGTCGTTCCCGCTGGCCCAGTGTTTTTCAAGCACAACCTCGTCGCCATGCCTGTGATCGAGATGGAATTCGGCGTGCCGGTTGAGCGCTTGCTGCCTGCGGAGGGGGATTTCGTGACTGGCATCCTGCCGGCCGGACGATATGCCGAGATCACCTATAAAGGTCCCTATGACGACCTGATGGAGGTCAACGGCCTGCTCATCATCTGGGCTCGAGAGCTTGGCCATAGCTTCGACGCACGGCCTGTGGGCGGCGGCGAGTGGTTCGCGAACCGGGCAGAAATTTATCATACGGACCCGGAGGACGACGCGAGCACCGCGTCGAGCCGAACCACCGTCTCGATCAAGCTCAAGGATGCGAATTCTTGAGTGCATCGGTACGGAGAGGGGCATGAAGGCAGAAACCGTCATCGGTCCGGTCACGATCATCGAGAAGCCCGATCGGCCTTACGTGGGAATTCGGTTGAACACCCCGTTCCCAGGGATGTTCGCCGTCGCCACGCGGGCGCTCAAGGACCTGCGAGCCTGGAGCAAGGCCAACGGCCTCGAGGAGGACGGCCCGTATTTCCTCCGCTACTATCATTGCGATATGCGGGACATCATGGAAATCGAGGCCGGTTTCCTGACTGGAGCCGCTCCGCTCGACCATCCTCAAATCAAGGGCGGCCTGCTCCCTGGAGGCAGATATGCTTCGCTCATTTACCGGGGCAACGGCCTGCGCGGCAATCAGGCGCTCATGCAATGGGGCCGCGATACAGGCACCGCGTTTGCGGCGATCGACCCTACGCGCGCCGAGTCATACTTGTGCCGCTACGAGGCCTATCTGACCGATCCCCGGGTCGAGCCGCGAAAGCTGCTCTGGGATGTTGAGCTGTCGATCAAGCTGGCGAGCTAGACGACACGGGTCCCACCGTGCGCCGCCGGTAAGGCCTGCGCCTGCCTAAACCGGCTGGCTGCCCAGCACCGCCAGCAGCCGCGGATTGATCTCGCCGCTTTCGCTCATCCCGGTGGAGCGCTCGAAACTCTTGATCGCTTCAGCGGTCTTGGGGCCGGCCATGCCGTCGGGGGTGCCGATGTCGAAGCCGAGCTGGTGCAGTGCCATTTGCACGCCCTTCACCACCTTGAGGTTGGTGATCGGGGCCCCCGGATCGAACTTGTCGCTCCAGGTGCCGATCGGCGCGAAGTTGGCGACGAAATCGATGGGCTGCGGCTGGAAGGCAGCGACGTCGGCGGTCACCTGCTGCGCCGTCGCGGCATCGAGCGAAGCGGCGATATCGTCGCGCGACTTGGCGGCATCCTTGTCACCCTTGTTGGCGGCGAGGCTGAACCACTTGAACGAGGCCGCGAGGTCCTGCTTCACCCCCAGCCCGCGGGCGTACAGCATGCCCAGGTTGAACTGGCTGTCCTTCATGCCGCGGCTTGCTGCTTCCTCGAACCATTTGGCAGCGGCGTCGAACTGCTGCGTGCCAAGTCCGCCGCCGGCATAGAGCGCGGCGAGGTTATGCATCGCCATGCGGTTACCCGCTTCGGCGGCCTGCTGGTACCAGAGGCGCGCCTGGGCGAGATCCTTCTCCACGCCGCGGCCGTTCTCATAAAGGTTGCCCAGCCGGTATTGTGCCGGTGCAAAGCCCTGGCCGGCGGCGCGCTCGTACCACATTGCCGCGGCCTTCAAGTCCTCGGGGACAGCACGACCTTCGGTGTAGATTGCCGCAACTTCGAATTGCGCCCGTGCATCGCCATTGGCGGCAGCAGCCAGCAGCGGCTCGGGGCCGACAGAAGCCGGCGGCCGGTCGACCTTGACCGGGCTTTCCATCGCGTCGACCAGCGGCTCGATCGTGTCGCTGAGACTGGCAACCCCGGCGGGCGTCTCGCTTCCGACGGGCGTCGCCTCGCCTCCGATGGGCGCCTTTTCGGCCACGGCGGTCGCCGCCTCGAAGGCCTGCGGCATTTTCGGGGCTTCGGCGGAGGCGACGAACTTCTGCGGGGCGCCGCCGCCGATCGAGGCGGTGGTCAGCTTGTCGAGCGTCGGGATCACCCGGGGCGTCGCCTTGCCAGGCTGCGCGGCGAAACCTTGCTGGGCCAGCGGCACCGGGGTGAGGGCCGCGTCGCCGACGTCCTGCGTTGCCTGGCTGGTCGGCGGCGGTGCCTCGGCCTCGGACGGCTTCATCCGCTGGTTGATCAGGTTGATGGTGAGACAGGCGAGCGCCAAGACGCTTGCGGCCAAGAGGATCGGCTGCTTATGGCGGAGCAGGAAGCTCTGCTTCGGTTTGGCGTCGTCTGCTGACGGGCTGGTTTCCTCGGCGCCGAGCGCCACGAGGTTGGGCTCGGGCGCGACCGGCAGCGCGCGCGCCGCCGGCTCATCCGGCTGCCAATGGCTCGCCGGCTCCTTGTCGCCGGCCAACTGGCGTGGCGCCTTGGCCTTGAATAATCCGGCGAACGGCAGGCCGCTTTTGGCGGTCTCGCCCCCGACCGGCTTGATTTCCTTGGCCTTGGCGAGCTTTTCCGCCTTCACCGGTTTGCTCATCTCGGCGGCCGGCTTGGCTGGCATGGTCACTGCCGGAACGACAGCTGGCGCCTCGGTGCGGCTCGCCTGGAAGCGCGCGAACGCCTTGCCGATCAGCGAGCCACCGGCCGCCGAAACCGGCTCGGCCTTGCCGACTGCCGCCTGGCGGGCGGCACGGCGATGCGCCTCGATGAAGGTGTTGCGGTTGGGCATCGGCGGCTCGTCGGCCACCGACGCAGCCGGACGCAGTTCGGCCTTCGGGCTGGCGACGAACACCTCGTCGGCCGGCAGGTCGAGGGTGGATTTCGGCTGCGGCGGACGCTCGGCGAGGGTCGGGTCGAACGCCGGCTTCTCGGGCTCATCCATCAGGTCGAGCGAGGGCACCGGCGCCGGCGGCAGTTCGGCGCTCGGCTCGGCCGGGCGCTTGCGCGGCCCGTTCTTCACTTCGAGCGCCGTGCGCAGCGGATTGGGATCGTCGCCGAACGGCTTGTCGAGCAGCGGCGCATCGATGCTTGGGTCGGCCGGCATGCTGTCGCCGAGGTCAACGCGCTGCGGGCGCGACGGCAGTTCGTCTTCGAACGACAGGTTGTCGAGCAGCGGCGCGATCGGGTTGAGCGGCTCGCTGACCACCGGCGCGGCGGCTGCAGCCAACGGCTTGCTCTCCGGCTTGGGTGTCTCGAGCTTGGGCGCCGGTGTCTCGGGCAGCTTGGCGAAACTTGCGGGAGCCGCAGCAGCCGGGGCAGGGGCCTTGGCCTCCAGCGACGTCTCGAGCCGCTTCAGCCGCTCGTTCACTTCACGGATGGTGGCGTCGAGCGCGACGGTTTCGGCGGCTGGCTTCTCCTTGGCAGCCGCCTTCATCGCCTGGCTGACGCGCTTCTCGATCTCGGCATAGCCGGCCTCGTCGAGCCCGGCCTTGGCCGGCTGGTCGAGCTGCCGCATGGCGTCCGAGGTGCGCGCTGCCACCAGGTCGGCAAGCTGGTCGAAATCCGGCGCCTCAGTGGCGGCCGGCGCCGCATAGAGTTTTGCGAGGCCGGTGAGCTGCTCGCCGGTCTGATCCATGCGCGCCACCAGCTGGCGCACCTGCGCTTCGAGCTGGCTGATGCTGACCTCGGACGACCGGTCGTCGACCTTGTCGGTCAGGACTTCGAGCTGCTGCTCCAACGCCGCGAAGCGCGGCTCCAGCGCCCCGAGCACGGTGTTGCGCAGCGCCTCCATATCGAGCTTCAGCTCGCCGACTTCGGTGTTCCGCCCCTCGATATCGGAGATCCTGACGTTCAGGGCATCGATCAGCTCGATCAGCCCCTGCGGCTGCTGCGGCGATTTCATCGCCTGCGCCACGCGCCCGAGTTCCTCGGTGATCTTTTCGAGTTCGGCCGGCGGCATCGCCATGGTCCGCTCGATCGCATCGACCCGGTCGTAGATATTGCGGACGCCATCCTCGATGGCGCCCATCGCCTCCTTGAGGCCATCCTTGGGGCTGTCGACCCGGTTGGCGTACTGCACCTGCAGGTCGGCGAGCCGGCCCACGGTGGCGCTGACGTCGTCGAGCCGCGCCGTCATGCCGCTCACGTCGGAGCGGTCAGCATAGTGCTTCTGCAGCTCAGCCAGCTTACCGACGGTCAGCGACACGTCGTCGAGCCGCTGGTTCAGCGCTGTCATGTCGAGCTTGGGGCCATCGGCGATGAGCTTGGCGAGCCCGGCGATGTGGCCCTCGAGCCGCTTCACCTGTCCGGTTTCGCCCACCGCGCCAGCCAGCAGCTCCACCACATGGCTGAGCTGGCCGACCTGATCGGCGATCTCGCGCACATTGGCGGTCTGGCCTTTGGCCTGCACCCTCAGTTCGCCTTCGAGACGCTCGAGACGGGTGGAAATGCCGCCCACGGCTTCGGCCAGTTCGTCGAACTGCGGCGCGCTCTGCGGCGGCTGCTGGTGCGGCAGCTGCGGGGCAGGGGCAGACGGGGCGCCGAAATGGCGCGAACGAATCTGCTGGATCGCCGATTCGAGCGTGTCGCGCGGGTTGGCCGGCGCCACTGGTTCATCGCGGTCGGAGAACTTGTCGATGGCCCGCTGCACCGAGCGCAGCGCTTCGCGATGCCGGGTATCGGGCTCGGCCTCGGTCACCTGGTGACGCAGGTCGCGCATCCGTTCGGCGAGGCCCTGGTAAGTCGGCTCAGGCCTTGCAGTGCGGGCGACTTGCGTTTCGACCTGGTCCAGCAGCGCCACCAGTTCGCCGCGCAGCTCCTGCCATTCGCCGGAACCCGGTTGGCCGTAGTCTTGCGTCT
>Ga0209902_101134_pt1 | contig 15724 bp, 13 predicted proteins | sample FECB27metaG_FD_188304 | JGI IMG/M metagenome (GOLD analysis project Ga0209902, IMG submission 188304) | Cyanobacterial communities from the Joint Genome Institute, California, USA - FECB-27 (SPAdes) (version 2) | ecosystem: Environmental > Aquatic > Thermal springs > Hot (42-90C) > Microbial mats...
CGCGGTCGAACAGCATCATCACGCAGGCGACGAACAGCGCCGGGAAGGCCAACAGTGCCATGACGGTCGCCGTGAAAATGCCCCACACCGTCAGCGGCAGCCGCATCAGCGTCATGCCGCGGGTGCGTGCCTGCAGCACGGTGACGACGTAGTTGAGGCCGCCCATGGTGAAGCCGATGATGAACAGGATCAGCGACACCAGCATCAGGATGATGCCCGGTCCCGTGCCGCCCGGCGTGCCCGAAAGTATCGCCTGCGGCGGGTAGAGCGTCCAACCGGCGCCCGTCGGCCCGCCCGGCGCGAAGAAGCTTGCCACCAGCACCAGAACGGCGAGCAGATAGATCCAGTAGCTCAGCATGTTGACGTAGGGAAACACCATGTCCCTGGCGCCAACCATCAGCGGGATCAGGTAGTTGCCGAAACCGCCGAGGAACAAGGCCGTGAGCAGGTAGATGACCATGATCATGCCGTGCATGGTCATGAACTGGTAGTAGGCCTCGGGCGTAATGAAATCGAAGGTGCCGGGAAAACCGAGCTGCAGCCGCATCAGCCAGGACAGCACCAGCGCGACGAGCCCGATTGCCAATGCGGTGCCCGAATACTGGATGGCGATGACCTTGGCGTCCTGCGAGAAGACGTACTTCGTCCACCAGCTGTGTGGATGGTAAAGATCCATCTCGCCCACTTCCGCCGGCGGGATCAGGTCTGCTCCGTGAGGCGTGACATCGACCATGCGTGCACCCTGTTGCTCTTTGCCTCTGCTTTCGCGGTGAGGCCGCTTTCGAGCGGTCGCGCCGTGTCTCCTATTCCATGCTGGCCGTGGCCTTGCCCTTGTCGACCAGCACGCCAACCTTGGCGGGCCCGCTCAGCTGGGCGAATGTCGATTGCTGCTGCAGCCATGTCGTGTAGTCCTGCGCGGTGTCGACCATGACGACGCCACGCATGAAGCCGTGTCCCGTGCCGCACAGTTCGGCGCACAGCACTTCGAAGGTTCCCGTCCGTGTCGGGGTGAACCAAAAATAGGTGACCATGCCCGGCACCATGTCCATCTTGGCGCGGAACTCGGGCACGTAGAAATCATGCAGCACGTCGATCGAGCGCAGCAGCATCTTGACCGGCTTGTCGATCGGCAAATGCAGGTCGGCGGCCTCGACGACGACATCGTCCTGGCCGTTCGGATCGTCGGGATTGATGCCGAGCGGATTGTCGGAGCTGACCAGCCGGGCGTTGGAGGTGCCGAGCTTGCCGTCGGCGCCGGGCAGGCGGAAGCTCCACTGCCATTGCTGGGCGACGACCTCGACCTCGGTCGCATCCTTGGGCACGGTGACGAACTGCTTCCAGACATAGAGGCCGGGCGCCAGCATCGCCGCCACGCCGATGGCGGTGATCGCGGTCAGCCAGGATTCGAGCTTCTTGCTTTCGGGCTCATAGTGGGCCTTCTGCCCTTCCTTGTGGCGGAAGCGGTAGACGCAATAGGCCATGAACAGCACGACCGCCGAGAAGACGGCGCCGGTGATCCAGAAGGTCGCAACGAGTGTGCTGTCGATGTAGCCCCAGTTGGAGGCTATCGGCGTCCACCACCAAGGGCTCAGCACATGAAACAGCACTGAGCCTATGACAACAAGAACGAGTACGAGCGCTATGGCCATCCTCTGTCCTCCCCGGCATTCCGGGGGACGCTGTCCCAGCAGGAAGGCCTGCCGCATCATAGCTTGATTTGGCGCGGAAATACTAGGGGATGAGGACGGTTGCAGGTTGCGTCATGTTCGCGCGGCCACTTGTGGCTGCGGAAACTCTTGCGCAGCCGGCTTTATGCTGTTGAGCGTAAAGTCAAACGTAGTGGGGCGGCGGACCGCCCCCGGTCGCGCCGCCCTTTCCGGAAGGCAGGCTTCAGACAGCCTGGGCCGGATAGCCGGCGGCGTCGAGCGCCTGGGCAACCTTGGCGGCGTCCGCCGCGGTCTCGATCGAGACGGTCTGCGCCTTCAGGTCGATGTCGATGCGTGCGGCCGCGTCCACGCTCTGCACCGCCTTGGTGACCATGCCCGCGCAATGGCCACAGGTCATGTCGGGAACATTCATCTTCAGCATTACAAGATCCTTGTCTGGGTCGGCATCGCGCCGTTTCCGCAATCTGGTGTTTCCAGCTACAGGAAGGTCAACCGGTTTTTCGATCACGGATTTGTTACCACGCTCTTTTCGAGCCGGGCAAAGCCCATCGGGCTATAATGAAGAGACAAATACCAATATTTTCATATGGTTATGTCATTTCTGAAAAACTTGTTCCAGGGCTGTTGACCTTCCCAACGCTGGAAGCCTTAGACCTCTGTTCGAAATTGATGACATAGAGGTCCATGACCATGAATGCTCCATTCAACCCGCCCGCTGGCACCATCAGGCAAAGCTTCCCGATCGAGGGCATGACCTGCGCCTCCTGCGTGCGCCGCGTCGAGGTCGCCATAGCGAAGGTGCCTGGCGTAAGCTCTGCCGCCGTCAACCTCGCCACCGAGAGCGCCGACGTGACCTTCGGCGGCGAGATCGATTCCGACGGCGTCATCGCCGCCATTCGCAACGCTGGCTACGACGTTCCCGTCGAAAAGATCGAAGTCGAGATCGAGGGCATGACCTGCGCCTCCTGCGTGCGCCGTGTCGAAAAGGCCATCGCGGCAGTGCCCGGCGTGAAGACGGCTTCGGTCAATCTTGCCACCGAACGCGCCACGATCGAGACGCTGGGCGGAACCGCCCGCTCGGCCATCGACGCCGCCATCCGCAAGGCCGGCTACGAGCCACGCCGGACCGACGCGACGGCGACGGTCACTGGTGGCGACAGCCGCGAGGACGCGCGCAACCGCGAGTTCTCCCACCTGAAGCGCGACTTCGCCATCGCCGCCACACTCACCCTGCCGATCTTCGTGCTGGAAATGGGCTTGCACGCCATCCCGGCGCTGCACCACTGGCTGATGATGAACATCGCCCAGCCGACGCTCTACATCGCCTCCTTCGTGCTGGCGACCATCGTCCAGTTCGGCCCCGGCCTGCGCTTCTACAAGAAGGGCGTGCCAGCGTTGCTGCGGCTCGCGCCCGACATGAACTCGCTGGTCGTGCTCGGCTCCACCGCTGCCTGGGCTTACTCGGTCGTCGCCACCTTCGCGCCCAGCGTGCTGCCAGCCGGCACCGCCAATGTCTATTACGAAGCGTCGGCCGTCATCGTCACGCTGATCCTGCTCGGCCGCGTACTCGAGGCCAAGGCCAAGGGCCGCACCTCGGAAGCGATCAAGCGGCTGATGGGCCTGCAGGCCAAGTCGGCGCGCGTCGAGCGCAACGGCAGCTTCGTCGACGTTCCGCTCGATGAGGTCGTCTCTGGCGACGTCGTGCAGGTGCGTCCCGGCGACAAGGTTCCGGTCGACGGCATCGTGCTATCAGGCTCATCCTTCGTCGACGAATCCATGATCTCGGGCGAACCCATCCCCGTCAGCAAGGGCGAAGGTGCGGAAGTCGTCGGCGGCACGATCAACAAGACCGGCAGCTTCACCTATCGCGCCACCAAGGTTGGTGCCGACACGCTGCTGGCCCAGATCATCCGCATGGTCGAAACCGCGCAAGGGTCGAAGCTGCCGATTCAGGCAATGGTCGACAAGGTCACGTCATGGTTCGTGCCTGCCGTGATGGTCGCCGCCGTGCTGACCTTCGTCGTCTGGCTGGTCTTCGGCCCTGAGCCGGCTGCCACCTTCGCGCTGGTCAACGCCGTTGCCGTGCTGATCATCGCCTGCCCCTGTGCCATGGGCCTGGCCACGCCGACCTCGATCATGGTCGGCACCGGCCGCGCCGCCGAACTCGGCGTCCTGTTCCGCAACGGCGAAGCGCTTCAGTCGCTGAAGTCGACGCAGGTCGTGGCGCTCGACAAGACCGGCACGCTGACCGCCGGCAAGCCCGTAATGACCGACCTCGAAGTCGCCAAGGGTTTCGTCCGGACCAAGGTGCTCGCACTTGTCGCGGCAGTCGAGGCCCAGTCCGAGCATCCGGTCGCGGCAGCCATCGTTGCCGCTGCCAAGGATGAAGGCCTCGCCCTGGCCGAGGTTGGCTCGTTCGAGGCAGTGCCCGGCTTCGGCGTCAGCGCCAGCGTCGGCATGCACGACGTCGCCGTCGGCGCCGACCGCTACATGGGCAAGCTCGGCATTTCGGTGCAGGACTTCGCCGAGACTGCGATCCGCATGGGCCTGAAGGCCAAGACCCCGCTCTATGCTGCGGTCGACGGCAAGCTGGCTGCGGTGATTGCGGTTTCCGACCCGATCAAGCCGACCACGCCGCAGGCCATCCGTGCCCTGCACGACATGGGCCTGAAGGTCGCGATGATCACCGGCGACAACCGCCGCACGGCCGAGGCCATCGCCGCCCAGCTCGGCATCGACGAGGTCGTCGCCGAAGTGCTGCCCGACGGCAAGGTCGACGCGATCAAGCGGCTGCGTGCCGGTGGCCGTGCCGTGGCCTTCGTCGGCGACGGCATCAACGATGCCCCGGCACTCGCCGAGGCCGAGGTCGGCATTGCCATTAGCACCGGCACTGACGTTGCCATCGAAAGTGCTGACGTGGTGCTGATGTCAGGCGACCTGCTCGGCGTGACCAACGCGATCGCGCTGTCCAAGGCGACGATTGCCAACATCCGCCAGAACCTGTTCTGGGCCTTCGCCTACAACGCCGCCCTAATCCCGGTCGCGGCTGGCGTGCTCTACCCGGTCAGCGGCACGCTGTTGTCGCCGATGCTGGCGGCGGGCGCGATGGCATTGTCGAGCGTCTTCGTGCTCGGCAACGCGATGCGGCTGAAGCGCTTCAAGGCCCCGGCCCGCGCGATAGCCGCATCGGGCGCCCCTTCGCTGGTCCCGGCCGAATAGCCAAATCCTGCGGCCTGCTTCGCAGAGCGTGACACCGGAACCTTCCGGACAGCACGCTCGAGCAACGAGGCAGGCAGCTCCTCCCCTTCCCCATCCGTCTTACGCGAGGCCACCATGCCGAACGCTCCCTGGATCGAGATCTACACCACGCCCACCTGCCCCGATTGCCTGGCGCTGAAGCGCTGGCTCAACGCGCAGAACCTGCCCTTCGTCGAGCGCGACCTGCGCGATCCCGCAATCGCCGACGAAGCCAAGCGCCGTACCGGCGTGCGCGTCGCCCCCGTCACCATCATCGACGGCAAGCACGTCTTCTTCGGCACCTTCCCGACCCAGCGCGCCGAGATCGAGGCGCTGCTCGACCTGACACGGGCGGCCTGACCATGACCTACTTGACCCTGCCCCAGCCGGGCCGCCGTATCCCGGTCGGCGATAGCAAGACGATCCTGCAGGCAGCGCTCGACGCCGGCATCGCCTACCCCCACAGCTGTCGCTCCGGCCGCTGTGGCGCCTGCAAGTCACGCCTGATTTCCGGACACGTCGAGCTCGGCAAGCACTCGCCCTTTGCACTCTCCGAACAGGAACGCGCTGACGGCTTCATCCTCGCCTGCCGTGCAGTGCCTAGCGAAGACGTCGTCGTCGAATGGCTCGACGAGAGCTTCGATGCCGAACCACCTGTTGCGCAAGATGCCGAGGTCGTCGCCATCGACCGCATGACACACGACATCGTTGCAATCCGCCTCGCCCTTGCCGACCGCGAGAGCTTCCGCTTTGCCGCCGGCCAGTATCTGTCGCTGACCGTGCCGGGCGCTCCAGCGCGCAGCTATTCGATGGCCAGCCGCCCGGATGAAGAACTCGTCGAGCTTCACATTAGGGCCGTACCCGGTGGCCTCACCAGCGGCCGGATCCATGCGTCGCTTGCGACGGGCGACAAGGTCAGGATCGAAGGCCCATCAGGCTCGGCCTATCTGCGCGAGGCTCACGCCGGCCCGATTGTCGCCCTTGCCGGGGGCAGCGGCCTCGCGCCGATCACGTCGATCGTCGAGACGGCTCTGCTTTCAGGCATGGGCCAGCCGATCCATGTCTATTTCGGCGCCCGCGCCGAGCGCGACCTCTATCTGGTCGAGCATTTCCGCGCGCTAGAGCGGAGATTTCCCAATCTGACCTTAGTGCCGGTGCTGTCGCAGACCGTATCAGCTGGCTGGCGCAGTGGCTTCGTTTCCGACGCCTTGGCAGAGGATCACCGCGACCTCGCCGGTGCCAAGGCCTATGTCGCCGGGCCACCGGCGATGGTCGACGCCTGCATGGCCATTCTCGGCGAGCTTGGCGTGCCGACTGATGACATCCATGCCGACGTCTTCTTCACGCCCGAGGGCAGCGACAACAACGCCGCTTGACCAGAACAGGCCGAGTACCCATTGATAGGACATGCATTCGATGCGTCACATCGCAGACACGACCCAGGCTCTCCGCGCCACCAGGCGCGGGCAGGATCGTGCGCGTGTTGCCGTGATGGACGATGGCAGGGCCCGGATGCTGGGCACCCTGCGGCTGATGCTGCCGCTCGTGCTGCTGTTTTTCCTTGCGCTCGGCCAGGCGGCTTCCGCCCATCAGGCCGGCGGCCAGCACCAGCCGCATGCCGTCCAGACCGTGTCGCATCACGCCAAGGCCGACATTGCCTGCTGCGGCGACCTCTCGCAGGACGAGAAGGCTTGCCTGGCGCAATGCCTCGCCTCGTGCAGCTATTGCGCGCCGCTGCCTTTGCCGGCAGCCTTCCCCGACCTGGCAGCCATTTCGCCGGCTCCGGCCAGGACCGAACCGCTCCACGGCGCCATCGCCTCGCCGCATCTCCGGCCGCCGTCCTTCTCCTGAACTGACGCGCTTCGACGCGTACGCCCCGGCCGTTCCGCGCCGGGAGACAATCAGTTTTGGAGACAATGAAATGAACACCCTTTCACGCCGCGGTTTCCTCGCGGCATCAGCGGCAACGCTTTCGGCTGCCGCGGTCCCATCCCTTCTCCTGCCGGCGCGCCCGGCCCGCGCCGAAGGCCACAAGGTCATCACCGCAGGCAAGCGCGTCATCGAGGTCAAGGGCAAGGCCGCCAACGTCTTCGGCCTGCATCAGGCCGACGGCTCTCAGGGCCTCGTCATGAATGCCGGCGAGAACTTTCGTGTCAGGCTGAAGAACCTTATCGGCGAACCGACTGTCATCCATTGGCACGGCCTCACGCCGCCATGGCAGCAGGATGGCGTCGCCGGCATCTCGCAGGAGCCGATCCCCGACGGCGGCAGCCACGACTACGACTTCCCCGTGGCCCGTCCCGGCACCTTCTGGATGCACTCGCATTTCGGCCTGCAGGAGCAGCTGATGCTCGCAGCCCCTCTGATCGTGCGCGACCCCGCCGAAGCCGGCCAGGACGTGCAGGAAGTGGTGGTGCTGTTCCACGACTTCACCTTCCGCGACCCGAAGGAGATCCTCGCCGAGCTCAAGGCCGGCGGCCACGACATGAGCGCCATGGCGGCGCCTGCCCCGGCACCCGCGCCGGCAGCCGGCGGCCACGAGGGCCACAACATGCCCGGCATGGCGGCGATGCCCAGCGGACCGTCGAGCCACGACACCATGGACCATGGCGCGATGGGCGGCATGCAGACGGGTGGCGGCCAGATGGCAGGAATGTCTCATCTGCAGGACGTGCAGTACGACGCGCTGCTTGCCAATGACCGCACCCTCGACGACCCTGAAATCTTTGCCGTCGAGCCGGGCGGCCGTGTCCGCCTGCGCCTCATCAACGGTGCTGCCTCGACCAACATGTGGCTCGACCTCGGCAAGCTCCAGGGCACACTGATCGCGGTCGACGGCATGCCGGTCGAGCCGGTTCAGGGCACGCGCTTCGAGTTTGCCGTTGCGCAGCGTCTCGACATCGTGCTCGAGCTGCCGAAGGAAGCTTCGGCCTGGCCGGTTTTCGCCGTTCAGGAAGGCGGCCGCATGCGTACGGGCGTGGTGCTCGCTGCCAAGGGCGCATCGGTCGGCAAGCTCGCTGATATGGCCGACGAGGACTTCCCGGCAGTCGGCGTCGACCTTGAGCAGCGGCTGCGTGCAGCCAGGCCGTTGGCGGAGAAGGCAGCCAGCCGCGAGCACACCATGATGCTGGGCGAAGCGGCCAACTATGTCTGGACGCTCGATGGCGCAATGCATGGGCAGGACAAGCCGTTGGCGGTGACGGGCGGCGATCGCTTCGAGCTCACCTTCATGAACCACACCACCATGTCACACCCGATGCACCTGCACGGCCACCACTTCCAGGTGGTCGCGGTCAACGGCAAGCGTTTTGCCGGGGCGGTGCGCGACACGGTTCTGGTGCCAGCCAACATGGGCATGGTGACCATCGCCTTCGACGCCGACAACGCCGGCAAATGGGCGCTGCACTGCCACCATCTCTACCACATGGCCGGCGGCATGATGACGTCGATGGCCTACGACGATTGATTTGAGAACAGCAGGCCGGCGCTTCCAGTGCCGGCCTGCATCACGATTTCGCCAGCCCCTTGAACTTCCAGTTACTGGAAGCTTTATATGACAACAACTCGCTCTCGAGCGCCGTGCATGCTGATCGACGCACAAGGCCGCTCCGAGATGCGCAAGGAGTGACAGATGAACATTGGTACCGCTTCGGAAAAGTCGGGCCTGCCGGCCAAGACCATCCGCTATTACGAGGACATCGGGCTTTTACGCCCCGACCGCGCCGACAATGGCTATCGCGACTATTCGATGTCCGACGTGCACCGCCTGCGCTTCCTGCAGCGCTCGCGTAGCCTCGGCTTCTCGGTCGAGGAATGTCGCCAGCTTCTGTCGCTCTACGGCGACAAGGAGCGCGAGAGTGCTGATGTGAAAGCCCTCGCCGAGACCAAGCTTACCGAGATCGACCGCAAGCTCGCCGAGCTGACCGAGTTGCGCAACACCCTGCGCCACCTCGTGCACAACTGCCACGGTGACAACCGCCCCGACTGCCCGATCATCGACGGCCTGTCCGGCCGCCTGCAGACCCAGTAGCTGGCGCACGCGTTTCCATGACAAGCCTCGCCGCCTATGGCGGCCTCTTCGTCGCGGCCTTCGCGGCCGCGACGCTGCTGCCCGCACAGTCCGAGGCCCTGCTTGCCGGATTGATCCTCAATGGCGGCTATTCGCTTGCCTTGCTGATTGCGGTGGCTACCCTCGGCAACGTACTCGGTTCGCTCGTCAACTGGCTGCTCGGCCGCCAGGTCGAACGCTTCAAGGACCGCTGCTGGTTCCCGGTCAGCCCGGCTGCGCTAGCCCGCGCCGAGAACTGGTATCGCCGCTATGGCCGCTGGTCGCTGCTGCTCTCCTGGGTGCCTGTTATCGGCGACCCGCTGACCTTGATCGCCGGCACGCTGAAGGAACCGCTGTGGAGCTTTCTTGGGTTGGTTGGGGTGGCCAAGCTGGTGCGCTATCTCGCGGTGGCGGCGGCAGCGCAGAGTTTCATCTGAAAGGACAATTCAAATTGCCCCTCACTCTTACCCTCTCCCCGTGAAGGACGGGGCGAGGGAGGCGTCAGCGTTGCGGCCAGCCTCCTTCTCCCCGTCCTTACGGGGAGAAGGTCCGGCAGGGGATGAGGGGCAGCTGGAGCGTCCCGATCACGCCCTGATCAACACCGGCCCGCGCGCCGCGAAGCCGATCCCGACATCCTGCCCCGGCACGAACGGTGCATCGACATCAGGCGAGACCGCAAACACCTCGCCGAACTCGGTGCCGACCATGAACTCCAGGTCGGAGCCGACATAGGTCACCTTGTCCAGCCGCCCTAGGATCGTACGTGGGCTGCCGGCCGGCTTGATCTCGATGCGGCTTGGCCGCACGGCAAGTTTTGCCGCCCCCGGCGTCATGCCGCGTGCATCGAGCTTCGTTTCCAGCCCGCCCAGCCGCACGCTTGCCAGTCCGCCCTCGACCGAGGCGATCTCGCAATCGAAGATGTTGGCTTCGCCGATGAAGTCGGCGACGAAGGCGTCGGCCGGCGCATCGTAGAGTTCGCGCGGCGTGCCGTCCTGGGCGATGACCGCGTTGTTCATGACGATGATGCGATCGGAGACGGCCAGCGCCTCCTCCTGGTCGTGGGTGACATAGACCACCGTCAGCCCGAGCTTGGTCTGGATGTCGCGGATCTCCTCGCGCACCCGCCGCCTCAGCTTAGCGTCGAGATTGGACAGCGGCTCGTCGAACAGCAGGACCTGTGGCTCGAGCACCAGCGCACGCGCCACAGCGACGCGCTGCTGCTGGCCGCCCGACAGCTCGCTCGGCAAGCGGCTGCCGTAGCCTGAGAGACCGACCAGCTCGAGCCCGGCGCGGGCGCGGTCGCCGATCTCCTTCTTGGCGAAGCCGGAGAACTTGAGCCCATACTCGACATTCTCATTGACCGTCATGTGCGGGAACAGCGCGTAGGACTGGAATACCATCGACACGTCGCGGTCGGTCGCCGGCAGGTGCGTGACGTCGGCACCTCCGATCAGGATCTGTCCACGCGTCGCCATCTCCAGCCCGGCGATCATGCGCAGCGTCGTCGTCTTGCCGCAGCCCGACGGGCCGAGCAGCGTCACCAGCTTGCCCGCCTCGACTGATAGCGACACGTTGTTGACCGCCGGCACCGGGCTTTTGCCGTAGACCTTGGTGACCTCGCGGAACTCCACCGAAGCGGCGTTGCTCTTGATCATCAGCTCCCTCCCGAAAATGCCGGCTGGCTCACATTGGTGCGCGACTGGCTCAATTCATGCCCGCGCCGACCGATGTTGCGGCGCCCCACAAGCAATTGCATCAGCCCGACCACCGCCAGCATGACGCCGATCAGCACCGCCGAATAGGCGATCGCAATGCCGTACTCGTTGTTCTCGACGCGGCCGACGATGTAACTCGTCGACATGTCGTAGCGGGCGCTGACCAGGAAGATGATAGCGCTGATCGCGGTCATGGCGCGCACGAAGGAATAGACGAGTGCGGCGACGATCGCCGGCCGGAGCAACGGCAGCACCACCTTGCGGAAAGTTTGCCAGGAGTTCGCGCCGAGCGTCAGCGACGACTCGTCGAGGCTCTTGTCGATCTGCGACATCGACGCCACCCCTGCCCGCACGCCCACCGGCATGTTTCGGAAGATGAAGGACAAAACGAGGATGATGCCGGTGCCGGTCAGCTCGATCGGCGGCACGTTGAAGGCGATCACATAGCTCACGCCGATCACCGTGCCGGGGATGGCAAAGGACAGCATGGTGCCGAACTCGAAGGCGTTTTTGCCGGCAAAGTTCTGCCTGACCAGCAGGTAAGCGGTGAGCAGGCCGATGGCCGCCGTCAGCGGCGAGGAGATCAGCGCGATCTGCAGCGTCGTCCAGAACGAACTCCAGGCCGAGCCCTTCCAGTGGATGCCGAACTCGTTCCAGCCCACCGCGAAAGCCTTCACATAGTGGGCCAGGGTGAGGCTGTGGTCGACCCCCCAGAGCTTGACGAAGCTGCCGTAAAAGATGGTCGCATAGATGAAGATGGTGAAGGCGACCCAGAAACCGGCGGTGGCGTAGACGGCGCGCTTGAGGCCCGTGGGCAGCTGCGGATGCATGCCGGCGTCGCCCTTGCCCGACATCGTCGTGTAGGACTTCTTGCCGAGCCAGAAACGCTGGGCATAGAAGGCAAGCAGCGTGAAGGCGAGCAGCACGATGGCCAGCACCGCCGCCTGCGCCTCGTCGTTCTGTGCACCGACGATGGCGAAGAAGATTTCCGTCGACAGCACGTCGAAATTGCCGCCCAGCACCAGCGGGTTGCCGAAGTCAGCCATGCTTTCGATGAAGCCAAGCAGGAAGGCATTGGCGAGGCCCGGCCGCATCAACGGCAGCGACACCGTCCAGAACGTCTGCCAGCGATTGGCGCGCAGCGTCTGCGCTGCCTCCTCCATTGACGGACTGACGCCCTCGACGACGCCGATCAGCACCAGGAAGGCGATCGGCGTGAAGGCGAGAAGCTGGGCGATCAGCAGGCCCGGCAGGCCATAGATCCAACGCGTCGGCTGGATGCCGAACAGTCCCGAGAAGGTCTGCGTCACAGCACCCGACAGGCCGAACAAAAGGATGATGGCGAGGCCGATGACGAAGGGCGGGGTGATGATCGGCAACACCGTCAGCGCCCTGAGTAGCTTGCCATGGCGAAAGCCGGTGCGCGTGACCATCAGCGCAAAGACGAGGCCGAGCACGGTCGTCAGCACGCCGACGAGAACGGCGAGGAACAGCGAGTTCCAGGCGACGCCGCAGCGGCTGCCGCCGGCGAGGCATTCGAGGCTCCACAGCCGGGGGCTGAACAGCTTGCCGAGGAAGGTGGTGACCGAATAGCTGCCGTCCTCGGTGACCAGCGCATTGGCCAGCATCTGCAGGATCGGCATGAAGATGAACAGGCCGACCGCCGCCACCACGAAGGCAATTGTCGAGACCACGAAGACGTCGCCGCCGACAGCGCCGCGTGCGGCAAGACCTATGGAAAACAGAAACAGGAAGGCGAGGCCGACCAGAAGCGCGCCATAGCCCATGCCGAACTGGCGGTCGCCAAGCTCGCCGAACAGACCTTGCAGCCAGCCGAACTGCCAGCCGCGCAGGCCGATGGCAAAACCCTGGAACAGCAGCCAGGCGAAGCCCGCGGCACCGACCGCCACCAGCAGCTTGCCGAACAGCGGATCGGATTTCTTCCGCCCCCACAGCAACAGCGGCGCGGCCAAAAGCAGGCCGAGCGGCGCGAGCCACAATTTCTCGCCCTTGAGGTTGAGGATCAAGGCAGGTGCAAACTCGCTGTCGAGCGGATAACCCTCGAACAGCCAGGACATGCCGAAGAACCCGTCTTCGACGCCATACCAGGGCAGCACGGCAAAGCCGAGCAATCCGACCGCCATCCACAGGATGACGGTCGGGTGCAGGCCGCCGCTCAATTCGCGGGAGCGCATGTTTTACTGCGGCAGCGAGGAGACCTCCGTGTCCCATTTGCCAAGCAGCCGCTTGCGCTCCTCGCTCGAGCCATACTTCTTGAAGTCGTAGTCGATCAGCTTGATCGTCGACAGGTCGGGCGTCAGTTCCGACACGGCCGCCGCCTTGTTCGACGGCAGCTGGAACGACTTCACGTCCTTGGCCTTGCCCTGCATCTCGGCCGACAGCGCCCAGTCGTAGAACTTCTTGGCCGCCTCGGCGTTGCGCGCGCCCTTGATCAACGACATCGAGCCGATCTCATAGCCGGTGCCTTCGCACGGCGCGACAGTCACGATCGGGAAGCCCGCCGCCGTCTGCGCCACGGCATCATGCATGAACACGATGCCGACGGTGGTTTCGCCAAGCCCTGCTGCCTTGATCGGCGCCGAGCCCGACTTGGTGTACTGGTTGACATTCTTGTGCAGGGCCTTCATGTACTCGAAGCCCTTTTCCTCGCCCATCAGCTGCACCATCGTCGCCAGCGTCGTGTAGGCGGTACCCGACGAATTCGGGTTGGCGATCTGGATCTGGCCCTTGAATTCCGGCTTGGTCAGGTCGGCCCAGCACTTGGGCTCGGGCAAGCCGTTCTTGGCGAGCAGATCCTTGTTGTAGCCAAATCCGAGCGCGCCCGAATAGACGCCGATAGTCTTGTTGCCGGCGGCCTCGGCCTGCTTGATCGCCCAGTCGTGCAACTCGCCGCGCATCGGCGAGACATATTCCTCAGTCAGGTTTTCCTCGGCTGCCTGCAGATGCGGGTCACCGGTGCCGCCCCACCAGACGTCGCCCTTCGGGTTGCTCGCTTCGGCGCGCACCTGGGCATAGGTCTCGCCCGAGCTCTTGCGAGTCATGTCGACGGTGATGCCGGTCTTTTCCTCGAACCCGGTCTTGATCTGCTGGCACCACGCCTCGTCGGCGCTGCAATAAAGCGTCAGGCTTTCAGCTTGCGCCGACGCGCCGCCGGCCATCATCAATGCGGCCAGCGCGGCCGAACGCATAAAGGCAGTTTTCATATTTCGCTTCCCTCCACATAATTATTCGCCGTCTAACGATCTGATGTCGTTTTGGTCTCTTGCAGAGTGAGTGCTTTTTACGCATTTTGCAATCGTGTTCATTGCACTATCTTAAGCGTCATGAACCCAATCGGGCCGAGGTGATACAATCGAAGCCGACAGAGCTTCAGCGCAGGCAAAGGAAACGACCGGGCGAAAATGCCAAAGGACAAGAAGACCATCCGCAAGGCGAGCAACGGCGAGATCATCGCCCAGGTTGCCGCCATTCCGTTCCGTCTGAATGACCGGGGCGAACTCGAGGTCATGCTTGTCACCTCGCGCGGCACACGCCGTTTCATCGTACCCAAGGGCTGGCCGATGAAGGGCAAGAGCGGCCGACAGGCGGCGCTGATCGAGGCCCGCGAAGAGGCTGGCGTGCGCGGCAAGGCACTGAAAAAGCCGGCCGGCAGCTATTGTTACTGGAAGCGGCTGTCGACAAGCTTCGTCCACGTCGTGGTCACCGCCTATCTCGTCGAGGTCAGCGAAGAGCTCGAGGCCTGGCAGGAAGCCGGCGCACGCCAGCGTGCCTGGCTCTCGCCCGCCGATGCGGCCGTGCTGATCGACGAGCCCGAGCTTGCCACCCTGATGCGCAGCCTGTCGGCTGCCGACCTCATGCCGCCTGTCGAGGCCATGGCCGAGGCGGCATCCTAGGCCACGGCCGAACGCTGCAAGATTGCAGCTGCAGGATTGCAGGCGCGACAATCCGATTGTATCAGGGACAGTGCGTTGCACATTTGTGCAACGCTTGCGAAGCGGTTCACCGCGTGGCCAAACTGGAGCTGTGCAATGTCCGAAATGAAGCCGGGCAGGTCATTCGTCAGCGCACAGCAGGTCGCTGAACTGGCCGGCGTGTCGCGCTCGGCGGTATCGCGCACCTTCACCGACGGCGCCAGCGTTTCCGAGACCACCCGCAAGAAGGTGCTCGAAGCAGCCGAACAGCTCGGCTACCACGTCAACCACCTCGCCCGCAGCCTGATCCACGAAGACAGCGGCATCGTCTGCCTGATCGGCGCCGACATCAACACGCCTTACCATTCGCGCCTGCTCGACGCGATCACGCGGCGCCTGCAGGCGATCAACCGCGTCGCCATGGTGATCAACACGTCAGGCGACAGCGACAGCGTTGAGGCGGCACTGCGCCAGACGCTCAACTACCGCGCCAACGCCACAGTCGTGTTGTCGGGCACGCCACCAGCGTCGCTGATCAACACCTGCATCAACAGCGGCCAGCACGTCATCCTGATCAATCGCGACGACCATCTCGACGGCCCCGAAAGCATCACCGTAGACAATGGGGTCGCTGCTCGCGAAGCCTTCCACATGCTGCACCGTGCCGGCTGCCGCCGCATCGCGGTCGTTTCCTCGCAGGCCGGCACGCCCAGCCTGGTTGCCCGCGAGCGCGGCTTCGAGGAGGCGGCGCGCGAAGCCGGTCTCGGCGTGACCATCACCCGCGCCGGCCCGACGGGCTATGGCGCCGGCTTCGAGGCCGGGCGTCTGCTGCTCAGCGGCTCTGAACGGCCAGATGCCGCCTTTTGCGTCACCGACCTGCTCGCCTGCGGCTTCATGGACGCGGCGCGTGTCGAGTTCGGCATGAACGTGCCTGAGGAACTCTGCGTCGTCGGCTTCGACGACATCGAGCAGGCCGGCTGGGCATCCTACCAGCTGACGACATTCCGTCAGCCGATCGCCCAGATCGCCGAGCACATCACGACATTGCTCGACAGCGACAATCCGGACGTTGTCAACGGCCCGGGCGCCGTCAGTGGTGGCCGCGTCTGCTTTCACGCAGCTCCG
>Ga0209902_101135_pt1 | contig 15712 bp, 10 predicted proteins | sample FECB27metaG_FD_188304 | JGI IMG/M metagenome (GOLD analysis project Ga0209902, IMG submission 188304) | Cyanobacterial communities from the Joint Genome Institute, California, USA - FECB-27 (SPAdes) (version 2) | ecosystem: Environmental > Aquatic > Thermal springs > Hot (42-90C) > Microbial mats...
TGGATTACGATCATGCCGGCGTGCGGGATGGCGGCGGCATGGTCTCGCTGCGTATCTTCAATTGCCGCAAGCCGGTGATCGGCGCGATCAATGGTGCGGCGGTCGGCATCGGCGTCACCATGACGCTGCCGATGGATATCCGCCTGGCCAGCGACACTGCGCGCTTCGGTTTCGTCTTCGCGCGCCGCGGCATCGTCCCCGAAGCGGCGTCGAGCTGGTTCCTGCCGCGGCTGGTCGGCATGCCGCAGGCGCTGAAATGGTGCTATTCCGGGCGGATATTCGATGCGGCGGAAGCGCTGGCGGGCGGATTGGTCAGCGCGGTGCATGCTGGCGACGCGCTGCTGCCCGCCGCACGCGAACTCGCCAGGGAATTGACCGCGGAGAGCGCGCCGGTTTCGGTCGCGCTGACGCGGCAGATGTTATGGCGGATGGCCGGCGCAAGCCATCCGATGGAAGCGCACCGGCTGGACAGCCGCCTGGTCTGGGCGCGGGGCGGAGGTGCGGATGCGAAGGAGGGCGTGAACGCGTTCCTGGAAAAGCGCGACGCGGTCTTTCCGGACCGCGTATCGGCCGACATGCCGCATTTCGGGCGCTGGATGGACGATCCCGACTATTCGGCGTGACGGTCAGGCCGGCTCGATGACGAAGATCTCTCCGTCATAGTCGACGATGTAGAGATTGCGCGCCTGATCCTGCCCGAAGCTCGAGATATTGCCGATCGTGCCGGCGCCCGGCGCGAAGCCGTCGGTGCGGACGGTGAAGGCGCTGCTTGCCAATGTCGTGCCGATCGCGACCTGCGCGACGGGGATCGACCAGATATGGCCGGTGACGAAGTCGCCGAAGATATAGAGCCCCTGCAATGATTCGACCGGGCCGCGATAGACATAGCCGCCGGTGAGCGATCCGCCCTGCAGCGCGCCGTTGCCATGCCCATATTGTGCGATCGGAAAGGTCAGTCCCGCCGTCGACGTGCCGCTGAGCGGCTGCGTGCCTTCATAGAGCGGCCATCCGTAATTCGCGCCGCCGTCGCCGGCGCGCATCAGGTCGATCTCTTCCACCGCATTCTGACCGACATCGCCGATCCACAGATTGCCGGTGACGCGATCGAAACTGTTGCGGAAGGGATTGCGCAGGCCATAGGCCCAGACTTCCGGCGCCCCGCCCGAACTGGCGAATGGATTGCCCGCAGGAATGCCATAGTCGCGATTGGCGTCGTTGGGGAAATCGTCGCGGGCGACGTCGATGCGCAGTATCTTGCCGAGCAGCGTGTTGCGGTTCTGCGCATTGCCGCCCGGATCGTTGGCGCCGCCGCCGTCGCCCGTCGCGACATAGAGGAAACCGTCCGGCCCGAAATCGATCCAGCCGCCATTGTGGTTGTTGGCGCCCGGATGCGGAATGGTCAGCAATATGTCCGCCGTCGACGGATCGAGCCGGTCGGGATTGCCGGCGAGGATGCGATAGCGCCTGAGCTCGATCGTGCCCGCCGGATTGGTCAGATAGACATAGGCGGTGCCGCTGGTCTGGAAATCCGGCGCGAGCGCGAGGCCGAGCAGGCCGCGCTCTCCATCGGTCGAGATCTGCCCGGCCAGGTCGAGGAACGGTGTCGCGGCGATCGCGCCCGAGGACGGCGTGACGATCTGGATCTGGCCGGTCTTGCGGACTACCAGGATGCGGCCGCTATTGTCGGGGATGCCGGTGACGTAAAGCGCCTGGCTCAACCCGGTGACGACGCGCCGGACACGGAATGCGCCCGCGGTCTGGTCGGTCACCGTCACGGACAGTGACAGGTTCGTCGTGGCCTTGCCGTCCGACACCGCGAGCTGGACGAGATAGACATTGTTGCGGTCGGCATCGGCCGGCGCTTCGAAATCCGGCGCCGTGCGGAACGAAAGCGCGCCGGCGCCGGTGATCTGGAACAGCGCGGCGTCGGCGCCGCCCGAGATCGAATAGGTCAGCGGGTCGCCGTTCGCGTCGGTCGCCGCGGCCGTATAGAAGCTGGCCGTCGCCCCTTCGGGCGCATTGGCTGTCGCGGCGGATGTGAAGGCGGGGGCGCTGTTGCTCGGTGCCGGCGGAGCCGGGGTTCCGCCATCGCCGCCACCACCGCAGGCAGCGGCGAACAATGCCAGGCATGGTGCGATCCGGATGACGCGCATATTGGCCCCTTTGCGGGCTCAACCGTCCGGTTCCCGGTTGGTTCCCGATATGGGGTGCTTCGGAAAATGAGAGGCCCCGGACGTGTGCGTGACTTCACGCCCGGGGCCCTCACCAGCCGCTGAAGCTTTAAGCGGCAGGTGAGATCTAGAAGTTGAACTTCACGGTGCCGCCAAAGGTGCGGGGATCGCCCGGCTGGCCGGCGATCAGGCCGACATTGCTGGGCGCCACCTGAAGCAGCTCGAAATAATTGGTGTCGAACGCGTTGCGGACCCAGCCATAGACGTCGAAACTGTCGGTGCGGAAACCGGCGCGGAAGTTGGTGATCGCGTAGCCGTCGATCCAGGTATAGGCCGAAGGCGACGGGTTGGACGAGAAGCTCGACCGGTAATTGCCGTCCACGCCGAAATAGACCTGACCCTCCTTTGCCAGCAAAGTGACCGGCGCGTTGACCTCTGCGCCGTAGGAGAAGGACCATTTCGACACGCCAGGCAGGCGCTGGCCGGAAATGTCGCAATTGGCCGGGCTGAGGCCGCCGGGCGTGCCCGGGGCGCTCGGCGTCTGGCCGGCGGTGACGGTCGTGCCGCCCGCCAGTTCGGGCGGGCAGGGCGCGTCGACGAACTTCACATATTTCGCGTCGGTATAGGCGCCGCTGGCATAGGCCGAGAAACGCTCGCTCGGACGGATGGAGAAATCGGCTTCCAGACCCTGGGAACGGACCTTGCCGGCATTGGCGAGATAGCCGCGCAGCACGCCGAGCTGACCGTTGGTGACGGTCGCCTGGTAATTGGTGATGTCGGTGCGGAAGGCCGAGAGATTGAAGGTGGCGCGACGATCCCAGAACTGGGTCTTCAGGCCGATCTCGAAATGGTTGACCGATTCAGGCTTGATCGTTCCCGCCGAGGTGATCGGATTGCCGGCTGCGTCGGTCGGCAGTCCGTTCTGGTTGATGCCGACGGTCTTGAAGCTCTTGGCATAGGTCGCATAGGCGAGGATGTCGGACGCGAGCTCGTAGCTTGCGGTCAGATCGTAGCTGAAATTCCAGTCGCTGACCGAGGGCGCGCTGGTCTGCGGCGAGAAGACGCCGCGCTGGGCGACCTTGATCGGATCGGTCTGGCCGAACAGCACCGGATTGCCCTGAGCGTCGAACACCTTGCGTTCGTAGAAGCCGGACTTCTTGTCGTAGTTCAGGCGGACGCCCGGCTGGATGGTGAAGGCGTCCGTCACCTTCCAGCTCACCTGGCCGAACAGCGCGGCGCTGGTGCTCTTGAGCCACTGCGTGTTGAGCGCGGTCAGGCCGTTCAGGATGCTGGGATCGTTCGCCTGCGCGCCGGTCAGGTTCCACTTGCTCGAAGCAGCGCCCTGCTGCTCGGTGCCCTGCGTGTCGATGCGCTGCTTGAAGGCGAAGGCGCCGACGACGAAATCGATGTCGCTGCTCGAATAATTATAGCGCAGCTCCTGCGAATACTGATCCTGCTGCGAAGGGTTCTGCGATTTGGAGACGATCGGCAGGCCGGTGAAGTCGCGGTCGTTCTCGGGCCGCCAGTCCCAGAAGCGCCAGGCGGTGATCGACGTCAGGGTGCCGGGGCCGACATCCCATTTCACCTTCAGCGACGCGCCGCCGATCTTGTTGCCGGCATTCAGGCTGGCATCGATGTCGGTCAGGCGGTCGAACGGCTTCTTGCTGACGACGGTATAGTTCTGCAGCGCGGCGAGCGCGTCATATTGGCGGGCCAGCGCACGCTGGGTCCGGCCGGTGCGGACATAGACGGTGCCGCAGCATTCGGGCTGCTGGTTGCTGTAGTCGCCGGAAAGCGTGATGCTGAGATCCTCGCTCGGCTTGAACAGCAACTGGCCGCGAATGCCCAGATTGTCCTGTTCGTTGATCCAGCGATCGCTGGTCACGTTGAAGATGGTGCCGCGGCGGCTGGTCGTGGCGACCGCGATGCGCGCCGCCACCGTGTCGGAGAGCGGGCCGGAGACGGCGGCCTTCGCCTGCTTGAAGCGGAGGTTGCCGAAGCTCACTTCGGCCCTGCCCTCGAAATCGAAGGTCGGCTGGTTGGTGGTGATGTTGATCGCGCCGGCGGTGGTGTTCTTGCCGTAGAGCGTGCCTTGCGGTCCGCGCAGCACCTCGACCTGCTGCACGTCGAGGAAGTCGAACACCGCCGCGGCGACGCGGGCATTGTAGACGTCGTCGACATAGATGCCGACGCCCTGTTCGAAACCGTCGCTGGTCAGGCCGAACGGCACGCCCAGACCGCGGATGTTGACTGCGGTGTTGCGCGGGTTCGACGAATAGACCTGCAGCGTCGGGGTGAGCTGCTGCAGCTTGTTGATGTTGAAGTTGCCCGACGATTCGATGCTGTCGGCATTGATCACGGAGATCGCCAGCGGCACGTCCTGCGCGGTCTCGGCGCGGCGGCGCGCGGTGACGATGATGTCGCCCGGCGCGGATGCGGCGTCGGCGGCCTGGGGATCCTCGGCCTGGGCGGGTGCGGGCTCCTGCGCGAAGGCGGCCGCGGGCAGCGCCAGCGAGACGAACGCCGTCCCGGCGAAAAGCAGATGTCGAATGGTCACGCAGTAGCCTCCCTTTGATTCGGGCGTTCTCTACCGATTCAATTGAAAAGCATGGAACATAGATTTTCTTGTCTATCAATCTAGTTGGCTTTGCCGTCTCGCCTGAACGCCCGGAATCCGCGCCGAATCGAATATCCCGGGCGTCCGGCTCGACTTTGCCGGGCCAGCCGGGCTAGGTTCGGCGGAAAGGGGAGCGGTGGATGAGCAAGTTACTCAGAAAAAAGACGATTCTGGTCGGTGAGGCGCAGCCCGCCGAGCAGCGCATGGCGCGCACCCTGTCATGGCCCCATCTGGTCGCGCTGGGCGTCGGTGCGATCGTCGGCACGGGCATCCTGACCCTGATCGGCGTCGGCGCGGACCGCGCCGGCCCCGCGGTGCTCATCTCGTTCGCGGTCGCCGGCCTGATCTGCGCCTGCGCCGCGCTCGCCTATGCGGAGATGTCGACGATGATGCCGGCATCGGGCAGCGCCTATACCTATAGCTACGCCGTGTTGGGGGAGGTCTTCGCTTGGGTGATCGGCTGGAGCCTGATCCTCGAATATTCGCTGGTGGTCTCCACCGTCGCGGTGGGCTGGTCGGGCTATGCCACGCCCTTGCTGCACGACTGGCTCGGCTATCCGCTGGAACTGGCGCGCGGGCCCGAACTGGGCGGGATCGTCAATCTGCCCGCGATCTTCATCATCGCGGTCGTGGCCGGACTGCTCTCGATCGGCACGAAGGAGAGCGCGACGCTCAACGCGGTGCTGGTGCTGGTCAAGATCGCGACGCTGGCGCTGTTCGTCGCGGTCGCGCTGCCGCATTTCGATGCGACCAATCTCGATCCGTTCATGCCCTTCGGCTTCGGCAAGGCGGCGTCGGCCGATGGCGTCGAACGCGGCGTGATGGCGGCGGCCGCGATCATCTTCTTCGCATTTTACGGCTTCGACGCGATCTCGACCGCGGCCGAGGAAACGAAGAATCCCGAACGCAACCTGCCGATCGGCATCGTCGGTTCGATGCTGGTCTGCACGGTCATCTATATGGTCGTCGCTGCAGCCGCGGTCGGCGCGCTGCCCTTCACCAGCTTCGCCGACAGCCCCGAGCCGCTGGCGCTGATCCTGCGCGACCTGCAGCAGCCGGGCATCGCGACGATCATCGCGGCCGCCGCGGTGATCGCGCTGCCCACCGTGATCCTGGCCTTCCTCTACGGGCAGAGCCGCATCTTCCTGGTGATGGCGCGCGACGGCTTCCTGCCGCCCGCGCTCGCGAAGATCTCGTCGCGGGGCACGCCGGTGCGCATCACGGTGATCACCGCGGTGCTCGTCTCGATCATCGCGGGCGTGTTGCCGATCGACGAGATCGCCGCGCTCGCCAATGCCGGCACGCTTGCCGCCTTCGCCGCGGTCGCGCTGTGCATGCTGATCCTGCGCCGCCGCGCGCCCGATGCGCCGCGCCCGTTCCGCACGCCGGGCGCTCTTCTCGTCGGGCTGATCGCGATCCTGGGCTGCGCCTATCTGTTCTGGAGCCTGCCGAGCAAGACCCAGCTCTATTTCCTGGTCTGGAACGGCATCGGCCTGCTCGTCTATTTCGGTTATGGGATGAACAAGAGCCTCGCAAAATAAGAGGGGTGTTATGGGAAGGATGCTCTGCCTCGCGGCATTGATCGCCGCGAGCTCGACCGGCGCGCTCGCCAAAACCATCACGGTGGAGGCGGGCCCCGATGCGCAGGAACGGTTGCAGACCGCGCTGATCGAGGCGGCGCCGGGCGACACCGTCCAGATCGGTCAGGGGCGTTTCGAACTGACCGACGGCCTGTCGCTCGACGTGCCGCGCGTCATCGTGCGCGGCACCGGCATCGACGGCACCGTGCTCAGCTTCAAGGGGCAGCAGGGCGCGGGCGAGGGGCTGCTCGTCACCTCGGACGACGTGGTGCTGCGCGATTTCGCGGTCGAGGACAGCAAGGGCGACGGCATCAAGTCGAAGGGCGCCGACCGGATCGTCTATCACAATCTCCGCGTCGAATGGACGGGCGGGCCAAAGCCGACCAACGGCGCCTATGGCATCTATCCGGTCGAATCGCAGGACGTGCTGATCGACGGCGTGCTGGTGCGCGGCGCGTCCGACGCGGGTATCTATGTCGGCCAGTCGCGCCGCATCGTCGTCCGCAAGTCGCGCGCGGAACGCAATGTGGCGGGCATCGAGATCGAGAATTGCTACGAAGCGGACGTCCACGACAATATCGCCCAGCATAACACGGGCGGCATCCTGGTCTTCGACCTGCCCAACCTGCCGCAGATGGGCGGCCATTCGATCCGCGTGTTCGACAATATCGTCGCGGACAACGACACGCCCAATTTCGCGCCCAAGGGCAATATCGTCGCGACCGTTCCGATGGGCACGGGTGTGATGGTGATGGCCAATCGCGACGTCCATATCTTCAACAATGCGCTGGAGCAGAATGCGACCGCCAATGTGATGATCGTCGCCTACAAACAGGCGTTCGACGACGCGAAATACGAACCGCGCGTCCGCAACCTGGTGGTGCGCGACAATCTGCACGGCCGCGCCGGTTTCGCCCCGGATTTTCCGGGCGGCAAGGAGCTGGCGGCCGCGATGGGCGGATCGCTGCTGCCGATCTTCTGGGACGGGGTCGGCGGCAAGGACGCCAATATCCGGGTGACGGACAGCGTCGGCGTGCTCAGCCTGAACCTGTCCGCGCCGACATCGCCGGTGACCGAAGCGAAGCCCGCGCCGGCGGACCTTTCGGGCGGCGCGGAGATCGCGGAGCCGAAACCGGTGGTGCTGCCGGCGGCGATGGAGGCGGCGATCCGGTGATCTCGACGGGCGCTTGTTCCCTTAAACGTCATCCCAGCGAAAGGCTCTCCCGAGCGACGTCGAGGGGCTGGGATCCATGCGATACTCCAAATGCTCGGGGGATGGCCGACATTGCATGGGCTCCAGCTTTCGCTGGAGCGACAGAGGTGGGTTGATGTTCCCGCGCATCACCCTGGCCATCGCCTGGCTGCTCCTCGCCAGCGCGGCGCCTGCGCCGGTCGCGCTCGACCTGATCCTCGGCGATACGCTGCCGCCTCGTCTTTCCGACTTCAGGCTGTTCGCCGATGCGCAGGGCACCGAACCCAACACAGGCGTCGAACCCTATAGCCTCAACACCCCGCTCTTCTCCGACTATGCCGAGAAGTTCCGCTATATCTATCTGCCGCCCGGAACCGCCGCGCGCGCGAATGGCGACGGCCTGCCCGACTTTCCGGTCGGCACGGTGCTGGTCAAGAGCTTCGGCTATCCCGCCGATATGCGGCGGCCCGACCATGATATCCGCATCATCGAGACACGGCTGCTGATCCGTCGCGCGGCCGGCTGGATCGCATTGCCCTATGTGTGGAACGCCGAACTGGGCGATGCCGAACTGAAGCGCGGCGGACGCAGGGTGCCGGTGAGCTGGGTCGACGCGGCGGGGCAGGGCCGCAGCATCAGCTATGCCGTGCCCAACCAGAACCAGTGCAAGGAATGCCACGCCCTGTCCGACGCGATCACGCCGATCGGGCCGAAGGCGCGCAACATGCGCGGTGGGGCGCGGGCCACGCTGCCCGTCTGGGACGATCCGAAGACCGGTTCGCTGGACCGGCGCGCGCGCGCCTATCTCGACGTCAATTGCGGCCATTGCCATAATCCGAAAGGGGCGGCGAGCAATTCGGGGCTGTTCCTGACCTGGGAAGAGGGCGACCGGGTCGCGCTGGGCATCGGCAAGCGGCCGGTGGCCGCCGGGCGGGGCAGCGGCGGGCTGGATTTCGATATTGCGCCCGGCCATCCCGAACGATCGATCCTGACCTTTCGCATGAAGACCACCGAGCCGGGGCTGGCCATGCCCGAACTCGGACGCGCCACCGTGCATGCGGAGGCGGTGGCGATGATCGACGACTGGATCCGCGCAATGCCCGAGACGCGATGAACCGCGCCCGCGCCGCCGCTTTCCCCCTTCCTCCGCGCCCGAAGAAAGGGCAGGGATTCGGCGGCCCCGGATCGGTTCCGGGGACGGAACGGGGCGTGTGACCCGCAAGGAGTTCGTATGAGCGAGTGGACGATCGGCGTGGTCGGGGGATCGGGCCTCTATGCGATCGACGGGCTCGAGGATCCGCAATGGATCGCGGTCGACACGCCCTGGGGCGCGCCGTCGGACGAATTGCTGACCGGCCGGATCGAAGGGGTGAAGTTCGTCTTCCTGCCGCGCCACGGCCGTGGCCATCGCGTCTCGCCGAGCGAGCTCAACGCGCGCGCCAATATCGATGCGCTGAAGCGCGCGGGCTGCACCGACGTGATCTCGCTCTCCGCGATCGGATCGCTTCAGGAACATCTGCCGCCCGGCAAGTTCGTGGTGATGGACCAGTTCGTCGACCGCACCTTCGCACGGGTGAAGAGCTTTTTCGGCACCGGCTGCGTCGCGCATGTCTCCGTCGCGGATCCGGTCTGTCCGCGTCTGTCGGCGATGCTCGCCGCCGCCGGCCGCGCTGCCGGCGCCGACATTCACGAAGGCGCGACCCAGCTCGTCATGGAGGGGCCGCAATTCTCGACGCGCGCCGAAAGCCGGCTCTATCGCCAATGGGGCTGCGACGTCATCGGCATGACCGCGATGCCCGAGGCCAAGCTCGCGCGCGAGGCGGAGCTGCCCTATGCGGTCGTCGGCATGGTCACCGACTATGACAGCTGGCGCGAGGGCGAGGGCCATGTCGAGGTGGACGAGGTGATCGCCCAGCTCATGGCGAACAGCGACCTGGCCAAGCGGCTCGTCGTCGAATTCGCGCGCGCGCTGCCCGCCGAACGCACGCCGTCGCCGATCGACACCGCGCTGGACGTCGCGCTGATGACCGCGCCGGAAAAGCGCGATCCGGCGCTGATGGCAAAGCTGGACGCGATCACCGCACGGGTGCTGGGCAGCCGGTGACCTGGTCCTTTTCGATCGATCGCGGCGGCACGTTCACCGATATCGTCGCGCGGACGCCCAAGGGGCGACTGCTCACCGCCAAATTGCTCTCGGAAAATCCGGATCGTTACGAGGATGCCGCGGTCGCGGGCATCCGGATGCTGATGGACGCCCATGGCGGCGGCACGATCGAATCGGTGAAGATGGGCACCACCGTCGCCACCAACGCGCTGCTCGAACGCAAGGGCGATCGCACGCTGCTGGCGATCACGCGCGGCTTCGGCGATGCGCTGCGCATCGGATATCAGGCGCGCCCGAATATCTTCGCGCGCCGCATCGTGCTGCCCGAACCTCTCTACGAACGCGTCGTCGAGATCGACGAACGCGTGAGGGTCGATGGCGAGGTGCTCCGCCCGATCGATCTTGATGCGGCCCGCGCCGCGCTTCAGGCCGCGCATGACGACGGCATCACCGCGATCGCGATCGTGCTGATGCATGGCTGGCGCTGGACCGAACATGAGGAGGCGCTTGCCGATCTGGCGCGCGAGATCGGCTTTGCCCAGGTGTCGGCAAGCCACCGCGTCGGGCCGCTGATCAAGCTGATCGGCCGCGGTGACACCTCGGTGGTGGACGCTTATCTCTCGCCCGTGCTCAAGCGCTATGTCGACCGCGTCGTCCGCGCGCTCGACCGGGAAACGCATCTGCTGTTCATGCAGTCCAGCGGCGGGCTGGTCGAACATGACGGGTTGCAGGGCAAGGACGCGATCTTGTCCGGTCCGGCCGGCGGCATCGTCGGCATGGTGCGCACCTCCGCCCAGGCCGGTCATAGCCGTATCATCGGTTTCGACATGGGCGGCACCTCGACCGACGTCTCGCACCATGCCGGCGAATATGAGCGCACCGCCGAGACGATGGTCGCCGGCGTCCGCGTCCGTGCGCCCATGCTGGAGATCCACACCGTCGCCGCCGGTGGCGGCTCGATCTGCCGGTTCGACGGCACCCGTTTCCGCGTCGGCCCCGAATCCGCGGGCGCGGTGCCCGGCCCCGCCTGCTACCGGCGTGGCGGGCCGTTGACGGTCACCGATTGCAACCTGCTGCTCGGCAAGATCAGGCCGGATCATTTTCCCGCATTGTTCGGCCCCGATGGCGACCAGCCGATCGACATCGCCGCCGCGCGCGACGGCTTTGCGGCGCTGGCCGAACAGGTCGTCGCCGCCACGGGCACGCGGATGACGCCGGAGGCGATCGCGGAGGGCTTTCTGCGCATCGCGGTCGACAATATGGCGAACGCCATCAAGAAGGTGTCGATCGCGCGCGGGCATGACGTGACGCGATATACGCTCACCTGTTTCGGCGGGGCGGGCGGCCAGCATGCCTGCCTGGTCGCGGATGCGCTGGGCATGGAACGTGTGCTGATCCATCCGCTGGCCGGCGTGCTTTCCGCTTACGGCATGGGCCTGGCCGATATCACGGTGCTGCGCCAGGAAAGCTTCGGCAAGCCGCTGGGCAGCAATCTGGTGCGGATCGACCGGCTGGCGCGCGAGGCGCGGGCGGCGCTGAACGCGCAAGACGTGCCCCTGTCGCACAGCCTGGTCCGGCGCCGAGCCGCGCTCCGCTACGAAGGCAGCGACAGCACGATCGAACTGCCGCTGAGCCTGCCCGACGAGATGCGGGTCGAGTTCGAGGAACGGCACGAGGCGCGTTTCGGCTTCGCGATGCCGGGCACGCCGATCATCGTCGAGACGCTGATCGCCGAAGCGATCGGGCGGTCGTGGGACGAAGGCGGCGTGCTGAGCGCGCCGGAACGGTCCGGCGATGCCGCGCCTGCGGAGGATGTCGCGGGTTCGGGCGGCTATGATCGGATCCATGACCGGGCGCTGCTGCACGAGGGCGCGCGCGTCCTGGGCCCCGCTCTGATCGTCGACGCGTCGGCCACCACCGTGGTCGAGCCGGGCTGGCAGGCGGAGGTCGATGCGATCGGCAATCTGCTGCTCACCCGCGCCGTCCCGCGCGAGGCATCGCATGCGATCGGCACCGATGCCGATCCGGTGATGCTCGAGATCTTCAACAACCTGTTCATGGCGATGGCGGAGGAAATGGGGGTCGCGCTCCAGAACACCGCCAGCTCGGTCAATATCAAGGAACGGCTCGATTTCTCCTGCGCGCTGTTCGACGCCGAAGGCGCGCTGATCGCCAACGCGCCCCACATCCCCGTCCATCTCGGATCGATGGGCGACAGCATCCGCACGATCATCGACGCGCGGGGCGCCGACGCCGACGGCCGGCCGCGCGACGGACGCGGCATGAAACCGGGCGACGCCTATGTGCTCAACGCCCCCTATCGCGGCGGCACGCACCTGCCCGACATCACCGTTATCAAGCCGGTGTTTGTGGAAGGTCAGGGCGCGCCCGCCGCATTCGTCGCGGCGCGCGGCCACCATGCCGATATCGGCGGGATCACGCCCGGATCGATGCCGCCCGACAGCCGCAGCGTCGACGAGGAAGGCGTGCTGATCGACAATCACCTGCTCGTCGATGCCGGCCATTTCCGCGAGGCGGAGATGCGCGCGCTGCTCGCATCGGGTCGCTGGCCGGCGCGCAATCCCGATCGCAACATCGCCGACCTGAAGGCGCAGGTCGCCGCCTGCGCGCGCGGCGAGAGCGAGTTCCGGCGCGTCACCGCCGAATATGGCGCGGATGTGGTCCGCGCCTATATGACCCATGTCATCGCCAATGCGGAGGAAGCCGTCCGCCGCCTGATCGACGGATTGTCCGACGGCACGGCCGAAGTGGCGATGGACAATGGCGCGACGATCCGCGTCGCCATTTCGGTCGATCGGGCAAGCCGGTCAGCGCGGATCGACTTCACCGGCACCAGCGCGCAGCTTCCCGACAATTTCAACGCGCCCTATTCGATCTGCCGCGCGGCGACATTGTACGTGTTCCGCACGCTGGTCGACGATGCGATCCCGATGAACGACGGCTGCCTGAACCCGATCGAACTGGTCGTGCCGGCGGGATCGATGCTCAATCCCGCCTATCCGGCGGCGGTGGTCGCGGGCAATGTCGAGACCAGCCAGGCGATCACCGACGCGCTGTTCGCCGCGACCGGCGCGCTGGCCGGATCGCAGGGGACGATGAACAACTTCACCTTCGGCGACGAACGGCATCAATATTACGAGACGATCGCCGGCGGCGCGGGCGCCGGGCCCGGCTTCGACGGCGCGAGCGCGGTGCAGACGCACATGACCAACAGCCGGCTGACCGATCCCGAAGTGCTGGAGACGCGGCTGCCCGTGCTGCTCGAACGCTTCGCGATCCGCCACGGATCGGGCGGGGACGGCCGGAATGCCGGCGGAGACGGGGTGGTGCGACGTATCCGCTTCCTTTCGCCGATGCGCGCGTCCATCCTGTCGAACCGTCGGCGGATCGCGCCGCACGGCCTGATGGGGGGCGACGATGGCGCGACCGGCGTCAACCGCGTCATCCGCGCCAACGGCAGCGAGGCGTTGCTGCCCGCGACCGCGGGCGCCGACATGGCGACCGGCGACGCGTTCGAGATCGAAACGCCTGGGGGTGGCGGATATGGGGCGAAGGATTGAGGGTTTCGCGGCGGTGACGAAAGGGGGCGGGGGGCGATGACCTATCTTCCCCTGCTCGGCATCCTGGTGGTCGTGATCGGCTTCCTGTTGCGTTTCAATCCGCTGCTCGTCGTCACCGTCGCCGCCTTCGTCACCGGCATCTCCGCCGGTTTCGATTTCGCCGCGGTGCTCGCCGCGCTTGGCAAGGCGTTCAACGACAATCGCTTCGTCACCGTCGTCTATGTCGTGCTGCCGGTGATCGGCCTGCTCGAACGCTTCGGGCTGCAACAGCGCGCGCGCACGCTGATCTCGGGCATGCGCGGCGCGACCGCCGGCCGGCTTCTCATCGTCTATCTCGCTTTGCGCCAGGGGCTGGCGGCGCTCGGCCTCACATCGGTCGCGGGGCACCCCCAGACCGTCCGCCCGCTGGTCGCGCCGATGGCCGAGGCCGCGGCCGAGCGCCAGGCGACCTTGGGCGAAGAGGATCGCGAACGCGTGAAGAGCCATGCGGCCGCCACCGACAATGTCGGGCTGTTCTTCGGTGAGGATATCTTCATCGCCATCGCATCGATCCTGCTGATCAAGGGCACGTTCGAAACCTATGGCATCGTGCTCGCGCCGCTGGAGCTGTCGGTCTGGGCGATCCCCACCGCGATCCTCGCCTTCCTGATCCATGGCGCGCGGCTGCTGCTGCTCGATCGCCGGCTGACGGCGCGCGGCCGGGCGGAGCGTGAGCCATGATCACGCTTGGCTGGCTCTATGCGCTGGGCGGCGCGATGTTCGCGGCCTATGCGGTGCTGAGCGCGCTGGACGGGCGCAATCCGAAACGTTGGGGCAATGCCGCCTTCTGGGGGCTGCTTTCGGTCAGCTTCCTGGGCGGCAATCTGCTCGGCGATATCGGCAATGGCGTGCTTGTCCTGTGCCTGGTCGGGCTGGCCGGTTTCGGCGCGATCGGACGCGGCGAGCCGGAGACGACCGCACCCGACGTGCGACAGGCCTATTCCATGCGGCTGGGCAACCGGCTGTTCCTGCCCGCGCTGATCATCCCCGCCACCGCATTCTTCGGCACGCTCGCCTATAATTACACGCCCTTCGGCCAGTCGGGGCTGTTCGATCCCAAATGGGTGACGCTGATCCTGCTCGGCACCGGCGCGCTCGTGGCGGTCGCGGTGACGATGGCATGGCTGCGCCCGCCGGCGCTGGCGCCGCTGCAGGAAGGGCGGCGGCTGATCGATTCGATCGGCTGGGCCGTCATATTGCCGCAGATGCTCGCGGCGCTGGGCGCGGTCTTCGCGCTGGCCGGCGTGGGCGACATCATCGGCACGCTCGCCGGCCACGCCATTCCAGAGGGCAACCGCTTCGTCGCGGTCGCCGTCTATGCGCTGGGCATGGCCGGATTCACGATGATCATGGGCAATGCCTTCGCCGCATTCCCGGTGATGGCGGCCGCGATCGGCGTGCCGCTGCTGATCCGCGGCTATGGCGGCGACGCCGCGGTGATCGGCGCGATCGGCATGCTGGCCGGTTTCTGCGGCACACTGATGACCCCCATGGCCGCGAACTTCAACATCGTGCCCGCCGCGCTGCTGGAGCTGAAGGACCGCAACGGCGTGATCAAGGCGCAGATCGGCACCGCGCTGCCGCTGCTCGCCTGTAATTTGTTGTTGATTTATTTTCTGGCGTTTTGAGGGGGCGTTTGAGCTTCGCCGCTATTGGGTCGCTAGCGGACCGACTTTTGGCCAACCGGCTCGCAAAGCAGACAGCCTTAACTTGATTCTGCCAAAAGTCTGACAGTTGTGAAGAATGAGTGATGCTGCTTCTCACCGCGCCTTCGATAGTGAGATCCAGTGACCTAGCGCAGAGCGTTCGCGATCATTGTCGCTATCGCCCTGTGCGATTGCGACGCCGTTCAGCACATTGCCCCGCAGCTTCAGCGCGAGTCGGACCGCATAGGTGTAATGCTCTGTATCGGGGTTCGGGATCCGAGCAGGCAGGATACCGCTGAAAAAGCCTTTGTCGAAACTCGCCCCGCTGACCAACGTTGGCAGCTGATCGCCGAATTTAGCGCGGATCAGGCCGTCGCCCTGAAACACGAGTTCGACCGGAACTGGGCCTGTCGGGGTGGTCAGCGTGCCGTGCCATGTTCCGATGAGCGGCAGCATCGGTGCGAAGGGTGATGGTTTTGGCTTTTCCGGCGGAGTTGGCGTTGGCCTCCAGCCGGGCAGCATCACTGCGGCAATCTTGTCACGGATAATGCCGGGAGTGGTGCCGCCAGAATTGGCCAGCACGACGATCGCGAGGTTTTCATCAGGGAAGATATCCATCACCGGTGACGTGATGGGGTGGACGACCCCTGCACAACATAGGTGCGCGATGATGTGGTCGTTGAGCCACGTCTAGGAGTCGATCCATGCAGCAGGAAGTTATGACCGTCGGTGTTGATCTGGCGAAGAACGTTTTTCAGGTTCACGCTATCGATGCCGATGGC
>Ga0209902_101136_pt1 | contig 15698 bp, 18 predicted proteins | sample FECB27metaG_FD_188304 | JGI IMG/M metagenome (GOLD analysis project Ga0209902, IMG submission 188304) | Cyanobacterial communities from the Joint Genome Institute, California, USA - FECB-27 (SPAdes) (version 2) | ecosystem: Environmental > Aquatic > Thermal springs > Hot (42-90C) > Microbial mats...
AGTCCAGCGCAGTTCGATCACCTTTTGCAGATTTTGGCGCGCATCCTGCCATAGCACTGTCTGTTCGGCATTGGCCGGCTTGAGGGTACGCAGCCGGCTGCCGATTTCGCCGATCAGGCGTTCGGACAGCTTGTTGGCGACAGTCGCCGGCTCGTTGCTGGGTCTCGTCTCGTTGTCGACGATGCGCTGGACATAGGCGATGAGCGGCTGGCGCGCGTCCTCGGCTTCGGGACCATAGTCGCGCAGCGCACGGTCGAGCAGGATCAGCTGAGTGGCGTAGTCATGCACATTGTGGTCGATCTGCTCGAAGGTGTTCCGGGCCGAATTAAGCATCAGGCCCATGACCAGCGAGGTCATGACCACGAAGATGTTGGCGACAAGTCTGACCACCCCGGTGGGGTCGTCCTGGCGATGCCGGGACGGCAACCTCTCATGCGTCAGCATGCTGCCAAGCGAGGCCACGACAAGGCAGACAAAGATCAATATCGCGATCTGGGCTTCGCGCATCGTCGCCGTCCCTCGGTTGAACAGCCCCAGCCGAGGGTGAATTCAATTCGCAGGCAAGGCAAGAGGACCGCGCCGTGGTTGAAAACGCTGACCCACGCTTGAGAGCGGCCAAAGGCCATGCGACGGCGATGTCTGGCTGCTGGAGCCACCGCTTTCCTCCAGCGCCGGCGATGCCACACGCGGTAAGAGGCGGCGTGCTTCAACACATAGCGTAGCCAGGGGTCGCCGTCGCGGGATGCCGCCCGGCACCCCGCGACGTGTTGCCTGCGACGGTCGGTACTAGCGCATCGATTGCAGTTTGGTCATGAGGCCGGCCTCGACCTCGAGGCTGGCAATGTCATCGACGACAGGATAGCCGATGTCCTTCAGCTGCTCCGGGCTGAGGTTGGCGATGATCCGCCGGCTCTGGGCGCGGCGGTACCAGGCCTCGATCGAACTGATGCGGCGCGCGGCGGCCTGGAGGAAACGGATCGTCGGGTCTGTCGTCTGCTGTCTGTGGCTGGAATGCACTGAGTAAGCCATCTCGGCCTCCCGTCTACTGACATGACCGGACAAGCTTGCCATGCAGGCGTGAGCACAGCGTATCAGGCGCGTGAACGAGACGTCAGAACGGAAAGGCGCTGCCCCTGGCGGAAGGGACAGCGCATTGGCCTGGCTTGGGTCAGTTCCAGGCGGCGCCCGCCACCTGCCGGACAGCGGCGTTGAGGCGGTTCCAGACATTGATCATCGCGATGCTGAGAAGCAGCGCCGAAATCGCCTTTTCGTCATAGTGGCTGACAGCTTCTTCCCAGACGTCGTCCGGCACCGGGTCGGACTTGTCGGCGATGCGGGTGACAGCCTCGGTGAGCGCCAGCGCGGCGCGCTCGGCCGGCGTGAACCAGGGCGTATCGCGCCAGGCGGCTACGGCGAAGATGCGGTCGTCCTTTTCGCCGAGCTTCCTCAGTTCGAGCGAATGCATGTGCACGCAGACGCTGCAGCTGTTGATCTGGCTGGCACGCAGATGGACCAGCTTGCGCGTCACCTCGGACAGGCCGTCCTTTTCGGTCGCCTTGTTGAGCGCAAACAGCGCCTGCATGGCATCGGGAAGCAGGATGGCGGGGTTGGTCATACGAGCTTGCATCGGAAATTCTCCTCGAGATTTTTGCGTTCATGTTCCCGGCTTGCGCCGGACGCGCTTGACGCCGCTGCCCTTGAACCGGTCTCGTGTCACATCGGCCGGGATTCGTTCGTCATGGCCTTGACGGAACAGCAGCAGGGAATGTGACCGATGAACGAAGAAATTTTTCTGGCCGATCGATTTGCCGCCAATCGCGGGCATTTGCGGGCCGTGGCCTATCGCATGCTGGGCTCGGCCAGCGAGGCCGAGGACGCGGTGCAGGAGGCCTGGCTGCGCCTAGCGCGCACTGACGCGCAGGAGATCGACAATCTCTCGGGCTGGCTGACGACGGTGATCGCACGCGTCTGCCTCGACATGCTGCGCCAGCGCAAGTCGCGGCGTGAAGAACAGCTCGAAACCGAAGGGCCCGACGAAGTTGCCGACGAAGCCCCTGCCGTCGATCCCGAACGCGAACTGGCAATGGCCGACGCTGTTGGCCTGGCGCTGCTGGTGGTGCTGGAAAAACTGGCGCCGGCCGAGCGCATCGCCTTTGTGCTGCACGACATGTTCGACCTGTCTTTCGACGACATAGCACCCATCGTCGAGCGCACACCGGTAGCCGCGCGGCAGCTTGCGAGCCGAGCCCGGCGCCGGGTCCAGGGAAGCGACGAGGCGCGCGCGCCCGACCGGACACGCCAGCGGCAGGTTGTCGACGCGTTTCTCGCCGCATCGCGCGGCGGCGATTTCGCCGGCCTGCTGGCCGTGCTCGACCCTGACGTCGTGTTCCGCGCCGACGCCGTCGCTGCCCAGCTGGGCGCGGTTGCCGAGCTGCGTGGCGCGCAGGCAGTGGCGCAAAGCTTCAAGGGCCGGGCGCAGGGCGCGCTGCCAGCACTTGTCGACGGCGCGATCGGCCTGCTGGTCGCACCGATGGGCAAGCTCCGCGTCGTGTTGATGCTCAAGCTCGACGGCTACAGGATCGTCGGCATCGACGCCGTCGCCGATCCGGATCGGCTGGCGCAGCTGGATGTGGCGCTGCTCGACTAACCTGCGAACAGCCGTTCGGCCAGGAAGTCGACAAAGACGCGTGTCTTGGGGGCGAGGTAGGGGCCGGCGGGCCAGAGCGCGCGCATGACGCCGCAATTGTCGAGGAATGGCTCAAGCACCGGCACCAGCGTCGCATCCGCGATCTGGTGCCTGACGGCATAGTCTGGCAGGCATGCAATGCCGAAGCCCTGCATCGCCAGGTGGATGCGCGCCTCAACGGTGCTGGCGATCGCCGCTACCGGCAGGTCGAGTTCAAGCAGCGCCCCGTCGCGCAGCAAAGGCCATGGCTCCAGCTTGCCGGTGACCGGATGGCGATGGTGCAGGCAGGCGTGGGCGAGAAGCTGTTCAGGTGTGTCCGGCACGCCGGAGCGGGCGAGATAGGCTGGCGAAGCAACGAGCAGATGGCGGAAGTCGCCGAGCTTGCGGCTCATCAGCCTGGAATCGGCGGCCTTGCCGGTGCGGATCACGACGTCGAAGCCTTCCTCGATCACATCGACGAGCCGGTCGGTGAAATCGAGTTCCAGCCGGACCTCGGGCCAGGCGCGCATGAAATCGACGAGCGCAGGCAGGAACAAGGTACCTGCGACGGGCAGGCTGACGCGCAACGGACCGCGCGGCGCGGCGCGCGCTTGCGAGAGCTCCTCTTCGGCCGCCTCGAACTCGCCGGCGATGCGGCGGCAGCGCTCAAGGAACAGGCTGCCTTCCGCTGTCAGCGTGATGCTCCTGGTGCTGCGATGGAACAGGCGCACGCCCAGCCTGTCCTCCAGCCGCGCCACCGCCTTGCCGACAGCGGATGCGGAAATGCCGAGCTGGCGGCCGGCGACGACGAAGCTGCGTGTTTCCACCGCCTGCATGAACACATTGAGCGCGCCAAACCCATCCATCATTTGCTCCTGCTCATTACGGACATTGGTATCCGGAATGTACGGAATTATAGCCAGATTTTCTTGTCGTCGCAGGAGGCTATTTTCAAGCCGGGCAGGTTTTGCCGGCGCGACGTGGAGCACAGACGGGATGATCGGACGTTCGGCGGACTGGCTGGCGGCGCTGGCGGCGGGCGCACTGCTGGCGGTGATGATCGCCTGCAACGGCCTTTTGGCCAGACACAGCGCGCCAATTTTTGCCTCATGGGTGGCGCATGGAACTGGCGCGGCGGCCGCCTTGCTGCTTGTCGCTGGATGGTCGCGGATTTTTGGGCGCCGGGCAGCCAAGCCGCAACAAAAGGGACCGGCCTGGGCATATCTCGGCGGCGCGCCCGGAGCGCTGACCGTGGTGCTGGCGGCGGTCACCACCAACGGCCCGCTGGCGCTGTCCGGCACCATCGCCTTCATGCTGGTCGGGCAGGTGATCTTCGGCATGGCTGTCGACCGGACCGGCCTGTTTGGCATGGCCAGGCGCCGCCTCACCGGCGCCGACCTGAGGGCAGCAGGACTGGTGCTTGCCGGCAGCATCCTGCTCGTGGCAGGCGGCAGATGATGGCGGGCCACATCCTGCTTGCGGTGCTCAACGGCCTGCTGATCGGGCTCAGCCGCTCGCTCAACGGACGGCTCGGCATGGCCGTCGGCCCAATGCGGGCCTCGTGGTGGAACCACCTTGTCGGCTTTGCCTTCCTGTCCGCGGCCCTTGCCGTGACCGGTGGCTGGCAGTTGCACAGCGCTGTCGAGGCACCTCCCACGGCCTGGCTGGGCGGCCTGTTCGGCGCGCTGTTCGTGGCGGCCAACAGCCTGGTGATGCCGCGCCTTGGCACATTGCGGACGGCTGTACTGGTCATCTGCGGCCAGATGGTGACAGGTCTCGCCGTCGACTGGCTTGCCGCCGGCAAGACACCTGGCTGGACGCAGTTCGCCGGCATAACGCTGATCCTGCTCGGCACGTTCAGCGCCCGCCGGGCGGGACACCGAAACGGGAAATAGGCCGCCAGCAAGGCATGCAACCGGATAACGGTTACCGGCAGCACCCATCACATTCCCGCAACAAGGGCACTCTTGCCCTTGCTGCTGTCGGATCGCGGGCGCAGAATTGGCCCGCACGGCGGATGAGGAGGCCTTTTCTCTTACCGGAGGAAAGCTCCATGAACGACCTGAACCTCACGACCCTTGACGGTGGGCTGGCGACGGTGAGCGCGCCTGTCCTTGATGCCTTCGCTGCAAGCCTGCGTGGCCAAGTGATGAACGCCGGCGATGCCGGCTACGACGAGGCCCGCACCGTCTGGAACGCCATGATCGACCGCCGCCCCGGCCTTGTGGTGCGCTGCATCGGCGCCAGTGACGTCATCGCCGCGGTCAAGTTCGCGCGCGACAACAAGCTTCTCGTTTCGGTGCGCGGCGGCGGCCACAACATCGCCGGCAGTGCCGTGTGCGACGGCGGCCTGATGATCGATCTTTCCCAGATGAAGTCGGTTCGCGTCGACAGGGTGGCGCGGCGGGCCTGGGTCGAACCGGGCGCGATCCTCGCCGATGTCGACAAGGAGACGCAGGCGTTCGGCCTTGCGGTGCCGACCGGCATCAACTCGACGACAGGCATATCGGGGTTGACGCTGGGTGGCGGCTTCGGCTGGACGACACGCAAGCTCGGCCTGACTATCGACAATTTGCTGTCCGCAGACGTGGTGACGGCGGATGGCGAACTGGTGCGGGCAAGCACCGCCGAGCATCCTGACCTGTTCTGGGCGATACGCGGCGGCGGCGGCAATTTCGGCGTCGTCACCGCCTTCGAATTCAAGCTGCACAAGCTGGGTCCGCAGGTGCTGTCCGGGCTCGTCGTGCATCCTTTCGACGAGGCCAAGTCGGTGCTTCGACAATATCGCGAGGCGCTTGAGGACGCTCCCGACGAGCTGACTTGCTGGACCGTCATGCGTCAGGCGCCGCCGCTGCCGTTCCTGCCGGCGCAATGGCATGGCAAGGAGGTGCTGGTGCTGGCGATGTGCTGGTGCGGCGAGCTCGAAGCCGGCGAGAAGGCGACCGCCACCCTGCGCGGCATCGGCCAGCCGATCGTCGACGTGGTCGGGCCGAACCCGTTCGCCGGATGGCAGATGGCCTTCGATCCGCTGCTTGCGCCCGGCGCCCGCAACTACTGGAAGAGCCACGACTTCATCGAGCTGGAAGATACCACCATCGACCTGCTCGACACCGCGATCCGAGCCTTGCCGGGGCCGGAATGCGAGATCTTCGTCGGCCATGTCGGCGGCGCCGCCGGAAGGGTTGCGACCGATGCGACGGCTTTCCCGCAGCGCAACTCGCATTTCGTCATGAACGTGCATGCGCGCTGGCGCGAGGCGTCAATGGACAAGGCCTGCATCGCCTGGGCCCGCAACATCTATGAGGCGACACGGCCACAGGCTGTCGGCACCGCCTACATCAACTTCATGCCGGCTGATGAGGCCGACCGTGTCGAGGCGGCCTATGGTGCCAACTACGGCAGGCTGCTCGAGGTGAAGCGCAAATACGACCCCGACAACATGTTCCGCATGAACCAGAACGTTCACGCCAAGAAAACGCGCAAGGCGGCGTGACGGGCTTCTCCCTGTGGTGAGGAGCCACAAGGGAGGAGGTGAGCAACGTCGGGCGGTCGTCTGGGCGAAGAACCCCCACCCTGTATCCCTCCCCACAAGGGGGAGGGAGCCGGCGGAATTGCGCCAGCGCAGGGCGGACCGCTCCAAGCTTGACGGGTCTCGGCATTCTATATAACCTTTCAGTTATAGAATGAGAGAACACCGTCATGACGCCGTCCGAACGCCTCGACGCGACCTTTACCGCACTGGCCGATCCGACGCGCCGGGCGATCCTGGCACGGCTGATGACGGGCGAGGTTTCGGTGATGGAGCTGGCCGAGCCTTTCGCCATGAGCCAGCCGGCGATCTCCAAGCATCTCAAGGTGCTGGAGCGCGCCGGGCTGATCTCGCGCGGCCGCGACGCCCAGCGCAGGCCATGCCGCATCGAGGGCGAAGCGCTGGCAGAAGTGACCGGCTGGCTCGACGAGTACCGCAAGGTCTGGGAGGGCAACTACAAGCGCCTGGATGCGCTGCTCGCCGACCTGCAGGCGAACCAGGGCAAGGCCTGAGCGCTAGGAGAGGAACGACGATGAGCCACCGACTGGAAGTGACAACGCCGAGCGACCGCGAAATCGCCATGACGCGTGTCTTCGACGCCCCGCGCGACCTGGTGTTCGACTGCTGGACGATACCGGCGTTGCTAAAACGCTGGATGACCGGGCCTGATGGCTGGTCGTTCGCGGTCTGCAACATCGACCTGCGCGTCGACGGCCAGTACCGTTTCGTCTGGCGCCATGAAGACGGCCGCGACATGGGCATGACCGGGACTTACCGCGAGATCATCAGGCCGGAAAGGATCGTCAGCGTCGAGCTGTTCGACATGGACTGGACCGACGGCGAGGCGCGCTCGACCCTGGTGTTGATCGAAAAGGATGGCCGCACGATTTCGGTCAACACCGTGCTCTACAGCTCGCGCGAAGCCAGGGATGGCGCGATCGCCATCGGCATGGCCAAGGGCGTCGAGGCCGGATACGACAGGCTCGACGGCGTGCTGGCCGAGCAGGTGGCGGCGAGTTAATATGGGCCCGTTCTGAGCCTTCGTCAGTCGGACGGCTCATCCCTCGACCGGCTCAGGATGAGGGAGAGCCGCTCAGCGGCAAACGCGGCGATAGATGTTGCCGTAGAGCTCGATCTGGCAGTTCGACTTCATCACCGGAATCTCGGGGCGCTGGATCTGCGGTATCACGATCTGCCGGTCCTGTTCGCGCAGGCGCTGTTGCTCGGCCTGGAAGTCGGCGCGGCCCTGTTGGCTTTGCAGGATCTGCAACTCGTTGATGCGGCCTTCGCGGGCAAGCTGGTTTTTGTCGGGCTGGCCCGGCAGATCGATGGCATGCGCCTGCATCGCGCCGGCAAGCAGAACGCTCGCCACGATCAGAGCCCGTTTCGATCCTGCCATCTTCGTCATCGACACATTCCCGCGCGAAAACCGCGCCTACCGAAGGTAGCGCGCATATCCGCCGAAACAATGGCGTCAGCCGGTACGCGTCTTGTCAGCGAGGAAATCGATGAAGGCGCGGATGCGCGCGGCAAGGTGGCCGTGGCCGGCAAACACCGCGTGGATCATCTCGATGTCCTCGGGATTGTAGTCTTCCAGCACCGGCACCAGCGTGCCGGCGTCGATATCGGCCTGGACCTGAAAGCGGCCGCTGCGGATCAGGCCGACGCCGTCGAGGCAGAGCCGGCGCAGGCTTGGGCCGTTGTTGGCGAGCAGGTTGCCGCCGATGCGCTGGGCGAAGGTCTCACCGGTCGCCGGATCGCGAAACATCCATTCGTCGCGGTTGCGCAGGAAATTGAAGCGCAGGCAATTGTGGCCAGCAAGATCGGCCGGCTTTTCCGGCACGCCGTGCCTTTCCAGATAGGCGGGCGATGCGACGACGACGCGGCGGATCTCCAGAATCTTGCGCGCCTTGAGCGATGAATCGCGCAGCTTGCCGGAACGGATGGCAACGTCGGCGCGCTCTTCGTAAAGATCGATGACGCTGTCGGTCAGCGACAGGTCGAGCTCGACCTCGGGGTAAAGCGCCAGGAACTCAGCCACGTGCGGCACGACATGGCTGGCGCCGAAGGCTACCGAGGCGCTGACCCGGAGCAGGCCGCGCGGCACGGCATTGGCGCCGCCGGCGACGATACGCTCGGCCTCCTCGATCTCGCCAAGGATGCGGCTCGCGCGCTCGAGATAGACCTCGCCTTCCGGGGTCAATTGCAGGCTGCGCGTCGAGCGCACGACGAGGCGCGTGCCCAGCCTGTCTTCGATGCGGGTGATCAGCTTGCTGACCGCCGACGGAGACAGGCCCAGCTGCCGGCCTGCGGCCGAGAAACTCTTGAGCGAGACGGCCCGGACGAAGACCTCCATTTCACCGGCACGATTGTCCATGGCTGACCTCTTGTGAAACAAATTCACAAGCATTGGTCCATCATCGCGCATTATTGCGCAAGTGCCCTTGCCCCATATGCAGCCACGGATCAACCGCGGCCCAAGCCGCCCATTCAACTCGGGAACGGTGCACGACATGCCCCTAGCCATTTTCGCGCTCACCATCGCGGCCTACGCGATCGGCACGACCGAATTCGTCATCGTCGGGCTGTTGCCGACGGTGGCGCAGGATCTTCACATCACCCTGCCGCTCGCCGGCCTGATCGTCAGCGTCTACGCACTGGGCGTGACCTTCGGCGCGCCGGTGTTGACGGCGCTCACCGGCAGGATCGAGCGCAAGCCGCTGCTGCTCGGGCTGATGGCGCTGTTCGTCGTCGGCAACACGGCAGCCGCGCTGAGCCCCAGCTACGAGCTGCTGCTCGTTGCGCGCGTGCTGTCGGCCTTTGCGCATGGCGTGTTCTTCTCGGTCGGCGCCACGATTGCCGCCGACCTGGTGCCGGAAAATCGCCGCGCCTCGGCGATCGCCATGATGTTCATGGGCCTGACGGTGGCGATCGTCACCGGTGTGCCACTCGGCACCTTCATCGGCCAGACCTTCGGCTGGCGCGCCACCTTCTGGGGTGTCTCGCTGCTCGGTGTCATCGCCTTCGCCGGTATCGCAGTGCTGCTGCCTTCGAACCTGAAAAAGGCGGCGCCTTCCAGCCTGCTCGACCAGGTCCGCGTGCTCGGCTCCGGCCGGCTGCTGCTGGTGTTCGGTATGACGGCGCTCGGTTATGGCGGCACCTTCGTCACCTTCACCTATCTTGCGTCGATCCTCGAACAGGTCACCGGCTTCCAGGCCTCCAGCGTCAGCCTGATCCTGGTGCTCTACGGCCTGGCAATCGCTGTCGGCAACATTGCCGGCGGCCGTATCGCCGACCGCAACCCGGTCAAGGCACTGACCGTGCTGTTTGCGCTGCAGGCTGTGGTGCTGGTGCTGTTTTCCTTCACCGCACTTTCGCCGCTGTGGACGCTGGCGACACTTGCCGCACTCGGCTTCCTGTCCTTCGCCAATGTGCCGGGCCTGCAGCTCTACGTCGTGCAACTGGCCAAGGAGCATCGACCCGGCGCCGTCGACGTCGCCTCGGCGCTGAACATCGCCTCGTTCAATCTCGGCATCGCACTGGGCGCCTGGATCGGCGGCATGGTCGTCGCCTCGCCGCTCGGCCTTGGCGCCACGCCATGGGTGGGTGCCGTGCTGGTGGCTGGGGCATTTGTGCTGACCGTGTGGAGCGGCGCGCTGGACCGGCGCCAGGAACCGCTGTGCCAGCCGGCTTAGAATGCCGGCTTACGATGATTGACCGGCGTCAATGCCGACCTACCTAAAGGGCGGAGCCATCCGCCCGAATTTCCTCCCCCGCCCCCAATTTCCCCTCAAGGAGAACATCATGAAATTCGTTACCGCCAATGGCGCGACAATTCCTGCCCTAGGCTTCGGTACCTTCCGCATGCCCGGCGCAGAAGTCCTCGGGGTGGTGCCCGACGCGATCAAGCAAGGCTTCCGCCACATCGACACCGCCCAGATCTATGGCAACGAGGCCGAAGTCGGCCAGGCGATCGCCAACTCGGGCGTGGCGCGTTCGGACATTTTCCTGACCACCAAGGTCTGGGTCGACAAATACCAGCGCGATGCCTTCGTGAAGTCGGTCGACGACAGCCTGAAGAAGCTTCGCACCGACCATGTCGACCTTCTGCTGCTGCATTGGCCGAACGACGCTGTACCGCTGGCCGAGCAGATCGGCGCGCTGAACGAGGTGCAAAAGGCCGGCAAGGTGCGCCACATCGGCGTCAGCAATTTCAACACCACGCTGATGGCCGAGGCGGTGAAGCTGAGCGACGCTCCTCTGGTCACCAACCAGATCGAATACCACCCCTATCTCGACCAGACCGCGGTGCTCGAAGCGGCGCGCAAGGCCGGCATGTCAGTGACCGCCTACTACGCCATGGCAGACGGCAAGGTGATCTCCGATCCCGTTCTGAAAGCGATTGGAGCCAGCCACGGCAAGACGGCGGCGCAAGCGGTGCTGCGTTGGCTGGTGCAGCAGGACGGCGTCGTGACGCTGACCAAGACGGCAACGCTGTCGCGCCTGCCCGAGAATTTCGACATCTTCGATTTCAAGCTGTCGGCAGACGAGATGGCCGCTGTCCACGCCTTGGCCACGCCTGGTGGGCGCATCGTCAGCCCCGGCGGGCTAGCGCCGGTGTGGGACAAGGCCGCCTGATCTGGCCTCCGGCGCGCCCTCATTGACGGCGCGCCTTGTACTTCCTATCTGAGGGCGGTCAAGGGCGGGGAGCCCCTGCCGCCCGCAGCCGCAAGGCCCCGGTGAAGCTTCCCTTCGAAATTTCGTTTCCCTGTCGATGCGACGGCCGAAGCGGCAATGCGGGCTCCCGACTTTCACCACGCCGTTCGCGCATCGCGAAGGAGCGAAACCATGACCACAGGTCAAGACTACAAAACCAATGCCCGCAGGCTGCGCGACGCGCTGGCCGGCGAAGGCATAGCCATCAGCCATGCCAAGGCGCTTGAACTCGTCGCCCGCCAGGAAGGCGTGCGCGACTGGAACACGCTGGCCGCGCGTCCCAACGACACCAAGGCCGAAGAGGCCGCCGGTGGCGTACCCTTCGCCGTCGGCGAGACGGTGTCGGGTACTTTCAACGGCAACCCCGCCAAGGGTCGTGTCATCGGCCTCGAGGAGACGATCAAGCCGGATCTCTGGCGTGTCACCGTCGCCTTCAACCCGCCGGTGGACGTGTCGACGTCGAAGCTGTTTTCGTCGGAGCGACGCCGCATCCAGATGGTCGTCGGCGCCGACGGCCGTTCGCGCCGGCTGACCGGCACCGAAACAGGTGTGATGGCGCTCAGCCGCGCCTGACAGCCAACACCCTCTCCGCATTCAAGCGGCCGTGGATCGTCAACGCGATCCGCGGCCGTTTTCGTTTGCGTCGGGGGCCGAGTGGCCGCGCCGCTTCGATGCTGGGTCACCCCAGGCACCCTGCCAACAACCATCTGGACAAATTTAAATGCAAATGCAAATATCTTGTTGAGGAGGACGGAGGAGGCACAAGGGTAGGATCGAGATTTCGCGCTCGCACATCGGCAACGATGGCGTCACGAAACACTTACCGGGGAACCCTCGTACGCAAAACAAGCAAGCCACGGACCGCCAGATTCAGAGGCAGCCAACATGGCGAGCCACGGAAAGTGCGACTGTGCCAGTGGCGGACAGGATCCGTCGCTCTCCATATGCCCATGCATACTTACAGGCTTGAAGCAGCGGCATGTGACCGGCGACTGGATCGCCTGTCATCGTCGATCGATCAAAGGGAGGAAGAAAATTGGCATTCTCTAAACTAGCGGCCGGCATGGCCATGGCATTTGCCCTTGCGCTGTCGGCACCGGCCGGCGCCCAGGAAAAGCTCGTCGTCGGCGCCTACCCGGCCAATCCGCCATGGGAGTTCAAGACCGAAAGCGGCAGCTTCGAAGGCTTTGAAATCGACGTCGCAACCGAGGTCGCCAAGCGCCTCGGCCGGCCGGTCGAGTTCCAGGACATGGGCTTCCAGGCGCTTTTCGCCGCGTCCAGCTCTGGCCGCATCGATTTCGCCGTGTCGTCGATCTCGGTCAACAATGAGCGCCTGCAGAACCAGTCCTTCACCCAACCCTATTTTGACGGCGACGGCACGGTCATCGGCCGCGAGGCGTCCGACATTACCGGCCTCGACGGCCTGAAGGGCAAGGTCATCGGCGTCGTCGCCGGCACCACGGGCGAAGCCTGGGCCAAGGAAAACACCGAGAAGCTCGGCCTCGCCGAAGTGCGCAGCTACAATGCCCAGCAGGACCTGCTGCTCGACATCCAAGCCCAGCGCGTCGACGGCGGCGCCGGCGAGCTGGCCGGCTTCCAGTATGCCATGACCAAAACGCCGGGCTTCAAGGTGCTGGTGCGCATCCCGACCGGCGAGCGCTTCGCCATGATGGCGCGCAAGGACCACCCTGCCATCGTTGCCGCCAACGACGCCGTCTCGGCGATGAAGGCCGACGGGACGATGGCGACGATCCACAAGAAGTGGTTCGGCGTGGAACCGGATGCGGGCACCAGCACGACGACCGCGATGCCGCTGCCAAAGGCCGAGTGAGCCAACGGCTCGACCCGCAAACCGTTGAAACGACGCTGCGGCCACCCAAGGCCGCGGTGTCCTGTGCCCGGACCCTGCCATGGACCTGATCACCACCTTCTTCAACTGGGACATACTGGTCCGCAGTTTTCCGATGCTCATGCGCGGAATCGGCAACACCATTCTGCTCGGCGTCGCCAGCATCATCTTCGGCGGCGCGGCCGGGCTGCTCGTCTGCCTGATGCGGCTCTATGGCCCCAAGCCGGTGCGCTACTTCGCCATCGCCTATGTCGATTTCCTCAGGGCAATGCCGATCCTGGTCCTGCTGATCCTGATCTATTACGCCCTACCCTTCGTCGGCATCCGCTTCTCCTCCTTCACCGCGGCAACACTGGCGCTGTCGCTGGTGCTTTCGGCCTTCACCGCAGAGGTCTGCCGCGCCGGCATCGAAAACGTGCCGAAGGGCCAGTTCGAGGCGGCCTCGGCGCTGGGCATCGGCTTCTGGACGACGATGCGCACGGTGATCCTGCCCCAGGCGCTGCGTGTCATCATCCCGCCGCTGACCAGCAACTGCGTCTCGATCTTCAAGGACACCGCACTCGCCTCGGTCGTCGCCATGCCCGATTTGTTGAAGCAGGCGACCGACGCCCAGGCGCTGATGGCCAACCCGACACCGCTGATCGGTGCCGCCGCACTCTATCTCGTCTTCCTGCTGCCGCTGGTCAGGCTGGTGAGCTTTCTCGAGGAACGCGGCAAGCGCCAGATGACGGCGCGCTGAGCCAGTAACAATACGGAATTCCGCACGATGACAACGCCAGACGGCTCCGCCTACTTCCTCTACCACTCGATCGGCATGTATCCCGGCAAGGCCGAAGCCATGGCAGCGGGGCTGTCCGAATTCGCAGCCAGCTGGGGCGCCTTCGACGATGGCCAGTGGATGCGGACACTCGGCAAGCGCCAGCGTTTCATCGACCTCTGGAGCGATCTTATCGGCGCACCGAAGGGCACGCTGACCACGGCCGAGAACGTCACCACCGCGCTCTACAGCCTGATCGGCGCGCTGCCCGGCCACCATCTTGCCGGGCGCCGCGTGCTGGTGACGGCCGATTGCTTTCCGAGCCTGCATTTCCTGCTCGCCGGGCTTGCGCCACGCTTCGGCTTCACGCTCGACACTGTGCCGATGCGCGAGGGCGAAAGCTGGGTCCATGACGACGATGTCGCGGCCTCATGGGGCAAGGATGTCGGCCTGGCGCTCCTGACCCAGGTGACGTCGACCGCCTCACACCGCTGTGACATCGACCGGCTGGTGGCCCATGGCCGCGAGATGGGCAGCCTCGTCGGCGTTGACATCACCCAGGGCGTTGGGCTGATCCCGTTCAAGGTCGACACGCCGGCGGTCGATTTCACCGTATCGACGAGCCTGAAATGGCTGTGCGGCACGCCGGGTGCCGGCATCATCCATGTCGCCGAACCGTTGCTCAGGGAATGCCGGCCCGAATTGCGCGGCTGGTTCAGCCAGGACAACATCTTCTCCTGGGACCTCCACGCCTTCGCCTATGCGCCTGACGCCCGCCGCTTCGACCATGGCACGCCGTCGGCGCTGGCCTGCATCGGCTCGGTGCCGGCGCTGGAATGGCATGCGGCACAGGACAAGGCAGTACTGCTCGCTCATAATCGTAAGCTCGGTGCTGCGATCATCGCCCGAGCCGACGAGATGGGTCTGGCGCTCGCCAGCCCGCGCGACGACCAGCGGCGCGGCGGCAGCATCATGCTGCACCTGCCAGCCGAGACCGACACTGCAACGGTCGTCAACGGCCTGCGCGAACGTGGTGTCTTCACCGATTGCCGTGGCCGCATCCTGCGCCTGTCGCCCGGCACCATCACGACGGAGGCCGGTATCGCGCGGCTCTTCGCCGGGCTGGGCGTGCTGCTGTAGCCGGCCAGCGCACTGGACGGGAGCAGGCCGTCTTGCTTTGATGCCCGCCTGGGCGGAGGCAAGCCATGGACCGGCACCCCAAGAAGCATCACGCCATATGGCATCTGACCTCGCTTGTGCGTGGCATGCGCGATGCTTTTGCCGATCCGCAGGTCCGGACCATGCTGGTCGTTACCTCGACGCTTGTCGCCGTGGCGTCCGTCTTCTACGTCTGGATCGAAGGCTGGAGCTATCTGGACGCGATCTACTTCTCGGTCATGACGCTCGCAACTGTCGGCTATGGCGATCTTGCGCCGCGCACGGCGCTCGGCAAGCTCTTCACCATCTTCTTCGCCCTGGTCGGCATCGGCCTGTTCGTGGTGCTGTGCTCGTCGGTCGCCAAGCAGATCATCTTCCGCGTCACCGACGACGACTAGCTGTTGCCTAGTGGGCTTCCGGCTTCGGCGCGATCAGGCTGCCGGCATAGCCGCACAGGGCGCCGACGCAGATCGGCCCGAACAACGAGCCGTCGACAACGAAGAGCATAATCAGCACCGCCGCGATCGGCCGCCCCAGCCCGGCAGTCGCTGCGCCGCTCATGCCGGCGGCGATGGCGACCGACGGGTGGATGCCAGGCGCCACGGCGAGCACTGACGCTCCGGCGGCGGCGCCCGAAAAGATCAGCGGGAAGATCGCCCCGCCCAGCCAGCCCGTCGACAGGCACAGCACGGCGGCCAACACCTTGAGCAGGCCGAGCAGCAGCAAGGTGGCCATGCCGGCAGCGGCCGCCCATTCGAGCATCGTGCCGATCTCGTGATGGCCGGAGAAGCGGAGAATCGGCAGCAGCGCCGCGAGGAGCCCGAAGGCAACGCCGCCGACGACAGGCTGCCAGAAGGCCTGCGGGACAAAGCGCTGGACCAGGCCTTTCATCGCCGGCAATGCAAACAGGAAGGCGACGCCGACCGCTGCCCCCAGCAACGCGGGCACGACAGCGAGCAAAAGGTCACTGCCATCTCCCGGCTGCGCATAGGCAGGCAGCGCGATGCGGTGGAAACCGCCTGCA
>Ga0209902_101137_pt1 | contig 15661 bp, 18 predicted proteins | sample FECB27metaG_FD_188304 | JGI IMG/M metagenome (GOLD analysis project Ga0209902, IMG submission 188304) | Cyanobacterial communities from the Joint Genome Institute, California, USA - FECB-27 (SPAdes) (version 2) | ecosystem: Environmental > Aquatic > Thermal springs > Hot (42-90C) > Microbial mats...
CCCTAGTTCCAGTCCGGCTCCCCGGCAAACCGGTGCCCGCTGATCCAGTCCTGATCCAACTCCACCCCCAACCCCGGCGCCATCGACACCTGCATCTTGCCGTCCCTGACCTGCAGCGGATTGGGCGACGCCCAGGCGAGACTGTCCGCCCGCCGGGTGCACTCGATGCGCGGACAGTTGAACACCGACGCCGCCAGCTGCTGGCTCGCCGCATTCATCAGCAGCCCGCTGACATTGTGCAGCGTGATCGGTGTGCGATAGAGCGCCGCGAGGTCGGCGATCTTTTTGGTGCCGGTGATGCCGCCCGAGCTGATGATGTCGGGCTGCAGGCAATCGACCGCCTGGTGCTGGAGGAACGGCAGCGCCCCCTCCGGCAGTTCGATATTCTCGCCGGTCATGATCGGGATGTTGGTCGAACGCCTGAGCGCCAGCCAGTTCTCCGAAAAGCCCGGCTGCAGCGGATCTTCGTAGTAGATCGGCTTGATCGCCTCCACCGCCTCGGCCACCGCGATGGCGCTTGGCGCGTCGAGCTCGTTGTGGCAGTGGACGATGATGTCGATCTCGTCGCCGAGGTGCTCGCGCGCCAGCTCGTAGGATCGTCCGATCTTGCGGATATCGCCGGGCGACAGGCTCGGCGCGTATTCTTGCATCGGTATGCCGATAGCGTCGTGAATATCGACCTTGAAGGTCTTGAAGCCGTGTGGATCGGACTTCAGGTCGGCGGCCGCTTCGGCCCAGGCGCCGGCATCGGTCAAATCGAAATGCGGGCAGTGCGAATAGAGTTCGAGCTCGGTGCGGAATGCGCCGCCGAGCAGCTTGTGCACCGGCTGGTTGAGCAGTTTCCCGGCGAGATCCCAGAGCGCCATGTCTAGCCCCGAGCAGATCATGATGTGCGCCGGGCGCTGCCGGTAGGCGTAGAACAGGTTGTGGTGGTGCACCCCGATATCGAGCGGATCCTTGCCGATCAGCTGAAGATGCGGCAGCCGTGCACCGCCCTCGGCGTGGGTGAGCAGCGCCGCCCGCACCAGGTCGCCATCGAGGTCGCCGCATTCGCCATAGCCGGAAATGCCGGCATCGGTGTCGATGCGGATCAGGCAGAAGCCGCTGTCGAGCCGCAACGCCTTGATCGCGGTGATCCGCGCCTGTCCGCGATCCCCCTCCGACAGATGACCCACAGCCGACATCGAATACTCCCCTCTGTTTGCCGCTCTCTATAGCGGGGAGGGGCGGGGCGGCAAAGGCCGTCAGATGCCTCGCGCACCGCGTTCCGGGATATCGAGTCCCAGATGCGAGCGCAGCGTCGTGCCCTCGTATTCGGTGCGGAACAGCCCGCGCTGCTGCAGGATCGGCACCACATCCGAAAAGAACAGCCCGGAGCCTTCGGGGTGGTAGGTCGGCATCACCACATAGCCGTCGCAGGCGTCCGCCAGAAAGCGCTCAGCCATCTGGTTGGCGATCTGCTCCGGGCTGCCGGTCAGCGTCCAGTGCCCATCCGAGCGACCGGTGAGTTTTACCAGCTCGCGCAGCGTCCACCCGTCATTGAGAGTGAGATCGGCAAAGATCTTGTAGCGGCTCTGCCGACCCTGCACCGCCGACACATCCGGCAGCGCCTCGCGCGGGATCGGTTTGTCGAGATCGAAGCCGGACAGGTCGACGCCGGGGATATAGCTGTTGAGCTTCCTCAGCGACGCCTTGATGTCGATGAACTCGCCCAGCTCCCGCTCCGTGGCTTTTGCCTCCGCCTCGGTCGCCCCGATGATCGGGGTGATGCCGAGCAGCAGCTTCACCCGGCGCGGATCGCGGCCGGCGGCGCTGGCGCGGGCCCGCATGTCGCGGGCGAATTCGAGGCTGTCCTCCAGCGTCTGCTGCGCCGTGAACACCCCCTCGGCCGTCTCGGCGGCAAAACCGCGGCCGATCGGCGAGGCGCCGGCCTGGAACAGCACCGGCCAACCCTGCGGCGGGCGCTGGATATTGAGCGGCCCGGCCACGTCGAAGAACTTGCCGTGGAAATCGGTCGGCCGGATGTCGGCGATGTCGCCGAACTGCCCGCTGGCCCGGTCGATCTTCAGCGTTTGCTGGTCCCAGCTGTCCCATAGGCGCTTGGCAATCTCGACGAACTCGGCCGCCTGGGCATAGCGCACATCCTGGTCGGGCAGGGGCGTTGCACCATAGTTCTTCTCGCCAGTGGCCGAGGTGACGATGTTCCAGCCGGCGCGGTCGCCCGAAACGCGATCGAGCGAGGCGAACTGCCGGGCCACCGTATAGGGCTCGGAGAAGCTGGTCGAAACGCTCGACACCAGTCCGACCCGGCTGGTGAAGGCGGCGAGATACGAAGTCAGCACCACCGGCTCGAAGGCGTTGAGCACCGGGTTTACTCCAAGCGCCTTGGGGTCGAGCGAGGGGATATCGGCAAAAAAGATCGCGTCGATCTTGGCCGCCTCGGCTGCCTGTGCGAACGCCACGTAGAAGCCCGGCGTATTGGCGAGCTCGATATTGCTCCCCGCTCGGCGCCAGGCGCCCTGGTGGTTGCCGCCGCCCGAAACGAGCACGGCGATGTTCATCTTGTCATGGCCGGAGGGCCGGGCGCCGGGCATCATCGAGGTCCTGGTGGAAATGGCTTGGGCGCCGGCTGCTGCCGGCGCCCGCATGCGGATCGATCCGGCGATCAGCTCTTCGGCTTGGGTTGCACCCAGTTCGAGGCGTTCTGGCCGATATTGACGCCCGGCGCTTCGAGGTTGAGGTCGGAGATGTTGTAGGCGGCGAGGATCTCGGCGTACTTGCCGTTGTCGAACAGGATCTGCAGCGCGGCTTCGATGGCATTGGCGAGCTCGGTATTCCCCTTGTCGACGATGAAGCCGATATAGAGGTCGCCCAGTTCCGGCGCCGGCACGAGGATCTGGCCCGGGTTCAGCCCGGCCGCCTCACGAAAGCGCCCCACGGCGGTGGCCGAGATATCGGCGCGCGGCAACCGGCCTGACTGGATCGCCTGGTCCTTGGCGGTGGCATCGGGGAACTCGATGAAGCTGGCCGGCTTCAGCCCCTTGCTCTCGCACTGCGACAGCGCCTTGAAGATGATGTTGGTGGTGCCCTGCACCACGCCGAGATCGCGCCCGCAGAGGTCGAACACCGTCTTGATGCTGTCCTTGTCGGCTTCGTCGATCAGCAACTGGAAGGTGAGCCGGGTGTGGTCGATGAAATCCACCTGCTCGCGGCGCAGGTCGTTGTCGCCGAGATCGCCCAGCGACACATCCGAGCGGCCTGACTTCACCCCGGCGATCAGCTGCTGGAACGGCGCTTCGGTATAGACCGGTTTCACCCCGAGGATCTCGGTCACCGCGTTGAACAGCTCGATCTCGTAGCCGGTGAACTCGGTGGTGCCTTCCTTGAAGAACGAGTGCGGCGCGTAGACCGTCGAGGCGCCGACGTTGAGCACCCCGGCATCGCGGTACTTGGCCGGCAGCAGGGCGCGGGCCGCCTCGGCTGCGGCATCCTGGGCGAAGGCCTGAGCGGCGAACAGCGGCGCCGCCACGGCGAGCGTCAGGCCGGCGACGCGTAGCCCCTTGGTTACGAGTGATGAGAGCTTGGTCACGGTCAGTCTCTTTCTTGCATGATGGGCGTTTGCCCGGTTGTTCAGGCGCGGTCGCGCCGGCCCTCGGCCGGAGCGAACCTGAAATGATCTTTGAGGAACTCGGCAGTGCGCGACTGGCGCGGCCGGCTGAAGATCTCGCTTGCCGGTCCGTCCTCGATGATGCGGCCGGCATCCATCACCGCGATCCGGTCGCCTGCCTCCTCGGCAAAGCGCATCTCGTGGGTGACGACCACCATGGTCATGCCGTCGCTGGCGAGGGCCTGCATCACCCCCAGCACCTCGCCCACCAGTTCGGGGTCGAGCGCACTGGTCGCCTCGTCGAACAGCATTACCCTGGGGTTCATCGCCAGCGCCCGCGCGATCGCGGCGCGTTGCTGCTGCCCGCCCGAGAGCTGGCTGGGGTAGCTGTCGTGCTTGTCGGCGAGCCCGACCCGCGACAGCAGGTCCGTCGCCGTCCGCACCGCCGCCTGGCGACTGGCGCCGAGCACCTGCACCGGACCCTCGATGACGTTCTCCAGCACCGTGCGGGGCGAGAACAGGTTTACGTGCTGCGATACCAGCCCGACCCGGCTGCGGAACGCTGCGGCCTCCCGCCCGGTCCACGGCTTCAGCACGCCGTTGCGCTCGGTGTAGCCAACCCGCATTTCGTCCAGCACCACGGCGCCGCTGTCGAAATCGGTGAGCGCATTGAGGCAGCGGAGCAGGGTGCTCTTGCCCGAGCCGGAAGGCCCGATGATGCAGCGCACCTCGCCCTGCCGGACATCGAGATTGACCCCGTCCAGCACCCGGTTGGCGCCGTAGCTTTTGGTAACGTTGCGCACACGGATCAGCGCCGGCGCTTCCGTCGCGACGCGTAGGTCGGGAGGGGCGTAGTTCATCGCGCCACCCCGGCCGCAAAACGCCGCTCCAGGAGGCCCTGGACGATGGTGAAGATGATGGTCAGCACCAGGTACCAGATGCTGGCGACGATCAGCAGCGGGATCACCTGGTAGTTGCTGGCATAGATCCCCTGCGCTCGGGTCATCAGGTCGCCGACGCCGACCACCGAGACCAGTGAGGTGGCCTTCAACAGGTTGATCATGTCGTTGCCGAGCGGCGGGATGATCGATTTGGCCGCCTGCGGTGCGATCACCCGGCGGAACGCCTTGGCCCGCGTCATCCCCAGCGCAATCGCCGCCTCGACCTGGCCGGGCTGCACCGACAGCAGCCCGCCGCGGATGATCTCGCCCATATAGGCGGCCTGATTCAAGCCGATGGCGATGAGGCACGCCACCAGCGGGCTCAGCAGCACGTTGGTATCGCCATAGAGCCCGATATCGGTGAACGGGATGCCGAAACCGAGCTCAGGAAAGAAGGTGCCGAGATTGTACCAGATGAGGATTTGCACCAGGAGCGGCACCGCCCGGAACAATCCGAGATAGCCCACCGCGATGGTCTTGATCAGCGGGTTGGCCGACATCCGCATCAGCGCAATCACCAGCCCGCCGACGAGCCCGATGACGGCGGACAGGAAGGTGATCAGCAGCGTCGTCACGAGGCCCTGGAGGATGATCGGCGCGGTCAGGAACTTGCCGATCGAGTCCCAGCGCATCGCCGGATTGGTGGCCACCACCGATACCGTATAGGCGGCGATCAGCACCGCCACCGCCCAGACCAGGCCACTCCGCACCCGATGCCAGTGGCCTGAACGCGGACGCTCCACCGGTCGATCCTCGAGCGGCACACTGCCCTGTTCGGCGATGTCTAGCGTCAGTTGCGTCAAGCCCAGCCCCCGCCGCATCCGGGAAGGATACAGTGTTGATTAAATCGACTGGATTAGTAGTCTATGTGTCGGAACCGGTCGAGGAACTCCGGCAGCGCGCCGGTCGCAGGCGACGAAAAAACCTGCCCTCGGAGAACGTTAGCTTAGGACGGACGTTTCAATCGGGACGTTTTGCGTCGTGACCAACCCGCAAGGAAGCACGCATGAACGAAGCGCATCCACGCCTCTCCATCCTCATTATCGGCGGTGGCGCCAGCGGTGTGCTGCTCGCCGCGCACCTCCTACGCAGCGCCGCCGATATCCGCGTCACGCTGGTCGAGAAGCGCCCGAGCCTCGGCCGCGGCGTCGCCTATTCGACCCGCCAGCTCGATCACGTGCTGAATGTCGCCGCGCCCGGGATGAGCGCCTATGCCGATGATCCCGACCACTTCTGGCGCTGGCTGCGCGACCGGAAACTCGTCACCGAAGCCGAACGCTTCGTCTTCGTGCCGCGCCGCCACTACGGCAGCTATCTCGCCGACGTGCTGGCCGAAGTCGAAGCCACGGCGCCCGGCCGGCTCCACATCGTCCACGACGAGTGCATCGACGTCCTGACGACCGGGGCAGGGGTGGAAGCCAGACTTGGAAGCGGCGCCAGCCTGATGGCGCATGCCGCCGTACTGGCGGTGGGGCACGAAACCAACCCGGCCCGCGCCAAGGGCATTGCCGTGCGCGTCGGCTCCGACGCCGATACGCCGCTCGATCCCGATGCCCCCGTATTGCTGCTCGGCTCGGGCCTCTCGATGGTCGATGCCTGGCTGTCGCTGGCCGAAGCCCAGCATCGCGGCCCGATCACCGTCGTCTCCCGCCATGGTCTCCTGCCCAAGGCGCACCGCCAGGTGGCGCCGATCCCGCTCGAGGCGGCCGACGTGCCCTTCGGCACCGAGCTCCACTATTTCACCGCCTGGTTCCGCGATTTGGTCGAGGAAGCGGCCGCGCGCGGCGAGGATTGGCGCAGCGTCGTCGATGCGCTCAGGCCGTTCAACCAGCGCATCTGGCAGAACTGGTCGCTCGGCTCCCGCCGCCGCTTCCTCAGCCATGTCAGGCCGTTCTGGAACATCCACCGCCACCGCCTGCCGCCGGAACTCCACACCCGGCTGGAACAGGCAGTGGGGGCAGGGCAGGTCCGTCTCGTTGCCGGCACCTATCTCGATATCGAACGGCGCGGCGCCGAGGTTCGCGCCACCGTGCGCCGAAAGGGCGCCAGCAATCTCACCTTCTTCGACGTCATCAGAGTCTACGATTGCGGCGGCATCAGCGTCGATGTGGAGCAATCGAGCAACCCGGCGATCCGTGCGCTCCTCGCCCGCGGCGACATCCGTCCGGATCCCCTCCACATCGGCCTGGAAGTCGACACCGACTGCCGCACCATCGACCGCTTCGGCACGCCATCCGACCGGCTGCTGGCGGTCGGGCCGCTGACGCGCGGCACCTTCTTCGAGATCGAGGCGATCCCGGATATCCGGGTGCAGTGCGCCGAACTGGCAAGACGGGTGCTGGGCGAAGCCGCCGCCCGCGCCTATGGCTGAGCCTCAGTTCTTCGACGCCTTCTGCGTCCACATGCCGAGCCGATTGGTCACCGCCACAAGGAAGGAAATCGACCACCCGATCATGATGATGCCGCTGAGCCCCTCGAGCGACGCGAAGAACTGCCACGGCTCCTCGGTCTGCACCACCCCGCCGCCAATCGTCGTGAACGTCGCTGCCGAAAAGTAGAGCGCCGTATGCACCGACGTGATCGCCCCGGTGACGACATAGATCGCGGCGTAGACAGCGATTTGCACGAGGTGCAGCACGAACAGCAGATACACCACCAGCCCCATAATGGTGATCTGCCACGTCTGCGCCATCCCGTCGGGCCGCGCGCTCAGGCGTGCAACCAGCCTTGAGATCAGGCTGAGGCCTGCAATCTGAATCAGCACCGCCGCGGTGAGGCCGACGGCCAACCAGCAGAGTTGCAGCACAATGAGATCGGTCACCGAGCCCTCCAGGAACGATCGTTATCCATTGCCGCACAGGATAGCGAAGCCGACAAGAACTGTCCGTGACTACCGAACCGAGCCCGCAAGTGGTTCACCCCGCATGAGGTTAAGGTGCGAGCCAGTCTCGACACCCATTGGTCGGGCCGATACCGTCTGTGCTTGTCGCGAGCGCCAGTTGAAAGACATGCTTCCGAGATGATCACGGCTCTCCGGACGCTCGGCATCACTCTGTTAGTCGTGATCCTGGCTCCCTTGAGCTTTTGCGTAGCACTCCCGATCGGCCTCAATGAAGTAAAGGCAGTGAACTGGGGGCTACAGTATGGTCGGATGCCGCACCCACCTGGAACCGAACGCATCCTCTTGCATCAAGGCATCGAGAAACTCTCGAACGGCGACAACTGCGACTTCATGATTTTGGAAGCTCGCTCGTATCCTCCGGGACAGGAGGCATCGATACTGGCCTTCTACACCGAACGTGAAAACCCGCTCGATCCGCTCGCAAATCCGTTACGGCCGACGTTTTCTGTCGGCGGTGGTTCCCCGGCAACGATAGAGCCGTACGCTGCTTTCAATGCAGAGCTCGCACGCGTCCATGAAGGACCATATTACGAACTCGAAGCCTGGCAGGTCGTCGAAAGTGCTCCGCCACTAGTTGATTGGCGATGCCCCTAGACCAACCCAATCGAGGGTAACGCGTAGGGTTGATCGCGGTCCCTGCGTTCTGCGGTTCGCGGCGCGGCGCTCACGATGGACGGTCGACCTGTCGGGCGCTGTTGTTGGTTCGCCGCAACCACCGCCATGCCAGAAAGATGAGGAGAATCGCGATGACCTGGTAGAGGGCGATAACCCAGCCGGGACCGGCAACGCAGCTGGGGTCGCCCGTCAGGGCCACGCAACTGCCCGCGTTGACGTGGATGGCCCACGCAGGCAGTTCGACCACGAACGCGATGCCGATAAGGGACGCATATCGAGCAAGTCCCATGCTCTTGTATAGAGCACCCATCGGTATTGCCACTGCGAGCAGCAGGACAGGAGCTGAGAAGTAGTCCATTAGCCAGAACATACAGCAGTCTCCGCTGCGCTTTGGCTGCATGCCGTCAACCGAGGCAACGACACCAATGCAAGGTCCATTCGACGTGTGTATCGGTCGGATGCCTGCCGTGACGTACACTGCGCAAGAAGTACTTGGTCTGACTACGGGTTTTGGAGGAGTTGGCGCGCCCAAGGGGAATCGAACCCCTGTTCCCGCCGTGAGAGGGCGGTGTCCTGACCGCTAGACGATGGGCGCGGAGGAACTCTTTATCGGCGATGAGCGCCGTACCGTCAACCACCAGCCCATGAGGGGAAAGTGGCGCGCCCTAGGGGAGTCGAACCCCTCTCTGCACCGTGAAAGGGTGCCGTCCTAACCGATAGACGAAGGGCGCCGCGGTGGCGTCCGTATAGGGAGGTTCATTCGGGCTGGCAAGGGTGTTTTTCGAAGAAACACGCGCTTATGTCAGCCCCTGTGGAAGGTCAGCAGCCCGAGAAGGTGACGGGCTTCTTCCAGCCGCGCGGCCGGTCGCGCACGTCGACATGGATGAAGCCGCGGCCCGGGTAGCAGCCGAGGCCGCCGACCTGCTCGTTGCGCAGGGCGAAGGCGACGAGCTGGCCCTTGGAAACGCCGGGGATGAAGAAATCCACCGCCATGCAGCGCATGTGGTAGCTCGAATCCTCGCCGCCGCCGATGATGTTGCGGATCGGATCGCGATAGCCGGAATTGACCACGATCTTCTTGCCGAACCGGCGCTCGAACGAGCTGATCACCGAGCGCAGTTTCGGCGAGATGCAGGAATTGTCGACATCGGTCGACGACAGGAACATGCCGGCCCGCTGCACATAACCCTTGTAGGAGGCGCCGCCCCCGCCGCCGAAAAAGAAACAGCCACTCAGCAGCAGGGCGCTCGCGAGCACCGCAATCAGTCGGATCATTCGTCACTTCCCATGCCGCGCGTCGGGGCGGTAGCAGAACGCCGGCCCTTGCCCGGCCGGCGCTCGCGAGGAAGCTACAAAGTCTTGGCTAACCGCCCGCTAAGCCGATTGGTTAGCGGTCGGTTACCCCGAAGGTTTACCAGGCGCCGGTATTCGGCATCGACAGCCACGGCTCGGCGGGGGCGAGGGCGGCGCCTTCCTGCAGGATCTCGACCGAGATGTTGTCGGGCGAGCGGACAAACGCCATGCGGCCGTCGCGGGGCGGGCGGTTGATGGTGTAGCCGAGCTTCTGCATATGGGCGCAGAACTCGTAGATGTTGGCGACCTCGTAGGCGAGGTGACCGAAATTGCGGCCACCGGTATAGACCTCGGGGTCCCAGTTGTAGGTGAGCTCGACCGGCGTCTCGTGCTGGCCCTTGGCGGCGAGGAAGATCAGCGTGTAGCGGCCATTCTCGTTCTCTGTGCGACGGATTTCCTCGAGCCCGAGGCCGTCGCGATAGAATTTCAGGCTCGCTTCGATGTCGGTGACCCGCACCATGGTGTGGAGATACTTCACGTCTGGTCCTCCCGGAGAGTGTGTTGGTGCGGCCTACAACGGCTGGCCGCCCGCATCAAGTTGGACACTCGTCGACGACACACGGGTCATCGAATACCGGGCTGGAAGCGCCGGTATTGCCGGTCCTCCAAAGCGGTTGCGAAAAACCCCTGACAAAATCGTAAACGCTTCTTAACTTCCCGGGCTGAATCGGACACAGTGCCTCATGTGTGGCGTACCCCGAACAGCGGCGGGGCGAGTACGAAAAGGCTTGAGGCATGGGGGCCAAGTTTACAGCCGACGGTGACGAGCCCGGGTTCCGGTCCGACGAGACCGGCCCGCTCGGACAGCACCCGGCATCCGACCACGGCGGCGACGCCAATCTCGATGTCATCGAGGTGGTTGGGTCGATCAAGTGGTTCGACGTTTCCAAGGGGTTCGGCTTCATCGTCCCCGACGATGGCCGCCCCGACGTGCTCCTGCATGTGACCTGCCTCAGGCGCGACGGCTACCAGACCGCCTATGAGGGCTCGCGCATCGTCGTCGAGGCGCTGGCGCGACCGGGTGGGCTGCAGGCTTTCCGCATTCTCTCGATGGACGACTCGACCGCCAAGCACCCGGCGCAGATGCCGGCGCCGCGCACCCACGTCACCGTCGAGCCGACCAGCCGTCTCGAGCGCCTCGAGGTGAAGTGGTTCAACCGCATCCGCGGCTTCGGCTTCCTCTCGGCCGGCGACGGCGCGCCGGATATCTTCGTCCATATGGAAACGCTGCGTCGCTTCGGCATCACCGAACTGCGCCCTGGCCAGCACGTCCTCGTTCGCTACGGCACCGGCCCCAAGGGCCTGATGGTCGCCGAGATCCGTCCCGATGGCTGGGGCGACGCGCCGTCCTCACACTGACCTTGGGGCCTCCCCGCATGGCGAGGAGGCGACCGTATCCTGCATGGTGGAGGGCGGTTGTCCGGCCGCTATTGCGGCTGGATGAAGCCGTTATGGCTCGAGGCGAACTTCCAGCCTCGGCATGCACAGGCGTAGCCCGCACATTGACCGCGGCGACGTCGTCATCGACGAACAGCACGTGCTCCACTTTGTAGGTGGCGTGCACGTCGCCCAGGGCAGGGGTGAGCACCCGACGGGTGAAGGCGTCGATCTCGTCGCGCCCGGTCAGCCGCACGCCGCCGCCCGTCACCCACACCGCATCGGGCGAGAACAGCGCGATGAAATCGTCGGGGCTGCGGTTGCGCTGCGACGCTTCAACCGCGGCAACAAAGCGGTGGATGGTCTCGATATCGGCAGTCCGCTGGGCATTCATCTGGGTTTCCTTCCATCTGGGGTCTAGGCTTGTCGGACCTCAACCACCGTTGAGGTCAATAGCCTTTCGACGCTGTTCTCGAACGCGTCTCTTACGCTGTTCTCGAACGCGTCTCTTGACGCTGTTCCCGAACCCGGGCCGCTCCGCTAAGCTGTCGCCAGTTCGCACTAACCCCCCAAGAACCCATGAACATCCTCCGGGCCCTGCATGGCGCCTTTATCGCCCTCCTGCTCCTGACGCTCACCGCCTGCGCCTCTGATGACCGGTTGGTCATCGAGTCGCGCAACGGCAACCATCCCTTCACCGTCGAGGTGGTGGATACGCCAGAATCCCGGGCCAAGGGCCTGATGTATCGCGAAGCCCTGGCGCCCGATGCCGGCATGCTGTTCGATTTCAAGGAAAGCCGCGAAGTCAGCTTCTGGATGAGCAATACGCTGATCCCGCTCGACATGGTGTTCATCACCGCCGAGGGGCTGGTGGCCAATATCCACGCCAACGCCCGGCCGCTCGATCTGACCTCGATCCCGTCCGATGGTCCGGTGATGTTCGTCTTGGAAATTCCGGGCGGCCGCGCCAAGGAACTGGGCATCGCCGCCGGCGATCGCGTCGTGCACGATCGCATCAAGAACGGCGCTACAGCCGGCTGATTACCATGCAGTCGAGCACCGCCACGAGGTGGAGGCTGGCGCCGGCGACGACGAAGCCGTGCCATACGGCGTTGTGGAAGGTCAGACGCTCCCACAGGTGGAAGATCAGCCCGACGCTGTAGCAGAGCCCGCCCGCCACCAGGAGCCACAGCGCGACGCCGGGCAGGTGCGAGGCGAGCGCCTGGAACACGAACACACCGCTCCAGCCGATGCCCAGATAGAGGATGATCGCGCCCCGCCCGAAGCGGTGCGGCACGAACAGCTTCAGCGCCATGCCGGTAAGCGCCGCGCCCCAGATCAACAGCCCGATGATGATGCTCGAGGGTGTTGCGCCCAAGAGCACCAGGAACGGCGTATAGGTGCCGGCGATGAACAGGAAGATCGCCGCCTGGTCGAGCCGCGCCAGAGTACGCTTCGCCGGCGAGGCGATCGGACAGAGGTTGAAGGCGAGCGAAATGCTGAGCACCAGCAGCAGGCTGCCGACATACAGCACCAGCGCCGGCAGCTCGTTCGGCGCAGTCTCGTAGCCGGCAAAGGCCAGCAGCACCGCCCCGAGCGCCACGGCGACGACGATGCCGATGCCATGCACCACCCCGTCCGCGATCAGCTCGGGCAGGGAAAAGGGGCGGCCCCGGGTCCACCAGGTTCGGGCAATGGTCGTCTCGGTCGTCACGGCGCTTCAGGGCTCTCTCACAAGCGCTTTCAGGAAAAGTTGCAGACTTTTCCGGTTCGAAAGCGCGACAAAGGATAACGGCGCAGAGCGCTTCGACTTTTCGTCGAAACGCTCCGAAGCAAATAAGCTGTGACAATCCCGTCATCGGACTGTCACAGTCAACCCATTCCGCGCTCCGGCCGCTTGACACGTAACGCAGTTGTTACAACTGTCCGCGCACGCCATTGTTTCGGAAGACGAAATGAGTCTCGCCGACCTCTATTCTGCCCTCGCCGATCCCACCCGCCTCAGGGTGCTCGAACTGCTGCACGACCAGGCCCGCCCGGTGCACGAGCTGGCGGCCGCCTTCGATATCAGCCGCCCGGCCATCTCCCGACACCTGAGGGTGCTGAAGGAGGCCGGGCTGGTGCAGGAGGTGAAACAGGGGCGCGAGAACCTCTATTCGTTCCAGCGCGACGAGCTGAAGCCCGGCATGGCCTGGCTGGAAACGCATCAGAAGAAGCCGGGCAGGGCGAGGAAGGCCGTCGTCGCAGTTGCCGTGGCGCCCGAGGCCCTGGAGACCGTCGAAGCGCCGGTACGTCCCCCTGAGCCGATCGCGCCTGAGCCGATCGTCGCAGCTCCTGTGGTTGCGCCGGAGCCCGTTCTGGTCGCACCCGAGCCGGTTCCTGAGCCTATGGTCGCAGCTTCCGAACCGCCCCCGGAGCCGATCATTGTCGTCAAGCCCAAGGCCCCGGCCAAGCCGCGCGTCGCCAAGCCGAGGGCCGAAGCAGAACCCGTCGCCCCGCCGCCGCCCAAGCAGACCCCGCAGCTGTCGTTCTTCGATCTCTAGGCTGCTGGTCCCAACTCACCGGTGTCATCCCAGCGAAAGCTGGGACCCCGCGGCGAGGGCTCTTGCCCTCGTCCGCTCGCAGCCCGTGCCAGCCGATGGATGGGTCCCAGCTTTCGCTGGGATGACATCGAGTGTGTGGCGCGCCTCGTGGTCCTCGCCCCTTCACGGCCCCGGCAGCACCTCGTCGAGCCGGGCGGTCAGGTAATACCCCAGCAGCCCCGCCCATTCGCGCAGTGCGAGACTGCTCACCGAGATGTTCTCGGTCGATTGGTCCGGCTTGATCCGCACCCCTTCGGCGCCGCTCGCCAGGTAATCCGCCGGCCACGGGATGACAGGGAAATCGGCCTTGCGGAACAGCCCCACCGCTCGCGGCATATGGAAGGCCGAGGTCACCAGCAGCCAGGTCTCGCCCGCGCTGACCTTTGCCAACTGCTTGGCGAACTGCGCATTCTCCTCGGTGTTGCGCGACTGGTCATCCATCAGGATGCGCTCGGGCGCGATCCCGAACGCCTCAAAGAAGCGCTTGCCCGCCAGCGCTTCCGGCTCCTGCTGCACCAAAGCCGCCGGCCCGCCGGCAATGACGATCCTGGCGTTCGGGTGGTGCAGCGCCAGCCGCAGGGCCTCGACGAACCGGTCGCCGGAGCGGTTGAACTCATAGCCGCCGCGCACCGAGTTCACCTCGCCATCCATGCCGCCGCCCAGCACCACGATGCCGTCGACCCGAGCCGGCTCCGCCGGCCGTTCGAACCGCTGCTCGAGCGGGGTGATCAGCACATAGCCGAAGGTGGTGAAAGAGCAGAGGAGCAGCAGCAGCAGCGCCAGCCCGACCAGCATCCGCGAGATCCACCGCCGCCTGAGCCAGCTCAACGCCAGCCCGGCCACCAGGAGCAGCACAACCAGCGAAAGCGGCTGCACCAGGAGCCAGAAAATCCGCGTGAGATAGGGGAACACGGCAGGGTCCTCCCGGAGCGTTTTCAGGAAAAGTTGCAGACTTTTCTGGTTCGAAAGCGCGACAAGTCAAACGCTTGGAGCGTTTCATCGCTTCAACGAGCGATGGAGCGCTCCAGTGTGGCGCGCACCCTGCCATTGCTGCCGGGAGTCGGCAAACCCAAGGCCTGACAATCGAGACCGATTGCGCTACACCCGCACCACGGCCTCGTAGCTCAGGGGATAGAGCAGCAGCCTTCTAAGCTGTTGGTCGCAGGTTCGAATCCTGCCGAGGTCGCCACCCGCCCAACCAGCGTTGGTCATCCGCCAGAGGAGCGCGAGCTCCTCTCCGCTAGCGGCTTGGTGTGAAGCTCAGCCTGTTCCGGCGTCACCCATCCTCACATCGCGGTTGCTGACACCACCGGGCCCGCCCGCGACGGCCGGTATAGTGGCGTGACCCCCTCAGGTTACTTGGGGTGGCAACCAACACGAACCATGCGGTCAATCTCTCAGCCCCGAACCTGCGCCCATCACTAAGGGTTTGAATCGATGTCGGTTTGGCGATCGACCTGTGGGAGTCGAAAAGAGGGCTTTTATTTTGCGAAGATTTGGGCTTTTCTGTCACTGGCGACCTTAGTCCGTATCAAAGATACTTTGCCGGTCAAAATGGAGGGCACGATGGCTGCCGAGGGTGCAAGGAGTTCAGGCAGGTTGGTCCTTGGGCGTGCCTGGTACTGGCTGGGCGCCTTCGTGCTGTCGGGGATGCTCTGGCTGCTGATCATCTGGGCTGTTTCGAGTCTTACCAGCGCCGGAGAGGTTAGCGTGCGCCAAATGATTGGCGACGCTCGGTATTGGCCCCCGGCATGTGAGCAGTCGGTGTGCGTGCTGACCGGGCTCGGCGGCATTGTCCAGGTCTGGGAGCGGCACGTCGACAAGTACAACGGGCTTGGGCGAAGCTTCGTTGTCGAAGGCATGTGCGCCAGCGCTTGTGAGATCGCCGCGCGCAGGGCAAGGGCGCGTATCGCCCCGGGAGCTACGCTGATCGTTCACGAACCGAGCCCCGCTCGATGGTCATAGACCGCGGGGCCCCCGATCCTGCAGCCACGATGTGCGATCGCTGCGGGTGTCGAGTGCCACGTCAATCAACTTTGCAAGGGGTACGCGGGGTTGATGGTGGGGCCCAGTCAATGGGCGCTGTAAGCCTCTTCGCCTCGAGAGTTGGTGCGTGGGCCGCGACGAGCCGGCCGACCTGCCTGCCGACACCGCCATCGTTCTTTCTCGGCGCTCCCTGACTGCCGGCGCCGGTCGCAACCCACCACCGGTGCATGGTGCAAGACCATTTTCCCTGCACAACCAGCGACATACCGACCTTAGTCGGGATTGTGGCAGTGTCGGG
>Ga0209902_101139_pt1 | contig 15617 bp, 12 predicted proteins | sample FECB27metaG_FD_188304 | JGI IMG/M metagenome (GOLD analysis project Ga0209902, IMG submission 188304) | Cyanobacterial communities from the Joint Genome Institute, California, USA - FECB-27 (SPAdes) (version 2) | ecosystem: Environmental > Aquatic > Thermal springs > Hot (42-90C) > Microbial mats...
CGGCCGCGCGGCACGCTCAACGATCGTCGCCCCGCCACGCGCACGCCAGTGCGCCAACGGCCCCGCTTGCTCAACGACTTGCCAAAAACACGCCCGCCAACTAGAACTATTGATTATCACTCTCAATAATTCGACGGATTGCGCCCTCCGTGACCAGAACGTCCATCCGGGCCTGGTACCTCACCCATAAATGGACGAGCATCGTCTGCACCGCATTCCTGCTGATGCTCTGCATCACGGGTTTGCCGCTGATCTTCCATGACGAGATCGACACACTGACCGAAGACCAGTCGGCGATGAAACTGGTCGGCCCCGCTTCGTCGGGCGAAGGCCCGGGGCTGCTGCCGCTAGACACGATGCTCGCCAAGGCGCTGGCCGAATCCCCCGGGCAGGTGCCGGTGTTCATGGCGTTCGACAATGATGCGCCGTCGATGACGGTCACCACCGCGCCCGCGCCCGACTCCCCCGCCGACCGGATGACGATCCATCTGTTCAACCGCGCGACCGGCAATCCCATCGGGCAGGTGGACGAAAGCGGGGTGATGCATTTCCTGCTCCAGCTCCATACCGACATGTTCCTGGGCCTGCCGGGCATGTTGTTCCTGGGTGCGATGGGCGTGCTGTTCTTCGTCGCGATCGTTTCGGGCGTCGTCCTCTACGCGCCGTTCATGCGCAAGCTGCCCTTCGGCACGCTGCGCACATCGCGCAGCACGCGCGTCAAATGGCTGGACTATCACAATCTGCTCGGCATCGTCGCGCTTGCCTGGGCCAGCGTGGTGGGACTGACCGGCGTGATCAACGCGCTGGCGACGCCGATCATGCAGCTCTGGCAGATGGGCGAGCTGGCGGAAATGACGCGCGCCTATGACGGGCGCGATCCGCTGCCGCCGGCACGCTACGGATCGCTGGATACCGCCATGGCGCAGGCGCGACGCGCGCTGCCGGGCAACAATCCGCAGTTCATCGCCTTTCCCGGCGGCGCGTTCAGCAGCAAGCATCATTACGCCGTGTTCTTCCAGGGCGACACGCCGCTGACCGAAAGGCTGCTCACCCCAGCGCTGATCGATGCGGAAACCGGCCGGTTCACCGACGCACGCCCGATGCCCTGGTACAATCAGGCGCTGGCCCTGTCGCAGCCGCTCCATTTCGGCGACTATGGCGCGCTGCCGCTCAAGATCCTCTGGGCAGTGCTCGACCTGTTCACGATCGTCATTCTGGGATCGGGCCTCTATCTCTGGCTCGGCAAGCGCCGGACGCCGCTCGACGCGCGTGTCCGCGAGGTCGAGACCGGCGGCGATGCCGTGCCGGCACAATGAAGAGCGGCCAGTCCATGCGCGCGATCTTTGCGATCCCGCTGTTCATCGCGCTGCTCAGCATCGTCGGGCTGGTCAGTGCGCTCACCGGCGACGGGCTGCGCGACGCGCTGTCCTGGATCGCCCTCGCCGTGCCCGTCATCGCCGTGGGATGGGCGATGCGCGCGCGACGAAGCTGAAGACATCGACCGAAGAACGATCGCGCGGAAAACCGCGCCATAAGGGGAAGACCAGTGACCGATATCCGCACCACCCTCCGCCTCACCATCGCGTCCGCCGCGTTGATGGCCGCGATGCCCGCCTGGGCGCAGGCCGCCGAGGACGCGCCCGAGGACATCATCGTCGTCGCGCAGAAGGAGAACCAGACCGAAGTGACGCGCGGCGGCAGCCTGGGCGCGCTGGGCAACAAGGCGGCGGAGGACGTGCCCTTCTCGGTCAAGAGCTACAATGCCGCGCTGATCCTCAATCAGCAGCCGCTGACCCTGGGCCAGGTGCTCGAGAACGATCCCTCGGTGCGCACCACCTATGGCTTCGGCAATGCCGCCGAACAGTTCATCATCCGCGGCTTCGTGCTGGCCGGCGACGATGTCGGCTATGACGGGCTTTACGGGATCAGCCCGCGCCAGCTTGTCGCGCCGGAACTCTATGAATCGGTTCAGGTGCTCAATGGCGCCAGCGCCTTCCTCAACGGCGCGGCGCCGGGCGGATCGGGGCTGGGCGGCAGCGTCAACCTGATCCCCAAGCGCGCCGGCCGCAAGGACCTGCAGCGGATCACGCTGGGCTATGTCTCCGACGCGCATTTCGGCGCCAGCTTCGACGTGTCGCGCCGCTTCGGCGACGGCAGCATCGGCGTGCGGATCAACGGCGCGGGCCGGCGCGGCGACGTCTCGATCGACGACGAATTCCGCAGCAGCTACGTGCTGGGCGGCGCCTTCGATTATGACGGCGGCGATCTGCGCCTGTCGCTCGACTTCGCCTATCAGCGGGTGAAGGTGCGCGGGCTGCGGCACAAGGTGACGCTGGGCGCCGGCCTGACCCAGGTGCCGGACGTGCCCGCGGCGGATCACAATTATTCGCAGCCCTGGACCTATACCACGCTGCGCGACCTGTTCGGCATGGTGAAGGCCGAATACGACATTTCGGACAAAGCGATGGTCTATGCCTCGTTCGGCGCGCGCGACGGATCGGAAGACGGCATCTATGGCGGCATCACCGTCAACAATGCGGTCACCGGCGCGGACACCGGCAGCGCGCTGTTCGTGCCGCGCACCGACAATAACGAAGCGGCGCAGGCCGGCATCCGCATCAAGCTGGACGGTGCGGGCATGAGTCACGAGGTCAATCTGGGCGGTTCCGCCCTGTGGCAGGTCAACCGCAACGCCTATGACTTCCTGGGCGGGTTCGCCGGCTTCGCGACCAATCTCTACAACACGACGCCGGTTCCCCTGCCCGGCACCGGCTTTGTCGGCGGCGATCTCGACAATCCCACGCCGGTCAGCCGCAACCGCCTGTGGAGCCTGTTCGCGTCGGACACGATCGGCTTCTGGGACGATCGCATCCTGTTCACCGCGGGCCTGCGTCTCCAGACGGTCAATGCGAAGAGCTATGACTACAACACCGGCGCGCTCGGCATCGAATATGACGAGAACACGATCTCCCCCGTCTTCGGCCTGGTCGTGAAGCCTGTCGAGGGGCTGTCGCTGTTCGCAAACCGCATCCAGGGTCTGTCGCAGGGGCCGACCTCTCCCAACGATCCGGCGATCATCAATCCCGGCGTGGTCTTCCCGCCCTACAAGACCACGCAATATGAAGGGGGTGCCAAGCTGGCCGTGGGCGGCTTCAACCTGAGCGTCGCGGCGTATCGCACCGACCAGCCGGTCGGTTATGCGGTCGGCGGCGTGTTCGGCATCTTCGGCGAGCAGCGCAACAAGGGCCTGGAATTCGGCGTCGACGGAGAGATCGTCGAGGGCCTTCGCCTGATCGCCGGCGCTTCGTTCACCAGCGCGAAGCTGCGCGACACCGGCATTCCCGCGGTCGACGGCAACACCGCGCCGGGCGTGCCCGACTATCTGGTCAACGCCAATGTCGAATGGGACGTGCCGTTCGCGCCCGCGCTGACGCTGACCGGCCGCTTCGTCCAGACCGGCGAGCAATGGGTCGACCGCGCCAACACGCTCAAGATCCCGAGCTGGACGCGCTTCGACCTGGGCGCGCGATTTGTCGCGGTGGTCGGAGACAATCCGCTGACCTTCCGCGCCGGCGTCGATAACGTCGCCAACAAGCGCTATTGGGCGTCGTCGTTCGACGTCTTCAGCCCGCAATTGCTGCAGGGCGCGCCACGGACGTTCAAACTGTCGGCGTCGATCGACCTTTAGAGGCTCCGGCCGCTTCCGCCATGTCGACGGAAGCGGAACCCCGCGGCCGTCGCCATATTTTCAGTCGGCGTGCTGGAACCGCGCAGGCAATGACCAGCCGCCGCCCTCCATCACCGCACTGTTGCTGACGATCCGCCAGCGGCCATCGACCCGCAGAAGCTGGAAATGATGGAGGCCGCGCATGAGAGGCTTGGGATCCTCGTCGCGGATCTTGACGTAAAAGCTGCTGTATACCGACGCCATATCGCCGAACAGCCGCACCTCGCGTCGGATCTCGCGCTCGACGAAGCCCGATTTCCGATACATCACTTCGGCATTCGCGATCAGTTGTTCGACCGTGGTGACGGAATAGCGCGTGCCCGTCGGCGTGGTCATAACGCTGGCGAGCAATCCTTCGCCGTAGAACAGATCGCGCACCCGATCCCAGTTCCACCCCGCCCCCGGTCTGGCGGACACGCTGCCATAAACCGCGGCGACCAGCGTGTCCGGCGTGCAGCCGTCGCCGCATGCGGGCGCCGACGCCATGGCGGATGCGGTCGCGCCGAATGCGGCGATGAGCGCGAACAGGGCGCGGATCATCGAATGGCGCTCCGCTTGAGTTCCGCGGGATCGTGCAGCCGTCCATTCTCGACGACGGCCACAACCCGCGCGATCGCGGAGATATCGCGCGAGGGATCGGCGTCTAGGATCAGCATATCGGCATCCAGGCCGGGTTTCAGCCGCCCCGTCCGTCGTTCGAGGCCCATCAGCCTGGCGGGATCGGCGGTCGCCATGCGCAGGATCGACCAGTTCGGGATGCCGGCATCCGCGTGCAGCGCCATTTCCCGCGACAGGCTGGCGCCGGGCGCGACGAACGGATTGTTCATGTCGGTCCCGATCGTCATCGGGACGCCGGCATCGTGCAGCATGCGGACCAGCCGCAGGACCTTCGGCCAGACCGCCTTGGCACGACGATAATCGTCGGCGCTCCAGCCGGCATCGAAACGAAACAGGGTGCGCCAGTTCTCGACCATCGCCGGATGGGCGATCGCGGCGTCGCGATCTCGATACGCCAGGTCGTCACCCCAGAAGGCAAGCTTGAACGCGATCATGGTCGCATCGAGCCAGATCTTCTTCCGGGCAAGCAGCGCGATCATCTGCCGCATTTCGGGCGCGTCAAGATCGGCGACCTCGAACCATTCGAAGAATGCGAATGCGCCGGGGCGCCGTTTTGCCAGATAAGCTGCACGCTGCGGTTCGGGCAGCAGATCCGGAGAGATCGGCATGGCATGCATCAGCGCATCGACGCCCAGCTTCACGCCCTCCACCCAACTGACATCGCCCAGATGCGCGATCGCCTTTCGCCCCGCCTTGTGCGCGGTCGCCGCGCCCACCGCGATATCGTCGGGGGTCAGCGCATCGTAGAGCTTCACATAATCAACGCCTTCGCTCACCTGTCGCCCGACGATCCCGTCGATCGGCTCCGCATCGGACACCTGATCGACGAGATTTTCGAAACGGACGTCGGACCGGTTGATCACCTGACCCGCCACCCGCGCTTCCGGTCCGACAATGCGGCCGGCCGCCGCAGCGTCGCGATAGGCGACCATCCGGCGCGCATCGCCGCCCGGATCGCGGATCGTCGTGATGCCATGCGCCAGCAGCATGCGCGCGTCGTGGCGGGTGTAGGCGTCGTTGCCGAGCACCTGCAGCACCGGTTTTCCGTCGACGCGCTTGCCCACCACCGGGCCCAAAGTGAGATGGGCATGGGTGTCGAACAACCCGGGCATGACGAAACGCCCGGAAAAATCGTGCCGCCGCTCCGGCGGGATCGATGCCGGCGGCTTGCCGCGACCGATGCGGACGATCTTGGCACCGTCCACGACCACATAGGTGTCGGGCCGGCGCATCTCCGAAACCGGATCCAGCAGGGTCAGCCCGAAATAAGCCGACTTCTCCGCCTTGACGGGAACGGCCATCGCGCCGATCGCCACAGCGGCCGCGCAGATACAAGGCCGGATCTTCATGGTCTTCCTCCCGCGCCACGACGATGCGGCATGACGGTTAGTCGAGCGGATCGCGCTTTCCCTTCGGCCGCCCGATCCGGCGGCGCCATTCCGGCCGCCGCGAGCAGAGGTTCGGGCAAATGGACGCGGCCCTGCTTCACCACCATGGCGACGTCGCGCACGGCGGCAATGTTCCGGGTGGGGTCGCCACGGACAAGCACCAGGTCGGCCTGCTTGCCCGGCGCGATCGATCCGAGACGCTGCTCCACGCCCAACAGCCGCGCCGGCGCCAATGTCGCCATGGCAAGCGCCTGAGCCGGGCTCAGCCCTGCCTCGACATAATTTTCGAGTTCGCGCGGCAGGGTGAGACCCGGTGTTCCGTCGGTTCCCGCCACCATCGGCACACCCTCGCGATGAAGCCTGGCGAGAAAACCGCGCAGTTTGGCAAGTGACGCCGCATAGCGGGCGCGTTTGCGGTCGTCGGTCGCCATCCCTCCTTTCGTCGCGTTACGGGCAATGGCGGGCGGCAGGCGGCTCGCATGCGCCGCGATGCTGGGTACGGGATGCCCGACCCGTGCTGTCAGCATATCCTCGAACACCGAAAGCGTCGGATCCAGCCATGCTCCGGTCCGCTTGAGCAGCGCCACCAGCCGGTTGGCATCGGCGGAGTTCAGGTCGAAATCGGCGCCGTTCTCGGCCGTGGCGACGATCCGCGTCATGCCGTTGGTCTGCGCGGTGACGTCCGCGCCCATGAAATTGAGCAGCCAGAAGTTGGCGTGATTGATCTCGTCATAGCCGGCGGCCAGCGCCTGCTCCATGGTCATGCCGGCGGGCACATGCCCGCCAACCTTCAGCCCCCGTGCATGAGCGGCGGCGACGATAGCGGGCACCAGCGACGGCTTGATCGAGCTGTAGATCTTCACGCCCCAATATCCGTTCGCCCGCAGCGCATCGATCGCCGCCACGACCTGATCGGGTGTGTCCACCAGCATCTTGGTCGGTCCGGCAAGCGGCCCCGGACCGTCGATCATGCCGGACGCGAAGACCCTGGGGCCAATCAGCCGCCCGGCGTCGAAGCCGTCGCGGAGCCTGGCCAGATTCTCCATGTCGTTCGCAACGTCGCGGACGCTGGTCACGCCGGATCCGAGCGCGAGCAGGCCATCGACATGCGAAGAGAGATGGACATGCATGTCGAACAGTCCAGGCAAGAGCGTCATGCCCCTGCCGTCGATCACCTCCGCATCGGACGGAATAACGAGAGAAGATCCGACCGCTTCGACCCTGTCGCCACGCACGATTACGGTCTGCCCGGACACGCGGCGACCGAGTTCGGGGCTGAAGAGTCCGACGTCACGAAAGATCAGCGCACCCGTGGGCGACCGCGCAAGCGTGTTCGCCATTGCCTCCGCGCGGCGCGCGATCACCATATCCTGATGCGCAATCAGCGCAGGAACCTGATCCCCCAGCCCCTTGCGCACAGCGCCGGCCCAGACGCTACCTTCGTAGATCAGCGCGCCGTCGGCGTCGGTCCAGATCGGCGTCGGGGCGAACCCCACCCCTTCGATCAGGTCGAGATGGGCGATCATCCGGCGATCGCCGTCGCCGATCTCCAGACTGCCCCCTGAGGTCAACCGCGCCTCGCCGGACGGCAGCAACGCCAGGCGCTTGTCCTTCGACGCCTTCAGCGCGCGCACCAGCACCTCGTCGAGATCGAAGGAAGGTTCGTCGGGCAGATAGAAGCCGTGGCGCGCGATCGTGCGCTCCTGCCCGCCCGTCCGCAATTTTCCGGACCTTCCCTCGCGCACGAACCGTTCCGAAACGGGTAGCTTGAGATAATTGGTGCCCTCGATCTCGATCGCGACCGGAACGAATGCGGAATCCAGTCGCACGGTAGAACGAATATCGGGGCCGCGGCCGCGATCGATATATCGCCATGTCGCGTGGCGGCCGGCGGCGTTTGTGCGGATCGTCATTTCGCCGCGGACATTGCCGGCGATCAATATGTCATATTCGCCATCGGCCCGCGCGGCCGCCCCCTGCAGTAGCAAGAGGCCGAATGCCACCGCTCTCCACGATCCGATCCTGACTTTCATGCAATTCCTCCCCTGTCGGCTCTCATTCAGTCCCGACATCCGGAGAGTCCTTTCGAAACGCCGGAAAGGATTCGCGACGACGGCCGACTAAGCCTCCACCGACCCAGCATCCTGCAGCAGACGGCGACGACGCCGCGGCTGTTCCGGGCGCGCGGCGGCCAGGAAGAAGGGGGAGAAATCATGATCAGGACCGGAACGAGACTTCGAAGGACGTTGGGCGCGGGATGCGCGATCGGGGCGTTGCTATGCCCCGCGATCGCCGCGGCACAGGATGCGCCGGCTGGGCAAGAGGACGGGCTGGCCGATATCGTCGTCACCGCCGACAAGCGCGAAGTCCGGCTTCAGGATGTTCCCGCATCGGTCAGCGCGGTGACGGCCGAGCAATTGCAGGCGGTCCGCGCGACGCAGCTCGCGGACTATGCGGGATATGTCCCGGGCCTCGTCTTCGCCAGCCGCGGCGGCCAGGGCCATGGCTATATCGCGCTGCGCGGACTGGCGCCGCTCGGCGAGACGGCGGCGGTCGGCACCTATATCGACGATACGCCGGTGGGCTCCAGCAGCGGGCTTGCCGCGGGATCCTCGGTCGTCATCGACCTGACGCCGTATGACGTCGAACGCGTCGAAGTGCTGCGCGGTCCGCAGGGGACGCTCTATGGCGCCAATGCACTGGGCGGCCTGATCAAATATGTGACCGTCGCGCCCGACCCCGGCGCCTTCTCCGCCAGAATGGGCGCCGAACTGTCCGACACAGCCGATGGCGGCGGCATGGGCTGGGCGCTGCGGGCGGCGTTGAACCTGCCGATCGTCGCCGATGCCCTGGCCGTGCGCGGCAGCGTGCTTCTCCGTCGCGCGCCGGGCTATGTCGACAATCCGATGCTCGGGCTGAACGACATCAACGACGCCCGGCAGGACAATGTCAGGCTGGCCCTGCGCTGGAACGCATCGCCCGACCTGACGATCAACCTGTCAGCCATCCACCAGCGCAATCGCGCCGACAGCACCAATCACGTCTCGCTCGATCCGGTGACGCTGCGCCCGTCTGGCGGCGAACTTCCGCAACAGCGCGCCGTGCTGACGGCGTTCGACCAGCGTATCCGCCATTATTCCGGCAATCTGAACTGGTCGCTGGGCTGGGCGGATCTGACCGCGGTGACCAGCCATTCGCGCAATGGGTCGCGCGACACGGCCGACATGACGGTGCCCTACGGATCGTTCATTCCGCTCTTCTGTTCGCTGCTGTCGGCCTGCCCGGCCGGAACGACGGGCATCGTCCCCTTCCATTACCGGAACCGCTCGACCAAGTTCACGCAGGAAGTGCGGCTGACCTCGACGGGAGATTCCCCATTCCAATGGATGGCCGGCGGCTTCTACACCGACGAGGACGGCATCTACGAACAGCGGCTTGAGGCGCGCAGGACGGACGGCTCGATCATTGCCGGGCTCGATCCCTTCGGGACGGCCATCCTCTATTCGACCTATGAGGAGAAGGCCGCTTTCGGCAATGCGAGCTATGCGTTCGGAGAGGTCTTCGACATCAGCGCCGGATTGCGCTGGGCGGAGAACCGGCAGACCTACGGCCAGGTCACGACCGGCCCGGTCCTCGGCAACAGCAATGTCCGCGACAACCGATCGTCCGAGAGCGTCGTGACCTATATGGCCAATGCGCGGCTGCATCTGAACCGCGATGCGATGATCTATGCGCGCTTCGCCACGGGATACAGACCGGGCGGACCCAATATCGCGCTTCCCGGCGTGCCCCCGACGGTCAAATCGGACGCGACGGTCAATTACGAGATCGGCGTGAAGTCCGAACTGTTCGACCGGCGTGCGCTGCTCAACCTGACCGCGTTCCTGATCGACTGGGACGACATCCAGGTGAACCTGCTCTCGCCCCAGAATTTTGCCTATCTCTCCAATGGCGGCAAGGCGCGGAGCAAAGGCTTCGAATTCGAGGCGATCATAAGCCCCGCCGACGGGCTGAAGTTCGGCGCGAACGGCGCGTATACCGACGCGAAGATCCTGACCGGCGCCGTTCCGCTGGGCGGTCGCGACGGCGACAGGATCTCGTTCATTCCGCGTTTCAGCGGATCGGCGACCGCCGAATATCGCACCATGATCGGCAGCCGCGAACTGCTGTTCAATACCGGCTATCGCTACGTCGGCAGCCGCTTTTCGACGCTGGAAAGCAATGTCACGGCGCGCAAGGCGCGCGCCTATGGCCTGCTCGACGTCAGCCTTGCGCTATCAGACGATCGCTGGACGCTTCGGCTGTTCAGCAAGAACCTGACCGGCAAGCGTGCCTTCCTCTCGCCACTGGCACTGCGACGTGGCGCGACGCCCGTCTATTACGTCTCGCCCGTGAACGAGCCGCGCACGATCGGGATCAGCCTCGACACGCGTTTCTGATCCAGCCGGCCGGCTTGCCGATCACCCCCCGTCGCCTTGGTGCGGCGGGGGCGTGGCGGTGCCCAGCGCCTCGCGCAACATGTCCTTGGCGCGGGTGAGCCGGATCGAGACGATATTGGGCGTCAGGTTGAGGACCGACGCGATCTCCTTGGGTGTGAACCCTTCCAGCGTCAGGACGATGGGTTCGCGCGCGCTCAGCGGCAACGAACGCACGGCCTGCATCAGCCGCCGCTGCTGATCGCTGCGCTCGGCCTCGTCGAAGGGCGAGGGTCGATCCGACGGCCATTCCGCGTCAAGCTCGCCCATGCGCGGTTCGGCGACGGCTCGCGCGACATGGCTGATCGCGCGATTATGCGCGATCCGCGCCAGGAAGGTGCGGATCGAGGATTCGCCACGAAAGGCAGGAAGCGACCGCCAGATCGCCGCCAATATGTCCTGCTGCAATTCCTGGCGCTTGTGCGGATCGGCTTCGTAGCTGGCCGCGATACGCCCGATCATCACGCCATGATCGCGCAATATCGCTTCGAAGGCGGAACGGGCGGCGTTTCCCACCTGGGCTCAACCCCTGCCCGCGCCATCGGGCTGGTCGCCATCGGCCGGAAACAGATCTCGCTCGATGGCGTTCAATCCGGCGAGATAGCGTCGATTTTCGATCAGCAGCCGCGTGCAGCGCCAGAGCAGGAAGACGAGATAAGCGGAAACCCCCGCGGTCTTCACCCAATAGGGAAGCTGAAAGACGCTGCGATAGAGCGGCTGGCTGTGCGCATAGCCGAGGACGATCAACAAGATCACGCCGGTCGCGGCGACGCAATAGCCCGATATCGCCCACCGGATGCCCGCGCGAGCCTGACGAACGGAAACCCGGAACGCTTCGCGCGCATCGGCGATCGCCGCACCACCCGCCGCGAAGCGCGTCCAATAAGCAAGCCCGAGCGCCACCCCGCCGAACAGCAACAGGGTGATCCCGACCAGGCTATGCGGCCATGTCCACAGATTGAGGAAATAGATGCCGAGGCCGAGCGCTCCGAGCCCTTGCGCCGCATCCAGCGCAAAGAGCAGGTCCGAGTTACGCGCCCGCCGCCGGATCTGCCGCTGGACCTGGGCAATGTCGATCGCCTCGTCCGGCGCCGTCCAGATCGACGCCAGCGCCGACCATTTCCGATCCTCTTCGCTCTCCATGATCCTGCCGCCCGATGTTGCGAGTAGTACCCGCCTTAGCGGCATCATTTGTTGAATTTAAACGAAAATCTGACGATCAGCAGAAAAATTTCAAAGATGAGCGAAAGAATTTCCGACCCTCTCGGACTGATGAACTGGCCGCAATGTTGCCGCGTCACCGGCATCGCGGTTTCGTTATTCAGGGAGGGTGAAATGACAACCGGACAAGACAAGCATCTCGACACGATTTCGGCGACTCGGCGCACGTTTCTGGCGGGCGCGGTCGCGCTTCCCGCGCTGGCATCGCCATCGATCGTCCGGGCGGCCGGCGATCCGCTCGCCGACAAGATCGTGATCAATACGCTGGGATCGCTGTTCGGCTATGACGCGCCCTATCCGAACAAGCCGGCGACCGAGCCGGTCATCGTCGAGAGCCTGCCCGAGATGGTGACCGACAGCGCGGTCCGCGACAGCCTTGCCGCGGGCATGACCGCCGTCAACGTCACCGTCGGCCATGTCGCGGGCAATGCCGATCCGTTCGAGCATACGGTGGCGGACGTCGCGCGCTGGAACCACATCCTGCGCCAGCGCAGCGGCCAGCTTCTGCACGTGCTGAGCGTCGCCGACATCCGCCGCGCCAAAGCCGAGGGCAAGATAGGCGTGATCTATGGTTTCCAGAACAGCCTGATGCTCGGCGACAAGCCCGAGCGCGTCGACATGTTCGCCGGTCTCGGCCTGCGCGTGCTCCAGCTCACCTACAACAAGGCCGTCCCGGTGGGCGACGGATCGACCGCGCCGGAAAATCGTCCGCTGACGCCCTTCGGCCGTTCGGTCGTCGAGCGCGCCAATGCGATGCGCGTGCTGTGCGACCTGTCCCATAGCGGCGAGCAGACCTGCCTCGACGCCATCCGCAGCTCAAAACAGCCCGTCGCGATCACCCATACCGGTTGCCGCGCGCTCGTCGACGTGCCGCGCAACAAGACCGATGCGGAGCTGCGGCTCCTCGCCGATCGCGGCGGCTATGTCGGCATCTATTTCATGCCGTTCCTCAACCCCACGGGCCATGCGACGCCTGACGACGTGATCACGCATATCGACCATGCGATCCGCATCTGCGGCGAAGATCATGTCGGCATCGGCACGGATGGGGGCATGTCGGCCGTGCCCGATCTGGCGGCCTTTCTGAAGATGCAGCGCGACTATGTCGAAATGCGCCGCAAGAACGGCATCGCCGCGCCGGGCGAGGCCGGCGACAAGCCATTCTTCGTCGTGGAGATGAGCGGCCCCGAGCAGTTCAGGAAACTGGAACGGCTGATGCGCGCGAAAGGATATGGCAGCGCACGGATCGAAAAGATCCTCGGCGCCAACTTCATGCGCGTCGCGGGCGACGTCTGGGGCGGCTGACGCCCGCGCACGATGCCCGTGCCGCGATCCGGCCGGAGCGCTCCGTCAGCGCTCCGTGCCGAAGCGGCGCTGGGCGCTCAACCGATGCGCGGCGGTGCGGACGTCGGTCATGAAGGACCGGGCGGTGCGGCGCGCATGGGCGGATGCGACCTCCAGATAGGTGCGGTGCGCCGGCGTCGCCTTTTTCGCGCGGGCTCGTTCCACCCGGGCGCGCCATTCGAGATATCTGCGGTCGTCGTCGATCATGTGCCTCTCCTCTCGATATCACCGAGTTGGGCGCATGATATCAGGCCTGCAAGGGCAAAGGGAGACGCACCGGCACGGCACGTCCCCCTTCCGATGCGGTTCGCCTTGTGCGCGGTCAATGCCCGCGCGGATGGCGGAAATAGGGCGCTTCATTGGCGAAGATGGTGCGCCATTCGTCCTGCTCCAGCGGGATCTGCGTGCGCAGCAGCGCATAATATTCGGCCGGTCCGTAGATCGCCGGCCAGTCGGAGCCGAGGATGAAACGGTCCATGCCGATCCGCCGCATCACCTTCGCGAAAGATGCCGCCAGCGCCGGATCGGTCTTTTTGTCGACGACGACCAGCGCGAGCTCGATGACGAGGTTCTTCGTGCCCGGCGCCTTTCGTTCGATCGCGTCGGCATAAAGCGACAGCGTATCGACCGTGGCCTGATCGAGGCCGCCCCAGCTTCCGCCATGCGCGATCTGGACCGGCAGGTCGCCGGCTTTGGACAGCACCTTGTCGATGAAGGTCCGTGCGTCGTCCGTCGTATAGTCCTTCGCATTGCGCACATGGATCGCGATGGGCAGCGCCGCCTTGCGCGCGAAATCGAACACACCAGCCAGCTTTTCGACATCGGCGGACGATCGCGGATCGAAATGGCTGTTCGCCATGTGCAGCTTCAGTCCGTCGACGCCCGGGCGATCGCGCCAATAGGCGAGTTCGGCCATCGCGCCCGGCCAGATCGGATTGACCGAGATGAACGCCTTCAGCCGGCCGCCGGACGCGAGCCCGGCCTCGACATTATAGGCGTTCTCGGCGCGGGTGAGGCCCGCAATGTCCGCCGGAGGCGGCACCATCAGCGGCGAGGCGAAGGTATAGGCGACCGACAGCAAAGTCCCCTGTCGCACGCCCGAACTGTCGAGCGTCTTGAGCGCGTCGGCGCCGGTCCGATCGTGCATCATATCGTCGGACATCATCTCGAAGATCTTGGGATTGGCGGCCTTGAGACGCCGGAACTCGGCGGAGGCGCCCGGCCCCTGGATATGCATGTGATAGTCGCCGATGGCCTCGAGAGGCGTGTCCTGCGCCGTCGCGGGCGCAGCCGCGCAGGCAAGCGCGAGCAATCCAGCCGCACCGATCCTGGAAAAGAACGTCATATCGATGATCCTCATGACCGCAGTTCAGAAAAGCTTCGAGAGCGAGATGCCGAAGGTCCGCGGCTGGATGATCGCCACACGCTGTATTCCCCCGGTTCCCGAATTGCTGAGATAGGCGCGCGCGTCACCGACATTTCGAACATAGACATCCACCGCATAGCCGTCATGCGACACCCCCGCACGCAGATCGACCGTATCGTAAGACGGAAGTACGAAGCGCGGGATGGCCGCGCTTGCCGTGAAGATCTCCAGCCGGCTGCCGACATGGCGATAATTGGCACCGACATAGCCATTCCACGCGTCTGCGATGGCAAAACCGTATTCGGCGCCGAGCAACCCGGCCCATTTGGGCGTGTTGGGCAGTCGATCGCCGGCATTGGCGAAGGTCGGCGCCGCAGAGGCCGTTCGCGTATAGGCGTCGGTATAGGCAATATTGCCGTTGAGCGTCAGGCCGCGGACCGGCCGATAGACGAAGGATCCCTCCACGCCCTTGCTGCGCGCCTTGCCGCCATTGCGGTAGAAATTGAGCCCGGTGACGGGATCGGTGCCGCGGATCTGGACATCGTCCCAGTCGATATAGAAGCCCGCCAGGTCCAGGCTCAGCGTCCGGTCGAACAGGTCGGCCTTGGTTCCCACTTCGTAATTGACCACCTTGTCCGCGCCATAGGTGGCAAACGGGCCGGTCAGCCCGGCATTGGGGCCGCCGGGACGAAAGCCCGATGCGACGCGTGCGTAGACCATCAGCGTGCTGCTGACCCGGAAGCGCGGATTGATCGAGAAGGTGAGCTGATTCTCCGAGGAGGCGGCAGGCACGACGCCCGGACCGGTCAGCAGACCGTCGGTGATCGACCGGGAACGCTGGCTGTTATGGCTGTATCTGAGGCCCGCCTGCACGTCGAAACGCTCGCCCAGGTTGAGCGTCAGATTGCCGAAACCGGCGATTTCCTCGTAACGCGTCGGCCCGTCGACCGACAGCAGCAGCGGAACGGTGGGCAGCACCGCGCCCGTGGCGCCGTCGAGATTGCTCGTCTCCTGATGGAGCGTACTGGTCTCGCGCGTGTAATAGCCGCCGACCTGCCAGCCGAGCAGGCCGCCGGGGCTGGAAGTGAGCCGCACTTCCTGAGTGAGCTTGTTGGCGCCCAATTGCGTGACGAGCCCCCCGCCCGCGCCGGGCACGCCGAAGAACTGGGTGATGAGCGGACCGAGCACCGGCGAATAATCGACGATGCCGCTGAACCGCCTGCGGCTGTAGCTGGTATCGGACACCAGCTCGAACCCGTCGAAATCGCCCTTGATGGCAAGATCGAAAAGCCAGAGCGACGCGTTCGACGCATCGGTGCCCGGCACCGGCGCCGAGACCAGATCGCCGCCGATCGGCCGCCCCGTGGCGGGATCGACGTCGATCACCGGATTGCCGCGAATGCGGATGCGCTGATGCAGCGCGGACAGGTTGACGCTGATCGTCTCGGTCGGCTTCAGCGCCAAAGCGATGCGGCCGC
>Ga0209902_101140_pt1 | contig 15613 bp, 14 predicted proteins | sample FECB27metaG_FD_188304 | JGI IMG/M metagenome (GOLD analysis project Ga0209902, IMG submission 188304) | Cyanobacterial communities from the Joint Genome Institute, California, USA - FECB-27 (SPAdes) (version 2) | ecosystem: Environmental > Aquatic > Thermal springs > Hot (42-90C) > Microbial mats...
GGGGTGGAGACGGCAAGCTTCACCGTGCCAACCTGATGGTCGATCAGCAGCATCGCCGCGTTGGACGTGGAAAACAGGTTCTTCATGAACAGACTCCGTCTGGCGCCGACAGTGCCGGCGGCGTTTGCGATCTTGTGCCGGCCGAAGCGCGGCGTGTGTGCAGAATAGACGGGCCGTTCAGGAGGAGCGTTCGAGCTCATGCCGGGACGGACCCGCGCTTGCGGCATTCAGCAGGCCGCCGATCCCGCGATGGTCACGAAGCGCTTTCGATGAGCAGCATGTCCGCAGGTTCGAGCCCCGTCACCCGCAGGCGCACCGGACCGCTCACGCGCGCCTGGTCCTGGCGGTCGAGTTCGGCTCCATCCAGCGCGACCGAGCCTTCGACCACGTAGAGCATAGCGGAACGCCCGGCGGCGATGTCGATGGTCACCTCGGCCCCTTGCTGCACGCGGCCAAGGGAGATCGTCGCGTCGGCGTTGATTCCAAGCGCCTCCGCATCGGAACCGATCACCTGCATGAACGCGTTGGTCGGGGCTCGTCCCGCGGTTTCGATCGTCGCGTAGGTCGGATCGACGTTGAGCGTCTCCGGCTCAAACCAGATCTGAAACATGCGCAGCGGACGGTCGGTGCGGTTGCTCTCGTCGTGCTCGATGCCCGTCCCGGACGTGATCCGCTGGAAGCCGCCCGCGGGAACAACGCCCACGTTCCCAGCCGAATCACGATGGGTGAGCTCGCCATCCACCACGAACGAGACCACCTCGACGTTGGTGTGCGGGTGCATGCCGAAGCCTGGCCGCTTCATCGGCTGCATGATCGAGTCCGCCATGTAGACCAGCCGGCCGAACGGGCGGCCGCGGAGCGGATGCGTGCGTTGGAGGAAGCCGAGGTTATCGTGTGGGTAGCTGTCGCGACGACGGATCTCGACTGTCGTTGGAGTTGTGAGCGTCTGCATGGCGCCCTCCTTTCGACGGTATACGTGGCACGCGGACACTATTTCGATAAGATGGTCGGAATGGAACGACGGCGTTCCACTGGAGCAACGATGGCGTGACCAGCGCCGACGATCTCGCCCTGTTGGTCGTCGCAGCGGCCAGTAGCCTTGTCAACCACGGCGGGACCGAAGAAGTCGTCGGTAAGCCATCGGCCGACAGCCCTCGACGCGAGACGAGGGACAGCTCTTCTGTGCCGTAAGATGCGAAGCTTCGCACTCACCCGCGCAGGATGGACCCTGTACGAGCGCGCACCCGCTTGTCCGAGACTTGCGCGCTGCCGAGAGCTTTATGTTTGACGATCGTCCTGGGCCGCAGGGCCGTCCGCGCGTGACCGCCACCGGCGCATCCGGTCGCCGTTTCGCATCACAAGTCATGGCAGAGTAAATCGCCTGCCACCCTTGATTGGACGCGCAGCTGGTCCTGCTGGATTGCCCCGTCGAACAGGTGGGCGGAGACTTCGACGTTGCAATTGGAATGGTTTCGACCGCCGCCTCAGGCCTGACACAGCGCGAGCTCGCCGCCAGCAAGCGGATGCTCCGCGCCCCGCTCCCGTCGTTTCCCTCCATGCAAGCCCTCGCCGCCGGGCGCTGCTCGGGCTGGCCGCTTCCCGCCGGCGCGGACGCGCGTCGAGCGGCCTCGGGCTGTCCACGGTCTGGGCCGGAGAACGGAACGCGACATGCTCCGACGTCAAGACGTGGAGCGCGACAAGCGTCTTCGCGGCGTTATGATCGGGCATGGTCATCGCTGGTGCCGTCGGGCGACTTGGTCGCGGCCGCTCTGGCAACGGGCGCGCTCGCCTGCGCCGTGTTCGTCTGGCTTACGACGGTGTGACGCCTTAACTGACAGTTGCGGCGGATCGGACCCGCTACTTGTCCTGGCCAATCGATCTTCGATCCATGGCAATCGCAGTCCCGTCGTTCCTGGTCACTGCCACGCCCCTACTCGCGAGGACGGCTCCAAGCTCATGGGCCGCTGCCTGTTGCGCACACCACAGGGCGGGACGGTCCCGCGAGCAGCCCTCGCGCGTTACGGTGCGGCGCTCTAGGACGAAGGACTGGCGAACAGTGGTGCGGCGTCCATGACCAGGCGGAAGTCAGTGACCTTGCCCCCTGCCGTGCGCAGGATGCTGACCGCTGGGATGGTGATTGATCGCCCGTCCAGCAGGCCGAACGTCACCTCTGCCTCCCAGACGCCGCTGTCGCCGTCCACCCAACAACCCGTCTTCCGGTGCGACATGGACGCGATCGAGCCGTAGAAGCCGCGCAGAACCTCGGCGATGGCCGATTTGCCTATGACCGGTGCCGAGTTGCCGAAACGGAAACGGCCGTCCTCGGCATACCACGCCGCGAGGCCATCCGGGTTCATCCGATCGACTTCGTCGAAATAGGCGGCGATCCAGGGCTCGCCGAAGGGTTGCTGTGAAATCGACATGTTTGGGATCTCCGCAGAATGCTTGGTGGATGGACCATATCTTGGGACGGGAAAAGACGATGGACCTCCATGCGGCGGCGCTGACACGCGTTTCCCGCAACGCTGGAACCACGGCAGCAAGCTCGGGCAAGAGCCCGATGAGCGCGTGTGCCATTTGATTGGTGCGTCGCCCGCGGACTGGTTCGAAGGCCCGCCGAACAACCAATCAAGGCCCGGACGCCCGCTTCGGGCTGAGGAGGATCGCATGTACGTCGTGATCGGAGCATCAGGTGCGCAAGGTGGGGCCGTGCTCGCGGCGCTCGGGGGCAAGCGGCTGCCCACGCGCGCGGTGGTCCGATCTGAGCGGGATGTGGACCCGGCGCGGAACGCCGGGGCATCCGAGGTCGTGATCGGCGATCTTCTCAAGCCCGAGAGCCTCGCCGCCGCTCTCCACGGCGCCACAGGCGTGTTTCTCGTCACTCCGTTCGAGGCCGATGTCGAGGCTGCCCGATACACCGCTGAGCGCGTCGCCGAGGGGCTGGCACGCGGCAAAGCGCCTTTCGTCGTCTTCAACACAGGCATCTTCACGGCGATGTGCCCAATGGGGGTGGGGTCGATCGACGGCAAGCGCGCCACGCTCGACGCGCTTGCCCGCGCAGGCGTGCCGCACTTGGCGCTGGGTGTGACCTTCTATCTCGAGAACTGGCTCATGCCTTGGGCTTCCGCGCGGCTGACGACCGACGCCGTCGTCTCCTACCCGCTCCCGGCGGACCTGCCCGTCTCATGGCTTGCGCACCGAGACATGGCGGATGCGGCGGCGAACGCGCTGTCGCGGCCGGAACTCGCGGGACGCTCGATCCAGTTGGGCGGCGTTTCCCGTACGCCGGCTCAGATGGCCGCACGGATCGCGGCTGCGGCCGGTCGGGTGCTGCGCTTCGAGCAAATGCCCTTGGACACGTTCATCAGCGGCGGCGATGCAACGAGCGGTTCGGCCCGTGTTGGCACGGCGATTGGCGCGCTTTACCGCTGGGCGGTCGAGCAGCCCGGCGTCTCTGCCGATGTCGGCACCGCCGGCCTCGCAGAGCTCGGGGTTGCACCGACGGCTCCGGAAGCGTGGATTGCGGCGCAGTCCTGGACGTGATGCCTCCCCAGCGTAAACGTTGGGGCTTCCGGGCCATTCCAGACCCAGCGCCTCGCACCCGAGGCGGGCGATGTTGATTGCGGCGTTCCGATCGCGGTCGTGTTCCGCGCCGCAGTCGCTGCAAACCCATTGCCTGATGGTCAATTGCTGCTCGCCCTTCGGCCCGGTCCGGGCCTTGCAGCACGAGCAGGTCTGGGTGGTGTAGGCTTCGTTCACCTCGGCAAAGACCACTCCTGCGTGATCGCATTTGTAACGGAGGAAGCCTCGCAGCATGGTCCAGCTCGCGTCGTGCGTCGCCTTGCCGTTGCCGGCCGCGATCTGCCATGCGGATGAGATGTTGCCCACGAAGACCGCACCTGCGCGGTCCACGGCTTCACGTGTGAACTTGTGGAAGGTGTCTTTTCGTCTGTTCCTGATCTTGGCGTTGATCGTCTTGACCAGCCGCGTCTTGCCGCACCTCTCGGCGTCGGCGAGCTTCTTCTCCATATCGCGGTAGAACCGCGCTTGCTCCAGCGCAGACCCGTCGGAGCCGGCGACCGTCGTCTTGTGCCCGAGGTCGAAGGCGACCACGGCCGTGCGGTTGGTCGAGGCGGGCTCGATCTCGCAGACGATGTTGCAGTACCAACGGCCGCGGGCGTCCTGGGAGAAGTTGCCGGACTTGATCCTGCCCTTGATCTCCCGGTGCTTCCACAGCCGGAACTTGCGGCCGCGCAGGTACACGGCGGAGCCATCGATCTGGATGTCCTGGTTGGTGAACGGAATCCAGCCGAGCGCACGCCGGGGGCCGCGGCTAGCCCGCCAGCGCAGGCGGGGCTTGCCCGCCTCGTTCCGGTTGTCGAGGAACTCGTCGATGACCTCCTGGATCATCTGCGAGGGGAGACCCAGCTCCTTGCTGTCTCCCTTGGTCAGCTCTCGAAGCTGCTTCTTGGTGATTCAGCGCCTGCCGCGCTGGGCGGACTTTCCGGAGACCTCGTTGCAATAGTTCCAGACGGTGTTGAGGCCGTTGCCGAGCCCGACCAAGCCCTTGCTTGCCGCTCGTCGCGTCCTTGACGCGGTAGCTGAAGGTCTTGTAGCAGGGTTGGTCTTCGGTGCTCATGCACCTTTGTTCATATGGAATTGTGGCCATGCCGTCCAGTTGGTCTATGGATGTCAGGACGGGCTGCCACGTGCTGGCCTCGCTGCATGCGCACCTGGTCTTCACGACCAAGCGGCGCGGCAAGGTGCTGCTACCCGAGCATCTTTCCCGGCTCCAGGAGATCTTAGTGTCCGTGTGCGCTGACTTCGAGGTGGAGCTGAGGGAGTTCAACGGGGAGCCGGACCATGTGCACCTGCTGGTCTTCTACCCGCCGAAGGCCCGTCTCTCGGAGCTTGTCAACAGCCTCAAGGGCGTGTCGAGCCGCAGGCTGAAGCAGGAGTTTCCCGCCATCAATGCATTCTGGTCCGTGCGCAAGAGCCGGGGCGTTCTCTGGTCACCGAGCTACTTCGCTGGATCGGTTGGTGGAGCGCCCCTGGAAGTGCTCAGAACGTACATCGAGAACCAGGGACGCGGCTGACACCGCGTGCGCCTCTACATCCTCTCCCTCAAAGGGAGAGGGCTTTCGGCGCAAGGTCTGATAAACTTGCGTCGAGGCGAGCGCCGTAGCCTGTGCCAACGAACTCACAACTCCCGGCCCCGTCTGTAGTCAGATGGGCTCACACCCACTTCCGCCCGGAACATGCGCGCGAAGGCTTGCGGCGTCTCATAGCCGACTTGGGCGGCGATGTCAGTGATCGGAAGATTGGTGTTGGCCAGCAGTTCCTTCGCCCTGTCGCATCGGAGCCGGCGCAAATACTGATGCGGAGGCAGGCCGGTGCTCTGCTTGAACTGCCGCGCGAAGTGGAAGGTGGAGAGCTCCGCCACACCCGCGAGCGCTTGGAGCGTGACGCCCTCGTCGAGGTGGCTGAACAGGTATTCCGTCGCCCTGCGCTCCTGCCAGGGCGCGAGACCGCCCTTGGCGGCTGGCAGAGGAGGCGTGTCGACCAAGCGGGAAAGCACAGCCGTGAGCCCAACAGCGAGATAATCGGCTTCGAGCGGATCGTTGTTGAGCGCGCTCACCGACCAAAGGTGCTCCGCCATAAGCAGCGGCAGCGGATCGGACCAAGCGCGAGCGTGCAGCGCGCCGAGATCGTCCGACCGCCGTGCCAACCCCTCAAACGCGCCTGGTCCAAACTCGATCACGCGTAGGTGGATTGTGGTGGGAATGTTGTAGGCGCCGGGCTGCCCAGCTGGTGCGACGATGAAGGTCGGCGCGGTCAGGTCGACGAGGAGGTTGTCGCTGGGAAAGCGGATGCGCGCTGCACCGCGTCGTCGCCGCACGCTCATCTGCATCGACACGTGCGGCACCGGTGGCTCAGCAAAGTGGCCGGGCGCGCGCGCGGGTGCATCGAACAACTTTAGGCTGCCAAGCGCACGGTGCTCCTGCGCGAAAGGATAAACGGCGCGATACCAGTCCGAATAGCTCGGAATGCCCGTCATTGCCGCCGCTCCCGCCGGTAGTCAGATGGGCTCGCACCGACCTCCGCGCGGAACATGCGCGCGAATGCCTGGGGCGTCTCGTAGCCGACCTGCGCCGCGATCTCCGTCATCGGCAGATCGGTGCCGGTGAGCAGCGCCTTCGCCCGCTCGCAGCGCAGCCGGCGCTGGTAGGCGTGCGGCGGCAGGCCCGTCGACTGCTTGAACTGCCGCGCGAAGTGGAAGGTGGACAGGTTCGCGGTCGCAGCCAGATCGGCGAGTGTGACGTTCTCGCCGAGGTGTTCGCCCAGATACTCGGTCGCCCGCCGCTCCTGCCAGGGTGCGAGCCCGCCGCGCAGCGGCAGCCGCTCGCCGCACGCGGCATAAAGCGCGAGCGCGACCGTGTCCCAGGCGCTGTCGGCGTACAGCGCACCCAGCGCCGATCCGCTCGCGGCCTCGTCCCACAGGTGGAGCAGCAGGCCCCTGAGCGCCTGATGCTCGAACAGCTGAAAGGACAAAGGCCCGAAGTCGCCCGACCAGCGCCGGCCCGTGCGCGCCTCGATCGGCCGCTGCAGCCGCTCACTCGGCAGCGTGGCGCAAATGCCCAGAAGCTTGTGATCGAGCGAGTAGCTCAGGTCTGTTCCGCTCGGCGAGATCGCCAGGCTCCCGGCCGTGATGGCGCAGTCGAACCGGGTGCCGTGGTCGACGCGCGCGACCCCGGCGTCGTTCAACAGCAGTTGCAGCGTCAGCTCGTCGGCGTTTGGCCGGACGTAGGCCCCGGGCGGCTGATCGAAACGCAACATGGTGACGGCGTCCTGGCCCACTGCGCGCAGCTCCTTCGGGACGCCGGCGTACTGCGGATCGTGCAGGAACCAATCGACATGAGACTGGTGCACGTTCATGCCCCCCGCTCCTTCAGCCACTCGGCGAAAGAGCGGCCGCGCTCGCGCCGGAAGGCGCGGGCGAGCTGCGCGGCCGAGCCGAAGCCGGCGAACAGCGCCGCCTCCTGCGGCTCGAGCATGGGATGGGCGGTGAGATACTGGACCGCCCGCTCGACCCGGAGCGCCGACAGCCAGCCCGGCAGCCGCCTGCCGGTCGCCCAGCGCAGCCCCCAGTAGAAGCGGGTTTGGGTGACGCCCGCCACCTCCGCCAGCTCGGAAACACCGATCGGTCGGTGCAGGTTGGCGCGGGCGAACGCCTCCGCCCGCCTCAGCCGAGCCTTGTCGAGCGGACCAATGCGCGCCTCTGGCATCGCCTCGAACGCGCCCGTGCGCCCGAGCCGGTCAAGCATGCCGCCGATCGCCAGCACGCCCTCATCCACCACGGGCCGCGCCTGTGCGCCCCCTGCGCTGACCGCGGCGGCGAGCGCGAGCAGCACCTGGATGAGCCCCGGACTCCAGAACTGCCGTTCGTGAGCGGCGCCAAAATCGGTCCAAGGTTGCCCGTCCCGTGTGCCGGCCGCCGCACGCATCAGCGACGACGGAAGCGTCAGGCAAAGGAAGCGGCCCTGCCGCTCGGTCTCGTAGGCGAGGCGCTCGCCTGGAGGTGAGAGAGCCAAGAGCCCTGGCCGGATCACTCCGTCGATCCAGCCTTCCCCATGGTCGAAGCGGGCGCGTCCGAAACCTTCGAGGATCAGCTGAAGCGCACACTCGTCCCCTGCATCCCGGACGTACATACCGGAGGGCTGCGCCACGTCCACCAGACTGACCGGAAGAGAGCCGACGGATTTTACCCCGGCTGTGACGCGGGGTTCCTGCCTGAGCCAGCCGACCAAAGAACGGGGTCCCGCCTCGTGGCGATCCGTCGCCATGGTCATGAGCGCAGCTTCCGTCAGCATCCGGAGTCGCTCACGCCACGACCGGGCCGAAGCATGGGCGTGGCGGCATGAAACGCGCATTGCCGACCCAGATGGTTCCGAGCGACGCTGATTTGGATCCGAAATCGGCCAGCACTGACAGTTCCGTGCACGCCTAGCCTCCCGACAAGTGTCCGCGTCGGACCGTTCGCTCGTGCTACTTAACCACTTCGATTATCGTCCGACGGGAGCCGACACCGCTTCCACCTTAACCTATGACACGTGCCCAAGCATCTCTGGCCGGACGCACGAGCACTGAATTGCGCAATCCCGGGCACAAACAGCAAGCACTGGACCTTGGCGTCGAAGCCGCCGAGCCTGCACGAGATAGGGACGATGCTAGGCGGAGCCAGCGTCGAGCAGCAGACCGCCGACCCGCGCTACGGCCGCGCCAGGGATCTCTTGTGCCGCCCTGCCCGTGGACGAAGCACACAGCCGTTTCCGCGTAGACCGTCCCCCGCCACTGCCTGAGGTCGCAGAGGCGGCAGGCCCCGCCGAACCGGTGGAAGCCCGCGGGCTATGCCGGGTCCAGGCAGAGCCGGAGGCGCTCGCGGCGGCGGAAGGTGCTGGTCTGTCCCACGAGAACGGAACCAGACCACTCAACAAGCCTTCTCATACGGCTTCGCCGTGCCCCCGCTGTCCCTCCCCATGAATGGAGGGGGCTGTCGGCGCAATTCTTGATCAATCGCCTCATCGGTGAAGGCCTCGCAAGGCACAGGGCCCGCAAGCGTCGACAGGCTGCTCCAGGTCCGACCCGCCAGTGGACGGCACATGAAGGTCGTGCCAGCCGGCGAGCCGTCACAGCGCAGATCCCGGCATCTGCCGGCAAACCAAGCAACGATTGGACAAAGATGCCGGCAGAGTCGGTGCTATGCTTCGTTGCGCCCGGTGTCGCCTGGGCTCCGCCGACCCGGCGGCGCCGGGGTGGTGATTGACGGGAGCCGAGCATGCGCCTTTTGATGTTGGTTGCCGCCGCCGTGTTGGCGTCATGCTCCGCGGTGAACCGCAATCCCCTGCCGGAGTCGCTTCTTGCCGCCGCCGAGGTTCCCGGGTTCGACCACATCCGCTTCTGGGGCGACCAGGTCTCACCCGCCATCCGGACCGTGATCGTGGAGCAGTACAGCCAGGTGAGGAATGCCGTGAGCGCCGGTTACCCGGGGCTCAGCACGACCCGTGCCGACTTCCTGGCGATATCCGGCGGCGGCGGGGATGGCGCCTTCGCGGCAGGCGTGCTCAAGGGGTGGAGCGAGCGCGGCTCCCGGCCCGTGTTTGAGGTCGTGACCGGCGTGAGCACTGGGGCGCTCGCGGCGCCGTTCGCGTTTCTGGGCCCGGGCGAGGACGGAACCCTCGAGGAGCTCTATACCGCGTACGGCGACGCCGACATCTATTCCGAACAGGGCATCCTGGGGCTGCTGGGCCCGGCGATCAACGACAGCGCGCCGCTTCGGCGCCTCATCGAGCGGTACATGACGGACCAGCGGCTGGACCAAATCGCCCGAGAATACCGCAACGGCCGCCGCCTGCTGGTGCAGACGACGAACCTCGACGCCCAGCGTCCGGTGGTTTGGGACCTGTCGGCCGTCGCCGCGAGCGGGCGTTCCGACCGGCGCGACATGACCGTGCAGATCCTTCTGGCGTCGGCCGCGATCCCGGCGGTCTTCCCGCCCGTGCGGATCGCGGTCACGGCCGGCGACGGACGGACGTACGACGAGCTCCATGTCGACGGGGGCGTCACCTCGCAACTGTTCTTCGCGCCGCCGCAAGTGCGCCTGGCGCAGTTCGAGGCGGCGGCGTTCGGGCGTCCGCGCAGCAGGACCCTGCACGTGCTGCGCAACGGCAAGCTCCGGCCCGACTACAAACCGGCGGAGGAGAAGGTCCTGGCCCTCGCCACGCGCTCCATCGCCACCCTGGTCAAGTATCAAGGCCTGACGGATCTGCGCCGCCTCGATCGATTGTCCCAAGAGAACCGGGGCGCCCTGCGCTACACGGCCATTCCGGACGATTTCAGGGCCGTGCCCAAATCCGAGTTCGACAAGGATTACATGCGCCAGCTCTTCGACCGCGGACGCGAGGTCGGCCGGTCCGGTCAATGGTCCGACGGACCTCCGGCGCTGACCTATTGAAGGCTGGCCATGTCGGCCCGCCCCCTCGCCGGCGTCCGGCCGGCTAGCTTGTGAGCAACCACAGGAGATACCTCATGTACGCATTGTCTCACGCCGTAGCTGTCAATCCCTCGGGAGCCGAGCCGGTGCTCTCGCGCGAGCAGGTTTGGCAGGGCCTCGTCATGAAGGCCGAGAACGCCGTTCCGTTTGTGCCTGGCATGGAGGTGTGCGAGGTGCTGGAGCGCCATCCTGACGGGCTTTTGCGCGAGGTGTCGTTTCGGGGCAGCCGCATGCGGGAGAAGATCACGCTCACCGCGCCGGTCGAGGTGCTGTTCGAGCGGGTCGACAGCCCGGACAACGCCGGCTGGATCACCAACGTGATCAGCGAGTCCGAGCAGGGCCTGCTCCTGACGTTCACGTTCGCGGTGCGGTTTCCGGGAACGGAGCCCGGCTCCCGGGAGGAGCAGGCCAAGGGCGAGACGATGAAGGGGGCGTATGTGAGCGCCGTGCAGGCGACCCTCGATCGGGTGCGGGCGCTGGTCCGCTCGGGCCAGATCGGGGCCGCAGGCGCTCCCGCCCCCTGACGCCATGCGCAAGCCCGACCGGCGTCCTCCGCCGCAGCACGGCCTGGACCAGAGGCGACCCGACAAAGAGGATCCCGCCGGGTTCCGCGCATCAGGCGCGGGCCGGTCGGCGTCCGGCGCCGGCAGGGGCGGCAACGCGCCCGGACAGGAACGCGGCGGCCTCGGAAAGCCACGGCGTCATACAGCACCCGATCGTCGAAAATTGTCTGGCCGCGCTCAAGAGGACCCACTCGCTGAGCTGCGGGGTGACCAAGGAACCCGGCCATCCCTCCTTGATCAGAGGCGGGGCGGGCCTGCATCTCCCTGCTGCTGAACTGTGCCATCGAGATGGTGTTGAAAGCCAAGAGGAAGGACCCTGCCTCAGGTGCCCCCACGCATCTCCAACCGCTGGGTCGGGAGCCTCCAACAGCGTGATTTTGGGCATGCCACGCCGGCTCGGGCAACCCAGGTTGTCTGTTAAAGCTGAGGTGCATCCAACAAAATGACGGTTTGGTCGATCAATCATCCTGTCCTCCAATAAATTGGAGGAATGAGGCGGCCTTGTCGCTGAGAAGCGTTGCTGCGGAGCCCTGCCAGGCTCATCCTTTGTTTGGACGTAGCGGAAACGCTGGCGAACCCCTGACATGCAGATGAGGAGCGGACACATGACCAGTTCAGCGGCGATGCCCATGATGGGCAACATGATGCCGGGTATGATGCCGATGATGGGAGGAATGATGCCTTCAATGCCGATGGGCGGGATGATGCCGATGATGGGCGGGATGATGCCCAACATGATGTCACCGATGCAAATGGGTGGCATGATGCCCGGCATGATGTGCCGCATGTCCTGCGACATGGCCGCCGACGGTTCCATGACCTGCACCATGATGCCGATGGAAGGCATGCCTGCAGACATGTTCAAGATGTGCTGCGAGAACATGATGCGGATGATGGAGATGGGCATGCCCTGCATGATGATGTGCGGCGGCATGATACTCGTTGGCATGAGTTCGGCCATGGACGCGCAGACCAAGCCGATGAAGAAGAGCGCCTGAGCCGGTTGCTGGTCGAAAGGCGGTGCCGGACGCGGCACCGCCCGTGCCGGATGCCAGGATCCCACTAGCCGACCGTCTCCACGTAGGACATCACCAGGTACATGATCGCCAGCATGTGGCCGGTGTTTCGGTAGATGTGCGGAACGTCGGCTTGGAAGATGATCGAGTCGTCCGCATGGAGAGTGTGAACGGAGCCCTCGACCTCGATCTCCACATCGCCGACCACGACAGTCAGGTTCTCGATCGTGCCCGCCGCATGGGCAACGGCGCTTTCCTGTGACTGCGCGGCAAGGGTGAGCTTGTAGAATTCGACGCGCCGCTCTGCTTCGAACGGAAACAATGCCCTTGAGGTGAAACTCCCATCTGCCGACGTGAGGATCTTGGCAGCCTTCGAGCGCATGACAACCGTGCCGCTGCCGGTGCTCGGGCTCGTCAGCGCCGAAAACGGGACGTTGAGCGCCCGTGCCACCTTCCACAGCAACGAGATCGTCGGAACGCTGCGCCCCAGTTCGATCTGGCTCAGCATGGCGCGGCTGACACCAGCCAAGTTCGCGAGGCGCTCGAGAGAGTGCCCCCGCGAGCGGCGCAGCCGCTTGAGATTGGTGCTGACGATGTCAGCAAGTTCCTGGGCCTCACTCTCGAGGCTGACCTCGGCATCGTGCGCAACACCGGTGAGATGATCCTTGGGCACATCTCTCACGGCGACACCTCATCCTACCGGCTCATTGGCCAGGCATTCCCGACCCAGACGGGTACGAAGAGCCATACTGCGACCCAAGTCCCAGGGACAACGGCGTGCACCGGCGCCTCGGGCTGGGCCGCCATCTGGCGCCGGCGCCGGACTTCATTGAGATCGATGATTTCTGCCGTCGCCACCATGGTCCTGACTCTGAAGTTCATTAAACGGAACACATATTCCGCTAAAAAGAACGGAGTGTCAATATTGCTGAGCCTTGGCAGCTGTTCGAGCCGCAAGCTATTGTCGTATAGGTGATATTCGGCCAAACAGAGTTTCAACGTTTGTTCTTCCAAACGAACGTTCCGGCTAAGGCGCCAGCGTTTGAGCCAAAGTCAAACTTGATGCGTCAAGGGTTCGGCTGCCGGATTGGAATGTCTGATGGCCTTTGACCTTGACAGGATCCGGCCATGCCCATTTTTGCGACTATGCAAAGGGCTCGAGCAATCGAAGACTGTTTGGCCACTGGCGATGTGCTCGATCTGCGATGTAGAGGAGACCCGGCCAAGTCCAACATCGAGAGGGGTTGAGGTGCTTGGGCTTGGCCGGGAGTACGGTTGGGCAACCGGTCAACAATGGTGGGCCTCTTCCTGTGAACCCGCAATGAACATCACTGCCGAGCCTCATCACCCTCTTTGTCGCACCTAGCTTGAGCTTATGCTGCAGCCCACCATCTGCCGATGCAGTTGAGAATTGCTGGCTTAGGGGCCGTGGTGCTTTGCTCAAGCGCTTCTTCAGGCCGGCTTCGATGAATGCGGGCACTGTGGACATCGGCTTGATCGCGCCTGCCGTTTCAGCTGCGGTGACTGTCGTACTCATCTGCAGTGAGCTGCCTCACCGAGCATCTGGCTGGCGTATCGCGCGGCCGGCGCGTCTCAGAGGAGGTCTCACAACCTCCCCTGCACGCGAGCCTCATCGCACAAGATGCTCATAGACCCGTTGCTGTTCAATTCGGCATGGTCACGGCAAGTGCGAGTATTCTCGGCCGAATGGATTCAGAGTAAGGGTGGTGAATGGTGGGACATATTCGGGGCCGGAAGAGTTCCCGCGAGAGAATTCTCGACGCGGCTGCGGAGCTTGTGAGCGAGATCGGGTCGGGACGGCTGACCTTGGAAACCGTCGCCGAGCGGGCAGGTCTCAGCAAGGGTGGGCTTCTCTACAACTTTCCCACCAAGGAAGCGCTGCTCCAGGCCATGATCCAGCGCCTCGTCGATGAGGTCTCGACGGAGCGGGAGGCGCTGCGACGCCAAGCCGAGCCCGGGCGCAACCTGGAAGCACGCCTGTGCACGAGCGCGCTGCTCACGCTGCGCAATGACAGGACAAGGCAGGTCGCCAACGGCCTGCTGGCCGCCGCGGCCGAGAATCCGCGCCTGCTTGCTCCCGTGCGCGAGGTCATCAAGGCGACCCTGGAGAACCTGAAAGCGACATCGGACGATCTGGACGCGGCGCTGGTGGGCTGGCTGGCCATTGAGGGTCTGAACAGCCTCGAGATGCATGACCTCAGCCCGTTTTCGGAGGAGGAGCACGAGCGGGTCGTGGAGGCGGTCAGCCGCCTGCTACGCCAAGGAATTGCTGAGTAGCGCCCATGATATGGCACTGCTGGCCCTTGCGGAGTGCTTGAGTTGATTACGTTCCCGCAGCCAATGTGTCTTCCGACCAGAATTCAGCGTCCCTCGCTGTTCCTGAAGGCTGCCGTGGGGGTTCGCTCCAGCTCCCATGTCAGCGGCGTCGGATTGGCTCTGTTCCAGGCCCGCTGATGCCGCAGCACGAAACGTTTGCGGCTTCGCTTGACCTCGCTGGGCAGGTGGGCCGCCAGAGGAGTGAAGCTGCGACGCAGTTGAGCCTCCATCCGCTTCCTGGACGGGAGGGCTGCCTCTGCCGCTTCAGCCACCGCGATGTCGGCAGCTGTCGCATCTGGATGGCGCTTGTACGCATCGTCTTCCAGCTTGCTGAAGGCTTGGTGCTGGGCCGCGTAGTAGTCCCGTAAGCCAGGAGTGTGCTCCAGGAGGTATGCCTCAAGGGCTTCATCCTTTCCCTGGGTAGAGTCCGCGCTGGTGGTGGAAATTTGCTGACGCGCCGGGTGTTGGGATGAGGTGGTCATTGGGAGGACCGGCTATGGTGGAGTTGCTCGACTGCACCCCAGCTGAAGGAACCCCAATGACCGACGACAGACTACCACTGGCCGAGCTGATGGCGAAGGCCGATGACGGCGACTTTCTGCGCAGTGTCGCCGAAAGCGTGCTCCAGATCCTGATGGAAGCCGATGTGGAGGGCGTGATCGGCGCCGCCCGCTATGAGCGCAGCGGCGAGCGGGCCACCTACCGCAACGGCTATCGCGAGCGGGCGCTCGACACGCGCCTGGGCACCCTGAACCTCAAGATCCCCAAGCTGCGCACCGGAGCCTATTTCCCCGGCTTCCTTGAGCCGCGGCGCACGGTCGAGAAGGCGCTCGTGGCGGTGATCCAGGAGGCCTGGATTGCCGGGGTGAGCACGCGCCGGGTTGATGATCTGGTTCAGGCCATGGGCCTGAGCGGCATCTCCAAGTCCTCGGTGTCCAAGCTCTGCAAGGACATCGACGAGCGGGTGACCGGCTTCCTGCAGCGCCCGCTCACGGGAGAGTGGCCGTATCTGTGGCTCGATGCCACTTACCTCAAAGTGCGGGAGGGCGGCCGCGTTGTTTCGGTGGCCGTCATAGTGGCTGTTGCGGTCACGACCGAGGGCCGGCGCGAGATCGTCGGGCTGCACATCGGGCCGAGCGAGGCGGAGATCTTCTGGACCGACTTCCTGCGCGATCTGGTCAAGCGCGGGCTCACCGGCGTGAAGCTGGTGATCTCGGACGCGCATGAGGGCCTCAAGGCCGCGATCCGGCGGGTGCTGGGCGCCACCTGGCAAAGGTGCCGGGTTCATTGGACCCGGAATGCGCTCGCCTACGTGCCGAAGGCGCACCAGACCATGGTGGCGGCCGGGCTGCGTCAGGCCTTCCAGCAGCCTGATCAGGCGGCGGCCCGGGCCAGCCTCTGCCATTTTGCCGATCAACTCCACAACCGCTGGCCCAAGCTCAAGGTCTTTGTCGACGACAGCCTGGATGACGTGCTGGCCTATATGAGCTTCCCGGCCCAGCACCGCACGAAGCTGCATAGCACGGATGAGATTGACAAGCATCTTTCTGCTAATTGTGGTAGTCTCCTTGTGCGCGGGCGACCTCGTGGCAAAGAGTGGGGCATCGACTGCAAGCCTCGCCAGGCCGCCTGATCATTCGAGCCTT
>Ga0209902_101142_pt1 | contig 15561 bp, 12 predicted proteins | sample FECB27metaG_FD_188304 | JGI IMG/M metagenome (GOLD analysis project Ga0209902, IMG submission 188304) | Cyanobacterial communities from the Joint Genome Institute, California, USA - FECB-27 (SPAdes) (version 2) | ecosystem: Environmental > Aquatic > Thermal springs > Hot (42-90C) > Microbial mats...
GGAAGGGCCGCCCGACGTGGTGCCCGCGCTGGCCGAGAGCTGGAACATCAGCGTGGACGCGACCACCTTCACCTTCAAGCTACGCCGCGGCGTCAAGTTCCACGACGGCAGCGACTTCGATGCCGAGGCGGTGCGCTTCAACGTGCGCCGCTTCACCGACCCGGCCTTCGAGTTCTACGACACGCGCTCGAACGCGACGATGAAGCCGGTCTACGGCGGCCTGAAGGAAGTGACGGTGCTCGATTCGCACACGGTGCGCTTCGTCTTCGGCCATCCCTACATCGACTTCCTGCGCCTGCTGCCGCAGGGCAACTTCGTCTCGGGCATCTTCAGCCCGGCGGCGCTGCGCAAGCATGGCCAGGACGGCCTGGCCGAGCACCCGACCGGCACCGGGCCCTACCGCTTCGTCGCGCGCGTGCGCAACGAGAAGACCGAGCTGGTGCGCAATCCCGACTACTGGGGCGCCAAGCCGCACCTGGACAAGCTGATCTTCCGGCCGATCAACGACGACGCGACGCGGCTGTCGGCACTGCGCTCGGGCCAGATCGACATCCTCTCGAAGATCCCGGCCGACGGCGTGGAAGGCCTGCGCAAGGCCGGCTTCACGATCCACGACAGCCCGGGCGCGAACCAGCTGTTCCTGTCGTGGTACTTCGGCAACCGCTTCGCCAAGGACAAGGCCGTGCGCCAGGCCTTCGTCAAGGCCATCGACCGGGAGGGCCTGGTGAAGTCGCTGTTCCGCGGCCTGGCCTTTCCTTCCTACAGCATCTTCAACTGGGGCAGCACCGCCTTCGACCCGGCGCAGAAGGACGCGACCTACGATCCCGAGGGAGCGCGCCGGCTGCTCGCGAATGCGGGCTACAAGCCCGGCGAGATCGAGTTCTCGATCATCACCTACACGCTGCAGCAGCCGGTGATCGAGTGGATCCAGCGCGACCTCGCGAAGGTGGGCGTGAAGATCAACATCGTCTCGCTCGAATGGCTGACCTATGCGAGCAAGCTGAACACGCCCACGCCCGAGACGGCGCTGTTCACGATGGAGTGGGGCTTCATCACGCCCTACTGGCTCAAGCTGGCCTACGACACCTACATCGTCTCGCGCGGCGGCGGCGAGAAGGTGGTCGACCCGCAGCTCGCGCCGGCGATCGCGCGCGCGGCCGCGCAGACGGCCGAGGCCAGGGCCATCGACGAATGGAAGAAGGCCAACCTGATCGCGCAGCGCGACGCCGCCTTCGTGCCGCTGCTATCGCCCACGGTGAACTTCATCGCCCACAAGCGCGTGAAGGGCTTCAACGTGCCGCTGCAGAACTTCTACGACCTGTCCACCGTCTGGCTCGACAAATGATCGCGCGCGCCGTCGCCGGCCGGTTCCTGCAGGCGGTGCCGGTGTTCCTGGTCGTCTCGGTGCTGGTGTTCTTCATCTCGCACCTGGGCGGCGACGACCCGATCTCCAACGCGCTGGGCGGCATCCTGCCGCAGGAACAGATCGACGCGATCCGGCGCGAGTACGGGCTCGACCGGCCGGTGCACGTGCAGTACCTGCTGTGGCTGCGCCATCTGCTCGCGGGCGACTGGGGGCTGTCGCTGACGCTGCGCGTGCCGGTGTTCGACGTGCTCGGGCCCGCCTTCGTCAACACGCTGGTGCTGACTGCGGGCGCCGTGGCCATCTGCTTGGTGTTCGGCGTGCTGGTCGGCGTGGTCGCCGGGCTGCGGCGCGGCTCGTGGATCGACACGCTGGCCATGCTCGCGATCCAGGTCGGCCACAACCTGCCAGTGTTCTGGTCGGGGCTGCTGCTGATCTGGGTGTTCGCGGTGCAGCTCGACTGGCTGCCGGCCTCGGGCATGTACGACATGCGCGGCGACCAGGACTTCGCGGACCTGCTGCGCCACCTGCTGCTGCCGGCGTTCTCGGCCGCGATCGTGTCGATGCTGATCCTCGCGCAGCTGGTGCGCGCCGCCACCATCGAGATCGCGGGCTCCGACTACGTGCGCACCTTCCGCTCGCAGGGCTTCCCGCGCGCGCGCATCTGGCGCCGCCACCTCGGGCGCAACCTGCTGCCGCCGGTGGTCAACATCACGGGCCTGCAGATCGGCTACCTGCTGTCGGGCGTGATCTTCGTGGAGAACGTCTTCGCCTGGCCCGGCATCGGCACCCACCTCTACAACGCGGCGGCCGGCAAGGACTACCCGATGACGCAGGCCGGCGTGATGCTGATCACTGGCTGCTACCTGGTGGTGAACCTCGCGACCGACGTGCTGCTCGACCTGCTCAACCCGCGGCTGCGCGGTTGAGGCCCAGGCTTCTCCATCCCTCTTGTTGCCACTGCGCTCTATGTCCCCTCCCTCGCTCGACACCGGCGTGCTGGCCGCTTCGCTGGCGGCCGAACCCGACGGCTTCGCCACCGCCGCCCCTCGCGCTGCCGCGCACACGGCCGGTGGAGGCTGGCGCCGGCTGCGCCGCCACAAGCTCGCGCTGGCCAGCCTGGCCTGGATCGCCCTGGCACTGCTGGCGGCCGCGCTGGCGCCGTGGATCTCGCCGCACGATCCCAATGCCGCCGACACGGCGCTGCGGCTCGCGCCGCCCGGCACGCCGGGCTACCTGCTCGGCCTCGACGGGCAGGGGCGCGACATCCTCAGCCGCATCTTCTGGGGCGGCCGCGAATCGCTGCTGTCGACCATCGTGCCGGTGGGCGTCGCCGTGCTGCTGAGCTTGGCGCTGGGCCTGTTCGCGGGCTATTCGCGCGGCCGGGCCTCCGCGCTCGCGATGCGCGTGGTCGACGTGCTGTTCGCGTTCCCGATGGTGCTGCTGGCGATCGGGCTGGCCACCGCGCTCGGGCCGGGGCTGTGGACCGTGGCGCTGACCATCGTGTTCGCCGCCACGCCCTACCTCACGCGCGTGGTGTATGCCGGCACGCGCGCCGAGCGCGACAAGGACTACGTGGAGGCGGCGCGCTCGCTCGGCGCCACGCATGCGCAGATCCTGCTGCGCGAGATCCTGCCGAACGTGGCGGCGCCGGTGCTGGTGTACGGCACCACGCTGGTGGGCAGCATGATCGTGTTCCTCTCGGGCCTGAGCTTCCTCGGCCTGGGCACGCAGCCGCCGACCGCGGACTGGGGCCGCATGGTCAGCGAGGGCGCGCAGGTGCTAGTGCTCGATGCGGCGCACGTCGCGACCGCGCCGGCGCTGGCGATCGTCAGCGTGGCCCTGGCGTTCAATTGGCTCGGCAACGGGCTGCGCGACCTGCTGGATCCGCAATGAGCCGCACCGCGACCCTGGAAGCCGTGGGTGCGACGCCGCTGCTGGAGATCGAGGACCTGCGCGTCGACTTCACCGGAAATGCAGGCGGCGACACGCCCGCGGTGCGCGGCCTGGCGCTCACCGTGCATGCCGGCGAGATCGTGGCGCTGGTGGGCGAATCGGGCTCGGGCAAGAGCGTGACGGCCGCCGCCGTGCTGGGCCTGCTGCCCGCGCGCGGCGCGCGCGCCAGCGGCCGGGTGCGCTTCGAGGGGCGCGAGCTGCTGGGCCTGCACGAGACGGCGCTCAACGAGGTGCGCGGCCAGGGCATCGGCATCGTGTTCCAGAACTCCGTGACCTCGCTCGACCCGTCGCTGCGCATCGGCGTGCAGCTGCAGGCCTGCGCCGCGCACCGCCGCCGGCTGGACCGCGCCGAGGCGCAGGCGCTCGCGCTGCGCTGGCTCGAGCGGGTCGGCATCCGCGACGCGGCACGCGTGATGCGCGCCTATCCGCACGAGCTCAGCGGCGGCATGCGCCAGCGCGTGATGATCGCGATCGCCGCCATGGCCAGGCCGCGGCTGCTGATCGCCGACGAGCCCACCACCGCGCTCGACGCGACGATCCAGAAGCAGATCCTCGACCTGCTGCTGGCGATCAACCGAGAGGAAGGCACGGCGATGCTGGTCATCACCCACGACTTCGGCGTGGTGTCGTACCTGGCCGAGCGCGTGGCGGTGATGCGCGCGGGCGCGCTGGTCGAGCAGGGGCCCACCGCGCGCATCCTCGCGGCGCCGGCGCACGACTACACGCGGCGCCTGATCCGCGCGGTGCCGCAGCTCGGCGCGCGCGCGGGCGACCGCACGCACCGGCGCCGGCTGGGCCGCAACACCGAGCCCCCGGAGCCCGCGGCCCCGGCGGCGCAGCCGCCCGCGGCGAACGACGAGGCGCCGGTGCTGGTCGAGGCCGAGCACGTGGCGCGCAGCTTCGTGACCGAGCGCTCGCTGTTTCGCCGCCAGGGCCAGGTGGTGCATGCCGTGCGCGATGCCAGCCTGCTGCTGCGGCGCGGCGAGATCCTCGGCCTCATCGGCGAGTCGGGCAGCGGCAAGTCCACGCTCGCGCGCACCATCGCGCAGCTGCTGCCGGTCACCGCCGGGCAGCTGCGCTTCGACGGCCGCGACGCCGCGCACTTCGATGCCGCGGCGCTGCGGGCCTTGCGCCGCCGGCTGCAGTTCGTGTTCCAGGACAGCGGCTCGGCGCTCAACCCGCGCCGCACGGTGGCCGCGCAACTGGTCGAGCCGGCGCTGCGCCTGGGCGTGGCGGCCACGCGCGACGAGGCGCTTGGGCTCGCCGCCGAAATGCTGGCGCGCGTGGGACTGGAAGCCAGCCACCTGCAGCGCCATCCGCATGCGTTCTCGGGCGGCCAGCGGCAGCGCATCGGCATCGCGCGCGCGCTGATGGTGCGGCCCGAGGTCCTGGTGCTCGACGAGCCCACGTCGGCGCTCGACGTCTCGATCCAGGCCCAGGTGCTCGACCTGCTGCTGGACCTGCGCGAGCAGCTCGGCCTGAGCTACATCCTGATCGGCCACAACCTGCCGGTGATCGAGTTCATGTGCGACCGCGTGGCGGTGATGGACCAGGGCCGCATCGTCGAGACGCTCGATGCCTCGGACCTGCGCGCGCACGCGCGGCATCCCGTCACGCGCGGCCTGCTCGATGCGGTGCTGCCGATCGGTGCAACATCGGCAGCCGCCGCCCCTCTCCAACGATCCGCATGACCGCCTATCACACCCATTTCACCGACGCGCCGCCCGACGCGGCCCGCCACGTCATCGTGCAGGGCCTGCTGGCCCACAACCGCGAACGCACCGGCCTGTCGGACCACCGCCCGCTGGCCGTGCTGCTGCGCGACGATGCCGGCGAGGTCATCGGCGGCCTCTGGGGCCGCACCGCCTACCGCTGGCTCTTCGTCGAGCTGCTGTTCGTGCCCGAGGCACTGCGCGGCCGGCGCGTGGGCGCCGAGCTGCTCGCGGGGGCCGAGCAGGAGGCACGGCATCGCGGCTGCATCGGCAGTTGGCTCGACACCTTCGAGTTCCAGGCCCGCGGCTTCTACGAGCGCCAGGGCTATGGCGTGTTCGGCGAGATCGGGGACTATCCGCCGGGCTTCGCGCGCTACTACCTGTCGAAGCGCTTCGGCGACGGCGCATGAGCGCTGCGCCGGGCCGCCCCAAGCAAGCTCGTACCGCAGTGCGAAGCACGAAGGTATTTGAATGAGCGCTGCGCCGGGCCGCCCCAAGCAAGCTCGCACCGCAGTGCGAAGCACGAAGGTATTTGAATGAGCGCCGCGCTCAGGCCGCCGGCGCGGGCCGCGCGCGCTGGTTGTAGAGAATCTTGCGGCGCCGCTCCTGCTCCTCGGGCGTGAGGCTCGCGGGATCTTCGGGCTCGCCGGCCGTCACGGCCAGGCCGCGCTGCACGGCCGGGCGCGCCGAGAGTTCGTCGAACCAGCGCCTGACGTAGCGGAACTCGTCGAGGTCGATGCCCTGCTGCTGCCAGCCGACGGTCCAGGGATAGGACACGATGTCGGCGATCGAGTAGCTGTCGCCGGCCAGGTAGGGGCGGTCGTAGAGCCGGTTGTTGAGCACGCCGTAGAGGCGGTGCACCTCGTCGGCGAAGCGCCGCCGCGCATAGGACTGGTCGCCGGCGCTCTCGGGCACGCGCGAGAAGTGGCCGCGCTCGCCGAACTTCGGGCCCTGGTTCGCCATCTGCCAGACCAGCCACTGCACCACCTCGTAGCGCGCGCGCAGGTCCTGTTGCGGCCAGAAGCGGCCTTCCTTCTCGGCCAGGTAGAGCAGGATCGCGCCCGACTCGAAGATGCTGACCGGCGCGCCGCCGTCCTTCGGGTCGGTGTCGACGATCGCGGGCATGCGGTTGTTCGGGCTGATCTCGAGGAAGTGCTGCGCGAACTGGTCGCCGCGCCCGATGTGGACCGGCACGACGGTGTAGGGAACGCCGAGTTCCTCGAGCAGGATGGTGACCTTCTTGCCGTTCGGGGTCGGCCAGTAGTGGAGTTCGATCATGGGGCGGTTCGTCCGGGCGTGAGAGGGGAGGCTACGGACTCTAGGACGCGCCGGCCATCGGCGCACGGAAGCTTTCCGAATGAACTTGCGCGGTGCTCCGCCACCGCGGCCGGGCTTGCCCGGGAAACGCCTCTTCATATGCGAAAGCGTAATAACGGACTCATTTCTTCAAGGCCATACTTTGATTTCCTGAAATTGATACGAATAAATTCGCAAAAAATGAGCTGGAAGTTTTCATCCCTGACGCGCTGGCCCACCGCGGCCAAGCCGCTCGCGGCGGCACTGGGCACCGCGGTCCTGGGCCTGGCGCTGGTCGCCTGCTCCGAGAAGGCCGCGGCGCCCGCGCCCACGGCGAGCCCCAAGGCGGATGCGTCGGCACCGGTGCGCGGCGGCCAGCTCGTGGTCGCGCTACGCGCCGAACCGGCCCAGCTCAATCCGCTGGTCGACCAGGGCTCGGGCGCGCACTCGGTGCGCCCCGCGCTCGATTCGCTGGTGTGGGACAACGGCGACGGCAGCTACGCGCCCTGGCTCGCGGAACGCTGGGAGGTGTCGGACGATGCATCGACCTACGTGTTCCACCTGCGCAAGGACGTCAAGTTCCATGACGGCACGCCTCTCAACGCGGCCGCGGTGAAGGCCAACTTCGACTACGTGCTCGATCCGGCCAACAAGTCGACCGGCTCCACGGCCAAGCTCAAGCCGGTGGCCACGGTGGTCGACGAGTTCACGCTGTCGGTGAAGCTCGCCACGCCCGAGTCGAGCTTCCTCACGCTGATCGCCGCGCCCTACTTCGGCATCCTGTCGAAGGCGCAGCTCGAGAACGATCCGAAGTCGCTGGCCACCAAATTGATCGGCACCGGGCCGTTCAAGTTCGACAACTGGGTCAAGGGCCAGAGCCTGACCTACGTGCGCAACGACGACTACAACTGGGCGCCGGCCAAATTCCACCGCGGCGCGGCCTACGTCGACAGCATCAAGTACGTGTTCCTGCCCGAGGACCAGACGCGCTACAACGCGCTGACGACCAAGGAAGCGCACGTGGTCGACTACATCCCGCCCGAGTACGCGAACCAGACCAAGGCCAGCGCCGACTACCAGACGCAGGAGTTCCTGCTGCCCGGCGTCGGCTACAGCCTGCACCTGAACACGCGGCGCCCGCCGTTCGACCAGCGCGAGATCCGCCAGGCCCTGCTGCACGGCCTGAACCGCGCCGAGATCGTGGCCAGCGCGACCTTCGGCGCCTATCCGGCGCAGGAGTACCTCGCGAGCACCACGCCCGATTTCGCGAAGGACCTCAAGAACAAGATCAGCTACGACCCCGAACTCGCCAACGGCCTGCTCGACAAGGCCGGCTGGTCGCAGCGCGACGCCGACGGCTATCGCGTGAAGGACGGCCGGCGCCTGAGCTCCTTCGTGCCCTACGCCGACAACGACCAGCTGGCGCAGCGCACGCTCGAGCAGGTGCAGATCGATGCGCGCAAGCTGGGCTTCGAGATCAAGCTGCAGCCGGTGACCGACCTGCCCGAGCGCCTGTACAACGGCAACTACGGCCTGCTGGGTTCGTTCCAGTCCGAGGCCACGGGCATGCAGCTGTGGCGCCTGTATGGCAGCGACAACATCAGCGACGGCAGCACGGTCGGCTCGAACGCCTCGTTCCTGCGCATCCCCGAACTGGACGAGGTGCTGGCCAAGGCGCGCGCCTCGGGCAAGTCGGAAGACCGCGCGAAGTACTACGCCCAGGCGCAGGAGATCCTGCCCGAGCATGCGCCGTCGGTGCCGCTGTACTCGCGCGCCCGCCTGGTCGCGATCCAGAAGAACGTGCACGGCGTGGCCTGGGACAACGCCTGGCCGCAGCCCTACCTGTTCGACGCCTGGATCGCGCAGCCCTGAGACTGCCGTTGCAAGCTCCGCGGCCAGCGTGCTGCGGCCAACGCTTCCCCGAACCGACCGCCCCGTGGATTCCCGCCTTCTTCGCCTCGCCCGGCGCCTCGGCCTGAGCGCCGTCACCGTGCTCGGCGCCATCACCGTCGCCTTCCTCGCGCTGCGGCTGGTGCCGGTCGACCCGGCCTTCGTGATCGCCGGCGCGGGCAGCGACGCGGTGGCGATCACGCCCGAGGTGCTGGCCGCGATCCGCAGCGAATACCACCTGGATCGGCCGCTGCCGGTGCAGTACCTGCTCTACCTCGCGCGGCTCGCGCAGGGCGACCTCGGCGTGTCGTACGTGCAGGAGCAGCCGGTGCTGCGGCTGATCGCCGAGCAGGCGCGCCCGACGCTCGCGCTGGCCGCGCTGGCGAGCGCCTTCGCGATCGCGCTGTCGCTCGCGGCCGGCGTGCTCACCGCCGGCCGGCGCCGCGTGGGCGCGGTGGCGCAGTTCGTCGAGCTGGTGCTGGCCTCCACGCCGGTGTTCTGGATCGGCTTCCTGCTGATGCTGCTGCTGTCGGTGCATTGGCGCGTGTTCCCGCTGCTCGACGCGGGCGACCTGCGCACCCTGATACTGCCCGCGCTCACCATCGCGCTGCCGACCGCGGCACCGCTGGCTCAGGTGCTGCGCCGCTCGATGGAGGACGTGCTCGAGCAGCCCTTCGTGACCACGGCGCGCGCACGCGGGCTGTCGGTGCTGGCGGTGAAGCTGCGGCACGGCCTGCGCCACGCGGTCATTCCCTACCTCACGATGCTGGGCTTCTCGTTCGGCGCGCTGCTCGGCGGCGCGGCCATCACCGAAACGCTGTTCGGCCGGCCCGGCCTGGGCCGCCTGCTCGTCAACGCGGTGACGCGCCAGGACATGCCGCTGGTGCTGGGCCTGGTCACCGTGAGCACGCTGGCCTTCGTGCTCGTCAACACGCTGATCGACTTCGCCTACATCCTGGTCGACCACCGCCTGAAAGCGGTGCTGCCGCCGTCATGACCGCACCGCTGTCCCTCGCCGCCGAATTGCCGCTGCCCGAAGCGCGGCGGCGCGCCTTCCGGCTGCCGCGCGCGGCCACCTTCGCGCGCGCCGCGAGCCTCGCGATCTTCGTGCTGCTGCTGTTGTCGGCCGCGTGGCCGTCCCTGCTCGCGCCCGGCGATCCGCTGGCGGCGAACCGCGCGCAGATCCTGCAGCCGCCCTCGCTCGCGCATCCGCTGGGCACCGACCCCATCGGCCGCGACGTCTACACGCGCATCGTGCATGGCGCGCGGCCCTCGATCCTGCTGGGCATCGGCGCGGTCGCCATCGCGCTGAGCCTCGGCACCGCGCTCGGCCTGCTCGCGGGGCTGACGCGGCGCGTGGTGCCCACCCTGGTGATGCGCGCCACCGACATCGGCGCGGCCTTTCCCGAGCTGCTGCTCGCGGTGTTCATCGTCTCGCTGTTCGGCAGCGGGGTGCTCAACGCCACCATCGCGATCGGCATCGCGGGCATCCCCTACTACACGCGCATCGTGCGCGCCGAGACGCTGCGCGTGCGCGGCTCCGCCTATGTCGAGGCCGCGCGCGGACTCGGCCTGAGCGGCACGCAACTGCTGCTGCGCCACGTGGTGCCCAACGCGCTGCGGCCGCTGCTGGTGGTCGCGACCATCGGCCTGGGCAGCGCCACGCTGGCCGGCGCCGCGCTGAGCTTCCTCGGCCTCGGCACGCCGCCGCCCTCGCCCGAATGGGGCGCGATGCTGACCAACGCGCGCAACTTCCTCACGATGGGCTGGTGGGCCGCGGTGTTCCCGGGACTCGCGATCACCCTGTTCGTGATGAGCACGACGGTGCTCGGGCGCTGGCTGCAGCAGCGCTCGGAGGGGCGCGCATGAGCGCCGCGCTGCGCCGCCCCAAGCAAGCTCGCACCGCAGTGCGAAGCACGAAGGGACTTCAATGAGTTGGCTGCCGTTCGGTCGCGGTTCGACCGCACTGGCTGCCGACGCCGACGACGCGCAACCGCTGGTGCGCGTGCGCAACCTGCGCGTGGCCTTCGACGACGGCGCGGGCGAGAGGCAGGCCGTCGGCGGTGTGAGCTTCGACCTCGCGCCCGGCCGGTGCGTGGCGCTGGTGGGCGAATCCGGTTCGGGCAAGAGCGTGACGGCGCGCAGCCTGGTGGGCCTCAACGGACCGGGCGCGCGCGTGCGGGCCGACCGGCTCGCGCTCGGCGGGCGCGACCTGCTGGCGCTGGGCGAACGCCAGTGGCGCGGCATCCGCGGCCGCTCGGTGGGCTACATCCTGCAGGACGCGCTGGTCTCGCTCGATCCGCTGCGCACCATCGGGCAGGAGCTCGAGGAAGCGATCCGGGCCACCGGCGCGCTGGCGCGGCCCACGCGCGCCGCGCTGCGCGAGCGCGCGATCGAGCTGCTGGAACGCGCACGCATGCCCGATGCCGCGGCGCGCTGCCACGACCATCCGGGCCAGCTGTCGGGCGGCCTGCGCCAGCGCGCGCTCATCGCCACCGCGATCGCGGGCGATCCGGCCGTGCTGATCGCCGACGAGCCGACCACCGCGCTCGACGTCTCGGTGCAGCAGGAGATCCTCGCGCTGTTCGGCGAACTCAAGCGGCGCGGGATCGCACTGATCCTGATCAGCCACGACCTGGGCGTGGTGTCGCGCCTGGCCGACGAAGTGCTGGTGCTGCAGCGCGGCCGCGTGGTCGAGCAGGGGCCGGTGCGCCAGGTGATCGACCGGCCGGCGCATCCCTACACGCGCACGCTGATCGATGCGATCCCGCACTTCCGGCGAACGCCGGCCGCGGACGATGCACAGGCGACGCAGGTTCTTGCCGCGACGCAGCCGCCGCTGCTGAGCGCGACCGGTATCACGAAGCGCTTCGCGGGCAGCTCGGGCGCATCGGCCGGATCGGCGGGCCGCGATGCGCTCAAGGGCGTCAGCATCGCGCTGCACCGCGGCCGCACGCTGGGGCTGGTCGGCGAGTCGGGGTCGGGCAAGACCACGCTCGCGCGCATCGTCGCGGGGCTGGAGAGCGCGAGCGGCGGCCGGGTCGATGCGCCCGCGCTCGCCGCGCCGCGCGGTCGCGCGCGGCCGATCCAGTTCGTCTATCAGGATCCGCTGAGCGCCTTCGACCCGCGCTACACGGTCGGGCGCACCATCGGCGAGGCGCTGTGGATGCGCTTCGGCCGCGAGAACCCAGCGCGGCACCGCGAGCGCATCGAGGCATGGCTGCGCCGCGTCGAGCTCGATCCCTCGCTGGCCGCGCGGCGACCGCTCACGCTGTCGGGTGGCCAGCGCCAGCGCGTCGCCATCGCACGCGCGCTGGCGGCCGAGCCCCAGCTCGTGGTGCTCGACGAACCGGTGTCGGCACTCGACGTGTCGGTGCAGAAGCAGATCCTCGCGCTGATCGTGTCGCTGCAGCGCGAGACCGGCGTCGCCTTCCTGTTCATCTCGCACGACCTCGGCGTGATCCAGCAGGTGAGCCACGAGGTCGCGGTGCTGCGCGACGGCACGCTGCGCGAATACGGCGACGCGCGCTCGGTGCTCGGCGATCCGCAGGACGACTACACGCGCGAACTGATCGCGGCGGTGCCGACGCTCGAGACCGAGGGCCTGGCGCTCTCCTGAAGCACGCGCCTCAACGCTCGGCCTCGGCCAGCGCGCGCGCCGAACCGCGCACCACCAACTGGGGCTGCGGCAGCGCGGCGGGGCCGGCCTCGGCCGCGTCACCCGAAGTCATCAGCAGGCCGGCCTGGCGACCGATGGCGGCGGCGCTCTGCCGCACCGTCGTGAGGCCGGGCGAGAGCAGCTCGGAGAACATCGCGTCGTCGTAGCCGACCACCGAGATCGCGCCCGGCACCTCGATGCCGCGCTGGGCCAGGCCCTTGAGCACGCCGAGCGCCAGCATGTCGTTGGCGCAGAAGACGGCGGTGACGGCCGGCGCGATCGCCAGCAGCGCCGGCACGCTGCGCAGGCCCTCTTCGACCGTCATCGCGGCCATGTTGAATTCGCGCACCCGCGCGGCGGCCACGCGCGCGCATTCGGCGTGGAAGCCGCGCGAGCGGCTCGAGCACCAGGAGATCTCGGAGGAGCCGTTGACCAGCGCCATGCGCCGATGCCCGCCCTCGAGCAGAAAGCGCGCGGCGGTGGCCGCGCCGGCCGCGTGGTCGAGGCTCATCGACGGGAACTCGCCCTGCGGATCGTCGCGGTCGAGCAGCACCACGCGGATGCCCTTGGCCTGGAAGCGGCGCAGGATCGGCAGGTTGGCATGCGTGGGCGCGATCAGGATGCCGCGCACGCCCTGCGACTCGAAGGACTCGAGGATCCGGCGCTCGGTCTGCGCGTCCTCGTTCGAGCTGCCGATGATCAGCGGGGTCTGGCCCGGCGCGGTCACGGTCTCGATGCCCTTGACCACCTCGCCCCAGAAGGGATTGGCCACGTCGAGCACGACCACGCCGATGGCCTGGCCGATGCCGGACTTCAGCGCGCGCGCCGAGCTGTTCACGCTGTAGCCCGAGGCCGCCATGATGCGCACGATCTCCTCGCGCGTTTTCGGCGCCACCAGGTGCGGACGGTTGATCGCGTTGGAGACCGTGGCCTGCGAGACGCCGACGAGCTTCGCGATGTCCTTCGACGTCAGGCGGACGGGCGCCGCCGGTTCGGCGGTCTCGGCATTCGGTGACGGGGCGCTCTCGCCGGCCGTGGGTGGGTGTTTCAAGGGGCCGCTGTCTCCGCGGGTTGGCGAAGGTCGAGTCTAGCGGCCGCATGAATGCGACCCGGCGCCAGCAGATATCGAAGCATGAAAAGCTTCTAAAGAGACAGACAGGTCTGTCTTATCGTCGCGTCCTCGCCATTCGACCGGCATCGCCGACGATCTCATGAAGCTTCTCGAACCCCTGGCCCTCGGTTCGCGCACCCTGCGCAACCGCGTCTTCATGGCGCCCCTGGTGCGCGCCCGCTCCGACGCGCACCGCGCGCCCACGGACCTGGTCGACATCTACTACGCGCAGCGCGCCGGTGCCGGCCTGATCGTCACCGAGGGCTGCCACATCTCGCCGCAGAGCACGACGCGCGCGAATGCCTCGGCGCAGCACACCGACATCCAGACCCAGGCCTGGGACCGCGTGGTGCGCAAGGTGCACGAAGCCGGTGGGATCATCTTCCAGCAGCTCTACCACGTGGGCCGCAAGGCGCTGCTGTCGACCATGCCGCATGGCGAACTGCCGGTTGCGCCCTCGGCGATCGAGGCCATCGGCGGCGTGGTCACGCCCGAGGGGCTGGAGAAATTCCCGGTGCCGCGCGCGCTCGAGACGCACGAGATCCCCGCCATCGTCGACGACTTCCGCGCCGCCTTCCGCCGCGCCGCGCAGGCGGGCTTCGACGGCGTCGAGGTGCTGGCGGCCAACGGCTTCCTGATCGACCAGTTCCTGCGCGACGAGACCAACCTGCGCACCGACGCCTACGGCGGCAGCGTGCAGAACCGCGCGCGCTTCCTGTTCGAGGTGGTCGACGCCGCGATCGAAGAGCTCGGCGCCGCGCGCGTGGGCGTGCGCATCTCGCCGCACTTCCGTTCCGACCGCATCGGCGACTCCGATCCGGTGGGCACCTTCTCTTACGTGGCGGCCGAACTCGATCGGCGCGGCATCGCCTACCTGCACATGCTCGAGGGCACGACGCACGACAGCGATCCCTTCCTGCCGCTGTACCTGCGGCTCGCGAAGAAGCCCTCGGCCACCAGCGGCGGCCCCGGCCCGCTGCCCGGTGACCCGTTCCTCGCGCCGATCCTGCGGCCGCTCTTCAAGGGCGTGCTGGTGCTCAACGGCGGCTACACGCGCGCCACGGCCGAGCAGGTGCTCTCGCAGGGCCTGGCCGACGCGATCGCCTTCGGCCGGCTCTACATCTCGAACCCCGACCTGCCCGAGCGCTTCCGCCAGGACGCCGCGCTGACCGAGGCCGACCCCTCGACCTACTACAGCGGCGGCCCGCGCGGCTACATCGACTACCCCACGCTGCGCGAGCAGGCCGCCGCTGCCGCCGCATAACGCCCCCAAAGAAGAAAGCACCGGACCATGGGCCATTCAGAACCACTGCCGCTGGCACACGTCAGCGACGAAAGCCTTGCCGGCCTGCGCGCAGAATTCGCCGCGACGGCCGCCGGGCACGACGAGGCCGCGAGCTTCCCGCACGCCAACTTCGAGCGCCTCGGCCAGCTCAACCTGCTCGCGCTGACCGTGCCCAAGTCGCACGGCGGGCTCGGCGGCGGCCTGGCCGATGCGGCCCGCGTGGTCGGTGCCGTCGGCGGCGGCGAGGCCTCGACCGGCCTGCTGCTCGCGATGAACTACCTGATGCACCGCACGCTCTCCGCCAACCCGGGCCCGGCCTACGCGGAGATCGCGCAGGCCGCGGTCGAAGGCCGGGGCGTGCTCAACGCGCTGCAGGCCGAGCCCGAGCTCGGCTCGGCCATTCGCGGCGGACTGCCCGGCACCGTGGCGACGCGGCTGGACGACGGCCGCTGGCGGCTCGACGGCCACAAGGCCTATGCCACCGGCAGCCCCATCGTCGGCTGGTGGCTGGTGCTCGCGCGCGCCGGAACGCCCGAGGCGCCGCTGGTCGGCACCGTGCTCGTGCCCGGCAAGGCCGAGGGACTGCGCGTGAAGCCCACCTGGAACCATGCCGGCCTGCGCGCATCGGCCAGCCACCAGATCGAGCTCGACGGCGTGGTGGTGGAAGCAGGCGCCGCCCTCGGCTTCCATCCTCCCGGCTCGCCCGAGCTGAAGGCGCGCCGCGCCACGGTCGAGATCTGGAACGGGGTTCTGATCGCCGCGCTCTACGACGGCATCGCGCGCGCCGGCCGCGACTGGCTGCACGGCTTCCTGCACACGCGCAAGCCTTCGAACCTCGGCGCCGCGCTGGCAACCGTGCCACGCCTGCAGGGCGTTGCCGGCGAGATCGAGACCCTGCTGCTGGTCAACCGCACGCTGATCGACGATGCCGCGCGCCGCGCCGACGACGGCACCGGCCTCGATCCGCTGCATGCGCAGCAGGTCAAGCACCTGGTGACGCACAACGCGGTGCGCATCCTCGACCTCGCGCTGTCGATCACCGGCAACCACGGCCTCGACCGCGCGAGCCCGCTCGAGCGCCACTACCGCGACGCGCTGTGCGGCCGCGTGCACGCGCCGCAATCGGACACGGTGCTGCTCAACGCCGGCAAGGCCGCGCTGGGCGTGTAGCCCGCGCCCGGCCCCCCCTCTTTCTCATTCAACGGACCCCACGATGCGACTCCATTCGCTGCGAAGCGCCGCACGCTATCTCCCTCTCGCCTTCGCCCTGTCGGCCCTCGCCGCGGCGGG